>Ga0075163_10008217_pt1 | contig 13775 bp, 19 predicted proteins | sample JI1023141ADNA_FD_71478 | JGI IMG/M metagenome (GOLD analysis project Ga0075163, IMG submission 71478) | Wastewater effluent complex algal communities from Wisconsin, to seasonally profile nutrient transformation and Carbon sequestration -... | ecosystem: Engineered > WWTP > Effluent > Algae...
GAGCGAGAGCTTCGGTGTCGAGACCATCCCTTCGATTGTGCCTACAAAGCACGCGCCGTGCGCCGGCGGGCACGAACAACTCCCCATTGTCCGCGACCCGAGCCTTCTCCACGGTACGTTCGCGCCGTGCCCCGTGAAGCGTTCCCTCGCCTCGCGCAACTGGAGCTCGAGCTGGCGACCCAGCCGGACGACGCGGTGTTCGCGGCCTACGCAGACTGGCTGGAGAACGCAGGAGAGGAGCTCGGCGCCGCCACCTACCGCTACCTCGCCGGCCGACCGGGCTCGAGCGCGGTCGATCAACGCCTGGCCGTGATCGCCTGTGGTGTCGCGACGTGGCTCCTCATGCGCGACGTGCATCACCGCTTCGATCCGGTCGCGCTCACCGACGAAACCACCACCTTTCACGCGCTGAGAGAAGCGAAGGAGCTGCTCGCCGCGTGCGCTGCGCACCTCGCGAATCGCCGCAACCGCTCGCCGAAGCTCGGCCCGCTCCACTGGGCGGCCGACGAGACGCCCGGCCTGCCCGTCCGCGAGCGCGTGGAAGAGGTCTGGCGTGCGCTCGCGGGCTTGCAAGCCTTCGTGCAGCGGCCAGACGACGCAGCGGCGGCACGCCAAGCGATGGGCTCGGCACGTGCTGCGTGTTCGTGGCCCGAGTTCCGCGAGCTGTTCGAGGTCGCGGTTGCTGGCTCGCTCGAGCCCTTCCTCGCCGACAAGGAGCTACCGCGCGTGCTGAAGAAGGCGCCGCGCGCATCCGACCTCGCACTGACCTGGGAGGGTGTTTCGGTGCTCGAGCTCAGGCACGTTCAACTCAACAACAACAGCAGCGGGATCGCGGGGCGCGTCTTCCCTGTCTCGAGATCGGCCCCGGATCGGAGCCCTCATGCGTGTCTCGCTCTGTTGGCGGCGGAGCAGGAGCTGGGGGAGGAGTGGAGCGAGATGACCGCCCAGGAACGGGTGGCGTGGCTCCGCGAGGACACGACGGTGCTGTTGCCACCGTGGCGATCGTCGAGCTGGTTCGAGGTCCTCGGCGTGCTCTCGGAGATGGTCGCCAACAACTACGGCCGGCGCGCAGCGGCGTTGCCGGGCGAGGTTCAGGTTGGCGAGGCAGGCGGCCTGTCGCTCGCCGCGGCGCTGCGACCTCTCGGACGCTTTCGGGGCGGCGCGGCGAACGAGCTCGTCACCGTGCTTCGGTTCGAGCACGCGTGGTGGCTCCTTCAACTGCGGCTCTGACGCTGGTTTCGTGTGCTGGTCGACGCCTCCCCGCCGACCTGCGGGGACATGACTCGTCCACTCTCGACACTCCTGTTCTCCCTGGCCGCGGCGGGCTGCTCTCCGGCCTCCGACGGCGGCGATGATGACGTCGCGGCGGACGCCGACCCGACCGGTGATACGCGGTCTGGCTTCCACGACGTCACCGTGGCCTGGACCCTCCGCGCCCTCGACGGCTCGGTGATGAGCGCGTGTCCGGCGGGGTTCACGACGCTCTACGTGAACCTGTACCGCAACCCCGACGGCCTCGTCGCGCCACCGGATGCGGAGGTCACGTTGCCGTGCACCCCACAGGGAACGCTGACCCGGCCCGTCGCGACGGCCGGCGAGTTGCCAGATCCGGCCAACCCCGACGCGCACTTCCCGTACGAGGCGCAGAAGGACTTCGTCGTCCGGGTGACCGAGGAGACGCTGTCGTCGATCGCCGCCTCGACGTCGCTCTACTACGTCGAAGCCCTGTCGTCCGACCTGTCACTCGACTTCCAGCTCTATCCCGATGGCGGCGTCGGGACCCTGGCGTGGCAACTCGAGTCCTCGCTGACGACGGCACCGCTCGCGAGCTGCGCGGCCGGCGGTGTCGATCAGATCGAGGCCGCGATCCGGCCGTTCTTCGACGACGCGGCGCCGTTCGTCGTGGTGGGCACCTGGGGCTGCAACGACCGGGACCCGTACCAGTACTACGAGCCCAACGGCAACGGGTTCGCGCAGCTCGACGAGCAGTTCGAGCTCGGCTCCGGCACCACCACCGGGCTCGCCCCGGGCGACTACAAGGCCGAGATCCGCGCCAAGCGCGCGGGCGTGGTCGTGGGCACCGCCGAGACCGAGCTCACGATCGAGGCTCGCAACGATGCCAACCCGTTCAAGGACTCCGTGATCGTGATCAACGATCGCTGAGGGAGTACAGCATCGTCGACGCCCGACGCAGGGCCCCTGCCTTCAGCCCCTCGTCGAGCGCGCAGCTGTCGATCGAGGCGGCCACCGATCCGTTCAAGAAACACGCGCGCACCGGGGCCGGCCACTCCACGAGGCAGGAGTCGAACATCACGGTCACCAGCATGGTGTGGTGCTCGCCCTCGAGCGTGGTCGAGAGCGGCGCGAGGTCGGGATGCTGCTCGCGCCACTGCGCCGCGGCTGCGGTGACGAAGCGATCGACGACCCGTTCGCCGACCCGCTCGCAGAGCTCCTGCTCCGAGAGCGCCGGCGTGGGCGGCTGGGGTGCGGGGTTCGAGGTGGCACAACCGACGAGCAAAACGAGCAAGCGACGCATTCGATCCTCCTGCGCGCTCGGGCGACAGGAGACGAGCCCGCGCCACGCGTTACTGGAGCCGGTACCGCTTGAACGTGGGAGCGAGGTAACACGCCCCGCCACCGGTCGCCCATCGCGGCCCGGTCATCTCGCGACCACCCACGGTCATGCGTCCGAACGAGCCCTCCCCTCCCTCGCTTCCGCGCTCGTAGTAGTAGAGCGTCCTCCCTTCGATGACGCCGTCCATGGTGCCGGCGACCTGGTAGTGCTCTCGACCGCGGTCGTCCCGCTCGAGCTGCCCCACGTCGATCTTCACCTTCGAACCCCGCTGGTTCATCACCCAGGTCAGGCCGTTGCTGGGTTGTCCGCCCCACTCACCGGTGACCTGTACCTCCGCGGTCCCGGACGGCGCCTGGAGCTTCTGCAGGATCTCTTGCTCGCGCAGTTTGCACTGCGGATCCTTTTGAGGCCTGGGCATGCACGCGACGAGGACCGTTGCGGATAGCGCGGCTGCGCGAGCTCTCGACATGGCTCCGAATGTAGCCCTGCTTCACCTCGCTTCGCGCGAGCGACTCGACACACCGAGGAGGTAGTAGATCCCGCAACGCGAGACCAGCCCGGTCAGCCCGATCGCGACACCGACGACGCCGGCGGCGACGCGGATCCCCGGGTTGTCGACGACCACGACACCGGCGAGGACCATCGCGATCCCGAGGAGCAGGCGGACCACGCGATCGACCGGCCCGACGTTGCAGGTGAACGAATAGGTGGCGAGCGTGCGAAGGCTCGGCATGGTCACTCCTTCCCCGCGGGCGGCACGAACCCGTCGACGAAGAGCAGGCTTCCCGATCGAAGGAGAGACAGGCGCAGCTGCTTGAGCGGCTGGTAGTCGGCGGCCTCGTAGAACGCCATCGCCGCGGTGCGCGAGGCGAACTCGAGGACCACCGTCCAGTTCGCATCCCACGCACCTTCCCTCAGCTCCACCGTCTCCGATGCGACGAGCACCCGAGCGCCCGCCCGCACGAGCATCGGCATCACCGTGACGGCGTACTCGGTGCGAAACCGCTCGACGTTCTCCACGTCGAGCCGCGCCAGCATGTAGAACTTTCTCGCCGAGGTCGGGCTGGACGTCGGTGGCTTGACGGTGGACGCACAGCCCCCAGCAACGAGGATGGCGGCGAGCATCGCGGCTGCGGAGCGCCCACTCATGCAGCCTCCCGCGCGAGGCGTTCCAGCCCCGCGAGGCCAGCCGCATAGATGTCGGCGATGCCTGCGCGGACGGCGTCGCCTGCCGCCTCGTCGACCAGGTCGTAGTTGAGGAACCACAGGACCTCGGCGAGGCCGGTCCCGTGCTCGGCCACGTGGAGGGTGCCGAGCAGGTTGACGACGGGCATCATCTCCTGCCGGTCGATCCGGTACTGGAACACCCGGCACGCGTGATCGACGGTCTCGATCGTCTCGTCGAGGTGTTGGCCGCGAACCGTCGTACACGCACGGCGAGCCCCGGGCCCGTCACCGTCGAGCCGACAGCTCGCGATGATCGGCAACCAGCGGTCGACACCGCCGCCCTCGCTGATGATCTTCCACACGGTCGCGGCGGGTGCCTCGAGACGCTTCTTCACGCTGACGATCTGCATCGGACTCCTGTTCTGGCGCCTCGGGCGCCGGTGACGAGGCCCAGCATGCGCAGCAGGTCGCCGATCCGGTAGGTGATGATCGGTTGAAGGATTGTCACTCGCTGGGTGACAATCGGCTGTGGCCTTTGACCGACTCGAGGACCTGCGAACCTTCGCGCTCGTGGTGGATGGCGGCAGCCTGTCGGCGGCCGCACGCACCCTCCAGCTGTCGACCAACGCCGTCAGCCGCCGCCTCCAGCGCCTGGAGAGTCAGGCCCGTGCACGCCTGCTCCACCGCACGACCCGGCGGATCAGCCTCACCGACGAGGGCCGGATCCTGTACGCGCGTTGTGCGCGGATCGTCGCCGAGCTCGACGCCGTCGAGGAGGAGCTGCATCCGTCGGGAGATCTGTTGCAGGGAGCCGTGCGGATCGCGGTGCCGTCCGGGGCACCGATCCGCCACCTGCTCGACAGCATCGCGAACGTGCTGTCCTCGCATCCTCGCCTGACGGTGCAGCTGCGGATCGCCAACGCACCGATCGACCCGATCGCGAGCAACGTGGATGTCGCGCTGCACGTCGGCCCCGTGCCGGACAGCTCGCTGATCGCGCGGCCGCTCGCGACCCTGAGCTGGGTGCTCGTCGCATCACCTGCGTATGTCGCGAGCCATGGCCTCCCGCGACAACCCGCCGACCTCGCCGAGCATCAGTGTCTCCGCTTGCTCGCGGATCGTCCGCAGCGCACCTGGGATCTGATCGATCGTCGGGGGCGCCGCGTGAAGGCGCGCGTCGGTGGCGCGTTCGAGTGCGACGACAGCCGCGTGCTCGGGGACGCGGTCGACGCCGGGCTCGGCATCGGCGTGCGCGCGGATGCCGACCTCGCGCGCGGGCTCGCCGCCGGGACCCTCGTGCACGTGCTGCCGGGATACCGCTTTGGTGCGTTCGAGGTCACCGCCCTGGTGCCACCCGGCCGACTCAAGGTGCCGCGGGTCGCGGCCTTCGTGGCGCTGCTCCGCGAGGTCATCGCTGCCATGGCGTGACGCTTTCCGTGTAACGCCGCGACGCCTCGCGAGACAGCGGTCCCATGCAACTCACCTCTCGAACGATCCTGCTCGCACTCTCCGTCGCCGCCTGCGGAGGCAAGGCCAAGGAGCCCGCCACCATGGGCGCCGGCTCCGGCGACATGGCCATGCAGATGAAGATGGGCATGGCGGCGCCCACGGCCGACTCCGGCGCGCTGCTCGCGAAGATCAGCGACTACGCGACGTGGCCGAAGTTCAGCGAGAGCGCGGAGCCCAAGGCCTCGAAGGCGCACATGAACATGTACGTCGTCACGTTCCACAACGAGGTCGTGACGGCCGCGATCGCCGCCCACACCCTGCCCCTCCCCGACGGCGCGGTGATCGTGAAGCAGAACAAGATGGCGGCGGACGCACCCCCGAAGACGCTGACGGTGATGAGCAAGCAGAGCGGCAAGTGGTACTGGCTCGACGCGACCCCGGACGGCAAGGTGGTCACGATCAACGACATGCCTCAGGAAGGCTTCGACGTGCCGATGTGCACGAAGTGCCACGACGATGCCTCGAACAACGACTTCGTGTTCGTGCACAGCTTCGCGAAGTAGCCGCTACTCGAACACCAGCGGTCGCCGTTCGCCGTCGGATTCTCCTCGGTCTGTCGAGTCGCGGAGTGCGACTTCCCTGCAGTCTCCCGATCCGGTGGACCGTTGCAGTCAACCAGCCGCGACGAGGATCTCCGCGCGCAGCCAGCGCACCAGGAGCTCCGTGGCACGCGCGGGCGCGTCGTCGCCGTGGAGCGCGAGCCGCTCGCAGACCTCCGCGAACCGGATGCCGGTCACCAGGTGAGGAGCGAGCTCGACTTCGTCGGGCTCGAGCGTGCGATGCACCACGGCGGTGCCCCGGCGCCAGACCAGCACGGAGCGGGAGGATCGCGCGGGCACCATTCCCGCCTCGTGGTCCTCGATCGCGGTCCACGTGTCGTCGACCGCCCACGCGAGCGAGACCACCACACTCGAGGGGACGAGCCGGAGCTCGAGGTCGGGCAACGCGAGATCGAGCGCCGCGACCTCTTCCATGGCGAGCGGCGGCGCATCCGGCCCGTCGAACACCTCGATGCGAGCCCGCTCGAGTGTGGCCAGCTCGGCGAGCCACGGGGTAGCCAGGAAGCCAGGCAGCGCCAGGCCCGCGTCACGCAGCGTGTACGAGCGCGGCGGATGGCGTTCGAGGTAGAGAGCGACCGTTTCGGCGAACGCGTCGTCGCCGAGCATGGCGCGGACCTTGGGATAGTCGTCGGCGAGCGTGTCGTGCAGCCTGCTCGCGTACATCCGCGCGTAGATGCCGAGATCGCCGGAAGCGATCATCGCGTCCGCGTCGTCGCCCGCGATCACGCGTGCATAGAACGCCCGTTGGAGCGCAGCCAGGTCACCCATACGCGGGAACTTTCGCGAGCGGTTCGCGTGCGATGTGCCGCGCGTGATCGAGCTCGCCGACCAGCTCGTCGAGCGACGGGAGGTGATCGTCGCGTTCGATCATCGTCGAGACTCCGCCGAAGCGCGCGACCGCCGCCGCGTAGAGCTCCCACACCGCCGCGCAGACCGGCTCGTCGTGCGTGTCGAGGAGGTGACTGCCGTGGTCGCTGTGCCCGGCGAGGTGGATCTGGCCGACCCGCTCGATCGGGATCGCGGCGAGATAGGCGCGTGCATCCCAGCCGTGGTTCTGCGAGCTGACGTACACGTTGTTGACGTCGAGCAGGATGCCGCAGTCGGCACGGCGCGCGACCTCGGCGAGAAACTCGGCCTCTCCCAGCTCGCTCGCGGCGAAGGTGACGTAGCTCGACGGATTCTCGAGCAGGATGCGCCGACCGAGGCGGTCCTGGACGCGCGCCACGCGCTCGACCACGTGGGCGAGCGCCTCGGTCGTGTAGGGCAGCGGCCACAGATCGTGGGCTGCATGCCCCCCGACGCCGGACCAGCAGAGGTGATCCGAGACCACCGCGGGCTCGATCTCCTCGACGAGGCTGGCGAGTCGACCGAGGTACGACTCGTCGAGCGGATCGGTCGAGCCGATCGAGAGCGACACCCCGTGGAGCACGATCGGCGCGCGCTCGCGCATCGCGCGCAACACGCGGCGAGGGTTGCCGCCTGCGACCATGAAGTTCTCGCTGATCACCTCCCACCACTCGACCTCGGCCCCACGCGCCGTGCCTGCGAGGGCGTCCTGATAGTGCGGCGGTCGAAGCCCGAGGCCGAAGCCGAGACGCGGCCACATGGCTACATCTTCTGCGCGACGACGGTTCCGCCCTTGGTCTTGCACTCCTCCTCGGTCGCGGTCTTGACGAAGCTCTTGCCCTTGCAGCCGTTCTGGCCGGCGCACGCGTTCTGGGCGCTCTTGCAGCTTCCGTGGCCCTTACACGAGTTGATCCCGTCGCACTGGACCGCGGCGGTCTTCTCCGCGGGCTGCGTCGAGGTCGGGCTCGCGTCGTCCTTCTTGCTACAGGCCGACGCGAACAGGCTGGCGGCGGCAATCGCGATCATCGTTCCGGTGCGGACAGGGTTCTTCATCGCATTCTCCTTGGCAGTCGAGGTTGTTCGACCGCTTCTGCAATGGCTGTCTCGCGACCGCGTCCGACGTTACGTCGGCTCTGGTTTTTTCTTCGGGTCGGCGCGGCGCGCGTCGTTCCACGCCGCGAACCGCTTGCGCATCTCGTCACGCACGTCGGTGGGCATCGGCTCGTCGGGCAGCTGACCGAGGCTGCCGATCGTCGCCTTCATCTGCCGCAGGTACGCGCGGCAGTGCTTGCACATGCCGAGATGCATCTGGAACCGCATGCGATCCGCGAAGCTCATCCGCCCCTCGAGATACTCGGTGATGACCGCGGTGATTTCCTGGCAGCTCAGCATTCGTGGCTCGCGAAGTGCGCCTCGAGCCGGGCGCGAAGCCGGGTTCGCGCCCGGTGTAGGAGGACCCGTTGGTTGGCCTCGGTGATCTCGAGAGCGGTGCAGACCTCGTCTGAGGTCCAGCCGAGCGTATCGCGAAGGACCACGATCACGCGCTGCCGTTCAGGCAGCTGCCGCAACTCGACCTCGAGCAGCGCCATCGCCTGCTGGTTGGCGACCAGCGTGGCCGGGGTCTCGTCGTCCCAGCGCAGCGGTGGAGCCGTCCACTTGCCGGCGGGGCTGAAGCGCGCAGCATCGACGACGGCGAGCTCGTCGCCGGTGTCGTCATCGCCCATCGCCGAGAACGGGGTGCTTCGAGCCTCGCGCACGCCCTTGGTCTTCGCGCGGTTGACGAGGATGCGAGAGATCCACGTCCCGAGCGACGAGCGCTCCTCGAACGCGTCGAGGCCATCGAGCACGGCGACCCAGGTGTCTTGCACGACCTCGTCGGCGGAGGCCTCGGTCGAGACGAACAACCGCGCGAGCCGCTTGAGCTTGCCGTGATACTTCTCGACCAGCGCGTCGAACGCATCGCCATCGCCCGCGCGGAGTCGCACGAGGAGCTGCTGATCGTCCGAGCTCGCCACGGGAGTTTCGCGCTTCACCCTAGGTGGGCGAGCGGGCGCCGTCCAGGTCGGATCCCGGGAGAAGATCGCCCGTAACGAAAGGCCCGTTCGCGAGACGACCAGGGTGCTCATCCGGCAACCGGCCGGCGCTTGCCGAGCACGTGGTCCACGGACGCCGCTCCGCCACCGGCGACGACCAGCCAGACGAACGAGGCCAGATAGGCGAGCTCGATCGTTCCCGCGAGCTCCACGATCCCGTGGATCTCGGGGAGCTTCGCGGTCCAGATCGCGACCACCATCACGCCGATCAGGAACAGCGCGGCGATCCGCGTGCCGAGTCCGAGGAGCAACAACACTCCGCCGACCAGCTCCACGGTCGAGACGAACACGGCCTGGGCGTGCGGCGCCGGGATGCCGAGGGAGCCGAAGTACTGCGAAACGTCGTCGAGGTGGTGGAGCTTGCCCCACCCGGATGCCGCGAACACCAGCCCCACAGCGAGCCGGACGAGCAGCGGCCCCAGCCACTCGAGCTTGCGGGAGAAACCGAGAGTGCGGCCGACGGTGGTGTGAAGAGCTCCAAGCATGGCGGCTTGTCTACCGATCCGGCGATCCGTTACGCGCATTTTCGGGTGTAACGGATCGCCTGATCGCGAGACGACTGGGCATGTCACCGCCGTGCGTTCGGAGGTTCGTGAGGCAAGCTGCCGGGATGACTCTCGCTCCCGTGCTGGAGACGCCCTGAATGCCGGCCGTTCGGTCGCGGCTCCCGATCGCCGCACGGCAGGCCCCGAGCTTCGAGGCTGCGCTCGGAGACCATGGCGTGGCGCTGCGACGCACGCGCACGACCACGCTCCAGATCAACGTCGGCAAGGTGTGTAACCAGGCCTGTCACCACTGCCACGTCGAGGCCGGCCCGCGGCGCACCGAGACGATGTCGCGCGCGGTCGCCGAGCGCGTCATCGAGCTGCTGGCGGCGAGCCCGGCGGTGACGACGCTCGACATCACCGGCGGCGCACCCGAGCTGAACCCGCAGTTCCGCTGGCTCGTCGATCAGGCCCGCGCGCTGGGTCGCCACGTGATCGATCGCTGCAACCTGACGATCCTGTTCGAGCCCGGGATGGCGGACCTCGCGGCGTTCCTCGCCGACCGCGAGGTCGAGATCATCGCCAGCCTGCCCTGCTACAGCGAGCGCAACGTCGACGAGCAGCGCGGCCACGGCGTGTTCGACAAGAGCATCGCGGCGCTCCGGGCCCTCAACGCCCTCGGCTATGGAACCGGCGCGCGCACGCTGAACCTCGTCTACAACCCCAACGGCGCGTTCTTGCCACCGGCGCAGGCCGCGCTCGAGGTCACGTACAAGGACGAGCTCGCCCGGAACTTCGGCGTCGCGTTCGATCACCTGTTCACGATCACCAACCTGCCGATCGCGCGCTACGCGGACTACCTCGACGCGCAAGGCAAGTACGACGCGTACATGGGCCTGCTGGTCTCGCACCTCAACCTCGCGACCGTGCCTGGCCTGATGTGCCGCGCGCTCGTCAGCGTCGGGTGGGACGGCCAGGTCTACGACTGCGACTTCAACCAGATGCTCGAGCTCCCCCTCCCCACCGCGCGCACGATCTTCGAGCTCGCGTCGCTCGACCTCGACGACCAGCCGATCGCCACCGCCTCGCATTGCTTCGGCTGCACGGCCGGCAGCGGCTCGAGCTGCGGCGGGAGCCTGGCGTGAGCGAGCCGGCCATCGGCGTGCTCGGCGGCAGCGGGTTCTATGATCTGCCCGGGGTGACCGAGCTCGAGACCGTCGAGGTCGACACGCCGTTCGGTCGACCCTCCGACGCGCTGACGCGGGGGCAGCTCGCCGGTCGGCGCGTCGTGTTTCTGCCGCGCCACGGCCGCGGGCATCGGTTGTTGCCGACCGAGGTCAACACGCGCGCGAACCTCCACGCGCTCAAGCAGCTCGGCGCGACCCACGTGATCTCGGTGTCCGCGGTCGGCTCGCTGCGCGAGGCGATCGCACCGGGTGATGTCGTCGTCCCTCGGCAGTTCCTCGATCGCACCGTCGGCCGCCCGGCCACGTTCTTCGGCGACGGCGTCGTCGCGCACGTCAGCCTCGCCGACCCGGTCTGCGCGCGGCTCGGCGACGCGCTCGTCACCGCGGCGCGGAGCCAGACCGAGCGGGTCCACGCCGTCGCGACCTACGTCTGCATCGAAGGCCCGCAGTTCGGCACCCGCGCGGAGTCGGAGCTGATGCGGGCGTGGGGCGGCGATGTCGTCGGCATGACCAACCTCCCCGAGGCACGCCTCGCCCGCGAGGCCGAGCTCTGCTACGCGACGCTGGCGCTGCCGACCGACTACGACTGCTGGCGCCCGCGCGACGAGGTCACCGTCACCGATGCGCTGACCGTCCTCCGCGCGAACGTCGCAACCGCACAACAGATCCTCGCGCGCGCGCTCACCGCGCTCGACCCGACCACCTCGTGCAGCTGCCAGCGCAGCCTCGACCACGCGCTCGTCACGCCGGCCACCGCGATCGGCCCCGCCGCACGCGAGCGCCTCGGCTTGGTGCTCGCCCGCCGCCTCGGCCACTGAAAGGACCACGATGTCGACCTTCGAGAGCGTCCAGCACTACTACGGCAAGGTCCTCGCGTCGACGAAGGACCTCCAGACCAGCGCGTGCTGCACCGCCCAGGCGATGCCCGCGCACCTGCGTCCGTTGCTCGCCGACATCCACCCCGAGGTGCAGGACCGGTTCTACGGCTGCGGCTCGCCGATCCCGAGCGAGCTCGAGGGTCGGACGGTGCTCGATCTCGGCTGCGGCTCGGGTCGCGACTGCTTCTTGCTCTCGCGTCTCGTCGGCGAGCGAGGCCGGGTGATCGGCGTCGACATGACCGCCGAGCAGCTCGCGGTCGCGCGTCGCCACGTACCGTGGCACACCGCGCGGTACGGGTACGCCCTGCCGAACGTCGACCTCAGGGACGGGTACATCGAAGATCTCGAGAGCGCCGGCATCGCGAGCAACTCGATCGACGTGGTGGTCTCGAACTGCGTCATCAACCTGTCGCCCGACAAGGGGCGCGTATTCTCGGAGATCCTGCGCGTGCTGAAGCCGGGCGGCGAGCTGCTGTTCTCCGACGTGTTCGCCGATCGCCGCCTCCCGATCGCGCTCCAGCAAGATCCGGTGCTGCTCGGCGAGTGCCTCGGCGGCGCGCTCTACGACGAGGACTTCCGCCGCTTGCTGCTCGATCGCGGCTGCCGCGACTATCGGATCGTCGAGAGCACCCCGCTCGCGCTCGGCAACGCCGAGATCGAGCGCGCGGTCGGCATGGTCGCGTTCACCTCGCGGACGGTGCGGGCGTTCAAGCTCGACCTCGAGGATCGCTGCGAGGACTACGGACAGGTCGCGTACTACCGGGGCACCATCCCCGACGCCCCGCATGGCTTCGCGCTCGACGACCACCACGACTTCAGGACCGGCAGACCGCACCTGGTGTGCGGCAACACCGCCGCGATGCTCGCGCGCACGCGCTACGCGAAGCACTTCGAGATCGTCGGTGACACGTCGACCCACCACGGCCTGTTTTCCTGCGCGCCGACCACCCCGAAGCCGCCCGTGAGCGGGGCCTGCTGTTGATCGAGGCGGACGACTTCGATCGCGCGCTCGTCGCGGCGGTGCGCCCGCCGACGTGGCCGAACCCGACGCCCCGAGGTCGCTACAACCTCGTCGTGATCGGCGGCGGGACCGCCGGCCTGGTCTCGGCCGTGGGCGCCGCCTCGCTCGGCGCCCGGGTCGCGCTGATCGAGCGCCACTGGCTCGGTGGCGACTGCCTCAACTACGGATGCGTTCCGTCGAAGGCGTTGCTCCGCGCCGCCCGTGCGGCTCACGACGTGCGCACCGCGAGCGACTTCGGGATCGAGGTTGGCGAACCTCGCGTCGACTTTCCGGCGGTGATGGAGCGCATGCGGCGGCTCCGCGCCCAGATCGCACCGCATGACTCCGCCGAACGGCTCGCGGGGCTCGGCATCGACGTCTACTTCGGCTCCGCCACGTTCGTCGCGCGCGACGCGCTCGAGGTCGCCGGAGTGCGCCTCGCATTCGCGCGCGCGATCATCGCCACCGGCGCACGCGCGGCGCTCCCGCAGGTACCGGGGCTCGCCGAGCTGGCTCCGCTGACGAACGAGACCGTGTTCTCGCTGACCGCGCTCCCACGTCGGCTGCTCGTCATCGGCGGTGGCCCGATCGGCTGCGAGCTGGCGCAGGCGTTCCGCCGGTTCGGCAGCGAGGTGACCCTCCTCGATCGCGATGATCGGGTGCTACCGCGCGAGGACCGCGACGCCGCGGAGATCGTCCAAGCGCAGCTCGAGCGCGAGGGCATCCAGCTCGTCCTCGGCGCGAACCTGATCGGCGCGTCCCGCGACGGTGACACCCGAACGCTGACCTACACGCGCGCCGGCGAGACCGAGCGCCGCAGCGGCGACCACATCCTCGTCGCCGCCGGACGCACGGCGAACCTCGACGGCCTGGGACTCGAGGCCGCCGGCATCGCCGTCGGCGAGCGCGGCATCCAGATCGACGACCACTTACGCACGACGAACCGCCGCGTGTTCGCCGTCGGTGATGTCGCCTCGCGCTTCCAGTTCACCCACGCCGCGGACGCGCTGGCACGCATCGCGATCCAGAACGCGCTGTTCTTCGGGCGCAAGCGCGCGTCGGCGCTGGTCATGCCGTGGTGCACGTACACCGATCCCGAGATCGCGCACGTCGGCGTCGACGGGCAGGACGGCGACCTGACGACGCTGACGGTCCAGCTCGCCGCCAACGATCGCGCGATCCTCGACGGCGAGACCCGCGGCTTCGCGCGCGCACACGTCGCCCGTGACGGGCGGCTGCTCGGCGCGACGTTCGTCGCCCGGCACGCCGGCGACGCGATCGGCGAGGCATCGCTGGCGATCACCACGAAGCAGAAGCTCGGCGTGCTCGCGACGACGATCCACCCCTACCCCACGCAAGCCGAGGTCTGGAAGCGACTCGGCGATACGTACAACGCGCGGCGGCTCACGCCACGCGTTCGCAGGGTGTTCGGCTGGCTGATGAGGCGTCGCCGATGACCGACGCGACACTCTGCA
>Ga0075163_10008218_pt1 | contig 13775 bp, 12 predicted proteins | sample JI1023141ADNA_FD_71478 | JGI IMG/M metagenome (GOLD analysis project Ga0075163, IMG submission 71478) | Wastewater effluent complex algal communities from Wisconsin, to seasonally profile nutrient transformation and Carbon sequestration -... | ecosystem: Engineered > WWTP > Effluent > Algae...
CGCCAGTTCGCGCCTGGCGACCTCGGCGTCGTCGTGGATGGCGCACATCACCATGGAAATGATTTCCACGTCATTGGGGTCGCGGCCGGTGTGCGCGGCACCCCTGGCGATAGCGGGCCGGACGATCTCCTCGACGTAGGTGGTGGTGAACAGGGGATGTCCGGCCAGCCCGTCGGCCACCCGCCCGGCCGCCTCGCACATCCGAGGCCGGACACCGGCGGTGACGATCGGGATCGGCCGGCTGGAGGGTCCCACGTCGCCGGTCGGCGTGAGATTCATTCTGTAAAAACGACCCTCGTGATGGATCGGGCCTTCATGCAGGTTCCATATCCGGCGCAGCAGCATCACGAGTTCTTCCATCCGCAGCGCGGGCGCGGAGGTGTCGGGCACGCCGTGCCAGTCGCTCATCATCCGCTTGGTGCCGTTGCCGATGCCCAGCACCAGCCGTCCGTTGGAGAGTTCGTCGAGATCACGCGCCTCGGTGGCCAGCACCAGGGGGCTTCGGCCGACGCCGTAGAGAATGGAGGAACCGATCCGGCAGTTCTGTGTGCAGTTGGCCATCGCGGCCATGGAGATCGAACCCGACCGGGAGTAGAACTCCGAGGCCCATACGGCGTCGAACCCGGCCGCATCGGCGGCGTGTGCGGTCTGGGCCAGTGACTTCAAATCCGCGCCGAGAACCGACAGGCCGTAGGTGCTCATGACCGGTCTCCTGTGCGCGGGCGCGGGCCGTCGAATACGACGGCGCTGACCCGTGGCCGCCGTCTGGTGGAGGTGATCCTCGGCGACCAGGTACATGAGTGCGTTGATGATGTTTGCGTCGAGCGGGGTAAGAGACGTGGAACGCGCGCGGCCAGCCGTGCGCCACCTCCAAGGCTGGTGCTCAGCATCTTCCCTCCCTGGGTGACCGCACAATGCAGGGTGTCGAAGTCGCCTTCTGTATGGAACTAGTGAAGTGCGCCATCGTGACGACGACGAATAACCCTGAGGCGGACGCGACTAGCTGACCGGTAGTCTCCTCGCGCAATTCTGTCCGGACTTCGAGTTTCCGGCCGGTCTTGGACACCAGCTCCGCGCTGACCTCGTAGGGGACCCCCAGCAACACCGGCGCGTAGAACTCGGTATCGAACCTGCGGGTGACGGCCATCTCACCGACGACGTACAGCAACATGCCCACCATGTCGTCGAGTACGGTCATGACTGCGCCGCCATGTGCGATACCGGGTGCGCCGCGATGTCTGCCGTCGAAGATATGCCTGGCACCCACCCCGTCGCCATGCCGACGCGCTCGCAGGCGATGACCGTGCGGATTGTCTGTGCCGCAACCAAGGCACCACGGGTGGTGCGCATCAAGGTAGTCGCCGTCGGCGGCGACAGCACGATCCTGAAAGCTATGCCACCATGCGATGGCCGAATCTTCTTCCGCTTGCTCTTCGATGACGAAACCCTCCTAAATAGACCCTCGTAGCGCGTGGTTCACCACACGACTGAAGAATTGCGCCGGCGTCGACTGGGCTGATCGCCGGTAGATATGTATGTAGGACTCGTTAGCCCGCCGAGATCATCGCTGCGACACACCTTCCGATTAGGACACTGTCGGCTATCTGGTCCTGCCCGTAATCCCTTGGACTGCAGTGTATTCATAGCCGGCCAGATCGCGTCACAATGAACTGGCACACAGTCCGCAGCGCCTCACAACTCCTGGGAGAAGGCGTCACGCTGGGCTCCAGCACCAGCCATGAGCGGGCCGTACCGGTGATGCAACTCTGTAACGATGTCGGTGAAGGGGAGATCGTGGTACCAACCGCGGTCGTTGAGGTACTCCATGTGTTGGCTTCCCCCACCGTCGTAGGCATGGAGGAGCGCATCGGTGTGGCCGTCGAAGTCGATCGGAGGTACACCGAATCGCGCGCAGAGCTCGGCATTGAACGCCGGAGTAGCCTTCACCCAGCGGTTGTTGAGTTGTAATTCGCTATATCCGTGGTAGACGAACACGTCGGTACCTCCCATCCGGGCACGCAATGTGGTGGTCTGCAGATGGTTGCGCACGTCCGCGAATCCGAGCCGGGCCGGAATGCCCGCCGCACGAGCTGCCGCGGTCAGCAGCACCGCCTTCGGTATGCAATACGCCCTCGACGCTGTCGCTACATAGCTCGCCCGATAATGCTCGGGATCGTCGTCGGTGCTATAGGGATCGTACCAAATCCTGTCCCGCACAGCGGTGAAGATCAACCTCGCCTTCTGCACAGGGTCACGAACGTCACCGACCGCGTCCTCGGTGAAGCGCTGTACATCGTCGTGCTGCCAATCGAGGAACCCAGTTGTCTCCAGGAAACTCGATTCGTTTGAAGTGTCGCTCACAGATAGCCTTTCAGATAAGCCTCGAGGCCGGTATCGACAGTGCCAACGGATCGACTGGCCGTTTCGAGGGCTTCGACGAGGCGTGTTTCGGAGTCCGGGATCGTCGCGGCGATTTTGGCCGCAGCGAGACTACGACTCCGTAGCGATGTGCCGGCATCGGTGGCTGCGGCCGCAAGCTCAGACCACGCTTGGGAAGCGTGTCGGGCCGCGGCCGCCGCTTCGGCTGCGGCGGCGTCCCCGAGGAGATCGGCGATATTCTGGCAACCTTGTGCTTGCAGCATACGAAAGAGCCCGCCACCGGTTCCGGCTTTCTCGATGAACGCCCCGAGCCCGAACAATGCCGCGGTCAGGGCGTCGTCATCAAACACCGTTGGCCAATGCCGTACGTCATCGGCGAACTCCTGCACACCCTTCAAACCGGAAGCCTCGACTTCAGCTGCCTCGATGCGCAGTAGCGGCGCACCTACGGCACCGCCGCGCATGAAAGCTGCGCTCGCGGCTAATGCAGTGGCGGCAATCGGCCCAAGGTCGGGCACTCGCTCCGGCCAGTCGACGTGATATGTGGTGTGCCGGGTCGGTGTAGGGAACCCTACCGAGGACCGCGCCCGGCGCAGGTCATCATAAGCCACCGTTTGGGTGGTCTCGCGGTCATTATCGACCACATAGGCAACCCCTTGTTCGTCATCATATCCGGTGATGACGATGTCGTGACGGCTCATGTGCAATCGGACGCGCAGGTAAGGAAGTTCGCCGATGTCAGCCCAGACCATGACGGGTCGGCCCTTGTCGACTTCGTCGGTAACAAATGACCATCCCACGTCTGCGTCATCGGTCGATCGCACGACGCAGTTTGCACCAACTCGGGAGAGGTAGTCTTTTTCCAGGTCGCTTCCTCGTCCTACCAGGTAGATCTGGGGAAACAATTGCGTAGAGCGGACGTACGAGAAGTCCAAGGCTCCGCCGAGGGTGAAGACCAATCCTTCACTGAGTGTTTCTGTCCCCCATCCTAGTTGTGCCCATTCAGTAAGGTCACGCAGCGCACCGGAACCACAGTGCCCTCCTCTCCTATGGAGATAGGGAATTTCAATCCTCGCCATCGCCGCTTCCTCTCTTATCCAATAGCACTGTTAACACTCATCGAAAGCTACATACCATCAAGGCGTCCCGGCTGGCGGTAGGTGCCAGAACTGTTCGACCGCAGCCAATCTCACCCGCGCAGCTCGAGCGCCTATGACTATGGGAAACATTGCTTTCGATCGCTATCCCGCATCGAAGCGTCAACGGTGAGAGCCCCTGACCCGCAGCATCGCCATCGTTGTACTGAGCTCGCTTGGTGCCGTTTTGCGCTTCCCTGCTTTGGGTGCTCTGTCAGAATCGGATGAGTCCTCGGATGTTGCGGCCTGACCGCATGTCGTCGTAGCCCTCGTTGATCTGATCGAGGGTGTACTCACGGGTGATCAGCTCGTCGAGTTTGAGGTGTCCGGAGTTGTAGAGTTCGACGAGCCGCGGGATGTCGTGGGCGGCGTTGGACGAGCCGTAGAGGGCGCCGCGGATCTGCTTTTCATACAGCGTTAATTCCAGCAGTGAACCCGACATCGATGTGTCTTCGGGGTGCCCGATCGCGGTAACGACCACACGACCGCGTTTACCGACCAAGGACAGCGCCTCACCGATGTAGGACCCTTCGGCGACATCGGTGGTCAACACGCAGACATCGGCGAGTTTGCCGCGGGTGATGTCACTGATCAGTGACCAGGCCTCGTCGACCGTGCCAACGGCATGCGTCGCACCGAAACCACCGGCTTGTTCACGCTTGAACGCCACCGGATCGACAGCCACGATGTTCAACGCGCCCGCGATGCGGGCACCCTGAATCGCATTCATACCGATGCCACCGGCTCCGATCACCACCACGGTGTCCCCGGCACGCACCTCACCGGTGCGCACCGCCGACCCGTACCCGGTCGTCACACCACACCCGATCAACGCCGCCTTGTCCAGCGGTGTCCCCTGGTCGATTTTGACCAGAGACGCCTTGGGGACCACGGTGTATTCCGAGAACGTGCCCAGCAGGCACATCTGGCCGACGTCCTCACCGCGGGCATGGAAACGGTACGTCCCGTCGATCTGGGGTCCCATCATGAGCGCCGCACCCAAGTCGCACATGTTGCCCATCCCCCGCGCGCAATAGGAACAGTGCCCACACGACGGCAGGAACGTCAGGATCACCGAATCGCCCTCGGCGACGTTCTCGACACCCGCACCCACTTCGACCACGGTGCCGGCACCCTCGTGGCCACCGACGACGGGCAGCGGAATGGGCAGGTCACCGGTCACGAGGTGCTCATCTGAATGGCACAACCCGGTCGCGGTCAACCGGACCAGCACCTCATCGGGGCCGGGCGGATCCAACTCGACCTCCTCGACCTCCCACTTCTCTCCCAGGCCCCAGAGCACTGCAGCGCGTGTCTTCATATGTGTCTCCTTAACATCGATGTTTCGGTCGCAGTGGATTGATGATTCACGCCAGTGTCTCGACGGTGAGATCACCGTCGGCGTACTGGCGGCGCAGCTTCTTCTTGTCGAACTTGCCGGTCGAGGTCAGCGGAATGTCGGTGACGAACGCCCACCGTTCCGGTAGCCACCACTTGGCCACCCGCGGACGGAGGAACTCGGTCAATTCCGCGGCGGTGGCGGTGCGGTCGGCAGCCAGGACGACCACCGCCAGCGGTCGTTCCTGCCACTTGTCATCGGGAACCCCGATCACGGTGGCGGTGCGCACCGCAGGGTGAGCGGCCAAATCGTTCTCCAGCTCCACCGAGGAGATCCATTCGCCCCCGGACTTGATGACGTCCTTGGAACGGTCGGTCAGCGTGATGAACGCATCCGGGCTGATCGTCCCGACGTCTCCGGTGCGCAACCACCCGTCCGGCGACACCGCCGAAGTGTCATGCTCGTAATACGACCCGGTGATCCACGGGCCGCGGATCTGAATCTCCCCCACCGACTTTCCGTCCCAGGGCTGCTCGGCGCCGGCGTCGTCGACGATGCGGGCTTGCACACCGGCCACCACTCGGCCCTGGGTTCCGCGCAGGTAAAGGGACCTCTCCGGGGTGTCGCTGTTCCGCGGCAATGCGACCGCGGCCAGCGGGGACGTCTCGGTCATCCCCCAGGCCTGCACAATGCGGACGCCCAGCTCGTCATAGGCGGTCATCAACGACCGCGGAACCGCCGAACCACCGCAGGCCACCATCTTCAGCGAACTCACGTCGTGGCCGGGATTGTCGCGAAGATAGTGCAGAACGTCGGTCCAGATCGTCGGCACAGCGCCCGCCATCGTCGGGCGCGCGGCCTCGATCATCTCCACCAAGGGCGCCGCCTGCAGGAAACGGTCGGGCAGCAGAAGCTGCGCGCCCGCCATCATCGCCGCGTACGGGAGCCCCCAGGCATTAGCGTGGAACATCGGAACGATCGCCAACACCGTGTCGTCATGACCGATGCCCAAGGCGTTCGAGGTGCACGCCGATTGAGAGTGCAACCACGTCGAACGGTGGCTGTAGACAACGCCTTTCGGGTGCCCGGTAGTACCGCTCGTGTAGCACATCGCTGCGGCCGACTGCTCGTCGACGTCGGGCCAGTCGAACGTGCTCGGCTGGGCTGCCACCACATCGTCGTAGCGAAGGACGTCCTTTCCGCAGCCCTGCACTGCGGTAAGATCACCCGTGCCGGTCACCAGCACCGTGCGCACCGAGGTCATCGACGGCAACGCCGCCGCCAACAGGTTCAGCACCGTACCGTCGACGATGATCACCTGATCTTCGGCATGATTGGCGATCCACGTCAGCTGTTCAGGTGGCAGCCGCAGATTCAACGTATGTAGCACCGCACCCATCGACGGCACCGCCGCGTAACAGTCCAGGTGCTCCTGGTTGCTCCACTGCAGCGTCGCGACACGCTCGTCTCCACAAATGCCTATCTCGCGCAACGCATTCGCCAACCGCGCCGCACGCTGCCCCAACTCATGATACGACACCCCAGAGATCTGTTGGGGTCCGCGTGCGGTCAACACCTCGCGATCGCCATGGACTGCCGCAGCATGGGCCACGATCGCGGGCACCGTCAACGCAACGTCCTGCATCGTGCTCCTCATCGAGAGCCCGCCCGACAACCCTTGATGAGGCGACGGTCACGCATCGATGAGGTCCTGCCGATCCTGACTCTGCAGCATCAACCGGTACTCGGGGAACAGATTCTTGGCCTGCGGAATCAACTTGATCAACTTCGGCACCGGGCCCTTTGCGCGCACCGTCCCCTTGGCCATCGCCATCGTCAGGTTCACCTTGCCCAGCCAGAACTTGTTTCCAGTGTCCGCCGACATGAACAACTCCACGTTGGGCACCGCGGTACTGGCCGCTCCGGTCTCCACCACCTTCTTCGGCATGTCCACCGTTACCACCGCGTCCGGATCGGTGTAGTGCACCCGTAACACCACACCCGAATTTGCGAGCTTGTCCGCCAGTCCCTCCTTCTCCAAGCCCCGTTGAAAGATCCCACCCAAGAAGGCATAGACCTCGTCCTCGTCCTTGAATACCGCCACCGTCAATCTCCACCAATCTCGTTGTCAGAACAGAACAGTCGCGAGCATCGACTCAAGACGATGCTCCCTCCGCAAAAATCGTCACGCCTGTTGGCGACCTCCACTAGCTTCTGATGCGCTGCGGTAACACCGCCGAGGTGCCCGGCGGCATCCGCTAGCCAGTCCCCGCGGCCAGCGGAGTTGGATGGCGGTTCTCGCTGACGTTCGTCTCCGAGACACGCGTCGCAATCGCAGTCGCCGTCCCATCGCCCATGCAGCCATGACCTCAGACCGAGCCGGCGAGCATGAGTTCGGCCCGTTCGACGGGGACCTGCTGCGTAATGACCCGCTTGCTGAACATGAAGTCGCGGGGGCGGTTGACGCAGTCGGCGGCGATGAGCTCGCCGGCGCGCAGGTAGAAGCAGGTGAAGTCGCGGTCCCGGGTCGGGTCGCCGCTGAGGACGACCTCGTCGTAGCCGGTGTTAAGACCGGCGATCTGGAGCTTGAGGTCGTATTGATCTGACCAGAACCAGGGCAGCGCCGCTATCGTCTTGGACTTCCCGCAGATGGTCGCCGCGGCGACTTTGGCCTGCTCGGCCGCGCTGGGCACGGACTCCAGGCGTATGCGGCGCCCGTAACGGGCCATGTCGTGGCTGACGCAGTCCCCGGCGGCCACGATCGCGGGGTCGCTGGTCCGGGCCTGGTCGTCGATCACGACGCCGTTGTCGACGACCAAGCCCGCGGCGGCGGCGAGCTCAGTGTTCGGCTCGACGCCGATGCCGACGATGACGAGGTCGGCGGGAATCGATTCACCACCGGCCAGGACTACTTCGCGGACCCTGCCGTCGCCGGACAGAGCCTCGACCAGCGCACCCGTCCGGATGTTGACGCCCTCCTCCCGGTGGATCCGGTCGAAGAACGCCGATACCTCCGGGGCGGTGACCCGTTCGAGGACACGCTCGGTCGCCTCGAGCACGGTGACCTCCAGGCCCAACGCACGCAACGAGGCGGCCGTCTCCAGTCCGATGTAGCCGCCGCCGACGATCACGGCTCGACGCCCCGGTCTGGTGGCGTCTCGGATCTTCTCGACGTCCGCCGCGGTGCGTAGGTAGAAGACTCCGGCCAGGTCGGCTCCCGGGGTGGGGAGCCGACGAGGGCGGGCGCCCGTGCACAGCGCGAGCCTGTCGTAGGGCAGCGACTCGCCGGTGCTCAGCGAGAGGTGGCCCGCCGCACGGTCGACCGCCTCCACCGTCGCATCCAGGAGTTGGATTCGCTGCTTGGTGTAGAACTCGGCGCTGCGGATCGCGAGCTCCTCGAGGGTGCACTTGCCGGCCAGGTATGCCTTCGACAGCGGAGGGCGTTGGTAGGGCAGCGCCGACTCGTCGCCGACGAGGACGATCTCACCGGTCCACCCTTCCTGGCGCAGACTGGCCGAGAGTTGGGCCCCGGCATGGCTGGCCCCGACGATGAGCGCCCGCTCCAATGTCATGCGTCGGATTTCGGGGTGAGGCGGACCATCAGCTTGCTGATACCCCTCACGAAGTTGGACTGCACGTACTCGGGTTCGCCGACGACCTCGATGTTCTCGAAGCGAGGAAGCAGCTCCTCCCAGAGAATCCGCAGCTGCAGCTCGGCCAGCCGGTTGCCCATGCAACGGTGGACACCGAAGCCGAAGGAGATGTGGTTGCGGGCGTTGGCCCGGTCGATGATGAAGTCGTCGGGCTGATCGAATACGCGCTCGTCGCGGTTGCCCGAGGCGTACCACATCACCACCTTGTCGCCCTTGCGAATGAACTGCCCGTTGAGCATGGTGTCGGCCGTGGCGATCCGGCGCATATAGGCCAGCGGCGTCTGCCACCGAATGATCTCCGAGTTCATGTTGGGGATCAGGTCGGGGTTGGCCTTCAGCTTCTCGAACTGGTCCGGGTACCGGTTCAACGCGAGAACACCGCCGCTCATCGAGTTCCGGGTGGTGTCGTTGCCTCCGACGATCAGCAGCACGAGGTTGCCCAAGAACTCCATCGGTCGTTTGATCAGATCCTTGGTGCTCTCGTTGCTCTGCAACATGGTGATCAGATCGAAGCCGGGTTCCTCCCCGGCAGCGGTCCGGGCCGCCTTGTCGTGCCAGTGCTCGCTGAGACCCCGCGCCATATCGCGCATGCCTGCGAACGTCTCGTCAAGGTCCGAGGGACCGCCATTGGCCTGCTCCATCGAGGTTGCCAGATCTGACCACTCGACGAGCTTGCGACGCTGCTCGTACGGGAAGTCCAGGAGGGTCGCAAGCATCCGAGCGGTCAGCTCGATCGAGACATTCTGCACCCAGTCGAACGGCTGATCCAGGGGCAGATCGTCCAGCACCTCCTGGACGCGCGAGCGGATCAGCCCCTCCATCTCACGCAGGTTCTTGGGCGCGACCACCCCTTGGACGGCGGCCCGCTGCCTGTCGTGGCGTGGCGGATCCATCGCGATGAACATCGCGACATCCAGGAAACGAGGGGGGGACCCGATGACGATGAACGGCTCGGAGGAGAAGACCTCATGGTTCTTCTCGACGGTCACGATGTCGGCATGCCGCGTGACCGACCAGAACGGACCGAACGGACTGTTGGGCTGGTAGTGGACCGGAGCTTCGTTGCGCAGGCGCTCGTAGTACGACTGCCAGAGCCCCTGACGATAGAGGAAAGGGTTGCTGAGGTCGATGTCGGCGAGTTCGACGTCCTCGACCGGCGGGAGGGGGCTCTCGACGAAGATCTTCTTGCCGTTCGTTCCGGTCACCAAACGCCGGGTCTTGTCATACAGGTGTGCACCTTGAATCTGCAGGTCGATCGGGATGGTCGCCTGAACTTTCTCGGTGATTGCTTCAGAAACCTTCATTACGTCTTATTCCTTTTCGCTCGTCATTACATCTGGAACTCGGGCAGTTGGACGATCAAGCCGTCCCACTCCTCGGAGACCGGCATCTGACAGGACAGCCGGGAGGTCGGGTGACGCTCCGGGTTCATCGCGAGCATCTCTTCTTCAGCGGGGCCGGAGAGGCCGACCTTGTCGGTCCATTGCGGATCGACGATCACATGGCAGGTGCCGCACGCGGCTTCGCCTCCGCAGTCGCCGTCGATGCCGGGTACCGCATTGTTGGTCGCGACCTGCATCAGTGACTGGCCTTCATCGAGAGGCACCTGGTGCTTGTCGCCGTCGTGGGAGACAAAAGTGACAACGGCCATTACCGACTCCTCTTAAGTTGCCCTGAATGTGAATACTTGTTAACAGGATTGTCCAATCCGAGCGCTTCCGCTATGTTTGCGCGGATCAGGAACTTGTGGATTGGGCTCAGGGGGCACGATCGGTGAAGTTCAGCAACGCCGGTGTGCCTCCGGTCGCGTTCGTGCAAATGCTGGAGAGCCAGGCACTCGACCCGGACGCCGTCGCGCGGCTTCGCACCATCATGGCGCGCGAGGGAACCGACGAGGCGACGCTGATGCAGCACGATGTCCAGGCGCCACTGCGGTGGTTTCGCGATCTGTACCCCGATCTAGACGTCGACCGGGCAACCCTGCTCGGCTTCTCGTTTGCAGGACAGGCACAGTTGACATCTTTCGGCCCGTTGAGCGTCCCGCTGGTCAGCGCAGGCTCGGTAGCCGAGATCGTCGAGCTGCTCACCTATCTACCGTTGATCACCACGGCGATCAATGCACAATTCCGTCCAAACGACCAAGGTCTCACCGTCGGGCTCTGGGGGCACACAGGCGATCGGGCCCTGGACTGCTTAGCAGTCACATATACCGGCTTGGCGTTGTTACGACTGCTGGACATGCTCGTCAGTGACGCGCTGACCGTCACGCTCCACTTGAGTTGGTCAGCGCCGGTCTCCCTGAACAAACTCGCGGCAGAGATGGTACTAGCCGGGCGCCTGTTCTTTGACGCACCGATGTCCTACCTTCATGTTCCCGTCAACGCGCTCAATGAAGTGTGCCGGTTCTCCGATCCCCTTGCGTATCGACTCGCCGTCGCCGAGCTGAGGCGGACCCTCGACGAGCAGAGCGGAGCCACGTCCTTCTCCAAGAAGGTGAGACGGTTGTTGGACGAGGATCCCGGACAGCGAAGTTGCCAGCGGGTCGCAGACGAACTCTCGGTATCCACCAGCACACTCAAACGCCGGCTCGCCGAAGAGGGCACCACCTTTCGCGAGTTGCGCCAGTCGTGTCTGCGGGAGAGCGCGATGATGCTGTTAATCACCCGATCAATGTCGGCAAGCCAGATCGCGACCGAGCTCGGATACGGCGATCTTGCTAACTTCTCACACGCCTTCAAGCGATGGACCGGCCGCTCTCCGAGCGAGTACCGACGCTCACAACGCTGAGGATGTCCCCGCACGCCCGGAGATAGCCGGTCATGGGTAGCTTCTTCTTCTGAAAAGATGTAACCGGTGCTTAAGAATCAGCCACGACGTCACCGAACGGCCGTGGAGGCCGCTGACCGAAGTCGAGTGAGTCATCAGTAGCAGGCCAAACCGTGCCCGACACGGCGACTGAACGGCAGAGCCGGGCGCTGGTGTGAATAGTCATTCGCTATTGTCGATACATGCCAGCGAAGACAGTCCGCACCGAACTCACCTCGGGCGCCATCGAAGGATTCACGCGGGACGGCGTCAATCGCTGGCGTTCCATTCCCTACGCCAAGCCACCAGTCGGCGCGCTGCGGTTCAAGGCTCCCCAGCCGGTCGAAGCGTGGGACGGCGTCCGACCCTGCCACCGATTCCGCTACTGCGCTCCACAGCCCCGCCGATACACCATCGTCGGTCCGGGCAAGTTCCAGCCCATGAGCGAGGACTGCCTCACCCTCAATGTCGTTGCACCCGACGGCGGCTCGGACCGACCTCTGCCCGTGATGTTCTTCATTCACGGCGGGGCGTACTTCCTGGGCAGTTCCGCGACACCGATCTATGATGGCGCGTCGCTTGCCCGCAGCGGTTGCGTGTACGTATCGACAAACTACCGCCTCGGCGCGCTAGGGGCTGTCGACCTGTCGTCGCTGTCCACCGCAGACATCCATATTGACGACAACCTCTACTTGCGTGACCTCGTGTCGGCGCTCAGGTGGGTACGCGAGAACATCGCGGCATTCGGCGGCGATCCCGATAACGTGACGATCTTCGGAGAGAGCGCGGGCGCGCACGCCGTTACCACTTTGCTGGCCGTGCCAGCGGCTAAAGGGCTTTTCGCACAGGCTATCTCACAAAGTCCGGCCGGCGCGCTATCCCGCTCCCAGGAGCTGGCCGCGGAGTTCGCCGCCAAGTTCGCATCCATTCTCTGCGCCGACGAGCGGGAGCCCGCCCGCCTCCTGTTGGCGGCGCGTCCGGCTCAACTGGTGAATGCATTCGATCGCTTGCTCACCACGAGTGCATCGGACCTTGCTGGCGGTTACCCGGTGGGATGCACATTCGGAACCGACTATCTACCGTCCGAGCCCATTCAAGCGATGCGCGACGGCAAGGCGTACCGTGTGCCGCTGATCGTCGGTACGAACGCCGACGAGGGCCGGTTGTTCACTCGCTTCCTCAAACTCCTCCCGACGAACGAAGCCAAGATCGAAGCGTTACTAGCGGGAGCGGAACCCACCTGTCGCGAGCGAATTACTGCTGCCTATCCCGAATATCCGGCCCCCGATGCCTGTATCCGACTGGGGGCCGACTTCACATTCGGATCGACACTGTGGCAGCTCGCGGATTCCCACAGTCGGCACGCCCCCACATATCTGTACCGCTATGACTTCGCCCCGCGAACTCTGCAATGGGCCGGGCTGGGTGCCACCCATGCGACGGAGCTTCTTGCGGTGTTCGACGCCTACCGCACGCCGCTCGGTCGGCTACTCAGCGCCGGAGCCGATCGCCGCTCGGCCCTACGCGTGAGCGACGACATGCAAGGGCGCTGGGATGCTTTCGCACGCACCGGAGTTCCAGGAGACGGCTGGCCGCGCTACACCAGCGACGCCCGTCCGGTCCTCGTCTTCGATCGCGCTTCGCGAGTGGACAACGACCCCCACGCCGACCGCCGGAAAGCATGGGAAGGTTTTCAAGTCCTCGGACGCTGACGAGCGGTTCCCCGCGGCGACGCATGCGTTCACAGCATTTGGCACCGATTGTTTCTGGGAGCCAAGGGTGAAACGGTGGCAAGGAGCACCTCCGGCGTGCCAATCCCAAAAGGCCGAAGAGGGCCACATTCTTGCCGAGGACTTGACGTACGAATGCAACCCCGTGTTGCGGCCTTGGGATCCGATCTCGTCAATCGCTCGAACCGAATGCGGCCGACGAGGTGGCGAACCCAACATTTACGGAGCTGGCCACGCCGGTCGGGTTGCGCCGCCGGACGCAACGCGTTCGCTCACCAACTGGTCCTCGCGACATTCTGCCGGGTAACGTACTGCGAGTGAACGAGCCCTCACATCGGGAGGGCGGGTGCCGATCAGGACGGGGATTGATGAGCGAGGAAGCGATCACCTACGAGGTCGTCGACGGGGTGGCCTGGTTGACGATCAATCGCCCCGAGGCACGGAACGCGCTCAACGGGGCGGTCCGGCAGGGACTGTTCCACAGCGTTCACCGCTTCAACGCCGACGACTCCGCCAAGGTTCTGGTGCTGACCGGGGCCGGCGACAAGGCGTTCTGCGCCGGCGGGGACCTCAAAGAGATGGCGGAGACGGCGCTCACGGTTCCGCCACCAGACTTCGCGCCGCAGTTCGGGCGCAACATCGAGGTCGTCAAGCCGACTATTGCCGCGGTCAACGGCGTCGCCTTCGCCGGCGGTTTCCTGCTGGCCCAGCAGTGCGACCTCGTCATCGCAGC
>Ga0075163_10008219_pt1 | contig 13775 bp, 8 predicted proteins | sample JI1023141ADNA_FD_71478 | JGI IMG/M metagenome (GOLD analysis project Ga0075163, IMG submission 71478) | Wastewater effluent complex algal communities from Wisconsin, to seasonally profile nutrient transformation and Carbon sequestration -... | ecosystem: Engineered > WWTP > Effluent > Algae...
TTCACCGCTAAAAAAAAATTCTGAACGCACCCCACGAACAATCCGTGTCATCTGTGAAATCATTTTCAAATCCGTGTCAAAAAATCTAAGCACAAAACTGATTCAAACCCAAGATTCCATCAGGGTCGGGGCAGTTCGCCAGATAGCGTTCGCGCTCGGAGAGGCGGCATACGCCCGCGTAGTCGCCCCAAGTACCTTCCATATCGCCTATAACCTGAAAGTGCAGATGCGGCGACCAATTCCCGTTTTCGTGTGGCTCTCCAAACTCCGCCAAGCGCTCACCCGTGCCTATTGTTTTTCCTTCGTGTAATCCTTCCAAACTTCTGAGTGCCAAATGCCCGTAGAGCGTGTGAAATGAAGCGCCGTCCAGTTCGTGCTGCAAAATAATTGTGCCGCCGTAATCCCCGAAAGCAGCGTTGTTCTTGAAGCTATGCACACGCCCTCCGAGCGGAGCAAAGACGGGCGTTCCGGCGCTGCCCCAAATATCAATACCCAGATGCAAACGGCGTGGTTCCTCGTGCCTGTTCCCAAAATTTGGGTATTGGTCGTAGAGATTACGATGTTCTGCATAACCGCCAATCGCATAGCGTGTGCCTGTGCGCTCCAGCTCACGTTGAATGAACGCGGTCATTGCGTCCGCATTATCCAAAATCTCCCGCGTGAGTGCAGTATGAGCGGCGGTGAGGTCGAGAGCGTAGAGTTTGTCAGTTGTTTCCAAGGGGACAATCTGCGCAAAGGTCTGCTGGTGCTTGTGGAAGAGTGCTGCGAAGTTCATGGAGCGACGTAAAAATGAAGGTAAAAATGAAAGTAAAAATGAAAGGACGGAAGCAACGCAGAATGGTTGTTGCCCACGCAGTACGAATTTACTAAATTGTTCCGCCTTTTGGACATTTCGGCACACCCTTTTTCCCAAAAGAATGATTCGTTTTCTCTTTCTTGTTTGTTGGTGGTGTTTTGTATTCTTGCACGAAGCACAAGGTGCAAGCCATGATAGTTTGCGGAGTGTCATCATGCGAGATACTGCGCCGAGCGGTGCCGTCAGCGCCGGAACGGTGAAAGCGTTGAATGAGTACGCTATGCTCTTGCACGAAACCTTTCCCGATAGCACGCGGATGCTGGCTTTGCGGGCGCTTGCCCTTGCCGATTCGCTTCAAGATTGGAAGGGGAAGGCACAGAGCTTGAATGTCATCGGTGTCTCGTATTTTATCCAAAACAACTACGAAAAAGCGCTTGAATACTACCTGCAAGCACTGACTTTGCGAGAAAAGGTGAGCGATATGCCGGGTGTGGCGGGGACGCTCAATAACGTCGGGATGGTCTATCGGGATATGAAAGAATACAGCACAGCTCTCACCTATTATTTCCGAACGCTCAGGCTGAATGATTCGTTGAAAAATTTGCAATTTTTTGTGCGGAACTTGAATAATATTGGTGTGGCATATGAGAGCATGAACGCCTTCGATTCAGCGCTTGTCTTTCATCGCCGTTCGATTGAGATGAAGCGGGAGATTGGCGACAAAGCCGGAATTGCTTCGTCGCTTCGCAATATTGGCAAAGTGTATTTGCGTATGAAGCGCTATGATGAGGCGCTCGAAACCTTACGCGAAGGCTTGCTCATCAAGGAAACGGGTAAGCAAGTGCGGGCGCTCATTCTGCTGGATATAGCGCAAGTCTATGAAGAAACCGACCAAATAAAGCCTGCTGTCAACAACGCCAATGCCGCTATGCTGCTGGGGCGTGAGCTGGGCGCAGCGTTGATTGAGCAAAATGCACATGAGCTTTTGGCACGGCTCTACAAGCGCACCGGCGACCACAAAAGCGCTTTGGACAATTATCAGCGCTTCATTGCCATACGCGACTCGCTCTTCAACGACAAAAGCGCCCGCCGTCTCGCCGCGCTGCAAACCAACTACGAAATAGACCGCCAGCGCATTCAAATCGAGCTTCTCACCAAAGAGAAAGCGCTGCAAAGCACGGTGCGCAATGGTCTTGTGGGCGGATTTATTCTGGCGCTGGGGCTGCTTGTGGCAATCGGCGTGGCGTACCGCAATAAACGCCGTTCCGAGAAAGAACTTCGCGCTACTAATGCTGAAATTTTGCGTCAGCAGGAACTTTTAGAGTATCAAGCGCAAGAAATTCAGGTCTCCAACACAGCGCTTTCCGAAAAAAATCTTGAACTTGGGGCAGCAAATGAGCGCCTCACAGCACTCAATACCGAAAAAGATGAGATTATGAGTATTGTATCCCACGATCTCAAAAATCCTATCGCAGCACTTAGTGGTTTTACGGAGATTCTACGCGACGAAAATCTTACTGCATCCAATAGAAACGCCATTCTTGACCAGTTGTCCGTGGTTGGGAATCGAATGTTGGAATTGGTGAAAAACGTTCTGGATTCGTACCGCGTGGAGTCCGGCGGCTTTGAAATGCACATTGTTACGCTGGATGTGGCGCCCGTGGTGGGGATGACGGTCGAAATTTACCGTGAACGTGCTGCGGCAAAAGATATTACGCTGTATTGGGCGGCTCCACGAGGTGAGTTTCTCGTTGCTGCCGACGAGCAAGTTTTTAATCAAGTGCTGGACAATCTTCTTTCCAATGCGGTCAAATACTCACCGCCCAAGAGAAATGTATGTGTGCGCCTCAAAGCAGACGTTGCCAGCGCATCGATTCGCCTCGAAATTCAAGATGAAGGTCCGGGCTTGAGCGCAGATGACATGAAAAAACTCTTCGGAAAATTTGCCCGCCTCTCAGCGCGCCCCACAGGCGGCGAACACAGTACGGGACTGGGCTTGAGCATCGTCAAAAGGATGGTCGAGGCAATGCAGGGGCGTGTCTGGTGCGAATCGGAGCTGGGCAAAGGCGCGACGTTTATTGTGGAATTGCCCGCATCGCACGGTAAGAGTGATTCTTTTTCTTTTTCGCAAACTCCATGACCAGTATTCGTTCCATTTTTACGCGCAATAGTGCTGAAGCTATTCCTAAGCGGCATCGCGCGGAGTTTTGGCAAGAAATTACCTTTGCCAATTTCAAGCGTATGCGGTCATTATTGCTTTTTGCTATTGGGGTGTGCGGGCTGTTAATCTATGGGGTCAATATACTGAATGTGCTGAATCTCTCGCCGGAGGACAACCGTGTTGTGCTGTGGATGCACCTGTTATTGCTTGGCTTATCATTGTTTTGTGCCGCTCTGGTCTTCGCCCGTCCTTTGCGTACGCAGCACGACATAACGCAATATCACACAAGGGTACTGCAATTTTTTACTGTCGGGGTCATACTGGGACCGCAAGCCTTGATATATGCAGTGATTGTTACCAAAGGGCATCCGATTTTTGTCTTTGCCGGTGTTGCTATTTGGTACTCTTCCTTGCGGCTTTCGCCGCGCGTATCGGCATCGGTGTTGCTCCTTTTATTGGCGGGATTGTGGGCGCAGCTTTTGCTTTTTTCGTCACCGTTTGGCGATAGTCAGTTTCGGGCAGCAGCCTATTTTACGTCCGTTGTGGTTACTATTGTCCTTATTCTCTCCAGCGCTTTTCTTTTTCGCAGTGCCGTGGAAAGTTTTCGGCAGCGCAAGGCTTTGGAAGAGGAGCGGAATATGGTTGCTGAATTAAACACTGAACTGAGTGCAGCGTATTTGGAAGCCGATACGCTCAACCAAGAATTGCACAGCCGTCAAGAAGTATTGGAGCATCAAGCAACGGAAATTGAAATCATCAATACCCAGCTGAACGAGCAAAACGAAATGCTTATGGCACTGGATATTGAAAAAAATGAACTTCTTGCTATTGTATCGCACGACCTGAAAAATCCTATTACTGCGGTGCTTGGGCTTGCGGAAATGTTGCAAAGCGAAGGAGCGCCTGAATCGAATCGCGCAGCTGCTATTACAGGGCAAATTATTGTGGCTGCGAATCAAATGTTGTCATTGGTGAAAAATCTGCTGGATGTTAATCGTTTGGAAGCCGGAGTTATGCCGTTCCACGTGGAGGAGTTTGACCTCGTGCCGTTTGTGGCAAGCACTGTTCAGCAATATGTACCAATCGCCGAGGCAAAACAGATTGCTATTCATTATACTCCGAGAGCTTCATTGGGTCTTGTTTCTGCCGATAAACAAGCAGTGGTGCAGGTTCTGGATAATCTTCTTTCCAATGCCGTCAAATACTCGCCGTGTGGTCAAAATGTGTATGTCCGTGTCGATAATCGTCCCGCCTGCGTTAGGATTGAGATTCAGGACGAAGGCGAAGGGATTTCTGAGGACGATATGCAAAAGCTCTTTGGTAAATTTGTTCGTCTTTCGGCTCGCCCGACTGGCGGCGAGCACAGCACGGGTCTGGGCTTGAGTATCGTCAAAAAAATGGTGGAAGCCATGCAGGGGCGCGTCTGGTGCGAATCGAAAATTGGTAACGGTGCGACGTTTATTGTAGAATTGCCAGCACCAAAGGAAAAAAATTCGTAGGTGGTGTGACTTTTTTTGTTGTTCGATATGCCCGATGTTGGTGTTGAGTAAGTTGTTCTGAGGCTCTTGCTCTCTGGGAGAGAATTGAATGAGGGAGGTGATGAAACACTGTATGTACTCTGTTTCTCTTCATTTCTTTCCTCTATGCAGGAAGAACGCACAATGCTTGACCGCCAGCCAATACGACACATTTTTTGAAATAGAATGATGCTTGTTTTGGAATAGAATGATGCTTGCGGCAACAAGAAAAATTATATCTTGCGGTGTAGCCACATCTGCTTTTGTTGTCCGTTCCCTATCATGACTATTTTCTTCGTCATTCTTTTTGTTTGTTGTTCTCATTTGGCAATGTACTCGCAAAGCGTGGACAGTGCTGCCGTGCCTCTTTCTCAAAAAAACGCCCTGCCGCTTCCGCCAACAACATCGATAACGCTTCGCATCGGCAACGATATTGCTACACTGCCTGAATTTGCCATTGTGGAAGATTCGACGCGCCGCCTGACCATTGAAGACATTATTCAGCAGAGCAATCGTTTTTTGCCCGCAGATAAGAACCGTTCCTTGCAATTCCCGCCAACCGATAATGCCCGATGGATATGCTTCAAACTGCGGAATTATAGCGGGCAGACTCCCTGTTTGCTCATTGACGACACGGGTATAGACACCACGCAAACATTTACAGTTCGTCTATACGACACTTCTATAACACGCCGCACTGCCGGTCTCACTTTTTCGTCGAGCCACATTCCGGGCTTGCCGCTTCGCGTTGTTCCGCTTCTTGATGCTGCTCAAAATGCAGACACAAGCCAATATATTGTCTATGTGCGAATCGTGAGTCGTGAATTACTGGGGTTGTTTTGCTCTATCGGTAGTACTCAAGCAATCATGTCCAAAACGCGCGAACAGGATCTATTCAATACTTTTTGTATCGGTGTAATGGTCGCGTTGGTATTGTATAATTTGTTTCTGAGCGTCTTTCTTCGCAGTATGCTTTATGCAGTCTATGTTTGTTATGGAAGCACGGCAGTGCTCTATACACTCTATACCACAGGGCTGATTGTACCTTTTGTGGGAGAGCGTTTCACGGAGACTTTTGTGCAAGGGCAGGCAGTACCGATTGCCCTGCTGGTTTTGGTCTATAGTCTGCTCTTTACGATTTTTTTCTTGGAGATTCGTACAAAAATCCGCGTTTTCTGGATACCGTCGCTTGCGGTGTTAGGGGCAATTCTGAGTATTATCGTCTTTTGGTTTTTGGGGCTTCAGGGTTTTGTGTACTACGCATTGAATTTTGCGACTATGTCGGTGGTCATTATCTGCGTTGGTGCAGCAATCGTATCTGCTTGGCGTGGCAATCGCGGTGCCTTGATTTATCTGGCTGCGTGGAGTATATTGTTGTTGGTTTTTGTATTTGTTGGGCTGCTTGTCGGTGGCTTTCTTCCGCTCGAACCGATAGTGTTTGTGCTGCCTCAAATAGGTTTTTCGAGCGAACTTTTATTGATGTCGCTTGCGCTTGCCTATCGTATTCGCATCTTGGAGAATGAGCGCCAGTCGGCATTGCTGGAAAATGAACGGATAATGCGCGAGCAAAACACACTGCTGGAACGTACTGTTCGGGAGCGCACGTTGGAATTAGAGGACAATAATCATCAGCTTTCGGCGGCAAATGAAGAAATACAGCGCCAACTGGAAATACAGACCGAGCAAGCCCGTGCTATCGAAATGGCGAACGCTGAACTACAAGTTGTGTCTGATAATCTTGTGGTAGCCAATCAAGAACTTATTGGGAGCAATAAAGCGCAAGATATGGTGAACGCTCAGCTGGCACAAAAAAATCAGGAACTTGCCACCGCAGAGCAGTTCCGCCTGAATATGCTGAGTATTGTCTCCCACGACTTGAAATCACCCATTAGCGGCGTTCTTGGATTGAGCGCTGTCCTCTTGGACGATCCGTCACTTTCACCTCGCGTCCGTGAGGTACTTGAGCATATTCACGATGCCGGGTATCGGATGAATAGACTGGTCGTTGAGCTTCTGGATACCGCCGCACGAGAGATGGGGAAGATACAGCTCTTTATGCAGCCTACCGAACTGCGAGAGATTCTTTCCGAGATTGTAGCCCGTTATCAGACCGCCGCCGCACACAAACAGCAGACATTTATTTTTCCGGAAACGGGGGAATACTGGACACTTGGCGATGTGCAGCGTATCGGGCAGGTGTTTGATAATATCATCAGCAATGCTGTCAAATACTCACCTTTGGGGGGGACGATCACGATTACACTTTCTGCATCGCGTGATATGGTGCGGGTGGCGGTGAAAGATGAGGGCGTGGGATTCACGGACGATGATAAATCGAAATTGTTCGGATTCTTCCAACGTCTATCAGCGCAGCTCACAGGAAATGAGTCTTCAAGCGGTGTCGGGCTGGCTATCGTGAAGCAAATTGTGGATGTGCATCAGGGACGTGTGTGGGTGGAAAGCGACTATGGGAGCGGTTCGACGTTTATTGTCGAACTGCCGGCAGAAAACGAGAGAACAATGGAACGCAAGCCCACGGGAGAAAAACAATGAACCGAATGTGGTCATTTCTTCTTCGGAGCAGCGCAGAATCTATTCCTGAACGGTATCGGGATGAGTTTTGGAGTGAGGTGGTTTTCATTACCGCTCGGCGAATTCGTTCGCTACTTCTGGTGAGCTTGGGCGGGTATTCGTCGCTCATCTACCTTGTGAATATCCGCAACGCCTTTCAGTTACCCGAAAGTGATAATCGGCTTGTGCTTCTGATGCACGTTTCTTTGCTTGTCCTCAACATTTTTTCCCTTATTCTCATCTATGCTCGCCCGCTTCGTGCGCCCTCCGATATCGCCCCGTTTCATATTGGCGTACTGCGATTCTTGGGAGTGGGTATTATCGTGAGTACCCAAGCCTTTACATATGTTATCCTCAAGACAAACGGGCATCCAATCTTTGTGTTTCTGGCAATTATCGTTTGGTGCTCGTCGTTACTAATGCCGCCCCGACTCTTGGCAGCCATACTCACGGTGATGGTCGCTGCCCTGTGGGTAATCATGCTTGTTTTTTCGCCTCCCACCGATAATGTGCGCTTCGCAGCTGAGTCCTATTTTATCTCGTTTATGATTGCTGTTATTCTTATCACATCCGGTTCGCTGCTTTTTAGCCGCAATGCCGAAGCGTTTCGGCAGCGCAAAATGGTAGAAGAAGAGCGCAACACGATTGCTCGATTGAATGCGGAAGCCTTCGCCCTCAATCAGGAGCTTCAGCGTCGCCAGGACGTGCTGGAGCATCAATCAACGGAAATCGAAATCATTACACCCAGCTTCAAGAGCAAAACGAGACGCTCCGTGAGCTAGATATGGAAAAGAACGAATTGATGGGTATTGTGGCGCACGACCTCAAAAATCCCATTGGTGCGGTACGGAGCTTCGCAGACCTGATACAGAGCGGTTTTGTTCCGCCGGAAGATACTCCTCATGTGCTCGGGCAAATTGTTACGACAGCCGACCGAATGCTGGAATTGGTCACTAATCTTCTGGATGTTAATCGCTTGGATTCAGGCGGAATGCAGTTTCAAATGGTCGAGTTCGATGTCTCGGCGCTTGTCGAAGGCGTGGTGGGGCATTTCCGGCAGCAAGCCGCTGCGAAGCAAATTATGCTCCATTATAGCAATGAAGCCGCCAATACTCTTATCTATGCCGACGAGCAAGCAATGATGCAAGTGCTGGATAATCTCGTCTCCAATGCTGTCAAATACTCACCGCACGGAAAAAATGTGTTTATTCGTCTGAAAACAAGTGATAGCGCCGTGCGTCTGGAAGTTCAGGATGAAGGTGAAGGAATATCTGAGGCTGATATGAAAAAATTGTTCGGGAAATTTGCCCGTCTCTCCGCACGTCCCACAGGCGGCGAGCACAGTACGGGTCTGGGCTTGAGTATCGTGAAAAAAATGGTGGAAGCGATGAATGGTCGCGTATGGTGCGAATCGGAAGTGGGCGACGGTCTTCCGACGGGCGCAACGTTTATTGTGGAACTTCCTTGCGTTTGAAGTAGCAGAACAAACTTGTGTTTGCAAGCCAATTTTCTTATCTTCCCTTCGGTGTATTGTTCTGCATTCCACCTGCTCCGACTATTCCTTGCTTTGCGGCTATATCGTTTATTCCTATCTAATGAAATCACCAAGAACCACAGTGATGAAATTGCAACAAAAGACACGGTTGTATGCGCCTTTGGTGTTCCTCGTTTTTCTCAAGATAACGATGGTCGTTTCTGCACAATACAAGCAGGAAAATAAGCCCTCCTTTAATGCGGCGGCGTACAAGACTATTCAAGAGTATGCCGCAAAAGTACGTGCGCCGTCTCTCGCGCCGACATTGATTCGGAATTTCAGCGTTGAGCACTTTGCGAGCGCCCAAGGTTTTGCCAATGAAGGCGTAAAAAGTATTCTCCAAGACCGACATGGTTTTTTGTGGGTACTCACTGAACGGTCATTGTACCGCTACAACGGGCAAAGTTTTCGGCGTTATCTTTCCAATGCTCAAGATTCTACGGCGCTTCTGCCGCACCCTTACGGCAATGGTGGGCTGTACGAAGACCGCGACGGTACGCTCTGGATAGCGTGCCTTAACGGTTTGCAGCGTTATGATGCAGGGCGTGATTGTTTTGTTCGTGTCTCTTTAGGAGCTTCGGCATCTTCGTCTCTTACTCCTGCCGATATAACAGCAATCAACGGCGACAAGACAACAGGAAATCTGTGGCTTGGAGTCGGTGAAGAAGTCTGGTTGTTTCATCCCGCTACACACCGTGTTTTGAGGCGTTATGCTGTGCCCCGCTCCGGCGGTACGGAGCGACGGAATGTCCACTCGCTTACGGTGGACAGTTTGGGGCGTGTCTGGGCTACACGCTGGGATGACCATATCGTTTCGATGCTGGAAAGTTCCACGCAAGAATTTCATACAGTGCTTCAGTTACCTTTTGAACCTGTGTCGGGTTCTGTGTGTGTGCATCAGGATTCTTTGTGGGTCGGCTCCATCAATGGTGTTCTGCTCTACAGTATTAGGGAGCGCCGAATGCTTACCTCATATGCGCTGTCCAATCACTTTTCCCTGAGCGCCCCCGCGCCTCAAGTGTCGCAAGTGATTCCGTTTGATTTGTGCCGAGACAATGAAGGGCGCATTTGGGTGGCTACGTGGCAAGGACTAGCGTTGATTCATCCGCATCGTGAGGGCGTACAATTTTTCCGCCATGAGCCGTTGAACGAGCGGAGTCTCACGACAAACAATATCAATACCATATATCAAGACCGTTCAGGAATCATCTGGATTGGCGAAGCAGTCTATGGGTTGCATAAATACACACCGCTTAAATATAAATTTCAGCTTTATCGCCATAATCCTTTCAACGACCAAAGCCTGAGTAATAACTACATTCGTGGAATACTGGAAGACCGTCGCGGCAATCTCTGGGTTGGTACGCAGTTTGGTGGTTTGAATATGCTGGAGCGTGCCACAGGAAAGTGGACGCATTTTCGCTATGATTCCACACGCCCACGCGGCATTACCTCCGACCATGTTCGTGGTTTGTGCGAAGACCGCAATGGCATCCTTTGGGTGGCGCTGCATGAAGGCTGGCTTTGTTCAATAGATACGAGGCATCCTGAGCGGGGATTTAACCATCATACATTTGCAGAACGAAGTTTCAAAGCGCAGTCCTTGTATGAAGACCGCGAGGGATATTTGTGGATTGGCACTTCGACCAGTCAAGCCGCTTTGTACAGGCTCTCGCCCGACCGCAAAACGGTTGAATTTATGCACAAAACGCACCTCATGCCTTCCGGCATTGCCGAGATGGAACATATCATGGAAGACCGCACTGGTGCTGTTTGTATCGCCACAACCGGCGGTCTGCTTCGGTATGACCGCCGTCGGCGTATTTTTGACATCTTTCGGCATAATGTGGGTGATTCGACGTCACTGCCGAACAATTTTGTTACGCATATTACCGAAACACGCTCCGGCGAACTCTGGATGGCAACAAAAGGCGGGGGGATTTGCCGTTTTAACCCGACAACAGAGACGTTCAGCACTGTATCGGTGCGCGAGGGACTTCCGCATGAGAATTGCTACGCGATAGTGGAAGACGAGCAGGAAAATTTCTGGATAAGCACTGATAACGGCTTATGCCTTTATTCGCCAAGCCGTAAGACGTTTCGCCGCTTTGGTGAGGAGGAAGGCTTGCAGGGCGACGAATTTAACCGTTTTGCACATTTCCGCAGCAAAAGCGGCGAAATGTTTTTGGGCGGTGTTGACGGTTTGAATAGCTTCTTTCCGAGTGAAATTCGCATCAACACGATTCCTCCCAAGCCTGCAGTCGAGCGGATTCAGTCTATAGCGGGTGTGTTGCTGGCAGACAACATATCGCTTCTGGCGCGGCAAACCGTAGAGATTCCACCGCAAACGGGATTTATGGTGGATGTGGCGGCATTGGAATTTACCGTCCCCGAAAAAAATTGGTACTCATGGCATCTGGACGGCGTAGATACGGCATGGTCGCCCGAAAGCACCGCGAGCCATCACCATCAGGCTCTTTACCCCAACCTTGCACCGGGCGAGTACACGTTTCGGCTGCGCGTTGCCAATGCCGATAAGGTCTGGAGCAAAGACGACCTCATGCTTACGATAGTCGTTCTGCCGGCATGGTGGCAAACGTGGTATGCGCGAGTAGGATTTGCACTGGGGCTGGTAGGCTCGGTTCTTCTGCTGTTGCGTTGGCGCGTTCGCACGATTGAAGCGCGGTCGAGAGCCTTGCAAGCACTGGTTCACAGGCGCACCGAAGAACTGCTTTATAGCAATGAAGAACTCCAAACCACCAACGAACGCTTGTCCACGCTCAATATGGAAATGCAGGAAATTATCGGTATCGTCTCGCACGACCTCAAAAATCCGATTACCGCCATTCGCGGTCTTTCCGAGCTTGTGCATAGCGGATTCTCGGAAGGTGAGCAGGCGCAAGAAATTTCGATGCAGATTTCGCGGACTGCCGACCGTATGCTGGAACTTGTCAAAAACATTCTGGACATCAATCGCTTGGAATCAGGTTTGATGCAGATGAACATCGTTACATTCAGCATTGCGCCAATAGTTGAAAACACCCTGTGGGCTTTCACAGAGCCGGCGGCAGCGAAAAATATCACCGTACATTTCAGTAATGAAGCGCCCGACGCTCTTGTTCGGGCAGATGAACAGGCGATGATACAGGTTTTGGACAATCTTATTTCTAATGCCGTCAAATATTCACCGCACGGGAAAACTATCGTCGTGCGCTTGACAACAAGCCCTGATGCTGTACGGTTGGAAGTAGTCGATGAAGGTCCGGGTGTTTCGGACAATGATATGAAAAAGCTCTTCGGGAAATTTGCGCGGCTCTCGGCGCGTCCGACGGGCGGCGAACATAGTACGGGCTTGGGTTTGAGTATTGTCAAAAAAATGGTGGAAGCGATGAGCGGCAAGGTCTGGTGCGAATCGGAAGCAGGTAAAGGCGCGACGTTTATTGTGGAACTTCCGAGAGTGTAAATTGTTGTGTGTAAACTCCCCTCACTCCGAAGCTCTCTCCCAGAGGGCTTCGGAGTACATTGATTCTTCTTGCCTTAGCTTCTTTAGGAGAAGACGGGGGATGAGAGCTGTTTACACAAAACAATGTACACTCCCAATATCTCCTCGCTTCTCCGCCGATTTCAGGCTTCTTTTTTATCGTTTTTTCACGTATTTTGTTCTTCGATTTCGTACACCCATGTTCGACTTCTGTGTCGCACCACCACACACTTGATTCGTCGCAAAGGCTTGATAATGCTCAGACAAAAGCAGTATCCACTCACCATGCTTGCTCTATGCGGAGTAGTGCTTCTTGCTTTTCTCTTCCCGCGCACTGCTAGCGGCTTCGAGAACGATAACCTGTCCGGTTCGCCCTCCAATGCTTCGTCCGTAGAACTATCATCCCGACGGCAAACAACGTATTACCTTGGTACGTCGGTAGAAATCTTTGCTGACACCTCACGGAAGGTATCTTTATCCGATATTATTCATGGTGCGTATCAGGGGAAATTTCTTCGTAGCAAAGACCTCTATCCGAATTGCTTGAATACCAGCGTGGTCTATTGGGTGCGTGTGCGCTTACGTCATGCGGAGCCGTCAGCACGAGGAGAGTGGTTACTGGATGTTGCGTATCCGGGCGTGGATTCCGTACAAGCATTTGTCCCTTCGTCCGATTTATCGCTGCATGGCTTGAATGTACTTGGTACGCACTATGCGCTTCTCCAAAGCGGAGGAAGTATCGTGCCTGCAATGCGGGCTGCTCGTGCCAGTCGTGCTGCCATTCCGCTCCCGGAGCACTCCGGTGTAGGTGAGGCGTACACGGTTTATCTACGGATTGTTGCTCAAAATCCCGTGCATCTTCATCTTATCATCCATTCCCGCGAGGACTTTGCCCTCCAAGAGCGGCGTGAGTATTTGTTCTTTGGTGTGATTTACGGTGTGATGATTTTTGCCTTTGGTTACAATCTGGTTATCTACTTCATCACGCGCAATCCCACACTCTTGTATTATCTCGTATATGTGGCAGTAACAGGTATTCTGGTGAGCGGTCTGAATGGCTTTGTTGCTGATTATCTTTGGCTCAATATCCCTGATTTTTCAGGACGTTTTCTGGCAACGATGAGCGTGTTGGCGGGCATTGTGGGGATACTTTTCGGACAAAATTTTTTGCAAGGTGCGTTGGTCTCACCGCGATTAAATCGTGCGTTGAATATTGCTATGATTTGCCAAGCGCTTGCTCTGCCTTTCACTGCGCTGAATATCGTAACGCTCCAGCACATCGGCGCTTCGTCTATGGTGAATTTGTGGCTTTTGGTAGCCCTCAGTGTGCTTGCCACCAAGCAAGGGCAGACCACAGCACGGTTCTATATGACGGGCTGGATATTCTACGGTGTCGTTATTTTTTGGGTGTTGTTGTCTGTTTTTGGTGTTACGCCCTATCACAATTTTTGGACTGTCAAGCTCATTTCCGTCGGTACGGCATCCGAAATGGTCTTGTTTTCTTTTGCGCTAGCCTCGCGCTTGCGGGCATTGGAGCGCAGTGTGGAGGATGAGCGGCGGCGGCGCGAAATCGGAGAATTAGAATTTCGCTATAAATTACAATAGTTTTGACAGTTCTTTTTAGGTAGTACGCGGCTCAAGCACGTTCTTTGTCAAAAAGTCTGCCCCAGAAGTTTCGGGGTCATGTTGCCCACGAAGCAAGCAGTGACGGAGGT
>Ga0075163_10008222_pt1 | contig 13773 bp, 11 predicted proteins | sample JI1023141ADNA_FD_71478 | JGI IMG/M metagenome (GOLD analysis project Ga0075163, IMG submission 71478) | Wastewater effluent complex algal communities from Wisconsin, to seasonally profile nutrient transformation and Carbon sequestration -... | ecosystem: Engineered > WWTP > Effluent > Algae...
CCGCAGCCTGACGACGCGCATCGGATTCCTGATCACCGCGGTGTGGTGGGTCGTGTTCACGATCCCGTTCTTCCGCCACGTGCGCGAGCCGGCGGTGCGCCTCGAGAGCGACGAACGACCCGGTCGCAATCCCGTCGGGGTCGCCGTGACACGCCTCGTCGAGACGTTCCGCGAACTGCGCGGCTACCGGCACGCGTTCGTGTTCTTGTTGGCGTTCTTCGCCTACAACGACGGCATCGGGACGGTCATGCGCATGGCCACGACGATCGGGACGGAGCGCGGCATCTCGCAGGACGTGATGATCGCGAGCATCCTCCTCGTCCAGTTCGTCGGCGTACCCTTCGCGTTCCTGTTCGGTCGCCTGGCGGATCGTTTCGGCGCCAAGCGGGCGATCCTCGCCGCGGTCGCGTGCTACGTGGGCATCACGGTCCTGGGATACCGCATGTCGACCTCCACCGAGTTCCTGGTGTTGGCCGTGGGCGTCGGGATGGTGCAGGGCGGCGCCCAGGCGCTGTCGCGTTCCTTGTTCGCGACGTTGGTGCCGCGCCACAAGTCGGGCGAGTTCTTCGGCCTCTTCGCCACGTTGGAGAAGTTCGCGGGCATCGCGGGCCCGGCCGTGTTCCTGCTCGCGCCGACGACCGGCGTCGCGGTCCTGTCCTTGGTCGGCTTCTTCGTCCTGGGCGCGGTGCTGCTCGCGTGCGTCGACGTCGACGCGGGGCGACGCGCCGCGCGCGAAAGCGAGGAGCGGCTCACGCACCGTTCGGGTGCGTGAACCGCTCCGTGGTCGTCGCGTTCCCGCTCGCGCGAGCGAGTGGACGCGTCGAAGGCGTCAGCCGCCGACCTTGGTGCCGCACGAAGGACAGAACTTGGCAAAGTCGGGCAGGCCCGTTCCGCAATTCATGCAGAAACGCGCCTTCCCGGCGACCGCGCCCGCCGCCGGTGCGCCGGCGTCGCCTCCCGCAGCGCCGCCGCGGTTCGCGTTGCCGGCGGCGTTGGCTGGGTTCTGCGCATTCTGTTGGTTCTGCTGATTCATCATCATCTGCGCCATGCCGAGGCCGACACCCAGGCCCGCGCCGCCCAGGAGACCGCCGCCGGCCGCGCCGCCATCGCCGCCGCCGCCCTTGGCCATGCCCTCACCCGCGCCGAGCATCGCCTTGCCGGCCGCGAACTGCTGGTACGCGCCGACACCGCCGACCGTGCGCAGGTACGCCGCGTCGGTGTAGAGGCGCTTCAGGTTCTTGGCGTCCTCTTCGTTGATCGCGATCTCGAAGTTGCCGAGTCGCACGATCGTCATGCCGTACGAGGACACGTGCGTGCCCAGACCGCCGACCACTTCGGTCTCGAGTTCCTCCGTGTACGCGCCCGACGTGACGTCGAGGAGCGGCCACTTGTTCTTCACGAGCAGTTGCGCGATGCGGTCGCGGACGACCTTCAGCACCTGCTCCTTGAGCCAGCCGCGCACGTCGTAGTTCTGCGCGACGCCGGTGCCGACGAGGCCCACGATCAGCTGCTCGGGGTTCGTCACCTTGAACGAGAATTCGCCGTGCACCATCGTCTGGACGGGGACGCCCGACTTGGGGTCCTCCACGTTGCCGATGGGGCCGCCGAACTTGACCCCGGTGTTCTCGCGCATCGTGACGAAGAACACCTCGGTGATGAACAATCGCCCACCCGTGACGGAGTCGAGCAGGTTCGACAGGAACGGGATGTTCGTGCTGTCGAGCGTGTGGCGTCCCGGGCCCAACGTGCCGACCACCTTGCCGTCGCGGAAGAAGACGGCCTGCTCGTCGGAGTTCACGGTCAACTGCGAGAACTTCGGGATCGTGGGATCCGGGTGCTTCCAGACGACGAAGGTCTTGGCCTCGTCGGGCCGGGCGATGACGAGCTCACCAATGTTGCGCTTGAAGAAGTCTCCGATGCCCATGTCGTTTCCTGTTGTCGGGGGGCGCGGCGCCCGAAGGCCGCGGCGAGTGTCTCGGTGCCCGCGTCCTCGGCGCGACGCGTGAGCCCGTCTACGGCAGACGATACGGTTCCCTTCACGGCCGAGCCAGGATTCCGAGCGGGAGGCGGCCTCCGCCCGGACCTCGGTCCGAAGGAAGTTCCCGTCGGCCCGTGAAGAAGGCGTGGCCGCCTGTTGTAGGCTCTCGCCACCGCCGCCGCGCCCGTGAACGAGCTCCCCTCGAACCCTTCCGCACCGCCGCCGCTTCCCACCGTGGTGGGTGAACAGCGCCATTTTCCCTGCCGGAATTGCGGCGCCGAGATGACGTGGCATCCCGAGAGCGACGCCCTCGTGTGCGCGCACTGCGACGCACGGGTCGCCGTGCCGCGCGCGGAGGCCGAGATCGTCGAGCGCCGCCTCGAGGACGCCGGCGCCGCGGCGCGCGGGTTCGGCGTCGAGACGCGCACGGCCACGTGCAAGGGCTGCGGCGCCAAGGTGGCCTACGAAGGCCGCGACACGAGCCTCGCCTGCGCCTTCTGCGGCGCGCCCGCGGTGCTCGAGGAGTCGAGCTACCGCAACGCGCTGCGACCCGAGTCGATCGTGCCGCTCTCCGTGGGCGCGCCCAAGGTCGAAGCCGCGTTCCGCCAGTGGATCGGCGGTCTGTGGTTCCGACCGTCCGCGTTGAAGAACACGAAGTCGTTCGACGCGACGGGCGTGTACGTGCCGTGCTGGACCTACGACGCCGACGTGCAATCGGAGTGGTCCGCCGACGCCGGCTACTACTACACGGTGATGGAACCGCGTCCCGTGATGGTCAACGGCAAGATGCAGATCCAAATGGTGCCCGTGCAGAAGGTGCGCTGGGAACCGGCCTGGGGCCGGCGACACGACGTGTACGACGACGTGCTCGTCCACGCTTCGAAGGGACTGCCCGAGGGGCTCGCTCAGAAGCTCGGTCGCTTCGACACGCAGGAACTCGTGCCCTACCGCCCCGAGTACCTGGCCGGTTGGCGCGCCGAGGAGTACGCGATCGACCTCGACTCGGGCTGGAAGACGGCGCTCGCGCGCATCGTGCGCGAACAGGAATCGCGCTGCTCCGGCGACGTGCCCGGCGACACGCAGCGCAACCTGCGCGTCCACAACGTCGTGTCCGAAGCGCGCTGGAAGCTCGTGCTGTTGCCCGTGTGGACCTTGACGTACCGCTTCGCCGGCAAGCCGTACACGGTGCTGATCCACGGGCAGACCGGACGCATCGTGGGGGACGCGCCGTACTCGGTGTGGAAGATCCTGCTCTTCTCCCTGGCGCTCCTGATCGCCGTGCTCGTGATCCTGGCGGTGGCGTCGACCGCTTCCTCCTGAGATCCGCGCTGACGGACTCGCTAGTCGTCGCGCCGCGTCGCGTTCGCCCTCAAGATCGCGCGCGCGCGAACCCGATCTCTCCCGTGGCGCAGCGACCGTGGCAGGTCCGTGCGCGTCGGGTCGGCGAGGTCGAGGGCTCGTCGACCGCGGGGCAGGAGTCGCAGGGGGAGCGTCGTCGTCGATGGAGAAGTCGCGTGGGAACCCGCGTCGAGCGGGTGCGGTGGTCGTGTACGTCCTGACGTGGTTCGCGTCGGCGCGGGCCGGGGACGCGCCGTTCGTGTTCTCGGCGCACCACGCGCCGCACGAGGGTGGGATCGCCTGGTCGACGACGGACGACGGGGGCACGCATCCGCGCTGGGGCGAGCGCGACGGCGGACTCGCTCCGTTCACGCCACCCTCGCGGTCCCGCGCACGCCCGACCCGCGCGGTCGACGTGGGCTGGTTGCGCGTGCGCCGGCGTCGCCGCGCGGCGCGCACGGACTCGTGATTTTTCGTCCATGTGGGGCTTTGACAGGTCCGCGCGGCACCCCGTAGAGTCCCTTCGTCTCCGCCGCCACGACGGATCGAATCGTGGGAAGGACGGACACGTCGGGACGCGTTCTCGGCCGTGTTCGAGGCGCGCGGCGCCGACCTTCTCCGTCCGTTCGACGCGTCGCTGTCGTCGGGGCGCCTGCCCCGTAGTCGTCCGTAGTTCCGTGTCCGTGGCTGCGTTCCCGAGATCCTCACACATCTCCTCGTCGGTTCGCGCGTGCGCACCCATCGCGCCACGCGTGACCGTGGCAGCACGGACCATCGGTCCCAAGATCGAGGGTTGAGGGGCGAGTCGGTTTGAACGGTCGAGTGGAGTCCGGCGATCGCGTGGTGGTGCATTTCACCGCTCGATTCGCCGATGGTTCGGAGTGCGCGACGTCGCGCCGGGGGAGTCCCCTCGAATTCACCGCGGGTGGTTCGGAGGTCATTCCCGGCGTCAGCCGCAACGTGGTCGGGATGGAATCGGGGGAGACGCGTGTCTTCACCGTGCGCCCCGAGGACGCGTTCGGTCTGCGTGACGCGCAACTCGAACGTCGCGTGCCCGTGGGCGACCTACCGGTCGGCGTGCGCGTCGGCGATCGTTTCGATGCATCGGCGGACGGGCGAGAAATCGCCGTCTACGTGCGCGAACTCCAAGACGACCAGGCCGTGCTCGACGCCAATCATCCGCTGGCCGGACACACCCTGATCTTCGAGATCGAACTCGTCTCGTTTCATTCGTAGTCAAGGATTCTGAAAGATGGCCAACAAGGTGTATGTGGGGAACTTGCCCTACTCGTTCACGAACGCTGATCTCGAGAAGCTCTTCGCGCCGTTCGGAACGGTGCGCTCGTCCGAAGTGATCATGGATCGCGAGACGGGTCGTTCGCGCGGTTTCGGTTTCGTCGAGTTCGAAACCCCTCAAGCGATGCAGGAGGCCATCAACGGCCTCAACGAAAAGGACCTGAACGGTCGCAACCTGACCGTCAACGAAGCGCGTGAGCGCACGCCGCGTGGTCCGGGCGGCGGCGGCGGCGGCCGCAGCTTCGGCGGTGGTGGTGGCGGCTACGGCGGCGGCGGTCGTCCGGGTGGCGGCTACGGTGGCGGTGGTGGAGGCGGCGGCTACGGAGGTGGTGGCGGCGGTCGCGGTGGCGGCGGCGGCGGCGGCGGCTGGGATCGCGACGGCGGCGGTGGCCGCGGCGGTGGCGGCGGTGGCGGCGGTCGTGGTGGTGGCCGTGGCTGGGATCGCGACGACGGCGGTGGCCGTGGTCGTCGCGGTGGCGGCGGCGACGACTACTAGGGTTTCGCGCGAACTCGCGCACCCCTGTTGACCCGAGACCTCGCCCTCCGACGGACGTCGGAGCCGAGGTCTCGTGGGTGCGTTCGTGCACGCCTCGCAGCCTTCATCGCGAGAGTTCACCCCTACGACACGGGGCCGCGCACCGATCGGTGCACGGCCCCGCGTCACGTTCATGTCGTGTCACTCGGACGGTATTCACTCCGTCTCGACGAGCTCGACGGTGTTCACTCCGTCTCGAGGAGCTCGACGGTGCTCACTTCGTCTCGATGAGCTCGACGGTGTTCACTCCGTCTCGAGGAGCTCGACGGTGCTCACTTCGTCTCGAGGAGCTCGACGTCGAAGATCAACGTCGCCTTGCCCGGGATGGTGCGGCCCATGCCCATCTCGCCGTAGCCGAGCTTGTAGGGGATGATCAGCTTGCGCTTGCCGCCGACGGCCATGCTCTGCAGGCCTTCGGTCCAGCCGGGGATCACGCCATTGAGCGGGAACGACGTGGGTTGGCCGCGGTCGACGGAGCTGTCGAACTTGGTGCCGTCGACGAGCCAACCGCTGTAGTGCACGTTGACCACCGCGGTCGGGCCCGAGGGCTTCGCGCCCGTGCCCACCTTGATGTCGTAGTAGCGCAGACCCGTGGGCGTCTCGGTCCAGTCACCGGAGACCGGATCGCCAGGGAAGCGCGGCACTTCGACCATGCCCGAGACGGCGCCCGTCTCGTCGAGCGTCACGCGCTGCGCCTTGCCACCGCCGTACACCATGACTTCGAACTGCGGCTTGCCGTTCACCATCGTGAGCGTGGCCGAGTTGGCGCTGCCACCGGCCTTCTCCGAGGCCGTCTCGATCGCCTTGGCGAGCGTGACCTTCGCGCTCTGGATCTGAGCCTGCACTTCCGAGGGCGCGGGCGGGAGGGACGTGTAGTCCTTTCCGACGAGGGGCGAGACGGCGGCGGCGGCGGTGAGGGCCAGGAGACCCGTGGCGAAGAGCGAGAGCCGGAGCATGGTTGTCCTGTGGCGTGCGTGGAGGGACGACGTGGGAGTGCGCGACGGTCGTCGCGGCGGTGGGGAACCCGGGAACCCAGGGTGTGGGCGACCGGAAACGAGCCGCTAGCCTAGCCCAGCCGCCGACGGAATCCACGAGCGGGCGGAAAGGGCTTCGGACCGGCCCCGCGGACGGCCGATCACGTCTTCCATGGACGCCCGAGGCCCCCTGCGCGGCGCGCGCGTGTTGCAAGCGTGCGGCACGTGCGCGCGATTGCTCGACGTCGCGGGTCTCGCCGTGGGATCCGCGGTGAGGTGTCCGTGCGGAGTGCTCGCGAACGTCGCGTGCCCCGAGCCGAGGGTGGCGCGCGCGATGACCTGCCGCCGCTGCGGCGGTCCCTTCCGCGCCGGAGCGGAGTGCTGCCCCTGGTGCGACGCGGGCATCGCACTCGAGGACCGACACCTCGCCGGCGTGTGCGGCCGATGCTGCGCGCGACTGGGCGCGGACGTGCGATTCTGTCCGGGGTGCGGCACGCCCGTGCGTGAGCAGACGACGAGTGCGCTGCGCGCGGACGCGGACTGTCCGCGGTGTCGCGCCGCGTTGCGCTTGCGACACGTCGACGCGTGCGAGTTCGTCGAGTGCTCGAGTTGCGGCGGATTGTGGTTGACGCCGGCGACGTTCGAGCATTTGTGCCGCAGCGCCGAGGATTCCGGCACGCTGCGCCGCGCGTTGACCGACGGTCCGCCGCCCGTGCGCCCGGTGCAGGACACGCACGTGCGCTACCTGCCGTGTCTCACGTGCGGCGACATGATGGTGCGACGCAACTTCGGCGGCGGCTCGGGCGTCTTGATCGACGTCTGCAAGCACCACGGCTTGTGGTTCGACGCCGACGAACTCTCGAAGGCGCTCGATTACGCGCAAGGCGGCGGACTCGAGCGCGCGCGAGAGCGCGAACGCAAACGACTCGCCCAAGAACGCGAGCGCACGACCGCCAACCTGCCGCCGCTCGGGCCGATCGAGCCTGATCCGTGGGAACGCGACTTCGGACTCGACTTGGGCGACGTCGTGAGCGCTTTGGGCAAGCTGGCGCGACACCTGATGCGCCGTTGACGCCAGCGACCCGTGTCCGCGCGGACACCAGCTGGAAGGGAGGCTTCCGAGGCTGGTACAGTTCGTGGGAGACGGCGGCGGACGCTGCGTCGGGGCAGGAGGGACACATGGTCGTCGCGAAGAAACACGTCGAGCGCCAGGACGCGAGCCTGGACCTGTGGAAGCGCTGGCCGCTGTCGCTGGTGGCGCGCTTCTTCGCCGAGGACGCGTGGCGTCGCGACCGCGTGCAGAGCGGCAATCTGCTGTTCCGGATCGCGCGCGTGGGCTTCCTGGCGGCGCGCGGCTTCTTCAAGGACAACTGCCTCTTCCGCGCCTCGGCCCTGACCTACATCACGGTCCTGTCGCTGGTTCCGCTGCTCGCGTTCTCGTTCTCCGTCGCGAAGGGCTTCGGGTTCTACCACGACCTGTTGAAGGGCACGATCGATCCCTTCCTCGACCGCACGTTCGGTCCGCTCGCGACCGAGAGCACGTTCGTGATGGTCACCGATTCGGCGCCCGAGATGCGCAGTGCCATCGATCGCGTGCTGCGATTCGTCGAGGCCACCGACGTGTCGGCCCTGGGCTTCTTCGGTCTGGCGCTCCTGTTGTTCACCGTCGTGAAGCTGCTCGGCACCATCGAGCGCTCGTTCAACGACATCTGGGGCGTGCAACGTTCGCGCAGCCTGGTGCGCAAGCTCTCCGACTACCTCGCGATGGTGGTCGTGACCCCGATCTTCCTGTTCGTGGCGGCCGGCGCGACCGGTGCGCTCCAGAACAGCGCCTTGCAGGAACGTTGGGCTCTCTCGGGCATCGTCGAGGTGCTGTTGAAGGTCCTGCCCGTGCTGTCGCTGTGGGCCGGCTTCACGTTCATCTACATGGCGTTGCCGAACACGAAGACGCGGTTCGGCTCGGCGCTCTTGGGCGCGCTCGTGGCGGGATTCTTGATGCAGGCGGCCTTGCTGCTGCACTTGAAGTTCCAGATCGGCATCGCGCGCTACAACGCGATCTACTCGAGCTTCGCGGCGGTTCCGATCTTCCTCGTGTGGGTCAACATGAGCTGGATCATCGTGCTCCTGGGAGCCGAGATCGCGTTCGCGCACCAGAGCGAGCCTTCGTACGCGCACGTCACGCAATCCGAGCTGGCCGACCACGCGTTCAAGGAACGCCTGGGCCTGCGTGCCATGACGCGCATCGGGCAGAGCTTCCTGGAAGGCACGCCGCCGCGCACGGCCGCGAGCTTGGCGCAGGAGCTGTCGGCCCCGCAGATGGTGCTCGAGGAGGTGTTGTACGTCTTCGTGGACCATCACCTCCTCGTCGTGTCCGGAGACGCCGAGGAAGCTCGGTTCCTGCCCGCCCGCGATCTCGAGTCGTTGACGGTCAAGACGATCCTCGACGCGCTCAAGGGCACCTCGGGACACCCCGAGAAGCACGCGGGCGTGCCCGTGGACGAACACATCGACCGCATCCTCACGGGACTCGCGGGCGAGTTCGAGGGCTCGCGCCACAACCGCACGTTGCGCAGCCTGGCCGAAGCGGCGGGTCGGCGGACCGCCAGCGCGTCGCCCGACGTCGCGCGCACCGACACGGGATTCGCGGGCACCGCGGCCGAACTGCCGCGCGGCTGACCACACGTCGCGACGTTCGTCGACGCCGACGCACGCGCTTTCGTGGGACTTACCACCGAGGTAGTTGTGCCCCGTGGCGGCCTCCATAAACTACCGAGGTCGTCGACGGGAGCCGCCGCGCGGAGCCCCGAGCGAGGAACGGTGCCGCGCCGATCGCGGTCCAAGGACGAGGCACCGCCGCGATGCGTCGCTTGCACCAGGGTTCGCGATCGTTCCTCCACTCGTCGCTGGTCCGCTGGCTGGGCTCGTGCACGCTCCACCGGGCCTGCGCGGCGACGTTGGCCGTGCTCCCGTCGATCGCCGTCGCGCAGGAGGCGCCGGCTCCGGGCGCGCCGTCCGTCGAAACCCGTCCGCGCGCGAGCACCGGCCCGAGCACCGGTACGAACACCGGTACGAACACCGGTACGAACGCGGCGGCGCGCGACGACGGGGAGCGCGCGTACGCGTATCTCGCGGGTCTCGCGGAGAAGGGGCTCTCCGAGATGGTGGTCAAGGAAGCGCGCGCGTTCCTGCGCGACCGGCCCGCGCATCCTCGGTGCGATCACGTCCGCTATCGACTCGGCGTCGCCTGTCTCGAGCTGGGGCGTGCGACCGAAGCCGTCGAGGCACTCCTCCCGGTGTCGCAGCAGCGCGAATTCGAGTTCCGCGGCGAAGCGAACCTGCGACTGGCACGCGCCTACCTGGCCAGCGGCGACGCGATGCGCGCGGAACCGTGCGCGACGCGCGCGTTGGAGTGGGGGCGCGACTACCTGCGCACGATGGCGCTCGCGCTGCGCGCGGAAGTACGCGCGGCGCGATCGGACTGGAAGGGCGCCCGCGCCGACCACGAAGCGATCGTGGCGCGCGCCGACGACCCCGCGCGCGTGATCGAGGCGCGCATCGGCATCGCGTGGTGCGCCCTGCGCTCCGGTGACGCCGCCGCGGGCGCGGCCGCGGCCGCGACGTTGACGCGAGACCCGCTCCTGCCCGCGGCTCGCGCCGACGAGGTGCGCGTGCTGGCTGGCGAATGCGCGCTCGACGCCGGGCGCACGCAGGAAGCCCTCGGGTTCTTCGCGTCCGTGCGCGACGCGGCCTGGGTCGACGCCGCCGGTCGAGGCGCGGGGTACGCGCGGGCGGCCGCGGGAGATCACGCCGGCGCCGCCGCGGAGTTCGCACGCGTGGCCGAGAGTGCGCGCGACGCCAGCCTGGCGTCCGAATGCGCGTTGCGCGCGGGAATCGAACTCCTGGCGACGGGCGACGCCGCCGCGGCCCGGCGCGCGCTGAGTTCACCGCGCGTCGTGGCCACGCCGACGTCGCGCTATTGGCGCGCGCGCGCCGAGTTGGAGAGCGGTGACGCGGCCGCCGCGTTGACCACGATCGACGAGACCCTCGCGAAGGAGGCACCGTTCGGCCCCGTCGACGACGAGCGAGCGGGACACTTGTGGACCGCGCGCGGCGCCGCACTGGAGAAGCTCGGTCGCCACGACGAAGCGCGCGCGGCGTACGAGCGCGCCGGATCGCGGGCGGGACTCCTGGCGGTCGCGAACGCGCACCTGAACGCCGGTCGTCACGACGAAGCGGCGCGCGTGGCTCGGTCGTTGACCGAGGAACTGTCGCGCTCGCCCGAGCGCGCCGCGGCGTGGCTCACGTTGGGCGAGGCGTGCCTGGCCTCGAAGCAGTACGCCGAAGGCGAACGCGCGTTTCTCGCGGCGGCGGACGAGAGCGACGACGCGGCGCGCAGCGCGCGTGCGCGTTTGCGGGCGGGTTGGTGTCGCTACCTGGCGGGCGACCCACGCGCGGCGCGGTCGTTGTTCGAAGCGGCCGCGCGCGGACCGCTGGACGAGCGCGACGCGGAAGAGGCCTCGTTCTTGACCGCGCGAGCGGCGGAAGCCGCGGGGGCTGGCGCCGAAGCGGGGGCGCTGTTCGAGCGGCACGTCGTCGGGCACCCGCGCGGCGCTCACGCCGTCGAGGCTTGCGTGAGGTACGCGCGCCTTGCGCCCGACGAGCGCTCGATCCCGATTCTCGAGGGCTTGGCCGATTCGGGAGCGACGAGCGAGTGGATCGAGATCGCCGGCTTCGACTTGGCCGAGCGCCTGTCCGCGCGCGGTCGCCACGAGGACGCGCGTCGGCGGTACGAGGCCATCGTCGCGCGCGGCCGCGACGCGGAGCTCGTGACGCGAGCTCGCTACGGCGTCGCGTGGAGCGCGTATGCCCTGCACGACCTGCCGGGGGCCGCGCGCGCGTTGGAAGCACTGTCGGGGTCCGGCGATCTCTCGCCCGCGACGCGACTCGCCGCAGCGGACTTGATGCTGTACGTGCGCGTCGAGTCGGGCGATCGCGACGGCGCCGTCGCCGCGTGGAACGCGTGGTCGCAGCTCGCGGGGCCGGAAGCGGATCGGGGCGAGCGTGCCCGCGGCGTGTTCGACCTGCTGCGCAAGGGAACGGATCCGGCGGCCGCGCGCGCGTTCGCCGCCGCGATCGCGGGGCACGCGACGCCGGCGGTCGCCGCGTGGGGGCGCCTCTTCGTCGCGCGACTCGACGTGGACGCGGGTCGTCTCGACGAGGCGGAACTCGCCTTGCGCGCGATCCCCGAGGCGGCGACGTCCGGGACGACGCGCGACGAGACCTGGATCGCGTTGGCCGAAGCACGCTTCGAACGCGGCGAGGACGCGCGGGCGTTGCCGGTGTACGACCGTGTCGCCGACGCAGGTGCGGCGAGCGATTCCCTGCGACACGCCGCGCGCTACAAGGCCGGCTTCGTCCGCTTGCGCGCGGGAGACGCGGCAGGAGCGGAACGTGACTTCGCGCGCCTCGTCGAGGCGGCTCCGCGAGGTGCCTTCGCCGTGGAAGCGCGCTTCCTGCGTGGCGAGGCTCTCTATCGACTCGAACGACTCGACGAGGCGATCGAGGTCCTCGCCGCCGTTCGACGCGACGCGCCGGGGCACGCGGTGGCACCGAAGGTCGCGTTCCGACTGGGCGTGGCTGCGTGTCGACGCGCACGGTACGCCGAGGCTCGATCGGTCCTCGACGACCTCGCGACGCGCGTGCCGGAGTTCCCGGCGGCGGCGGAGGTCGACTTGTGGCGTGGCCGCGCGCTCACCGGACTCGGGGACGCGCGATCGGCACGCGCGGCGTTCGAGCGCGCGATCGCGCGCGGCGAAGGACGCGTCGCGGACGAGTCGCGCATCGAGATCGGTCGCGCCGCGGCGAGCGCCGGGGACCACGAGGGCGCGCTCGAGCAGTTCTTGAAGGTCGCGCTGCTGTCGAACGCGGCCGAGGTCGTGCCCGAAGCCCTGTGGTGCGCGGGCGAGGAACTCGAAGCTCTGCATCAGCCGACTCGCGCGCGCGACCGCTACCGCGAGATCGTCGCCGATCACGCGCAGAGCCCGTTCGCCGCGCGTGCGCGGAAGAAGCTCGAGACGCTCGACCCGCGTCGTCCCTGATCCCGTCCGGTGGCGCACGTCCGTCGGCACGACGCACGCGGCGCACGACCGAGAGAGCGATGCGCGCGCCTCCGGACACCTCTCGTTCCCTCTCGGACCTTCCCGCCTCTCCGCACTCCAACGCAAGGAACTCCGCCATGATCGCCCCCGAACCCGCCGCCGTGAGCGGCGCCATGCCGTCCGTCCTGGAACTCGTGAAGAGCGGAGGACCGCTCATGTGGCCCCTGGGCTTGTGTTCGGTCGTCGCGGTCGCGGTGACGGTGGAACGGGCGTTGGCGTTGCGCGACGGGAAGCTCGGCGGCGAGCGTGTCGCGAGCGAGGTCGTCACGGCTCTCGAGCGCGAAGGCGTGGACGGCGCGCGACGCGAGTGCGCGAAGCACCCCTCGTCGTTGTCGCGCGTGCTCGACGTGGCGCTGAGCCTCGACCCCGCGCGCCGCGACGAGCGCGAGAAGCGCGTCGAGGACTCGGCCACCGCCGAGGTGAAGCGCTTGGCGGCCAACTTGAAGCCGTTGCTGCTCGTGTACCTCGTGGCACCCTTGTTGGGCTTGCTCGGGACGGTGTGGGGACTCATCGAGTGCTTCGCGACGATCGCGAATCAGTCGGCCTTGGGTCGACCGGATCTGTTGGCGACGGGCGTGTACCAGGCGCTCGTGACGACGGCCGCGGGCTTGACGATCGCGATCCCGGTGCTCGTGGCGTACACGCACTTCAAGAACCGCATCGAGCGCTTTGCGCGCCGAACCGAAGAAGCGTACGCGCGCCTCGACCTGCAACTCGCGAAGTCGGGCGGTCCGCGGCTCCTCGCTCCGGAGGTGGTCCGTGCGGATCCGTGACGACGACGCGCTGGCCGAACCCGAATTCGGCATGGCGCCGCTGATCGACATCGTGTTCCAGCTCCTGATCTTCTTCATGGTGGCGTCGAGCTTCCAGAAGGACGAACGGCGGCTCGATCTCGAGCTGCCCGATTCGAGCACCGCGACGCGCGGCGAGGTGAGCGTCGACATCGTGGTCGACGTTTCGCGCGAAGGGCGCGTCTTCGTGGCCGGGGCCGCGGTGGAGGACGACGAGTTGGTCTCCGCGTTGAGCCGCGCCGCCGCGGGGCGCGGCACCACGCCGGTGACCGTGCGCGGAGATCGGCTGGCGCACCACGAGCGCATCGTGCGCGTGCTCGACGCCTGCGGTCTCGCGGGGCTCTCGAACCTTTCGGTCGCGACCGTGGACGGCGGAGAGGCGCGCTGACGCATGATCCGGACCTCGCGACGTGTGGTGGCACTGGTGTCGATCGCCGCGGCGTGCGCGGTCGTGGCGGCGCACGCGTGGCGCGACCGCGCGGCGCACGCGGGTGCCTGGTCGACGGGCGGCGCGGTGGACGGCGTGGCCTCGAGCGGAGGCGCGCGCGTGGTCGATCGGCTCGACGACGCGGTGAGACACAGCGTGTGGCACGCGGACTCGTCCGGTCTCGAAGCGCTACGATCACCGGCGGACGAATCGCGTCCAACCGTGTCGATCGACGGTCGTCACGTCGTGTTCGCGGTGGGACGGCGCGGAGAGAAC
>Ga0075163_10008223_pt1 | contig 13772 bp, 14 predicted proteins | sample JI1023141ADNA_FD_71478 | JGI IMG/M metagenome (GOLD analysis project Ga0075163, IMG submission 71478) | Wastewater effluent complex algal communities from Wisconsin, to seasonally profile nutrient transformation and Carbon sequestration -... | ecosystem: Engineered > WWTP > Effluent > Algae...
GTTTCCACCACGCACTGCATCAGCGCCAGCATCATGGGCGTGGGCGCGGCCAAGCGGCTGAGCGCCGTGCGCTGGGGCGTGGCCGGCAACATCCTGACCGCCTGGGTCCTGACCGTGCCCGTGAGCGCGCTGGTGTCGTTTGCGACCTACCGGGCGCTGCTCTTCATCTTTCCTGGCGGTTAGGCCTGGCGGTTAGGCCTGGCGGTTAGGCCTGGCGGCTAGCTCCACAGGCGGGCGCGCAGCCCGCGCGACAGCAGGAGCCCGACGAAAAACGGCGCTCCGATGCACGCGGTGAGCACACCCACGGGCAGCACCGCGGGCCGAAACACCACCTGCGCCAGCGTGTCGCACGTCACCAGAAAGGCCGCCCCGCACAGCGCCGAGGTCGGCAGCAGCAGCCGGTGATCCGGCCCGATGATCAGGCGCAGCGTGTGCGGCACCAGCAGCCCGACAAAGCCGATGGGGCCCGCCACTGCGACCACCGCGGCCACGCACAAGGACGCCGCGATGTAGACGATGCGCGTCGAGCGCTGCACCTCGACGCCCAGCCCGGCGGCCGCATCGGGTCCGGCCGACAGCGCATTCAGGTCGCGCGCCCGCGGCCACAAGAGCGCCAGCGCGATCGCCACCGGGATCGCCATGCGCAGCACCAGGTCGTAGCGCATCACGTCCAGATCGCCCATCTGCCAGCGCACGATGCGGTAGGTCTCGGCAAAGTCGGCGGTGTAGAGCACCGCGGTGATGAGCGCCCCGCCCATGAGCGCCAGCGTCACGCCCGCGAGCAGCAGCGTCGTCGGTCCGGCCGCGCCCTTTTCGCCCAGAAAAAAGACCAGCGCCACAACCGCGAGCGCGCCGATCAGCGCACAGCCCGACAGCGCCAGCTCGCCCAGCGGATGGCCAGAGACCATCACGGTCTCCAGCCCCAGCCGGATCGCCAGCACCGCGCCCAGGGAGCTTCCCGACGAGACGCCCAGCGTAAACGGATCGGCCAGCGGGTTTCGCAAGAGCGCCTGAAACGCCACGCCCGCCGAAGCCAGGCCCGCACCCGCCAGGGCCGCCGCGACCACACGCGGGATGCGGCTGTATAGAAGAACGCGCAGGGCGGGATTTTCCGCCAGCGGCGCCTTGTCCCACAGGGCGTGCAGCACATCCAGCTGCGACGAACCAAACAGCGGCGCCACCCCCAGCACGACGATGAGCAGCGCCGCGCATGACAGCACGATGCGCACAAAGCGCAGCCTTCCCGAGCGGATGGGATTCGGCGGGCTCATGTGGGAACCGCAAAGGGGATGCCCGACGGCAGGCGACCCAGGTGCAGCTGGATGCCCAGCAGCGGCCCCGCCTCGGCCAGCACATCCAAAGTGGGGCCCGACAGCCGCAGCTCGCCCTGATGCAGCAGCGCCGCGCGCGGGGCAAACCGCGCCGCCAGGTTGAGATCGTGCGTGGCAAACAGCAGCGCCTTGCCGCGCGAGCAGACCACATCCAGCGCCCGCCCCAGCGCCAGCGCATGCGCCGGATCGAGCCCCGCCGTCGGCTCATCGAGCAGGATGAGCGGGGTGTCCTGCGCCAGCGCCTGCGCCAGCAGCACCCGCCGCCGCTCGCCGCCCGAGAGCTGGTTGAACGGCCGCTCGCGCAGCGCCAGCACGTCGGTGGCCGCCATCGCCGCTTCGGCGACGCTCAGATCTTCGGCGCCCTCGAACTGGTTGCGGGCGCGCACATAGCGGCCCATCAGCACCACCTCCAGCGCTGAGAAGGGAAACACGTGCGTGCACTCCTGCGGCAGGTACGCGATCTTTTGCGCCACCGCCGCGCGCGGCAGCCCGGCCAGCGGCTCGGCTCCGATCAGCACGCGTCCGCCGGTGGGCTTGAGCAGGCCGGCGCACAGCTTGAGCAGCGTCGACTTGCCGGCGCCGTTTTCACCCAGGATGCACACCGCCTCGCCGGCGCTGATCTGAAGCGCGATGCTGCGCAGCACCCGGTGTCCGCCGTAGCCAAACTCCAGCCGATCCACGTCGAGCAGGGTCGAAGGTGTGTGGCCAGGGCCAGCTACGCGATCAGGGGCGGACACGGCGGCACTATAGGCGCTTGCCCTCTGAGCCGCAACGACCAGGCTTAGGGGCCGCCGGAAAGCGCCGCAAAGGGGTCGGCGCCGGGCACAAGCTCGGCGAGGGTGGCGGCGCCAGCGACGTCGCTTAGCCGCAGCGTGACGATGGCCAGCTTGTGCTCGGTGGCGACCCAGGCGCCGGTGCCAAGCTGCGTCCAGCCCTCCCACGAGGACTCGATGCCCTTGAGCGGTATGATAGACACCCACATGCGCCACGCCCGCGGCCGTCCTTCGGGACCCACCAGCCAGAGGTAGCTGTCGCCCGGGGTCAGGCCGCCGCCGCCATAGGTGATGAGCAGCCCGCTCGTGCCGTCGGGCTGCGCGATCTTTTTGCGCGTGACGCCGTCGTCAAACAGCTTCACCAGCGGGTTTAGCCAGAACGAGTCGTTCACCCAGCTGGCGTAGGCCTTTTTGAGCAGCTTGTCCCCGGCGGCGCCGGTCTGCACCACGCCCTTTTTGCGCGCCACGCCCTGCTGGGTGGTCAGGTTGATGAGCACCTCGTTTTCGCCCCAGCTGACGCTCGCGAGCATGCGCTTGCGATCCCACAGGTGCTTGTTGCGCCCGCCAAAGGTCCAGCGCACGGCGCCGGTCTGCTCCCACGCCGTCCGGCCGATGCTGGCCTCGATTGCGTGGGCCACGGCGTCGGCGGCGGCGCCCGATTCGCCATCGGGCAGCGGCTTGCTCAGCAACAGACATGCAGCTGCGGCTGCGATCACCAGCAGCAGAATGACGCCTCCCAAAAAGAGGCTGAGTCGGGTCAGGATCGAGCGCTGGGCCATGGCGTCATGCTATCACGTGGCGTCAGCTTGCGGGCTGTCCCATGCGACGCTGTAGCGCCTGCGCAACCACCGGCGGCACCATGGAGGACACATCGCCGCCAAACTGCGCGACCTCTTTGATGAGCGACGAGCTCACGTAGAAGTGCTCTTCCGCGGTCATCAGGAACACGGTCTCGATGTTCGGGGCCAGGCGGTGGTTCATGTGCGCCAGCTGGAACTCGAACTCGAAGTCGGCGATGGCGCGCAGGCCGCGCACCACGCACTGCGCTCCGCGCTTCTGCACATAGTGGATGAGCAGGGTGCTCAGCGAGTCGATCTCCACGCGCTCGGCATCTGCCGGCGGACAGACGCCGCTCACTGCTTCGCGGATCTGCGCCTTGCGCTCCTCGGCCGTGAACAGGGGGCGCTTGCGCACATTGTCAGCGACGGCAATGATGATGCGATCGAACAGCCGCAGCGAGCGCAGCAGGATGTCGATGTGGCCGTTGGTGATCGGATCGAAGCTTCCTGGATAGACGGCTGTGCGCAGGGTCACGAGGCTTCTCCATGAGCGGTGGCGGTAAGAAAGAGCAGGGCGGTGTCGCCGTAGCGGCGGCGGTCGTGCAGCGCAAGGCCGGGGGTGGCGGCGAGCGCAGAGGCAAAGGCGTCGGCATCGCGCGTGGCCCGCTCGACGATGAGCAGGCCATCGGGGGCCAGCAGCGCCGACCGTCCGATCAGGTCGAGGAGCCACGGCAGCTCGCCGCTGGTGCCCGAGTTGGCGTACGGCGGATCGGCGAAGATCCATTGAAATGGCGCAGCTGGCGCTCGCGCGGCCAGCTGGCCCAGCGCCGGGCGCACCGGCCTTCCGAGCACGGTGGCGCGTTCGGCCAGGCCAAGCTCGCGCAGGTTCGTGGCGATCGTGCGGCAGACCTGCGCGTCCTGCTCGACAAAGGTCGCATGGGCGGCCCCGCGCGACAGCGACTCGATGCCCAGGGCGCCGCTGCCGGCGTAAAGATCCAGCACCGCGGCACCCTCGGGCGGCGGGCCCAGGATGTTGAACAGCGCCTCGCGAACCCGGTCGGCGGTCGGGCGCGTCAGGCGGCCAGCCGGCGTGCGCAGCCGGCGACCTCCCAGCTCCCCAGCGATGATGCGGAGCATCGGCTCCTATCCGCGCAGCGCGTTGAAGATGATGCCCGGCAGCTTGAGCAGGCTTGGCTGCTGCTCGAAGCTCACCAAGCGCTCGGCGATGAACTGCGAGCGTCGGTTGGTGGTAAACCACGGCGGCTTGGGAAACACGGTGAGCGGACCGCGCAGCACCGCTTTTTCGATGCCCTCGATCATGGGCGTGTTGTGCACGTAGCCCAGGCCGCTCTGGATGTTCTGGAGCGTGGCCGACGGGTGGCCGCCCCACGGCGGGCTCATGGCGCCGTACGCGACGGCGGGCCAGTGGTTGATGCCGACCAGGCCGTAGCGCAGCTCGTCGATCGCGCTGTCGAGCGCCTTTTTCACCTCGGGAGCGGCCTCGGTGCGCGGGTGGATGATCAGGCTACAGCTCAGCGTGCCCCACAGCTTGTCGTTGCTGAACTTGGCCGCGGCGGTGACAAAGGCCGCGGGATCGCTCTCGGGCAGCGCAACCTCGCTGAGGATGCCGCAGAAGGGCTCGGTGCTGTAGTGCGGATCGTTGGCCTTGGGATCGAGGTCGCGGATGAGCGCCCACTGCAGCCGCCCCGGCTCGGCGCGCCCGAGCTTGGTCACCGTCGCGCTGTCCTTGGTCAGCTTGGCGTAGCGCTCCTCGGCGCCCGGGTAGTAGGCCAGGCGGGTGGGCGTGTCGGCCAGGATCTCGCGCACCATGCCGACGAACGCCTCGCGCTGCGGCCAGCCCTCGGACGTGACCAGCACCTTGGCGGCGTTGCAGTTGAACGACGCGTTGTTGGCGACCTGCGACGCGACGTTTTCGGCGACGAAGCGCAGCTCGCTGGGGCTGTAGTCGCCGGGCACCACCATGACCGGCGTGACGCAGCCGAGCTCGCTGGTGATGTTCTTCTTGAGCAGCGGATCGTTCTGGGCGCGGCGGCGGTCGCTGTCGGCGCCCGGTGGGCCCCAGACAATGAGATCGTGCGTGCGATCGGAGCCGGTGATGTGGATGTCTTCGACCAGCGGGTGGTAGCTCAGGTACGAGCCGACCTCGGCGCCGCCGTAGACGAAGCGCAGGTAGCCGCGCTCGACGAGAGGCTGAAACGCCTGCTCGTAAAATGGGCCCAGGTACTCGTTTACCGGGTTCAGCTTGACGATGCAGACCTTGCCCTCGACCAGCAGCTTGTGCAGGGCATCGGTCGGCGGAATCGACGCGACGTTGCCCGCGCCCAGGACCAGCGAGACGCCGGGCCGCGGATCCTGCGTGTGATAGTGCGAGGCCTGGCGCTCATGCACGGACAACTCGGTCAGCCCCTTCTGCATGCGCAGGTAGGACGAGAAGCCGGCAAACAGCGCCTTGTCGGTGGGCTCCAGCGGGAAGACCTGCACCTCGGTGCGGCCATCCCAGCCGGTGCGGAACGCGCCCGACGGCAGCTGCGGCTTGCCATGTCGGGAGATCTCGTCCAGCGACTTCACAAACAGGCGCAGGGCGCGCATCGTCACCATCGGCCCGGCCAGCCACTCTTCGCTGGAAGAGGGCGAGTCGATGGCCAGCCCCTTGGCCTTGCAGGCCGCCTCGACCCAGCCCTGGGCGACGCTGGCCAGCCTGGGCATGCAGGCCCGCAGCAGCGCGGCTCGCTCGCCGGGACCGAGGCGGCTGAAGGCGGGGGCGCGGTCGCTCAAGACCGACAGCGCTTCATCGAGCTTCGCCTGCGAGGTGGCGGTGCGGCTCTGGGCGCTGGCGCTCATTTCCATTGAGGCGGAGATCTTCATAGGCGCACGCTATCAGCCCGCCGCTGAGCCGTCAATCGGCAGCCCGAGTGGAGCCCAGAGACAGCGGATTCGCCAATTGCGCAGGAAGCGCTATGATGCGCCGCATGTCGCTATCTGGCCGCCGTGCTGCCCGCTCGTCGGTCGCATTTTCAGTCTTCGCGCTCGTCGGTGTCTCACTCGCCTTGGGGGTCAAGCCCGCCTACGCCACCGATCCCATTGTCGGGATCCGGGCGCTGGCCATGGGCGACAGCCTGCGCGGCAATGCGTCGGGCGACGAAGGAACGCTGCTCAACCCGTCGGGAATCGCGCTCTCCAAGCAGTTCTTCTCGTCGGGCTTTTACAGCTTCCGCTCGCAGTCGAACGGCCACTTCCTGCACGCCTCGGTCTCGGACTCGGTGACGCAGCAGTACCTGGCGATCGGCCTGTACTACAACTTCTTCCACGAGAGCCCGCACTTCGCCTACCGGCTGGCCGAGGGCGGCGCCAGCAGCCGGGTGCTGACGATCGGCGCCGGCGGCAGCGACATCACGCGCAGCGGCAACGAGGCGGGCTTCGTCATCGCGCTTCCGCTTGGCGACCGCTTCGCCATCGGCGGCACGCTCAAGTACGGCAACTACAGCCTGTACTCATCGCTGCACCCGAGCGACGTGCCGGCCGACTTCACCTACCAGAACCCGGCGATCGATGCCGAGCACAACGTCGACCTGGGCTCCGTCGGCAACGTCGTCAGCTTCGACCTCGGGATGACGCTGCGCATCGTCAGCGATCTGCGGCTGGGCATCGTCGGACAGAACCTGTGGGCGCACGGCTTCGAGCTGCCATCGCGGCTGGGCATGGGGCTCGCCTATCGGCTGAACGAGAGGTTCATCGCGGCGTTCGACGCCATGATAGACTTTACCGGCAGCGAGATATGTGCGACAGAGTCCAATGGATTGTGCGCTGAAACCGCCCGTCGCCTCACCTACCGCCTCGGCGGTGGGGTCGAGTATGTCGCCGCCGGCAAGGTGCCCTTGCGGCTCGGCTACCTGTACGACAGCACCCTCAACGCCAACCATGTCAGCGGCGGCCTGGGCTACCTGGACTCTGAGCGCGGCTTCGGGCTCGACTTCTCGCTGCGCCAGCGCGTCTCGGCCGGCAACGAGACGGTCTTTCTCATCGGGCTGCGCATCATCAAGAACTAGCGGCGGCCAGCCCAGTCAGCCCAGCAAGAGCGAGCGTCGGTAGGGACAAAGGACAGGACCGGTCATGGACATCCAGCGCGAGGAAGACCTGGTCCGCCGTCTGCAACAGCGCGACGAGCGCGCGTTCCTCGACTGCGTGCGCGCCTACCAGGACAAGATCTTCGGCCTGATCTTCCGCATGCTGGGCAGCCGCGAAGAGGCCGAGGACGTGGCGCAGGAAGTGTTCGTCACCGTCTTCAAGTCGATCGACAGCTTCCGCGGCGACTCGCGCTTTGGCACCTGGCTCTATCGCATCGCCGTCAACCACTGTAAAAACCGCATCAAGTATCTTCGCCGGCGGGCGCACCGCTCCACCGCCGAGCTCGACGAGCAGGCCGAGCACGCGCTCTTCCACGCGACCCCGGGCGGCGCCGCCCAGCACAGCACGCTCGGCCAGGCCGAAGCGCGCCCCGACGAGGCGCTGGAGGGCGTGCAGCTGGAGCTCATCGTGCAGCGGGCGATCCAGCGCCTGGACGAAGAGCACCGCACGCTGCTGGTGCTGCGCGACGTCGAGGAGCTGTCGTACGAGGAGATCGTCGACATCACCGGACTTCCCGAGGGCACCGTGAAGTCGCGGCTGCACCGGGCGCGGCTGGTGCTCAAGGCCGAGATCGCCCGCAACACCAAGTAGGGAAAAGCGAGGAACAGGATCGATGTCCCAAGAGACCCCGCCGCCTCAGGGCCCAGCCAAGGCCCAAGCCGCTCCGCCTGGGGGCCCTGCCGGAGCCCCGGATCTGCCGGGCCCCGACGACCCGGAAGCGGATCGCATCTCGCTGCGCGGCCTTGGGCCGGTGTCGCCGTCGGTGGATCTGGCGCGCACGGTGCCCGAGATCATCAACCGCCGCTCGCGCGGCCGCTTCTTTGGCCGCAAGCGCCTGAGCGACCGGCTGCCCTTCGAGTGGCTGTCGCTGGCGATGCTGATCCTGCTGGCGGCGATCTATGCAGTTCTCAAGCTGTTCGCGACAAGCTAAAAGCTCCCCATGCCTTTAGATGCAGTGGTGGTGGTGGACAAGCCGCTCGGGCTGACGTCCTTCGATGTCGTGGCGCGGGTGCGGCGGGCACTGGGCGAGCGTCGCGTCGGTCACGCCGGCACGCTGGATCCGCTGGCCACCGGGGTGCTGGTCGTGTGCCTGGGCGCCGCCACCAAGGCTGTGCCCTACCTGATGGCCGCCGACAAGCTCTACCGGGCCACCGCCCGGCTGGGCGTGGCCACCGACACCGACGACGCGGACCCCAAGGCGCGCGTGCTCTACCGGGCCGATGCGGCGGCGCTGCTGGCCCTGCGCAGCGAGCAGGTTGCCGCGGAGCTCCTGGCCATGGTCGGCGACCTCAGCCAGCGGCCGCCGCGCTTTTCCGCCTTGAAGCACGAAGGCCAGCCCCTGTATGTCCGCGCCCGCCGTGAGCGCCAGTCCGATGCTGACGAGGATGACAGCGAGCTGGAGCGGCAGCTCGTGGCCAAGCAGCGGCAGGTGCGGATCGATGCCATCGAGATCGAGGGGATCGACCTCTCGGGCGATGCGCCGTCGGTGACGTTCACGGTGCGCTGTGGCAAGGGGACCTACATCCGCTCCATCGCCCGCGACCTCGGCGATGCGCTGGGCGTGGGGGCGCATCTGACGGCCCTGCGGCGGCTGCGCGTGGGGCCGTTTGACGAGAGCGCCGCCGTGGCGCCGACGCCCGAGGCGCTGCCCACGGCCCGCTGCTTCTCGCTGACCGAGGCGCTGGCGCACCTGCCGCAGGCGCGTGTGGAGGCGCCGCTGGCGCAGCGGTTGCGGCAGGGGCAGGTGACGGCCCTGGCCGAGCTGCGCGATGCGTTTGGCCCGGTGCTGCCGCCGCCTGTGGCGGCTGTGGCCGAGGCCGATGCGAGTCCGCTGAGCGCGCTCACGGTGATCGATCCAGCAGGGGCACTGGTTGCGATCGTCGACCGCGGCCAGGCGAACCAGAGCTGGCGCATCGCGCGCGGGTTCTGAAAAATTGCCGGTCAGCGGCGGGCGTGATAGCCCTCGTAAGAGATCTACGATGACCGCTGCTGCTCCAGAATCCCCCGAGCTGAAGGTTGCTCCGGCTCCCGCTGCGCCGCTCTCCGCGAACCCGGCTGCGGCCGAGCGCACCGACGGAATCGCAACCCTCGATGGCCGCCAGATCTTCTTTTTGTTTGTCGGCAGCGCGCTCGCGGCCTGCCTGATCTTCGCGCTGGGCGTGGCGGTGGGGCGGCGGGTCGAGCAGCGCGCCGCGGCCCGTGAAAAGGCCGCACCGGCGGATCCGCTGGCGGTGCTCGATGAGATTGCCAATGCCGAGGAGTCGCTGACCTTCCACCGCGCGGTGCTCGACCGCCCGCCTCCGGAGCCGGCGCATGCCCCGGGCGCAGCGGCGGAGCGGCCGGTGCGGTATTCGCTGAACAGCGCCACGTTCGCGCAGCGCCTGGCAGCGGAGGAGCTGCTGCGGCGGCTGCGCGAGACCGGCTACAAGGTCAAGGTCGTGGAATCGGCGCTGCCGGGTCAGAAGCCGCTCTATCGGCTACAGATCGGCGATTTTCCGTCGCCCGAGTCAGCGCAGCCGATTCGCAGCGACCTGCTCTCGCGGCTAGGCCTCGCCACCACTGTCGCCAAAATCCCGACCGCTCCCGCTCTGGCCGACTGACGGCTGGGCGCCCCCGATCGACTGCTTGATGTACAGGCAGAGCATGCGCGGGTGGTGCTCCTCGGCGTAGCTCCAGCGGCGGATCTTCTGCCAGCCATTTTGTGACATGCAGTCGTCGAGCTGCTGTGGATCGTAGCGCTTGGTGCGATAGATCGAGAACTCGCGCTCGGCGCCGCGGTCGGTCTTGACGTGCGCCCGCCAGTCGACGGCGTAGCTGCCTGGAATCGGACACGAGACCAGATCCAGCACGTTGTCGAGCTTGATGGAGCGCAGCCCGGTGACGTGGCGCTTGAACGGGCCTTTGAAAAACTCCTCCTGGCGCGCTTCGGCCATGGCCAGGCTGGGCGGCAGTGCGCGCGAGAGCCGCGGATCGCGCTTGAGGATCTCCTCGGGCTGGGTGCTGGAAGCGCAGGCGATCGGGCAGTCGATGAACAGCAGATCGCCGTCGGAGAATCCGCACAGGCTGTTGCGCAGGAACAGGATCTCGTTTTCCTGGTTGGAGAACGTGTACCCGAACATGCACACCACCCGGCGGCGGTTGCGCGCTTCGAGCAGCTGCGTGTAGCTCGGCAGGTTGTGGAAGTTGCCCTGAATGGCGAACACACCGACGCCGGGCACGTCGCCCAGCACCTGCGCCGCGTGCTTGTAGCCGGCGCTCAAGAGCGGCTGGCTGATCTCCAGCAGGAACAGGCGCACATCGTCGACCTTTTCGTCAAACAGGCTCTGCACCAGGCGCACTTCGTCGCGCGCCTCGCCGGCGCCCAGGCCGATGATGTCGAGCGGCTGGTTGTGCACGGCCTCTTTGATGGCGCGCGCAATCTCGTTCATGGGCACCAGCGCCTTGGCGCGCGTCCAGGCATCCTGCTCGGAGATGGCGCACCAGGCGGCCGCGCTGGCCGGGTCGATATATAGATAGGTCTGCTCGATGTGGCCGCCGCTGCTGTTCAGCCGCTGCACCATGTCGCGAACCATCTTGATCGAGTCGTACTCGGGCGCGAACCAGCAGTTGCACGAGAAGGTCTTGTCGTCGGTGGGCCGGATCTCGGTCGGCTGCGACGCCAGCTGCGAGCCGCTGAACGGGGACGGCATGCCCAGCGCGGGCACCGCCTGAAGGCGCATGATGATCGGGCGCGTCGGCTTGTGGCGGCCGGTCTCCAGGTTGCGGATCGTGCTGTCGGCAACGCCCGAGAGGCCAGCCAGCTGCGCCCGGGTCAGCCCCGCCTCTTCGCGCCTCTGACGCAGGCGGCGGCCCCACTCGCGCAGGTCCTCGGCGCTGGTCGGCGGCGTGATGCCCATGTACATCGCCGGCAGCCGGCCCCCGCGATAGCGGCGCTCGATATCGAGCTGGGCCTTGGCCAAAATTCGGGTGATGCGAGCATAGATGCGCTGGCGCTTGGGATCGGCATTCGGAACCAGCTCGCTATTGATTAGGCGGATGGCCGCGGGAAGAACTTCGGTCGAGGTGGGCGGGGAATGCATGTTCACTCTCCAAATCTACCGCCAACCTGTACCTACAAATGTCCTACATCGCTAGTCTTTTGCGGCAGTGTTCACTGCGGTGAAATTCCGCACTTTCCGAGGCAAACATACCAGTAAAGGACAGGTAAAAGCCCATTATTTGGCAATGAAAATCGCACATCAAAATGTAATATAAATTACATATCATAGGTAAAATTGGTAAAGCTAACTATTAGTCGTAAATACCAACACAGTTATCAAGATGCAATACAGCTTTTGCACATTCTACAGTGAAAATGCAGATCCAATCTTCCCAACAAAAAAGCGCCCCAGATCGCCCGCCAGGATTGCGCGCGGTCTCCTGAAGTCCCGAACACCCCGACTTCGCCAGAAAAGTTCCTCAGCGAGGGGCGGGAGCGCTATCCTTGCCGCCGATGAGCACCCCCACCTTGTCTTCATCTGCGACGGAAACTGGCGATCAGACGACCGGCCAGAAGATCAGTGAGACGTCCGGTCCGCCGCCGCTCGTTGGTCCGCTCGGCTTCATCGGCACCGGCAACATGGCCGAGGCGCTGATCAAGGGACTGCTGCGCGCCAGCGTGCTGCGTCCCGAATCGATCTGGGGCTCGGAGCCGCGCCAGAGCCGGCTGGAGCTGATCAAGCAGCGCTACGGCATCGCCGTCACCAAGTACAACGTCGACGTGGTGCGCCACTGCCCGATCATCGTGCTCGCGGTCAAGCCACAGATCCTGCCCGGGGTCTGCGATGAGATCGCCCCGCATATGAAGCCGCGCTCGCTGGTCATCAGCGTCGCTGCCGGCGTGCCCACCGCGGGCCTGGAGGCGCGCTTTCCGCCCGGCACGCGCATCGTGCGCGTGATGCCCAATACGCCGGCGCTGGTCGGGGCGGGCGCCACGGCGATCTCGGCGGGAAACCACGCGACCGCCGATGATATCAAGATCACAGAGCAGATCTTCCGCTCGGTTGGAATGACGGTGGTTCTGGATGAGGAGCAGCTGGACGCCGTGACCGGACTCTCGGGCAGCGGACCGGCCTACCTGTTCCTGGTGATCGAGGCGCTGAGCGACGCGGGAGTCAAGGTCGGGCTGTCGCGCTACAACGCCCTGGCGCTGGCTGCGCACACGGTGCTGGGCTCGGCCAAGATGCTGATCGAGACCGGCGAGCACCCGGGGCAGCTCAAGGACATGGTGACGTCGCCGGGCGGCACCGCGATCGCGGGTCTGCACACGCTGGAGGCCGGCGGTCTGCGCACCACGCTGATCAACGCCGTGGAAGCGGCCACCCGTCGCAGCCGCGAGCTGGGTGAGGCGGCGCTGAGCGCGATGCAGCGCGATCGCGGGGGCGGCAGCAAGTAGCGTCCGATGGGCTTTGTGCGCCTCACTGCGAGCGGCATCGAGCTGGAAATCTGGGTTGTGCCGCGCGCCTCGCGGCCGGCGCTTGGGCCGCTGCACGGCGAGCGGCTGCGGGTTGCGGTCAGTGCCCCCCCTGTCGACGGCGCCGCCAATGAGGCCGTGCGCAGCCTGGTCGCCGATGCTATGGGTGTGGCGCGTGGCGAGGTGACCGTGGTCCGTGGTACATCAGGGCGCAACAAAACGCTGCGCGTCTGCGGCGATCCGAACGCGCTGATCGAGCGGCTCAAAGCGCAGGGACTCGACGTGAACAGCTCCAGTGCCAACCCCAGTGACGGTCCCAAGGCGGTGCAGCCGCCAAAGGCCCCAACCAAAGTCCTGAAAAGATCGAGGAAGTAATGAAGGCAAGAGCCCTTGCACTCATCGCCGCTGCGGCGCTGGGCGGCTGCGGGAAGAACACGGCGCTGACGCTCACCATCCTGGTGCCGCCAAACTCCGACCCGTTCGCGGATGCCTCGACCGTGGAGATCGCGCTCCATGGCGACAACGTCACCCAGGCGCCGGCCACTGCCATGGTGAGCGGCGGCCAGTTCAGCGCCAGCCTGGAGATCACGTCGCCGCCGCGCGACAATTATGTCTGGCTGACCGTCGACGCCCGCAACGGCGCCGGCGTGGTCGTGGGGCATGCGCGCACGCCGCTGTTCACGCTGCCGAGCAGCGATGCCCAGGTCACCGTGTATGTCGGCCGACCCGGCCAGGTGACGCCCACCGCGGTCAAGCTGCTCGACGACAGCGACACCGGCGCAACCAACATGGGCCGCAAGTTCCTGGCCGGCGCCGCCCTGCGCGGCCAGATTGCGACGCCGCTCAACGCGCCCAGCATCGGGGCCCTCATCGTCGGGGGGCTGAATGACAGCGGGCAGCCCATGGCCAAGGCCTGGCTCTACAGCCCTACCCGCCACACCCTGATGAGCGTGCAGAACCCGCTGACCGCGCGCCATGGGGCGGTGCTGGTGCCCAGCGCCGACGCGCAGGCCGGCGAGCAGGCTCTCCTGTGGGGCGGCGCCAGCGGCGCGGGGCAGCTGTACACGTCGGCGGAAAACTTCGATCCATCCCAGACCTCTGATCCGACCCAGCCCGCCGCCACCCCGCAGTGGGCCGAGCCGTCTCCCGAGGTCCGGGATGCCGGTCCGCCGGGCGCCTACCTGCCTGCCATGGCCGAGCCCACCGACGGCGTCTTCGTGCTGACCGGCGGCAGCAGCATGGCCGGCGACGGACCGGCGCTGGCGCAGGCGGTGCTGGTTCAGCGCACCGG
>Ga0075163_10008224_pt1 | contig 13772 bp, 7 predicted proteins | sample JI1023141ADNA_FD_71478 | JGI IMG/M metagenome (GOLD analysis project Ga0075163, IMG submission 71478) | Wastewater effluent complex algal communities from Wisconsin, to seasonally profile nutrient transformation and Carbon sequestration -... | ecosystem: Engineered > WWTP > Effluent > Algae...
CCTTCACTCAGAGGTGATGCTTTTTTCTTACAGATAAAAAAAAGTGATTGCCCCGGGGAAAGCCAGGTTTTTATTTTAATCCCCTGCGCTGTAGTATCATAAAAGAAACCGGTGAAATAATCACCCGTTACAGGATCCAATGCTTCAACTTCTTTATTCCTCATCCGAAGATTGAATTCGGTGCGTAATCCTTCGCCGGACTGATTACTTACAAAATAAATATCCGCATCGGTTGTCTGACGATGGGTCCAGGCAAGCTTGTTCTTCCCTTTGATCACTTCAAGATCCCGTTGCAAAAAGGGTAATTTGTCTTCTTTCCAGGCACCCAAGAGGTTCCAACCTTTAAAAGTGCCCGTTTTGATCTTGTCCATCAATAAACGGATCGTGCCATCATCATCCTTCCATCCGCGTCCATGCACCACATCTTCTTCGAGCAGAATATTGGCTCCCTGGTTGAGCAGCTCCAGTATTTTAACCGCTACCGGCACTGTCATCCAAAGAGCATTGGGATTCAGTTTATGCGCTGCCGGAAATACCAGCAGGGCATAACTGGCACCACCGGGCGTAACCACTCTTCCATTCTGCACTTTCATCTGCATCAGCACATCCGGGTTGAACGAATCGTAGGTGTAGCCATTCAGCGGATCAACCCAGTCTTCGGGATCGGCCATATTCGCGGAATGGGTAACCCCGTCAGGTATGGTACGTTGCGGTGTTCCTTTATTTTCCAGGCGGATTTTTTCTGCATCCAGTTTTTTCTGACCGATTAAACCGGGCAATACATTGACCAGGCGATCGGGCAATACCGCCCGGCGCGGCAATTCATCACTGGTAAATACCGCAATATCCGTAACCGGTTTACCCAATTGCAAAACGGATTGACAACGGGCCAGGTATTCCATCCAGGCCTTGCTTTGTTTAAACCAGGTCTGATCGCGCTGAAAATATAAACCTACCCCATCCAATGTCATCCCTGGTTTTTTATCCATCCAGGGATTCTGGGTGAATACATGGAACACCAGCTTATTTACACCCAATGCAAACTGCCGGTCACCGAGGGCTTTTAATTTACCGGGATGTTCACTCCAGTCCATGCGGACAGTAGTGAAGGATTCAGCCTGTACAATATTCTTTCCATAAATATGCGCTCCGCTGATGGCATCAAGCATATCAGTGGGTTTGTCGTGGGTGGGACTGTTGTTCCAGAATTCACCCATCGGCAGATCAGCATATTTATAATGGGACAATCCATCGCTCAGCATGGTGGGGGCAATGGCTTCGGCACTGAGTAAACAGCCCTTTGCCTTTGCTTCTTTCTTCACTACCGTATAAAATACTTCATTGACTAATTCTGAAATGGTGAGACGAACATCAAAGAGTATTTTCTCAGATGTCTCTGCACTGTTGATCGGCACACCGGTCATGGTCAGCAGCCAGGGCATGAGATCATAGCCCCTTCTTTTCCTGAACTCAGCCGGAAAATCAGCGGTCCAGTTCTGGCTGCCGGCTTCCCAGCTGTCCACATGCAATACCTTGATCACCTGTTTAGCCAGTACAGGATCCGTTTTTGTATAAAATTGTCCGAACCAGTTTTTCAGTTGCAGTTTCACTGCCTCCGGGCTGAACTTATCACATTCCAATCCGAGTCCGCCACCGCCGGTATAATTGGTATGTCCCTGTGAAGTATGCCCGATCCGTACAACTATCCAGTTACCGGCCGGTGCTTTCCAGTTGAGATTACCAGCCGCATCCATTTTTGATGATAGATTAAGTATTCTTTTCACCGGAACCGAATTAGAAATAGTCACGGCTCCATCATAAGTATTACGGGCCACCCGCCACACCGAACCGTTCTTAGCCTGATACTGATTGATGACAGGTTCATCATTCAGGTAGATGCCCTTTATCTTAAGTGAAGGTTTCCATTTGGCCGCATCCAGGTCTTCGGTCCCAGGTTCGGATCCTTCTTTAGAATAAACAAAGCGGAAAAAGCGGGCTGAGACTTCGGGGATGGACCAGGTATAATCCTCATCGCCATCCTGCCAGCCATGACGGGGAGCTTCAAGTTTTACCACACTGCGGAAACCCGTTCCATCACTCACCTGCAACTCAAGCCGGAGTGCCTGGTAATTATTACCGGCCGTTTTAACGGTAATGGACCGGCAGGTTACCGGTTCTGCATATTTATACTGGATCCAGCAGCTGCTGTCTGATTTAAAACTATCACTCTCTTCCTGGTGAAAGGCGAGAAAAGAAGGCCGGGCGCCGGTGCTGCTGGTAACCGATGGCACCATGGTTATATCCGCAAAGGCATTCTGGCTATTGGCCGGATAGGCATACACCGCAATATCTTTATAAAAACCCTGGAAGGCTTCCGGTTGAGTCAGGTTGACCTTATCGGTTTGTCCTTCTTTGAGATAGGTTTTTGTCCAGACCAGTTTCTGCATACTTTGTTCCGGTTTGATCCAGGGGCCACCGGCGAGGGCAAAGCCATCACTCACGTGCACGCCTAACTGTAATTTCAGGCGTTTAGCTTCCTGCATGGCATGTTTGACCATGGACCAGAATTCCGGGGTCAGCTGACGGGCTGTTGGTGTAAATGCGATTTTTGAAGTTGTGTCTTTAATAGGCATCAGGTATGCGCCGCCGATGCCTACTTCTTTCATCGCTTCCAGATCAGCCGTAATGCCGGTTTTGGAAATGGCCCCGTGCATCCAGTACCAGAACACCCAGGGTTTGGCGTTATTGCCGGGATTTTGGAAAGCTTTTGTTACCGGGTCCTGACCTGGATTTTGGGCCACTGATACAAATCGCAAAATCAGACATGCGATGATTAACACACTGTATTTCGTCCTTCTTGTCATTTCAATAGCAAACTTTCATTCATCAGGTTACCTGACATTATTTAAATAGTATACTGCTTTCCCCTTTATCCACCGATGTCGCCACGGCAATACCTCTATGATCCTTTTTATCGACAGCACAGTAAAAATGATAAACCACGCCTTTCCATTTCACGACATAGCTTTTATGCGCATATTTTGCATCATAGTCTTCTGAAGGATGAATGAGGTCATCGCCGGTCCAGTCGGTCCAGTTCATGAGGTCATAACTGCAGGCAAAACGGTTAAAAGCATCTTTCCGTCCTTCCCAGAAAGCGCCAAAATAAAACATCACCCAGACATCCCCAATCTTTTGTACCACCCCGTCTCCGGTGATCCCGATCTTATGATGCACCACCGGATCGGTTTTATACCGTTCCCAGTGGATCATATCATTGGACACCGCCATACCGATCCGTTCAAACCAGCGCCACTTAGGAGTGTTGTTGCTGGTATCGCCATTGGCATTATAGTACATTACGAAGGGGTAGCCGGTTGTTTTGTTTTTATCCCAAATGATGCTGCTCTTATACAGTTTTTTGTTCTCCCACCAGCGGACCAGGCTGTCACTGGCGGATAAAACCGGTGAACCATGGCGCGTCCATTCATGTGCCTTAACGGGTGATTGCTTAGTATATGCGATCCCGATCCCGAGCTGGCCACTCTCATACCCTTTTTCATGGCCGCCGATATAGGACATCCAATAGCGGCCTTTATATTTTTTCAACCGGTAACTCCCTTCCCATTTTGTATCCTGCAGAGCCGTATATCCGGCTTTCTGGTTGGCATCCCATTGCACAACGACATTACTGGTATCCGAGAAACTCATGATCTTACCAAGCGTGTTCCAGTGCAGGAGGTCCTTACTTTTTGAGAGCCAGGTTTCATAACCGCGGCCATCAAACAGGATCCATGTCATGTACCAATAATTGCCTTTACGGAATACAGAAGGGCAGTCGATTTTCTTTGTATTGTTTTCAGGTGTAACCACGAGACCATATTTATAGGGCGTTTTGATCTCGTCATAGATCTCCTTCATTTTGTCAGCAGACACTATTTGTTGTCCATTGACAACAACAGATCCTGTCACTAAAAACATCAACACAAGCGGAATATGCCGTCTCCCCATTTTCATGTTTTAAAATAATCGCTTTACGGAAATTGCTGTTTCTCCGGGTTTTGCATTTTTCCCATTCAACGGCACCAGGTAAAAACTATACCGGTAATCCTTCGCTTTCAGCTGGTATTTCTCCAGGGGCGCTGCCACATCACTCCAGCTGTCATTGCCCCCAACACCCATTTGTGCCAGGTCGATATTGAGGGTGATATAGGGCGCTTTTACCAGTTTATTCGTGTGCTTTGCATTCAGGATATTTTCTTCTGTCCAGGGCCAGGCACTCATACTAAGGAGACTGTCTGCTACAATAAGCAGGCCCTGTCTGGTTACAGGATTGCGGAGTGACATCCAGCGTACATCCGTACGATTCCCGCATTCCTGTGGTACCACATAGGATTCTGTAAAACCGGGAAGCCCCTGGCTGTATAAACCAATATCTGAACCATAACGGCGGTCTGCATAATTTTCCAGAGGTCCTTTACCGAAATATTCAATAAAGCTCAGGCTGCTGTCGACTCCCATTTGCATACCAATCTTAGGCAGGTTGGGCATCGCCGGATGTATCTGCACGGTAAAATCCACTTTCACCACACCCTTTCCGGAAATAGTATAGGTTACATTCCCTTTTACACTGTCACCCAGCATACTGAAATTCCGGCTGATTATGGCATCCCCGTATCCGGAAAAATCAATGGCGGTTGTATCGTACTTCAACTCCTGCTCATACCATTGTCTGAGTTTTCGTTGTGGTTTCCAACCCCGGCGGTCATTGTCTGTCAGCGGTCTTGAAAAATCCGGCGCCAACTCTTTACGCAGCAGTTCACTTTTATTATAGGTATACCCAAAGAGACCTTTCGCGTACAGGTCGTGCAGTTTTACTGCAAAATCCTTTCCGGCTACCCGTACCCCGGTCAATCCATGCTGTACAAACGGCTGATGATATCCGGTTCTTTTTACATTGGTTAAAGTGGCATTCTTAATCTGCAACTGGTTACTGGCGATGCTATGACCTTCACTTGCCCAGGCCGTTGCTCTCTGCAAAACAAACCGGATATCCGCATGATATTCCGCCTCCGGTTTCATTTTAGGGATCCAGTTACTGATGGGAAAAACGGCTTCCTCACCTGGTGGCACATCAATACCTCCTATCTGTTTTTCGGAGATGATACGGCCATCTTCACGGATAACTATATAGGCCGTGTATTTATTTACATTCACTACCTGGCTCAGGTTCGTGATCCGTAATAAACCTTTTACTGAATCAGCCCAACTGCACTGAATGGGCTGGAAGATCCGTTTACATTCATACATGGCTTCCTTCGGTCTGCCATCTGCTGTTACAATACCCTTGATGGTGAAATTGTCAAAATACTTTTCGCCGTAGTCGCCGCCATAGGCATAATACTCTACGCCGGCTGAGTCTTTCTTTAATAAGCCCTGGTCCTTGAACTCCCAGATACCCCCACCGATAATGCGGGGGGTGGCGCGCCACTGATCCCAGAAGTCTTTTAAGTTACCGGCGCTGTTGCCCATCGCGTGAGCATATTCGCAGAAGAAAATGGGACGATGATCGCCATTTTGTTGATTGGCCAATAACGGGGCTGTATAATCCGAAGGATACATCCGGCTCACCACATCCACATAATACTGATCCAGCGGGTTCTGTATGCGGTGGGAGTGGTCATTTGATTTCAGGTACCTTGGATCGGAAGGATTGATATAGCCTTCTTCTTTGGGACTACCCATAGCAGGTTCATAGTGCAATGGGCGGGTCATATCAAAGTCCTTGATCCATCCGGCCATCGCCGCATGGTTGGGACCACTACCAGCCTCATTGCCCAGGCTCCACATGATGATGGAAGGATGATTTTTATCCCGCAATGCCATCCGGCTCACACGTTCGATATACGCGGCGGTCCACTGCGGATCATGATCGAGTTTGCCACCGAGTCCATGCGTCTCGTGATTCGCTTCATCAATCACCATGATGCCATATTCATCACAGAGATCAAGTAAATACGGATCAGATGGATAGTGACTGAGGCGGACACAATTAAAATTGAATTGTTTGATCGTCGTGATATCCTGTCTGATATCTTCTCTGGTCAATGCCTTTCCCCGTACCGGATGATGATCCGGGCGGTTGACACCATATAAATAAGTAAGCTTGCCATTGATCAGGAGTTTGCTGTCAGAATTCCGGAACTCAATGGAACGGAAACCGATTTTCGTCGTTTTTACTTCCAGGATATTACCGCTGCTGTCTTCCAGGCTCAGTACCAGCTGGTACAGGTTGGGTGCTTCGGGACTCCATTTCTTTGGATCAGGAATGGTTGTTTCGAGTAAACCGAATTTCACCCGGTCAAGGCGTGGATGAATTTCATTGATGATCTCGTCAGCCTTTTTCTCCAATGGATTAACCAGAACCGCTGTTCCTTTATCATCGTACAGCCTTGCTATCAGTTTATAACCCGGCATTTCATGTCCGGTGAGGTTCTCGATGCGAGGACGGATACTGAGCAGGGCATCTTTGTAGTTGTTGTCCAGTTTGGTCTGCACAAAAAAATCAGCAAGCCGCAGCGGTGGTTCGGCCATCAGGTAAACTTCGCGATGAATGCCACTCATCCTCCACTGATCCTGGTCTTCCAGGAAACTGCCATCACTCCAGCGGATCACCCAAACGGAAATGATATTCTCGCCCTCTTGTAAATATGGAGTGATATTAAATTCAGACGGAAGAAAACTGTCTTCGGCATAGCCGGCAAACTTTCCATTTACCCATAATTTATACGCAGAACTAACGCCGCCAAAGTGCAGGGTCACATTCATCCCCTTCCAGTTGGCTGGTATAGTTAAGCTTTTCTGGTAACAGCCCACCCCATTATAATCTTTGGGCACATGTGGCGGATTCACCGGACGAAATGGATAGACCGCGCTTTTGTAAATCGGTTTATCATAGCCCTGCATTTCCCAGCTGGAAGGGACAGTGATCTTTTTCCATCCGTTGACTTTGTTTTTGTAAAAATCCTTTGGTTCATCGCCAGGTTTCAGGGCAAAGGAAAAATCCCAGTCACCATTCAATGAAAGATAACGTCCGCTTTGTTCCCGGTCATTCTTTAAAGCATCATTAACCGTGGGATAAGAATAGGCAGTGGCCCGGGAAAGATCGCGATTGATGCCACTCACCAGAGGATCCTCGTAAGGTTCACGGTTGTAAATGGAAGGGGCGACCGGAACGGCTGCGGGGGTTTTGTCGACCAGTTGGGCACTCAAGCTGTTCCCTGAAAACAGCCCAATCATCACTATTAAAATCAGTTGCCTGCTCATAATCGATAGTTTACTCACTGAATGGATCCGGTTAATCCTTTTTAGGCTATTTTACTTTCTTCAATAACTCCATTTCAATACAAGCCTGAATAAAAGGCCCGATCGCTTTCAGGTCATCATTTCTTTTTGGCTCATTTACATAATATTCATATGTACCATCCCGGTAAGGAATGCCGCCTAATCCGGCACCGGCCACCGCCTGGTTATAATGAAATAATCCGCTTTCATCCTTTGTTACAAACTCTCTGATCATTCCGGTATACGCTTTTTGCAAAGCCGGCTGAAAAGAGGCGTTTATATAATTCAGACGGATTGCTTTTGCCAGGGAAAACACAAACATGGCCGTACCGGATGACTCGAGATAATTCTTCTCTTTGTTTGCTTTATCGGTTACCTGCCACCAGACTCCGGATGTTTTATCCTGAAATTTCACAAGGGCGGTTGACAGGCGGTTAAGTATGCGTACCAGTTCATTTCGCCGGGGATGACCAGCTGGAATAATCTCCAGCACATCCACCAGCGCCATCATATACCAGCCCATACTGCGGCTCCAGAACTCGGGTGACAAACCGGTCTTTGAGTTCGCCCAGCGTTGCAAACGGCTTTCATCCCAGCCATGATAGAGCAGGCCGGTCTTTGCATCCCGGCTGTATTTTTCCATCCATACAAACTGGTTGATGATATCGTTGAAATCAGCCGTTTCTTTTTTCAGCAGTGCATACTGCGCATAAAAGGGCTCCACCATATATAATCCATCCAGCCACATTTGAGAAGGATACTTGAGTTTATGCCAGAAGCCTCCTGCCTGGTTGCGCGGCTGCCAGCGGATCTGATTGCGCAGGATGGTCGCCGCTTTCAGGTATTTCTCATCCTGGTACCGGTTGTATAAGGTCAGCAGCTGACGCCCGGGTGGAATATGATCACTGTTATATTCTTCCACCGAATAGGTTCTGATTGTGCCATCTGCCGCTATAAAATGATCCAGAATATGCTTTGTATATTGAATATACCCCGTGTCACCGGTGTAATTCCATAAGCGTTCAAAACTGATCAGCACCACTCCCAGTTCATAATTCCAGTGGGCCGTCTGGCTGGCGAGGGCCTGTTCCACCGTTTGCCCGGGCTTAATCAGTTTGTCCTGTTCCAGGTGACTGGCATACCGTTTCACCACCATTGAATCACGGTACTGGCTCATGATTGTGGTAGCCAGTTGCTTTGCATAATCCAGCTGGGCTGTGGCGGCCATTACACTCAACAGCATACATGTAACCACATAAAATATCTTCTTCATATCGTTACTTTTTTTCTTCAACAGGTCTTTTCCGCCAATAATTAGCCAGTAAACTTCCGCTGATATTCATCCATGGACTGAATACTGCTGCGGGCAATCCCACCGTACCGAGTTTACCCATACTTCCCGCGATACCACTGGCCATGCCCCCGTTCTGCAAACCTACTTCAAAAGCGATGGTACGACTGGCATTTTTGTCCATGCCGAATAAACGGCTGAGCCAGTAACCAAAGAAATAACCGGCAGCGTTGTGTATCACAGAAGCGATGAACAGGAGTACACCCACTTTCATCAGGTTTTCTCTTCCGGCTGCCGTAGTGACGGTGGTAAAATAGATAATGCCAAACATCGATATCAAAGGCATGAGCTTATCCAGTTTCGGGAAACGGTTATAGAGTTGATGATAAAGCCAGCCAGCAATTGCTGCCCCGGCAAAGAAAGCGGAGAGGATGATGCTTTGTCTCCATTCCGGTGCTATTACCTGTTTCAGTAAAAAGAAAACAACCGTTACAATCCATAAGGAGGAAAAAATAACCAGAATGTTCACGTTGCGCCGTTGTGTGCCTGTGGCTCTTTTTAAAAAATCATGCAACAGTGCGGCTCCGATCGGTACCAGCACGATCTTGATGATCTCCATCATCATGTCCACAAATTTTATCTCGATCAGAGTACCGGCCAGTGTCTTCATTAATAAAGGAGTGAGCAAAGGGGCCACCAATGTAGCCATCGCTGTAACGATTACAGAAAGAACAAGATTGGCTTTCGCGAGATAGACCATTACATTACTCGCGAGGCCGCTGCTACAACTACCAATCAGGATGATCCCTGCCGCAATCTCCGGTTCAAAATCAAAAACCTTTGTGAGGAGGAGGCCCATCAATGGCATAATGGAGAAGTGACAGAATAAACCCACCATCACCCCTTTGCCGGTGGAAGCCAATCCATTGAAATCTTTCAGGCTCATGTGCGTACCCATACCAAACATCACGAGCTGGATAATTACCAGGATCAGTGTTTTATCACGCAGGTTTACCGGTCCCCATTTTGTAAAAGCTTCGGGAAAAATCATTCCCGCCACCACGGCAGAAATAATCCAGGCCGTATATTGATAACCTTTCAATGAAGGAACAGCACCCAGCCCGATGGCCAGGCTGATGGCGGTAATCAATGCCGTGCTCTTATATAACAAGGGTTCCTGCAGTATGATACCTGCTATCAGTGCCACTGCAGATAGCCCGCTGAGATAAAGAAAGTATTTACCTGCTTTTTGCATGAGTCATTTTATTTTAAAACAGTAGCGAGGTATTCCATGGCAATCGGCGGACTGGCAAGGATAGGTACTTTTTTATCTGCGGCTGATAAGGTATCCACCACACGCGCCATACTCGCCTGTGCCAGCAGGATCACATCCACTTCATTGGCCAGTTTCTTTAATGCATCTCCTACCTTCAGGTCATGGGTGGCCGCATCCCCGCTCATCAGTGCTTCAAAAGCACCTTCACACAATACAGAAACCAGTTCGATTTCTTTTCCGGCAGCAATCGCTCTGCGACGAACTAAATCACTTGTCGGCGTTAATGTAGTAGACAAAGTGGCCACGACGCCTATCTTCTTACCGGATTGCACGGCTTTATCCGCCATAGGCTGGTCCACACGTAAGACGGGCACATGACTCAATCCAGCCGCGGCTTCCACAGCCGGTCCGATCGAAGAACAGGTGAAGAGAATATAATCCGCTCCTGCATCCTGTGCCGATCCCGCATAGTTCACCACTCTGCGTGACGTATCGGCTGTTAATTCACCACAGGCAATGGTATTCTTGATCAGGCTGTCATCAACAATGTTGAATGTTTTAACATGCGGAATATACTTCGCACATAGTTCGGCGAAGACGGGGACAAGGGTAGCGGAAGTGTGGATGAGGCCGAGTGTTTTGACGGACATATGTTTGAATGTTTAGTCGTTTGTTGTTTAGTTGTTTAGTTGTTTAGCGGATCGTTTATTTACCGTTCGTCATGCTTCGGCAAGCTCAGCATGACACGAGCAGTTCTTGTCACCCTGCCTGCCCACCGAAGCGAAGCGAAGGAGGGAGTAGTCCCGCTTACGAAATTCTACCGGGCAAAGCTTTAGTCCATGCGGGACGTACCGAAGGGCCACTCACCACTCACTACTCACCATTCACCCCTCCCCCCTCACCTTCAAAAAATACTCCTTCCCTCCTACCTGTCCCCCCTTAAAATTCACTTCCAGTCCCTGCATCGCTTCATTACGGGAATGAACTTTGCACAAAGGGGCTCCGGCAACTAAGGGAGCAAGCATTTCCACCGCATCAATCTCCATGGCCCGGGCGGCATAGCTGCTTGTATCGCCACCAGCAACCAGTATCCGTTTCACACCCGCTTTTATCACTGCCTTCTTAGCAATGGCACCGAGTGCCGTTCCTAGTTTTTCGGAAGAAAGAGGCTGCGCCTGTTTTGTACCCGTGTGTACGATCAGGTGCTTTTTCTGTTGCAGTTTCTCCACGATTTCGGCGAGCTGGTCACCATCCAGTGTATCCTCATTGCAGATCTTAACGGCATCCAGAACAATTTCTTCAAAGCCATTTGCTTTTGCGTAGCTGATCTGTGCGGCTGTAACGGGTGAGCAACTGCCGGATACCACCAATAAGGGCGTTGCGCTGCTAATGTGCGTCCATTCTTTCAGCGGACTCATATTTCCGTTGCGCATCCAGTGTGCACCCAGACCCATTTCAATACCTGAGGAACCTACTGAAAATAAAGTAATCTTATACCCGGTTGCTATCGCATCCAGGTGTCCGGCAATACTGATCAGGTCTTCATTTTTCAATGCGTCATAAACCAGCACGGTTGTTTTATCAGCAATCAGGTTTTCAACAGCAAGATTGATATCCCCTCTTGACCCGGATACTTTCAATATATCCACCAGTCCTGTTTTCTTTGTTGTCTGTGCAGACAGAACCCGGGTCAGGTCACTTTCTGTAGCCGGGGTCACCGGGTGCTTACTCATGGATGGATGACGATCGAGGCGATAGATAGCCCCATCACTGCCAATACCCATTTTGGCAAATAGATTTCCAAATAAACAATAACGACCCAGGGCCGGCATACCACCGAGTACAGGGGTGAATTCATTTTTAAAGACTTCACTGCCGCAATCAATCGCTTTACCTATACTGCCAATCGCGGGAGAAGAATCAAACGTGGAACAGACTTTATAGTGTACATGTCTGGCACCTATCGCTTTCATTTGTTCAAAAGCGGGTATCAGTATCTTCTCCATTTCATCCGGAGGGAGTGATCTTGTTTTGCCAGCCACACCATATACATTCAGTCCGGGAATGGCGGCCAATTGTTCTGCCGTAGGGACTTCAGTGAACAGAACGGCTTTGGCGCCCGCTCTTGTTATAAACTCCAGTGCATCGGTGCTGCCGGTAAAGTCATCTCCGTAAAAGGCGAGTAATATTTTAGATGAAGGTTTCACTTTATTTACTCCCGAATTTTTTAACTGATTCCGCAAATGCCGGATTTTGTTTTGCCGTTTCCTCCAGTGTCAATCCTGTCACCGCTCCTTTCCAGGCCTGCTGCAAAGCTGCCACACCGGCCGCAGCACCCATCGGGTGAGCCATAATGCCTCCGCCGGCCATATATAATAAGTTTATTGTCTTCGTGCGTCTCCAGGTTTCAAAGGCTTGCCCGCCCCATTGTCCGGAAGACACAACCGGTAATACTGATTTGTGATCAAACACAGGACTCAGGCATGCTGCTATTGACTGCACTACGCTGTCATCGCTTTCCCAGAATTTATTCTGTATGCCGTTTACGTGTAACTGATCCACACCGGCCAGCCGCCAGATTTTCTGATATGCCCTGAAATCAATCCCCAATAACGGGTGACGGGTCAGCATACCCCAGCCATTCCGGTGAGCATGAATGGCAAGTTGTCCCTGGTCGCAGATTTTCTTCACAGCAGACAGACCCACACTGTTGATACTGACCATTGCACAGGTGCCTCCGGCTTGTATGATTTTTTCATAGCGATACAGCATATCATCCAGGTCGCCGCTGATATTGAATGCATACATTACTTTCTTCCCTGTTTTATCCGCATGCCGGTTGATCACCTGCATGACGGCGGACAACCGATCCTCAAAGGAGGAGTTCGCTGAAGAAGAGAGCAATTCATCATCTTTAACAAAATCGATCCCGGCTTCTGCCAGTACCTGCACCAACTCAGCGGTCTGTTCAGGTGTTAAGCCAACGGAAGGTTTAATAATCGTTCCGATCATGGGACGATCTAATACATGGGTCAGTTCCCGGCAACCAGAAATACCAAAAGAAGGACCCCGGAAATGTGTTCCATAAGAAGCCGGCAGTTCAATGTCCATCAGTTTAAGGCCGGTAAACTGGGTGATCTCGTATAAATTTCCCTGGAGAGTGGAAACGAGTACCGGTAAGTTATACCCGAAATTTTCAATACTCCAGGAAACTTTCACGATGGCCCGGTGATACAATCCGTCTTTACTGCTGGCTCCTGGAATAGCGGGCTCTTTCACTGTATCCAGTAACTCCACCGATTCCACCCGTGCCGCAAAACGTTGTTTCAGTTCCTCCGTCTCACCCGGTACTGCTATGAAAGTGCCGGAGGATTGTTCACCAGCCAATACGGCAGCCGCTTTCTCCGGGGCATACGGTGTTTCAATATAGTATGTTGCTAAAATCCGTTCCATGATTATCGTATGTAAGGAAACCACACTCTCATATCCGTCTTACCCCGGTTGGCCCAGGCATAATAAGGAATGAGTTTAATAGTGACCGGTTTGTATTTCTTATTAATCTCTTTATATAATTTATTCGTCCAGTCGTCTCCCGTACGCAGATGGGTGCGTCCGACAAGTCCCATTACCCGTCCGCCGGCAATACTCATTTCTTCAGTTTTGAAACGGATTGCCCCGATAATATTCACATCTGCCACTTTATATTCGGGCAGATCGGCCGATTCCAGGCAATAGACCAATGGCCCTCTTTTGATCGCTACCTGGCCCCTGGTTTCCTCTAACAGCGGGTTACTTTCAATCAGGGCCGTTGTCATATCCATATAGATTTCAATCTGGTCTCCCTTTTTCCAGATTCGTTCG
>Ga0075163_10008225_pt1 | contig 13772 bp, 7 predicted proteins | sample JI1023141ADNA_FD_71478 | JGI IMG/M metagenome (GOLD analysis project Ga0075163, IMG submission 71478) | Wastewater effluent complex algal communities from Wisconsin, to seasonally profile nutrient transformation and Carbon sequestration -... | ecosystem: Engineered > WWTP > Effluent > Algae...
CCCTAACTTCACTGCTGCTGCAAGTGCCCACGTTGCAGTTGATACATGGAACTCATCATTCGGAAAGAATGATGAAGTTAATTACAACGGTAATAGCGCACAACACCATCACCGAGGTATGTGATGCTAGAGCAGTAGCGATGTGCAGCCCTGAGATTGAAGTTTCTGAAGTACTGGATTCCCGAATATGCCTCGGTAGGAATAGAGAGGGTGCTATTGGAGCATTCAAGTATTGGCTGCTGAGAAACTCAATCTTCTCATATACGAGGGTTGATGGTGCAATTTCTGAAGTTGAATTTCAGTCTCTGGTACTGCTGTCCAAGATGTCCAAGTTACAGTGGAATTCTGAGAACATCAGAGTTATATTCTCATCGCTGCTACTACTGCCCCACTTTGAACGCTGCAATGAACTAGGATATTCTGGTGTACCACCGCTGCCAAATGTGGCCCTAATGCTGAGATATTCCAAACACATGCTGCACGAAGGACCATTACAGAGGGAAAGGAAGGAAATGGCCTTCAGATTGGATGATGAGAGGTGGAAGTTGGGCATCAGTTCGAAATCCCTTGAAGATAACTTGCAAGTTGTATCTGGAGGTTGGTTGAAACTAATTGATGTCACACGTACCAGAGTTGAAGGGGTACTCATCGCTGCTACTGCTGCATACCTGAGACAGAACGTTTGCAACAAAGTTCAGAAGTATTTCGATCTCCTCTATCCCTGCTGCTACACCACTGCAGTGCGCCCGCAACGTGAAGCCATACCCCAGAATGTGAAGATGTGTACCTTTGCAACCCCATTTTCGGCCACAGTTGCTGCTGGAGTACCGAGAGAATGCGAGAGGAGAGAGACTTCCGAAATGTGGCCTGGATTGCACATTATAAATAACCTTGAATGTGATATGGACTTCGCAAGATATCTCAAGCCAACTTCTGCAATGCGGGGCGAAAGTACTCTGCTGCAAGGATGTTCACCACCTCCCCCAGAGTATTGCACAATTTCGAACCTTTGCAATCATGGAAGTACAGTGAACTACAGTTACAGGGGTAAGTGTGGGATACATGTGGAATTGAGTTGTGATGTAGTTGAAGTGAATCACACCAAGGGAATGTGCGACGGAAAGTACTACAGATGCATGGAGTGCCCCACTTCCAGTGAAATAGGCAAGAGATACGAGGCTGAAGTTGAAGTTGTTCCAGGTGTGCAAGTTGAACTTTCCATTTCGGTGAGTACGGTGGAAGAAGCGAGGGTACCGGTGAAGAAGCACTACACCAGAATTATTTCACTGTGGCCCCGCGCACGTTTGATAGAACTGCAGTGGGAACCTACTTCAGAAAATCAAGCAGAATTGGGACTTTATTGCTGGGTTATAACTTCCGAGATGCAGGACTACGCCCACGGCTTCAGATGGGTTGAAATTCGCGCAAATACAGACCCCAGAAGTAGGTGGACACCATCGCTGAGGTTTTGGAGGGAGAGTCGTGAGCAGTACTACGCGGAATGTTCAGCAATGGAATCTGTGCTAAGTTGCAGCGTAAATTTGAAAGATGGAATATTCGCGGTGCCAGAAGGAGATCCCGTGCTGGAATTGGAACTTGCGCACAAGAGGGGCTACAGAATTAGAATGGGAATGGATTTGTCCCAGATGTTCGACTGGAGTACAGAATGTGATTTTCTACAACGAACCGTTGCACATCCCTGCACGAGACCAGGGGATATTCTCACTTCACCATTTGCACAACTGAGGAATGAGAATTGTAGGCTGGTAGAGGGGAATTGTGATGATGAACCCAAATTCAGATACATTGCGAGCAAATCACCGAAGAGAAGGACAAATACAAGGGTGGAGGAAATGGGAATTATGGATGGGAAATCTGGTATGGTGTGGTGGCTGAGATATGTGTTTGGAAATGGTGGCAGGAATGCAATTGAATTCGAGCGGAGATACAGGGAAGTGAAACTACACCTTCCCTTTCGATCTATGGAGCAGATTGTGGGCGCAGTACTGGAGAAAAGAAGTGATGGGAAAACTGCCACATCCTGGGGTGAAGAATATACCACATTCATCCTTGATATTTCTGCAAATGGTGCTGTGACAGGTGTGCATGAAAGTTGCAGGCCACCGAGGGCTTATTCTGCACCAGAGCAAGGTGAGGGTATCCCCAGTTCAAATTCCAGTACCATCAACCAATGAATTCCAAACCCACACTCCCAAATTAGTATAGTGAGAGAAGTCCACATGTTGTTCTGGTGTTGAAGGAAAAAAGTACACGGGGGAGGCACCTCCCTCGAATTATTCCCACTTTGTGGTAGTTTTCATCGCACGCACCACACCACAACTACAGTATCGAATACAGCCACACTTCACCCTAGTTACTTCTGTTGCAGCTGCTTCACTTCCATATCTTTCAGTATTACCCCGTACTTTAGGTACCCATATCCGTACTCTCTACTGTAGCCCTTACTTTCGGGATTTACGCTGTAGTTGTGGAGTAATTGTCTCTTCACCTCCTGCAGCAGTGGCCTTCCCTTCAACTGAGGTTGTTGCTGTGATATTTTCTGGAATAGCAGGCAGCAGAATCCACTAACGTGGGCAGCGGCCATGGAGGTACCATCCAAGACACCATATCCTCCAGGAAATGTAGAGAGTACTTGTACGCCGGGTGCAGCGCAGGAAAGGTACTCATTACTTTCACTGAAGTCTGCAATTGTATTGTCCCTGGGATTGTAGGCAGCCACTGCAATTGAAGTTACTACAGAAGCGGGGAATGAAGTTTCTGTAGTATCTGCCTTACCATCTCCACCATTGCCTGCTGCAACTACAACTGCAACCCCCTGCTGGTCAAGTTTGGCCAATTCCAGGGCAACTTCTTCAACGTATGCCTTGCCTCCAAGACTGAGGTTAACAACCCTAACATTCAATCCCTCTGTAATTCTACGATTGATCCACCGTATTCCTTCTGCAACACCGCCATCTCTCGCTTCACCTTTGCTGTTGTATACTCTCACATCGATGAGTCCACACTTTGGGGCCACACCTCGTAACATTCCTCTTGCAGAAATAGTACCTGCGATATGTGTACCATGTTGGTACAAAGGCTCATCTCTCAATTCTGGTAACCAGTACTTCTCAATTACGGCACCACTTAGCTCGGAATGTTTGGATTCGATACCTGTGTCCACCACAGCGCAAAATATCCCCTGTCCCTGAAGGTTCTCCTTCCACATTTCCTTCACACCCATGGCATCAATACCCACTGGTATCATGGCACCTTCGAAACCATTCACTGCGAGTAAAGTACCATCCCTGGGTAATGTGCGCAACTGGGATGAAGTAATGAGTGAGAGTATTTTGAACTTTGCAAGTTTGAAAAGTGCCACATTCTTGGTACCGCCGCTGCAGTGGATACATTTGCACTTCTGTTGGTAGATTTCATCACACTTTCCTCTACAATTTCTACCATGCCTTCTTCCATGGTGTCTACTGTGAACTTTCTCCCCTGAACCCATTTACTCCGGAATCTAGAATATCTCTGCGATACTACGGTGAATATGGGCTGCAACACCGGCATATCTCGAAGAATGTAGGGAAGACGTACGTCCCCTCTATTTTCTCAACAACTTACTTCATTTGCTGTGAATCTCCAAGATCGAGACTGAAGAAGTCCAATATTGCAGGATATAGCCTTGAATTCCAGTACTCTGAATCGTATGGCACCCGAAGGCAGAGATATTCCCCACTCTGTACCGAGAATATGAAGTAGTCACACTGCTGCGCAGCAGTGATGGCCATTTCGCCCTGTATTTGGGCGTAGTGCTCTGGTCTCATTCTCTGCTCCAGTGGTACTGAAATATCCCGCAGTGTATCGAGGGAATGTGATGTGGTCTTGATTTCCAATATGGTATTTTCAAACATGCCATCCACAACGGCGCCAATTCTCACATTGAACTTGGGAACCATCAACCCTGGCAACTGCACCTCCACGCCCATGTATTTGGAGTATATCTCGCGCAACTGGGGCTCCAAGTTTCTACCGATGGACATTGCGGACCTTCTTTCACGTGGTATGTATGCTCGAACACCAGTTCTAAATTCCTCCGCAAGTTGCTCCCTTGTCTGATATTTTCCCATTCCAGCTGCTGCTGCAAAGTTTGAGGCGGTGAGTAGCTTCTTCGGCCCCCACTTCCTAGTCTGCGAAATAATTCCCAAGTTACTGGGGTGTACGTTGACCCAGTAATTTCCAGCATCTCTCCAGTACTCATCTTCGGAAGTTGGCCCTCTACACAGCGGAGAAAATGTACTACACTCCATCTTTCCATCTCTTATCCTTTCTCCTTGTGATGATGGGAGCCTGCATTTGTTCCACTCCACCACCGGTACTACTCTCACTCGCGATGCTACTTGCCCAACTATCATTATTTAGGTTTTCGCACCACACACTTGTAACTTGTTTCCTGCGAAGTACAGGGCTACCATCACCACCACCTCCCAGTGTATATCCTGTTGAAATTTGCCTATGAATTGCAGTACCCACTGGAGATGTACTATCGCTACCTTCACCAGTTGAAGAATTATCCACCGCTGTGGGCGAAGGCAGTGAACCGCTTTCACCACCATCAAGTGTATAGTTTTCCGTACTGTGATGTCCCAGTTCCTGCGTTCGAAGTGAGAGATTGAAGTTGAAACCTGAAAGTGAGGGAGATGATGGAGATTTCCTCCTCCTCACTTCTGCAGCAGTGGAGTGAATTTTATTCCTAGCATTGTGGCGTGAACTTGGTGCTGAAGTTAGAGAAATTAGCGAATCTTCACCACCTAGGGTGGAGCGGGGAGAAATTAGACTCTCTGTATCACTGCGTGAAGATGAAGATGTGCTACCACTGCTGTGCACGTTTTGCAGCGTACTTCTACTCGCGCTGCTGCTACGTTCACCGTCCGAAATTAGCGAGGCAACTTCCACCTTCACAAGTTCAACGCCCAAACTTGAAGAATTGCAGCTCCGAGTGCCCACTTCATTACCACTTGATCCCATGCGAGAAGCGGGCACCAAACTTCCCGAGAATGTGGCACTTCCTTCTGTGGAATTTCTCTTCTCGCACTTGCGTACTTCTTTCTCCGTTTCTGTGGAGGTTTCAGATTCCACTGTACTCCAGTCTCCATATCTTGGAGGGGTCCTACTTCTGCACTTCAACTCCAGCCTTGCAACCTTCATTTCAAGTTCTGCATTTCTGTCCATCACATTCCTCACCTGCAGTTGCAGTTGTTGCTGCTGGTGTTGAAGTTTCCTCTGCCCAGAGATGAGTAGGTCAATTTCAGAACTTCTATCTTGAAATGCTCCTCTCAAATTTACCCTCTCATTACCTAGGCGCTCGATGGTGGCAGCAATGCAGGAGTTAATAACACTCAATATTAGCCCTTCTACCGCTAGAATATCCCCTGCAACGAGACAGTAGCCCCATCCGTGAAAGAATGTGAGCAACATCCAGCCACATTCAGAGGAGAAGCGGCTGCCAACTAATCTCACAGTTTCGAAGGGAATACTCATATAATGTAGAGTGTTGCGAGTCAAACTTCTCACATCCATTCCTTCGTAGGGCATATCGAAGGAAATTGGAACGAGGTGTGTGTGGCCACCGTACAGCAAATCCAGCAGTACCAGGTAGAAGGCAACTTCTACCACGAAGAGTTGCGCAAGTTGATTCTGCAACTCCTTACCACTGTAATAGGGATTTCTTCCAAGCAGCAATTTGCAAGGCGAGAGTAGAGAAACTGCCTCTTCACGGTCGAAGTTTGAAATTAGCTGCTGCAGCCGGAATGCAAGGCTGCCATTATCCCCATCCATGGCACCATTTTCACATTCATCATCCTGGAGATTCTCTATCTCGAGTTGTTGCGCAATTTGGCTGAGCAATTCACTACCCAGATTTCCTACAGCATTACCTTCCAAATCGCGCAATGTGTACTCGATACTGCGAATATCAAGACCATCGCTAGTAACTTGCACATTTATTCTCAAACTACCGAGCAATTCCATACCTGGTGGTGGTGGTGTGGACCATCCTTCGCTGGTGAGGTAAAGTGAGCAACTTTCCAATTGTACCATTTCGAATGAAGACAAGAAAGAAACAATCGAAGATAAAGATGAAGAGTGGGACCGCTCGAAGGACTGGAAGAGTAACTCTCACAGATAACCCTGGTACTGCGGGGCAAAGTGTAGCAGGTGCTTCAATAAGATCAAAGGGTAGAAATGTGAGCAGACCACAGCTGCTGAATGAAGGAGTTAATATTCCAAGATCACAGGTACCGCCGCAGATGCTACTTTCGCTCGCTGAAGATAGAACATCTGCAGCGATACAACTTGTCGATATTGAGCGCGAAAGTAATACGCAACTTGAAGATCTTGAACGTTTAGTTTTCCTTTCTGTGACTTGCGAGCCATTCACGCACGATGAAATACAGAAGATGAGCGTTGTGAATGTTAGCATGGTACTGGGCAATAATGAGGACAATACCGTGAATGATCAGCGTATGGGATCATCTGGGCAAAATCACTGCCACACTTGCAAGCTAAGAGATTCATGTCCAGGACACAACGGGCATATTGCATTTGCCAAGCCAATCTTCAACCCAATTTACATGAAGGATTCCACCATCACCCAGATTCTGAATTCTGTGTGTAGTGGCTGCATTCAGACGTACATGACACCAGAGCAGGTGGAGAGTAAATTTGGCAACATACCGCCGACGAAGAGATTATCAAAGCTTGCCGCGGAAACATACAAGGAATGTCCCCGCACTTCAGGGCTGAGTAATCTCACTGGAGATTTGAAAATCAAGGATTGCGGAAAACCTCGGCACTACATACACTCGAAATCGAAGGAGTATGGACAAGCATATTACAAGGGTGAAGGTGGTGTTGAAGGACTAACAGAGGCCGAGAAAGTTTACGATATGTTCAAGCTGATTAAGGACAGTGATGCGAAGCTAATGGGATTCAAGAGTTCCGCTGTCTTCAGTCGCTTGATAATGCACTCCATGCTGGTACCACCGCTGCAAGTTAGACCTCCGCGTATCTCTGGCGGAATTCCCCACATGAATGAATTAACTTCCAAGTTGAACGCCATCGTGAGTGCTAATGCTGAACTACGTACTGCAATGGCGAACGAAAACTCAGTAGTTGGTGGTGAAACATCTGTAACAGAGGCAACCACCAAACTTTACAAGGCAGTTGCAGAATATCAGAGATACATAACTGAAGAAGTTCAAGGCAAGGATGGCAAGGTGCGTGGTGAGTTAATGCGTAAACGTGGAGACTTTTGCGCGAGGGCAGTACTTGGACCGGCGACAGATGTTGCACTTGATGAAATTGCAATACCAGAGCACTGGAAGTACGATCTTACCCCCATAGTTGAAGTTACAGAGAGCAACATAGGTGAAATTGCGAAATTGCTCGCACAAGGGCACATAACTTACATCACCTCGGGACCTAGAAGTAAGTATCCCGGAATCCGTAGGTTAGTGAGGCCAAATCACAGCAAGATTGCAGTGGGAGATAAAGTTGAAAGATGGCTGCAAGATGGTGACCTAGTTGCGTTCAACAGACAGCCCACACTTCACAAGCAGAATTTGATGGGGTTCAAGGTAGTGTTGCAGGAGAGGAACACCGTCGGTATTCATCTCTCTGTCACCACCCCCACTCACTCGGACTTTGATGGTGATGATGGTGATGTGTGGCCACATCTCTCGGAAAATGCCCGAGATGAGATGGCTGGAAGAATGAACGTTTGTCGGAACATAATGTCCTCGAAATCGAACCAGCCCATTATACACTTGGTGTATGATTCTATCACTGCAGCCTATCTTCTCACTGCCCCCATTCACAACGGTGAAGTTATCAGAATTGACATCGATACCTACTTCGATGCAATTAGTACCTTCACTTGCACCGATCAACTAACCACACTGAATGAGAGACTACATCGACACGGGCTTTGGAATTTACAGCAGGAAGTTGAAGGTGAAGTTCGCAAAAGTATTGGTGAATTGAATCCCACTGTGAGTGGGCGTGCTCTATTTTCCGCACTTCTGCCGGAGAATTTCGAACTTCACACCGACAAAGTGCACATTACAGGCGGTGTGCTAATTTCAGGATCAATTACAAGTGCAAATGTAGGTGGTGCGCACCGTTCCATTGTGCAACTGCTTCACAAATTATACGGATGGAAAAGGGCTTCACAATTCATCACAGATGCGACGTGGGCATTGCGAATATTCCTTGATGCTACAGGCTACAGCATTGGGGTAGATGATTGTGATTACCTGAACCGTGAAGTTGAAGTTGAAAATCCCAAGGCAAGTGGTGGCGTTGAAAGTGTCAAGGTGCGCGATGTAGTGAGAAAGGAAATTATCAAGGCAGAGGTGCTCAAAGCTACACTCGGTCCTCCCACTGGTGATCCACTTCGAGATCGCGAGAATGAACTGAAGGTAAATGATATAGTTGATGGTGTGAGAAGTGTGGGCATCAAAATACTCGGTAAAGTACAACAACCTGGAGATAGCATACGTGTGGCATCGAAGGATGGTGGTGGTGCCAAGGGTTCGAGTTATAACACGCTGCAAATCTCCATGCTTCTGGGACAAATGTACTACGGCAACGAACGAATAGCGCGCGGACTTTCAGGCGGCGAGAGAGCATTATCATACTTCAAGCCTGGTGATTACAGTCTCGCATCACAAGGTTTCATTTCACACGGTTTCATGGAAGGCCTCACACCTTCCGAGACATTCTTTCACTTCATGGGTTCGAGAGAAGGGCTTGCAGATACTGCCGTCAAAGCCTCCTCTGTAGGACAACTGCAGCGTTCAATTACCAAATCAATGGAAAGTGTCATAGTATTCCCCGATACATCAGTACGTACGCACGATGGAAAGATTGTCCAATTCTCCTACGGTGAAGATGGCTTCGATGCATCTGAACTTATCAAACTTTCTACACCTTCAATGCCCGAGCGTGCCTTCTTCACAGATCCGAAACTGCTGGCAGACAGAATTAACTCCGAATATGGCTGGAATCTTGTACCAAGAACGGAGAAGTAGTCGGTGGAGTTCACAGTTGGAAAATACAGGGCAAAGTATGGGAGTGTATGAGAGTATAGTTTGATAAAAACGGTGGATGTACATCCCCCGTTGTCACAGGTATGAAAGTAAAATGTGTTTCAGGTGCAGAAGTAGGATAATAAGGTACGGGTGATACTAGACAATCTAAATGAGTACGGCAACACAGAATAGTTCTACAGAAGTGCCCACACCACAACCACTTCTGAATGTTGATAACATCGCGGAACTAACTCGCAAAACACTCGATAAAATCAAGGCAGATCCGAAGCAGCTTGGCACCATACTTTCACAACTCGAAAATAACCAGGAAGTGCTAGGGCAGGTTTTGCGTACACTAGACTCAAATCCAGCATTCAAACAACAGGCCATTTCCTCCATCAAGGGGCGCAAACGTGACACTGAGGGCATCTCCAAAATGTCTTCCCATGAGAGAAGGAAGATGGTGGTACAAGCGAAACGCGCGAAAGCAGCAGCAGCGCCATCCCGTGTACAAGCACTAATAATTAACAACTCCAGACAAATCAAGCCCTTCATGCTGGTGGAGGGTAAAGTGCCAGCATCGAGACATACAGAAGATTGTTGCGCGCCACATGTGATAAATTGGGCCTTGGAACTACACTACTGTAGGAATGCAAGCCCAGTGAACAAGAGGGCAGAAAAGGTCCTTGGAATGCGGCTTGGTGGTGAGGTGTTACTTGTGCGTAGAGATAGAGAGGGAAGGGTCCAGCATCTTGAGGAATGCGAAATACCCTCACTTCTCAGAATTACCAACGATGAAAGTGTGCTGGGTGAGACCCAAACTACAACAAGTGAATGCAGCTGCAGTAGAGAAGTATCAAGTGAACAAATACTGGAACAAATACAGTAAATTACAGAATGAGAAGTGAATGGAAAGATCGGCGGTAGTACTACCGCTGAAATATTACAAGTTAGACCCGGTGTGCTGAAGTTGAACCTCTTCCGAAGTGCAGTGGGATATTTCAGGGTTGCAATTTCAGTTATACCTCATATGCTGGAAACTAAGCCATCATGGGTACGAAGTTGAAATGTCCACACTAGAACTTCCCATACCAAAAGTGAAGCCCTCGCACAAGCCCGAATTGCAGGTGATACTGGTGCATTGTAATAACGCCGAAAACAGGGGCATATTGGCACTGAAACGGTGGTGTAATTTTCACCACATGGAAGTTACAATTGCGGACCACAACACCAGGCTGAAACTAGAATCTAGGGTACTGATGATGACTGATGATATACTTCCCTCTGTACTTGTACCCCTTTCCATTGTGAAGGAGTTGCAGGTTTGTTCCACAATTATTACCACATCAAGTGGGGATGGGAAGTGGTATTCCTCCTTCATACTTCTTTGTAATTTCAACCAAGGAAATGAGGGGACACCACAGCAACTTCTTCACACCGCACTCGAGAGCGGCAACATCCTCCACCGTGAAGGCCTAATTTCAAGTGCAGAGGACAGCAGTGAGATTTCGAAATTGAACGCCAGAATGTTCGAGGACAACAATGAAGAGCAGCGCTATGAAATACTCTCACAGGCATTGGTACGTTACTGGTACGATTTAGACCACCTCATCGTCGCGAGATACTATTCACACGCCTGGCTCCACCAGTACCAGCGTTTGGCGTGTGCATCACTCGATATAGATGGTGTGCCAAGTTCACGCTGGAGAGATGGCTTCGATTGGGTTCGACAACAATCACCATTCGGATCCTCTTTCGAAGTCCGTAAAGTGAAGGGGAAATTGAAAACTGCAATTGCCGCGTTACTACATTCGAAAATACCCCTGGGATCAAGGCTGCAAGGGCTGGAGTTCCAAGTTCAGGAACACATTACTAAACTTCACCGCCATCCCCTAACATTACCAGGGGTGGTAAGAGTGGTGGGTGAAGATCTCCAACATGGCTACGATACTAGCAGGACAATGGTGGGATTCTACTATGAACTTGGATATGCTGCAAAACCAAGGCAAGATTACCTCAAATCCCTCGATAAGTATCTCACAATCAAACATCCCCTCATTTTCTACGGTGAAGAAGACATTTGCGAGTATGTTAGGCAGCGCAGAGATCCCCTCTTCACCAAGCTTGTGATACGGCCTGTGAAAGAGTGGCCCCTCATCTCGGAGAACTTTGAATTATTCGAGGACACTTCATCGGCATATCAGATGGCCAAGAGTCCGAGGTATGCACTACTCACAAACTGCAAAACTTACGCAGTAATTGAAGCAATTGAACTCAACCCCTTCAACTCCACGCACTTCATCTGGCATGATCCGGGCTTTTACAGACATGGTTATATGGCAGAAGGACTACCACTAGAATACCCCATATTCTCCAGGCTTGAATTGCAAGATGGGAAAATCAGCATGCCATCACTCACAACCGTAGCATCTATCACCGATGAACAATACAATAGTGCAGGCGAAACCCTCATTGCCTATGTTATGGGGGGAAATGGTACGGCCTGGTATAACTTCCACACCGAGTGTGTGAGACTACTGAAGACCAAGATATCCCGGGGCAAAATCTACACAGAGCAGTGCCTGCACACCAGAATTGCAACTCTGAGGCCAGATCTGTTCAACTTACACTTCAGTAATTACGCACCATACAACATCAACAGATTCCTAGGTATGGAGGTAGATTACAGCGAATATACTCCCCAAAATCCCACATGCAGGGAAAGTACCCCAGAATGCGGGGAAAATAGAGAAAGCAGCAGTGAAGTTACAGTTACAGAGTAGTACCGCAGAATACAGGGAAAAAATAGTAACACGAGGGATGCACATCCCCCGTTGCATAGAAAGTGAACACTTCAGCGGCAGAATATAGAGTAGTGAGATACGTAGTACTTCATGCTATGTTTCTGGTACTGTAGTGTGGTGAATTTCTGTTGTACTGTACGGGAGGATCTGCTTTCCCTGTAATATCTGGTATTACAGTAGGAATTCAGAGCAATAGTATCACGGAATCTAACATACAATATCAAATGGGAACTCCAAGCAATATCACCATCAACCAGGGCAGTGAGGTGATACTACGAAATTCACTGCTAATTTACCTCATAGGTTCAGGGAGTCAAGAGGATATTTCATGCGGTATAACTCCGGGCACATATTCCATTGCAACTCTCAACAACGATTCCACATCATACACTATTACTGTTAACTCCATACCATTCAAGGCAAATGATTACTCCCAGATTTCAGGCAAGTTAACTCTCGAAATGAAGTTCACAATCAACCTAATTACCAATGTAGTAACTCCACTGGAATCAAACATTGTAAACCTTGCAATAGATCCCACAAGTGGAGGTAGTGATGGTTACAAGATGTCCACAAGACAATTCTTCCGCTGGTTTGAGGTATTTGGGGCTGCCACACTCAACCTGAATTCATCCGTCACAGTTGCAGGGGTAGTTTCTAACTTTCAAACTAGCAGTACATACGGTGACACCATCAAGGTAATTTCAGGCAACTTCAACGGCATTTCCTACATCTTCGGTCCAGGAGCAGGAAATCAGGTACTTTATGCCACAGTTACCCCTGGAAATTACCCTCTAACCTACAGCAGAACGAGGGGTGGATATTTCAACTACACCGTGGGCTTCAACATTCCCTTTGTACTTCGGGATCACAATACACTGGGAGGTACACTGCAGTGCACGATGGAACCAAATGTGAAAACGGGAAACTGCGCGCTGATACCAGCCCCCACTTCCGCACATTCTATGGTAGTATCTTCTGGAGGAACGTGGAAAGAGGGAATTTACGAGTTTCGCTGGACGGGTGCAATGTCCACCGTCACGGGATCCATTACTGTGAATTACAAGGGTAGTGAGTACGTACTTCGAGTCACTAATAATCTGTAGAAGGTGAACTCTGTATTCTCGGGAATGAAGTGTAGTAATTCTGGTGAACAGAGGAATGGAGGATGTGGTGCACTGTGATGCGAGGGCACTATGGTAGAAATCTGTAGAAGTACTTCCACTGAATTCCATACAAGAAATTCAATACATCCTCCGTTGTGAAGGTTCAGTATGGAATTCGGTTGGAAGATAGGATGTAGAAATGTTGCAGGAATATGGTACTTTCTACAGTGACATATCCAGAGGTGCAAGGTATTGGAATTCATTGGCGCTGCGCGCTGAAGTTGTAACGTGTGGTTGAAATGAGAGAGAATGCGCATTCCCTCTGCTATAGTGTGGAGATATTTGATGGTGGTGGTACCGTGGTGCTGTGATTGGAAATTGTGCTGAAGTTACCCAACATTCATAAGAACTAGCGTACCACATTCACTAACCGAGTAAACAGGGCAATGTTAGCACGAAATCTATAACGTTTGCATGTGTAAGTCTATCTGTGAAATGAAGTTCCGAAATGACGAGACAATACCTCACAACGTGGACATCAGAAATTACCACACCATATCCTGGAATAGTTTCGCTGCTGGTACAAGCAATCTACACACCAGCAGAGTATCACAATTTTGCTTCCACAATTGTGGAGAAATATCTCGGTGATCCCCCGCTGTATCACAATGTGGAATTGAATGGAAAGTTGTTGGACAATTTGCTGATGAAGTTCAGATCATACATTTTTTGCTGCGCACTCCAGAGTTATCCCTTGAAATCAGAAG
>Ga0075163_10008226_pt1 | contig 13772 bp, 8 predicted proteins | sample JI1023141ADNA_FD_71478 | JGI IMG/M metagenome (GOLD analysis project Ga0075163, IMG submission 71478) | Wastewater effluent complex algal communities from Wisconsin, to seasonally profile nutrient transformation and Carbon sequestration -... | ecosystem: Engineered > WWTP > Effluent > Algae...
ACCATGACGACATTTGGATCGCCACGCAGAATGCTACGAAGTCCGGTGGCAAAGGTAAGGCCGATCTCGGGCTTAACGGCGATCTGCACGGCACCTGGAAGTTTGTATTCGACCGGATCTTCGATGGTGACGATGCGACGGTGTGTCTGATTAAGCTGCGAGAGGAAGGCGTAGAGCGTGGTGGATTTGCCGGAACCCGTCGGACCCGTGATGAGGATGATGCCGTTCGGGAGCTTGAGCAGCTCGTCGATCACGGGGCGGAAGGTGTCTGTGAATCCAAGTGTGCCGAGGCTGACCTGCTGCTGGCCGAGCAGACGCAAACTGACGCTCTCGCCTTCGACGGAAGGAATGGTGGCCACGCGCACATCGATGGGCGAGCCATCCATTTCCAAATTGATGCGCCCATCCTGCGGCAGGCGCTTTTCCGCGATGTCGAGCCGCGCCATGATCTTAAGACGTGCGATCACGGATGCCTGAAGCGACTTGATGTTCTCCGGCACGGGCAATTCTTCGAGACGGCCGTCAATGCGGTAGCGGATGCGCAGGCGGTCCTGCTGCGGCTCAACGTGAATGTCTGTCGCGCGCTGTTCGAGGCCACGGCGGATGATCTGGTTCACGAAGCGGACGACCGAGGCTTCCTCGTCTTCGGGCTCGTCGAGAATTGTGACCTCATCGGCGAGTTCCTCGCCGCCCCATTCAGCACGTCCGCGCAGGATTTTTTCAAATGTGTCCGCGCCGAGGCCATAGAGTTTTTGCAGCCCCTCGACGATTCGTGTGCGCTGTCCGACATGCCACACGACCGGATGGTCGATGCTGGCCGCAACGCGCTGACGGGTAACAAGATTCAGGGGATCACAGGTTGCGATGTGAAGTGTTTGTTTTTCGTCGTCCAGGCGGTCCAACGGAGCCTGCTCGCCGTCTTTGATCGGCTGCTTCTTTTCGTCGATGCTGACAGGCAGCAGGCGATGGCGAAGTGCGATCTCTGCTGGGAGATAGCGTCGCATTCCGGGCTCGACGAGTTTTTCACCGCTGCCTTCCCACCATGGCAGGCCGAGAATCTTGGCCAGCGCCACGAGAAACTCGCGCTCGCGGACGCCCTCGCAATCCAGCACGGCATCCACAAAGGAGGTCTGGTTGTAGCACGCTTCTTCGATGGCTTGGCACACGGCGGGATTGTCCGCGCAGCCGGCTTCACGAAGGAGTTGATCGACGAGATTGATCATGTTCAAGAGGGACGAGAGACGGGGTGATTGTGATTAGAGTATCGTTTTTTCGATTTGTTGCCAGTATTTATGATAATTGTATTCCATTCGTAGCATTCTGCAAAGATCAATCTTTGGGAAACCCTAATATTTCAGGACTCTGGCACCCTGGCGGACAAGAACGAAAGCCTCGCCTCAAATGGCCCTCAGACGGTCGGCTCCCGGTGGTTCAGTGATCCCCCAGGCGATTCGCGCCGAAAGGCTCAGCCGGCCCTGCACGACGGACCACAACGACTTTCCCGGTTATCGCCGACGTAGCCGCATGATTGGCGAGCAACCCGACCAGCGACCGGGAGCTTGCTCCCGCCAGCGCGTCCTCGTGCTCTCTTTCGAGAGCATCAGCATACGGCTGGATCGGATGTGAGGATGGGGATGTGGTGAGGTGAGTCATGGCGTCTGTGGGATGAAAGATCACGGAGCTGGGATTGCCCTGCGTACTGGTCGATCACTTCCGCTGAAGCGGAGAGTCTCTTCCAGCACACGCGAGCGGCCGATCTCGATCTCATTGGGCTTATCCAGCGGATCGGTTTGCTTGATGATTTGTGGCTGGATGAAGATGAGCAGTTCCTCACGGCTCTTGCTCTTCTCGGTCGTGCCAAAGAGATGCTTGATGACCGGAATGCGGCGCAGAAAAATGACGCCTCTGCCATTGTTGCCCTCTTTCTCCGTGATCAGTCCGCCAAGAACGACCGTCTGACCGCTTTTAACGGTGATCTCGGTGTTCAACTCCTGTGTACCAATCGTTGGAATCGTGTTTCCTGAGATGGTCTGCGAGCCGACGATGTTGTCGTTCAATTGAGAAATCTTCAGCGTCACTTCGTCGTCCGAGTTGATCAGGGGGATCACCTCAAGCTTCAGCACCACGTCACGATAGTCGATGCTAGCGCTCGTGGACGCGATGCCACCGGCGACTGAGCTTCCGTTGGAAAGAATGTTGGTCGGCACGGCAATCCGTTGGCCCGAAGAGATGACAGCCTTGGTATTGTTCCGCGCATAGATGCTGGGCCGGGAGAGCACCTTGAAGTGCTTGTCCTGATCCATTAGGTTAATGTATTGGCTCAGACTGCCGATCTGCCCGTAGAGATTCAGTTGGTTCCAGTTAAACCCTTGGAGATTAAGCGGAATCTCAAGCAGACCGGCCGGATCAGCCACCGTTTGCAAAGCGTTGCCGACGACGCCCCCCGTTCCAGTCAACCCGTCGGCCACGGCACTCACTACATTGCCGTTGGCGTCCACCGTCCCCACACTGCCGCTCGCAGTAGCAGTCGTGGTAGAAGAAGATGTCGTGCCATCGGCATTCGTTGACGTGGAGTCCACAGACACCTGACGCACCCGGCGCAGCGTGAAGTCATCCATGAGCTTCAGGAAATCAAAACCGTATTTGTACTCGTCGCCGAGGTTGAGTTGGCCGATGACCGTCGAGATGTAAATCTGCTGCGGACGCATATCCATTTCCTTCACGAGACTCTGGATCGTGTTGATGTGTTCGGGCGAGCCATAGATGATTAGGCTGTTCGATTGCGGATCGGAAATCAGAAGAGTCCTGCCGACGACGACTGAGTCGGGCGTGCCGCTACGGTCTGGATCGTCAAGCACACTGCGGCTGGCACCACCAAACATGCCGGAGGAGTTCCCGCCGAAATTCCCGGTTCCGCCAAACGGAGAATTGAAGGCCGACTGCTGGGAACTGCCGTTGTTTGCCGACGAATCCCGAGCCTGAGTGGACGGTGTGCTCGAACTGCCACTCAGGCGTGGACTGCGTCCACTGCCGGAGGGGCCTCCGTCCTCATTCTGAATGTCGGTATCCTTGGCGAGAGCCTTGTAGGCGACGGAGAGGAAGTCGCCAACGGGCATGTACTTCAGCTTAATCTTGAGACGCGTGGCATCGTCGGACTGCTTGTCGAGTTTGGTGACCAGAGCCTTGATCGCAACGATGTCCACGGGACGGGCTCGGACCAGCAACTGATTCGTGCGGCGATACGGAATGATTTTCACCTGCGCGACGCTGGGATTCGTGTCCGCAGTCGAAGAGTTGCCGTTCGAGCCGCCTGCGGGGCCTCGCCCGTTTGCTCCGCCTGGCTGGCCGGGTGTGCTGACGACCGCCTGCGGGTTGGCTTGGTTCTGCAAATGAGAGGAAGAGCCACTCGGTTTGTCCTTCTCTTTCTCACCGTAAATCTCGTTCAGGATGTCTGCGATGCTCTCCGCATCCGACCGCTCCAATGTGATCATTTCATCCGTCATGTCAGCAGGCGGCACGTCGATGATCTGCGCGATCTCGAAGATGCTGCGTATCGTGGCCGAGTTTTCGGTGATGATCAGCGATGCGGCATTCGTGACCGGCGTGATCACACCATACGCGTGGAGCTTGATGACCTGCTGGAAGGCCTTCGATGCATCTTCCGGCGAGATGTGCTGGAGCGGCATCACGAAGTGCACGATTTGCTCGCCTTCGGGCAGGTCGGCTATGCTGTTGAACACAGGAAGGTTCTCCGCCCCGGGGCTTTTCCCGCCACTGTGGTGCAGCAGTTTCACAGTGTCCTTGTCCACAGGAATGATCGCGTACCCGTTGAGAAGCAGAGAAGCCTCGATGAAACCGATCGCCTCCTTTTTTGGCAGGGGCTTTGAGGACATGATGCGCAGGGATTCACCTTGGAGGCTGGAATCCAGGATCATTTTCTTGCCAGTGAGGTCGCAGTATAGCGGGATGATCGCCTGCACGGGTGTATTCGTGAAGGCCAGTTTGATCATGGCCGAATCGCTGACTTGACCCGGAACCCGCCCCGCTACTCCCTGCGGCTGACCAGTAGAGACTGGAGGTGACTGCGCAAAGGCCGTGGCAAGCCCACAGACGGCCAGTCGGAGCAGCCCGATGGCAAAAGCCCGCACAGGCCGAGCTTTGAAGAGAAATGAGGAAAGCATCATATGTGGATAATTAACACTTATTATAATTTCCAGAACTTCAAAGGCAAGCAGAATGTTCCATTCAGCTAATTATTCAGCATTCCCATCAGGCCCAAGTCGTCGCCTTGGCTCCGGTCGCCGCTGAACATGTGACGAGAGGAAGCGCTGCACCGAGGAAAGCGTTCCCCATGTCCCAGCACACGCGGCTACATCACAAGATTCGAGGCGCGAAAGGTGCAATTTGCCCAGAACACAAACCGTAATCACGCCCTACCATCAACCCAACAATTATGGAACCCAATCCCATCGCCACATCCCGCCGAGATTTCCTGAAGACCACCACCAAGGCCACTGCCGGACTTTCCGTTCTCTCTGGCATCTCCATTCCTCACGTCCACGCCGCCGAGGACAGCACCATCCGCCTCGCTCTCGTCGGCTGCGGTGGTCGGGGCACGGGTGCCGCCAGCAATGCAATGGGCGTCAAGCAAGCGACCAAACTCGTCGCCATGGCTGATGTTTACGAGAACCGCCAGGAGAGCAGCTTCAATGCGCTCTCGGGCAAACATCCCGACCGCTTCTCGGTGTCCGCCGATTCCAAGTTCATCGGCTTCGACGCCTATAAGCAGGCCATCGACACACTCCGCCCCGGCGATGTGGCCGTCATCGCCACGCCACCCGCGTTTCGCTGGGTGCATTTCAAGTATGCCATTGAGAAGGGGGTGAACGTCTTCATGGAAAAGCCCATCTGCGTCGATGGACCGAGCGGCAAGCGCATGCTTGAACTCGGCGAGCAGGCGAAGAAAAAAAACATGAAGGTCGCCGTCGGTCTGATGTGCCGTCACTGCCCCAGCCGCAACGAACTCTTCAAACGCATCCAGGATGGTGAGATCGGCGACATTATCCTTGAGCGCGCTTACCGCATGCAGGGACCCGTTGGCTCCTGCTTCACCCTGCCCCGCGACCCGAAGACGGACCCGAGCGAGCTGCTCTGGCAGATCAAAAACTTCCACTCTTTCCTATGGGCCAGCGGCGGTGCTTTCAGCGACTTCTTCATCCACAACATCGACGAAGCCTGCTGGATGAAGAATGATTGGCCCGTCGAGGCCAAGGCCAGCGGCGGCCGCACCGATCGCGGCGATTACATCGACCAAAACTTCGATCACTACTCCGTCGAATACACCTATCGGGACGGCACGAAATTCTACCTCGAAGGTCGCAACGCCGTGGGCACGCACAACGAGTTTGCCACCTACGTCCACGGCAGCAAGGGCTGGGCCATCGTCTCTACGGCAGGCCACTTCCCGTCTAAGGCCATGACTTTCAAGGGTCAGGAAAAGAAGGCCGAGAACATCATCTGGCGTGCACCAAAGGTTGAGCCAAACCCATACGACGTGGAGTGGCAGGACCTCATCAACGCCATCGTGAACGACAAGCCCTACAACGAAGTCGAGCGCAGTGCCAAGTCCAGCCTCGTCACCTGCATGGGCCGCATGGCCGCGCACACCGGCCAGATCATCACCTACGACCAGATGCTCAACTGCCCGCACGAGTTCGCCCCGAACGTGGACAAGCTCACGCTCGACGGTCCTGCCCCGATCCAAGCGGACAAGAACGGAAAGTACCCGATCCCGCGCCCAGGCATCATCAAGGATCGCGAGTACGGCGAGACCGCGTAAATCGGCAGTGAGTGGTAGATGGTTGATTGTTGATGGTGAATGAGAGGACGCGCTGCCACATCGGCTCGCGTCTTCTCCACCATCAACCGTTCAACCTGTACTCCCTACCGCCCCCTACGCCTCCGCCAAATCCTTCATCTTCTTCGCATCTCGCGCACGCTGATTCTGATCGAGGATGCGCTTGCGCAGGCGGATGGACTTTGGCGTGGCTTCCACGAGTTCATCACCAGCGATGTACTCGATGGCGCGCTCCAGACTGAACCGAATCGGCGGTGTAAGGGCGATCGCCTTGGTGCCGCCTGCTTCGCGGAAGTTCGTGAGCGCCTTGCTGCGCGTCGGATTCACAGGCAGGTCGTCCGTGCGGGGATTCTCGCCCACGATCATGCCATCATACACAGGCTCGCCCGCACCGATGAAGAGCTTGCCGCGAATCTGAATCGTATCGAGCGCGTAGCCCGTCGATTCGCCAAACTCGGTGCTGACGAGAGTACCCGTCGTGCGTGTGCTCATCCCGCCGCAGTGTGGGGCGTACTCCTTGAAGAGGTGGGAAAAGATACCGTTGCCGCTCGTCAGGTTCATCAGCTCAAATTCAAAGCCGATGATCCCGCGCGTCGGGATCGTACAGACAATCGTGGTGCTGTGCGTGTGCGACTTGATGTCGTCGATGCGGCCTTTGCGCGCTGAGATGCGCTTCATGATGCCGCCCACATACTCTTCGGGCGACTCCACCCACATCGTTTCATACGGCTCCAGCGTCGTGCCATCCGGTGCGGTCTTCGTGATCGCAATCGGACGCGACACACACACCTCAAATCCCTCACGGCGCATCTGCTCCACGAGCACGGCGATCTGCATCGCACCGCGCGCGCTCACGCCGAAGATGCCCGCCAGATCCGTGTCGCGCACTTGAACCGCGACGTTGATCTTCGCCTCCTTCATCAGTCGGTCGCGGATTTTGCGCGAGGTGACGTGACTCCCCTCACGACCACCGAGCGGACTGTCATTGACCGAGAACTGCATCTCGATGGTCGGTGGATCAATCGCCACAAACGGCATCGCCGGTGCTTCCGCACTGCCTGCCATTGTCTGTCCGATGTCCACGTCCTCAATGCCGCTGATGCCCACGATGTCACCCGCCGTTCCGACCGCCGTGTCGCTGAACGCCAGACCCGTGTATTGAAACACCTTCGTCACCTTGAACGGTTTCGCTGGCTCGCCCGGCTCCTTGCCCAGCAGGTAAACGCGGTCGCTCAGCTTCACCGAGCCGCGCGTCACCTTCCCCACCGCCACACGACCGACAAAGCTGTCGTAGTCGATGTTGCTGATCAGCATCTGAAACTCGCCTTCCTCCTCCGCCACCGGCGCGGGGATGAACTGCTGGATCTTCTCCAAAAGGAAAGCCATGTCCTTGTGCTCGCCATCTGGCGTCTCACTCACCCAGCCCGCGCGCGCGCTGCCGTAGATGAAGGGCGCGTTGAACTGCTCCTCCGTTGCTTCCAGTTCGAGGAAGAGCTCCAGCACCTCGTCATGCACCTTGGCCGGATCGATGTTCGGCCTATCCATCTTGTTCACGAACACCACCGGGCGCAGCCCCTGGGCCAGCGCCTTTTTCAAAACGAAGCGCGTCTGTGCCTGCGGACCTTCATAGGCATCCACCACGAGGAGCACGCCATCCACCATCTTCATCACGCGCTCCACCTCGCCGCCGAAGTCGGCGTGGCCAGGCGTGTCCACGATGTTGATGATGTGGTCGTTCCAATGCACTGACGTGTTCTTCGCCTTGATCGTGATCCCCTTCTCGCGCTCCAGATCCATGCTGTCCATGGCCCGCTCGGTCGTGGCTTGATTCTCGCGATACGTTCCGCCTGCTTTGAGCAGACCATCGACCAGCGTTGTTTTACCGTGATCGACGTGCGCGATGATGGCCAGGTTGCGGATATTTTTGGGGGGTGTCATTCGGGTGGGGGCGGGGAAAAAGGGAGGCCGAGTGTACGCCCTTTCCAGGCAATGGCAAATCATGCTTCCGCCATGTTCATCACGCCCCGCTCAGCCACTCGACGGCTCCCTCGCACCTCCTCCGCTCCCGTTCTCCTTCGCCACCGCTCATCACCCACGGGCATCACTGAACGCTAGGCCGCCAGCTCCTGTCTCACCTCAGCACACATCCTCCCGCCACTCGTCCCTGACATGCCATCTTCAAAGCCCTTCGTCTTCATCCGCACCTCCGCCGACCCCATTTTGGAAGAACTCGTGATCGCACTTTCAGACGGTGAGTGGATCGACTTCAAGGCCCTCTTCGCCAAGGTTCATCAGGAATTGAAGCGCAAAAAGGCCGGCACCGGAACTGAAGAGGTGCAGAGGCTCCGCTGCTACGAGAGAGTCTTGAAGCTAGTCGCCACCGGTCTCGTGGAGAAGAAAGACAAAACCTTCCGCGCGCTCCCTGGGATCGAACAAGCCGCCCACGGCCATGCAAAGGCCGCATCGTTCAGACGAAAGAGTGAGATGGCCCAACGAGCGGTGGATTTTGAGTAAGCCGAGTGGCGGACCCAAGACCCTTCTTCAAACAAGGTTCAATTGGTGAGAATGTTGAGATCGCTCGTCCTCCGGGCCGCTGGCCTGTCGGTCACGATGATTGTCGCGCCGGGGGAGAGCACGTCATAAAGCTTCTGACCGAATTCTGGAGAGAACTTCACCTTGGGTGCAAGGTCATGAGGCGAGCTGCCGCGCCCACTGACGCTCATCCACCTCCGGGCGGACCGTCCTGGTGCATAAGGGCTCGCTCCACTGCCCACGCCTTCGAGCATGGTGAAGACATGATCCCCCAGCTTGCCCTTCACCTCGACCGCCGCCCGGCCAATGGGCTGGCCGTTGCGGTACACGTAAATCACACGGTCTGCCGTGCTGACAAGGATGGTCACCGGCCCCTTGGTGCTGCGTTGTGGACGCCAGTCGTATTCGCCGCCGGCGAGCGGTTTGAGCATCGTCGGAGTGAAGTCCCTCGGCGCGAGCATCAGGCCAGGATTCGCAGCGAAGTGCGGCTGCGTATTCCTCCCATCACCGATGACCACCGTGGCTCCTCGCGAGGTCAGGGAGAAGAGCAACGTCGAGAAATCATACGGCATACGGATGCAGCCGTGGCTGGCAGCATGGCCGGGGAGATTGCCGGAATGCATCGCGATGCCCTGCCAGGTCAGCCGCTGCATGTTCGGCATCGGCGCGTTGTCATAGGTGGCGGAGTAATGCGTCTGATTTTTCTCCAGGATCGTGAAGACACCTGACGGCGTCTCGTGGCCCTTCGCTCCCGTGCTGACCGAGGAACGCCCCACAAGGATGCCGTTTCGATACACGTTGGCCGTTTGCAGCGGCAGACTCACGAGCACCACCACCGGCCCTGCTGGCGAGATCTGCGGATTCCACCAATATTCGCCGGGTTGGAGCGGCCCGGTCGGCTTGCCCGTGGGCGTGCCTTTCGTATGGAAAGACGGCTGCGGCATCGCGCCAGCCTGTGTCGGTGCCTGACTCACCGTCAGATCCGTGCCCGTCTGAGTGGATGAGCAAGAGGAGAGAGTTAACAGCAATGCCGCCGCAAATGGTTTCAGGATTCTAGTTTTCATGTTTCGATCTGTTTCGGAGCTCCAAATTTTTCCAGCCATGCGACACGTTTATGCCTCGCCCACGCCGTTTTTTCAATGACAAACGTGATGGCCTAAACAGTCTCCCCCTCCTCAATCCGTGATCTGACTCACCATCATTCTGTCAAGAATCGTCTCCTGACACTTTCCTGCCACTGACACCTTCCTGCCACCGAGCAGCATTTCAATTCCGACGCCACCCTGGAAGGCGGTCTGAACCCGATCCACATGACGGACGAACTTCCCGCGCAACTGAGAAAGGAATTTGGAAAAGACGAGGAAGGGCGCTGAATCGTCATTCTTCAGTCGTCATCGCCGGAGATACACGGGACGGATCAGCGGTTTGTCCGGCCTCGACTCATGCACCATCAGTTCCACCGGTCCGCCTTCTCTAATGCCAAAGACGAAGCCTGAGTTCGGCAGCTTCCGGGTCAGAGTCCGCTCCTCCCCCTTCACCGTGTAGCTGAAAGTGATGTAGTAGGAGTATCGCGTCTCCGTCTTCGAGCCGTGGCTCTGGTCCACATTCGCGCTCGTCTGCCATTTATTGCACTTCAGCTTCACCACCTTGCCCGGCACGACTGCACCCTCGGTGAAAATCTTCCGCACATACCGCCAGCGCCACGCCGCCAGGATCAGGGCCACCGCCGCCACCGCCAGCGCGACGGGCGGCACCACCTTCCCGACAGCCTCTTCAAAGCTTCGATCGATCACCACAGCCACATTCGGCTGCGGCTGCGTCACCCACCAAAACCCCACCGCCACCATCAACCCAAATCCAGCGACAGTCACAGCAAGACGGAACAGCGCATCATTCCAAAAGAGCGACCGAAGACTGGGCAGTGGCCCGGGTGAAGAAGAAGAAGAAGAGGAGTTCATGGGAAGAAATTCCGGTGATAGCAACTTCGGGCGATTCTGGCAAGCGCTTTACTTTCACCCGCATCCTTGTCCCTCTCGGCCCCATCGCCTCCTCATCTCCTGGGTGCTCGCTGTCGTCGTCGCCTGAATCGTCCTCGGCGGTCGCGGCTTGCGATTGAGCGTGTGTGGAAACACTTTGGCAAGCACGACGCACTTTCCGCCTCTCGAATCCCAACGGGATTCCGTCATGCTGTCGGTGCGAGATGGCTGCTTTGCGTTGAACGCCGCATCCTGCTTCCACGTTGAACGAAGATTGCGCGCATCCGCGAACCTTGTAGCATCCACGCCGAAGCCTAAACTACGACCATGCGGATCGTGCAGGTTGTAGCCGGGGTCACTGACCCCGGACCTCCCGGCTCAATGCGCCGGGCTACAGATTCAACGCCATCTCTTTCAGGATCGTGCCAGGAGTAGCCTGTCCGGCAGTGACGGGCGCGGTCCGTCAAGCATCGGAATCCGTGGCTCTGTCCTCGGCCAGGAGTTCCGTAGCATAGGCCTCGGAAGTCGTGACTGCATCAAGTCATTCCGTCGTGAGTCGTTCTGATTTTAGAGTTCCCCGGAGCCATGGGGCGACTGCCTTTCCCAACTCCGTGGCTCCTTCGTGCGAACTTGTAGTCTGGTGCCTCGATTCCTTGGCCGCGGCGGCCATTTCCGTGGCTCCTTGGATCGATTCTGTCGTCTCGCCGCTCGATTCCTTGACTTCGGAGTCCGATTCCGACACTTCGCTGCCTGATTCCGTAGCTTCGGAGTCTGATTCCTTGGTTACGGAATCCGATTCCGAAGCATCGGAATCTGATTGCGAAGCTTCTGAATGTGATTCCCAAGCTTCGGAATGCGATTCCGAAGTTACGGAATTCGTTTCCTTAACATCGGAATGCGATTCCCTTGTTAAGATTTCCGTTTCCGAAGCTTGGGAATCGTGATCCTTAACTTCGGAATCGCGTCCCTTGATGTCGGAATCGCGCGTCCAGGCAACAGAACGGCCCGTCCATGCCCGACATCCGAATGGCGGGGCAACGGGATCGCCTGCGGAGACATCCAAACCGTTCTGGGTGGCAACGGAGTTGAGTTGCCACCCTACCGGATTGCGATCTTCAGCCACGGAACGGCTATGGGAAGCTGCGGAGCGGGGAGTTGGGGCTAAGCTTCGGTCCCGGACGCTTCGGGATGCACGGCGGCATAGACACTTCCGATTCTTCCGGCCCGGATCTCCACCACTCTGACCTTTCCCTTGCGGACCATGCCCTTGACCCAGCGTTTGATCTCGTCCTTGTCGATGCAGCCGTGTGGGCTGTAGGTGGCCCGTGAGAGTTCCTTCAGGATGAACCCGTCCGGCTTCATGGTGGCGAGCGCTTCCGTCAGCCGTTCCTCGGCTTTTTTTTGCGGCGGGACGGCCAGGACAGTATGGTCGGGAGGCGTTCCGGGTGCGTTGGTTGCCGAAATCCCCAGTGCGGTGGCCGACGCCGGCCCCCCTGGGATGCCCGGGCTCCGCATGCCCATCTTCTGATATTCCACCACCAACGCCTTCACCCGTTTCACCATCTCCAGATCAGCCGCCAGCCTGGCTTCAAGCTGAGTCAGCCCCTCAATGGACAAATCGGAAAGGTTCATGCGAAACGACTAATCGAAAAAGCGGATTTATCGAATTAAATCGCATTGATGGCCATAGGGGCAGTCCGAAAATACGAGTGGTTCAAATTCCCGCGATGCGTCTTCGGAGGTAGCTTTGCAGCGCAACTAAATAGCTTCGATTATGTCGCACAAAGTCTGAGGCATCCCTACAGTGATGCGGGTCGAACAGTGACCGCACGAGCTTTCCTTCGTGCATTGTCAGTTCCTTCACCTCAGGCGGTCTCTCGCGGGAAAACAGCATTTCAACGGTTGGGGTAGAAAAACCATGTTCTAGCATCGCTTTGTCCTCTTGCTCACGAGTCTCGTGAAAATGAGTTCTCCATGTCCAGTTGTCGAAGCTCCCATAAACTCGCTTCATCATCTTGCCAGGTGGAAAGTCCACGATTCGGCCATTCCACGCGAGGAGGCTCCGCAATATGCGCACGGTATCTGTTGAACTGTGATCGACTGCAATTTCCAGCTGCGCGCATTTTGAATAATCCCCGTCAGCCAGCGAAAACATGGTCATCGGAAAGTTGAACGGGCTATAGATGCTAACGGAAACCGAGGCATCTGGCGCGTCCACCTCAAGCTCTTGCAAAAATAGGGGAACTATCGCAAACCATTGCGCGTTCCCTGTGAGGACGGGTTCGAGATTCGTCCGGAGTTCTTTCCATGCAGCGCCAAATCTCGGTGATGAGAGCTTTCCGAGGTATACCGGACTTCCCCCCTCGATGGCTTTCGCCATACGCAGGATTTCTGCGTCACTCCAAAGAGAGCGGTCTGTGCCTAAGCGACCTCCGCGAACGGAGACCTTTACGTCCCATTCAGATGAGATCGTCACGAGCTTCTCCGGATATCCTATTTCGTAGCTGTCCCAGTGCTGGACAAACACTTCATTTATAGCGCAAGCAAAGTTTTCCTCCGGCAAATCCAAACCGTCTTCCCACTTAATTCGACCCTTAGTTTCGGACATGTCAGAAGGAGGAACGAAGACCAGGTAAATTGCATATTTATAGATAACGGCAGGGTTTTGGCCCGCGTAGTCGCACGAAAGAAGCGCGTAGTCAGCAATACAACTGCGGTCAACGATTTCGGCGAGTATGGGAAGTTTTTCGTCGCGCGTGCCAAGGCTTTCGAAAAGGTAGATTGATTGGCACCGACTAAAGGCAATCACATCTCCGCGTGGCACAACGCTCACCTTTTCAGCATGAGTAACCGTTCCATCAGCCAACGCCGAGATTGATATCCCCGTAACAGAGTAGGCTGCGGTCGAAACGTATTCGGAAAACGGAACCAGCAGCTCGTGCCACTCAGTTGAGACAACAATTACGCGAACGCGAATCTCGTCCAAGCCCTGAAGCATTCTAAATAGAGCGGTGTATTTGTGAACTTCGTTTAAAGTTTGGCGAGCCGCTTGGTCGCTTCGTTTAACCTCAATGATAACCCAATGACCAAACGGATCCTTCGCAAGAAGGTCGATCTTGCCGCCCGCGCCTAGTGGATTTGGCAAGCAGTATTCCTGCGAAAACAACGTGAGTCCACTTTCGAGCACTTCAATGTGCTGCGCCAAGAATCTTCGTATTCGGTCCTCCCAACGATCTGGCATAATCAATGTTTTCGGTGCGATACGGAGTTCGGTGATGATGAAACGTAAATAACGTGAAGAATTACTCGCGGTCCTTCGATCTGCGATTCAAACATACCCGGTTCCTGATTCCCAGAGAGGATGAGTGGAGGAACCGAGCGGCCTGATGATCTGGATTGCGGCGTCG
>Ga0075163_10008229_pt1 | contig 13771 bp, 12 predicted proteins | sample JI1023141ADNA_FD_71478 | JGI IMG/M metagenome (GOLD analysis project Ga0075163, IMG submission 71478) | Wastewater effluent complex algal communities from Wisconsin, to seasonally profile nutrient transformation and Carbon sequestration -... | ecosystem: Engineered > WWTP > Effluent > Algae...
TTTAAATAAAGTGACAGCTTCAAATGTGTCATTGACCAGTTTATCTTTGGCAAGCAACGATTACATTATGTTGAAATGGGAAGATCCAGATCATTCTGGCACTGATCATGGGCTCGCAATTGATGATGTTACGGTTGCTTGGACTACTTGTACCCCACCCACAATTGATAATTCATCAACAACTGATAATATTTGTGTTGGTGGTTTAACTGGTGCTGTTGATATTACAGCGTCTGGTGATATTGCAAGTTATGCCTGGACTGGCCCGGATTTCTCCGCGGCTACAGAAGATATTTCTGGCCTTGCAGCAGGGGATTACAATGTTGTAATTACAGCAACCGGTGGTTGTACAACATCGCAGGATTATACAGTTGCAGATGGTACAGGTACTGCGCCGGTACAGCCAGGTACACCGGTATTCAATCCAACTCAAAAAAATCTTTGCAGTGAAGCGAATATTACATTAACGGTTCCTGTTGATGCAAATGCTACATCATACAATTGGGTATTGCCACCGAACTTTACGGGCAGCAGCACCACCAACAGTATTGTGGTTTCGCCTACAGCTACTTTTGGTCAGGTGAAATTTGAAGCTTATGCTATTAACAGTTGCGGCACGAGCCCTGTCAGATATGTAAATATTTGGGGAACACCCAGTAAGCCGGTTGTAAGCGCTCCTGCATGTATAAATCTAAACGATATAGTAACATTTACCGTAACCAATGCAGAAGCTGGAGTTACTTATAACTGGATTTACCCCGTATTTGCACAACTTATCAGTTCCACATCAAATAGTATAACTATAAAATGGACAAAATCGTTTAATAGAAGTGTATTTGTAACAGGTAATAATGCCTGCGGTAATTCTGGCAGAACTTTGTATGCAGTTACATTAGGCAATTGTGCAAAATCTGCTAAGTATGTGGTTAATCAAAAATTACCTGCATACCCCAATCCAACACCGGGTTTAACCAATATTATGTTTACCGCATCAAAAGAAACAAAATGTACCATTACCGTTTCTGATATTACCGGCAAACAATTATTCCGTAATGAAAGGGTTGCTGCCGCAGGATTGAATAAAGTAAATATTGACCTTGGCAAATTTGCAAAAGGCGTTTACCAGGTATCGGTAATTACCAATGATGGCATTGAAACAATAAAAATTGTAAAAGAATAGAACATAAAAATTTGCATTGATTTTATTGAAAGGGGCTGATTAAAAACCAGCCCCTTTTTTTATTACAGAGCGCAACATTCAGTAATGCTTTTACACAATGGTGAATAGTGAACGAATGTACAAGAGTGCGATGCAACAAAGATTTTATAGTAGCAATGCTGCCTGGCTAATAAAAAAATACCACATTCCATATTGTTACTCTTAATAATCTGCATGGATAATAGTTTAAACCAGAATTTTACAGTTGTGTATACTGGCTGTAGAAACCTGAAATGTATTAAATGTGTACTTGTTTAAAAAGAATGTAATGGAGAACAGGCACTATGCCGATCAGACTGTATTTGAAAATGCTGTTGATAATTTTTCCGAAAATTTTATTACAGTATTGCGGGTATGAAATCTGTGTTGAAATTTAAGTAAGGAATTATGAAAAAAATCAGTGCACATATGATAGGCACCCACCATGAAGTGTATTAATATCCCCATCTTTGCAAGTGCACTCACCACAAAACATACTAAAAGAATACTGGCACCACGGTTCCTTCCGCCCTATGCAGGAAGAAATTATTCAGGGTGTGCTTGATGGTAAAGACGTACTCGCTTTGCTGCCAACCGGTGGCGGAAAATCTGTTTGTTTCCAGGTTCCTGCATTAATGAAAGATGGTTTGTGCCTGGTAATTTCCCCACTTATCGCATTAATGAAAGACCAGGTGGAGAATCTTGAAAAAAAAGGGATAGCCGCTGCATCCATCAACAGCAGCATGAACTTTTATGAAGTACAAAAAACACTGGAACATGCAGCAACCGGCGAGCTGAAATTTCTATATCTTTCACCAGAACGCCTCGAAACAAATCTCTTTAAAGAATATCTCCCTGAATTAAATATCAACCTTATTGCGGTTGATGAAGCGCATTGTATTTCGCAGTGGGGTTACGATTTTCGCCCTCCCTATTTACGCATTGCAAATCTGCGGCAATCATTGCCAGGGGTTCCTGTTCTTGCGTTGACTGCTTCAGCAACGCCATTGGTGCAGGATGATATTATTGAGAAACTACAATTTAAAGAACCCGGTATTTTCCGTGCATCTTTTGAGAAGCCCAATCTTTCTTACAGCGTTTTTAAGGTTGACAGTAAGATCAATAAAGTGATTGATGTGCTCGAAAATGTACAAGGCAGCAGCATTGTATATTGCAAGAGCAGGAGGCTGGCAAAAGAAGTGTCGCAGCTTTTATCGCTGCACCATATTTCTGCAGATTTTTATCATGCAGGTTTATCGCAGGAAGAGCGCAGTAAAAAGCAGGAAGCATGGATCAGTAACCAAACAAGGGTGATCGTTTGCACCAATGCATTCGGTATGGGTATTGATAAACCAAATGTAAGAACCGTAATACATTATGATGCGCCGGATTGTATCGAAAATTATTACCAGGAAGCAGGCCGTGCAGGCCGTGACGGTAAAAGGTCTTATGCAGTTTTGTTACACACACAAGAGGATACTATTACGCTGCAAGCCTTGCCCGACCTGCGTTTCCCCGTAATGTATGATATAAGAAAAATCTACCAGTCACTTGCAGATTATTTACAGGTACCTGTTGGCCTTGGTGAAAATAAATACTTCGATTTTGACCTCAATACGTTTGTAAAAAACTTTAAACTTGATGTGCTGCTCGTAATAAATGTATTAAAAGTTTTAGAACAGGAAGGCCATCTTACATTCACTGAAAATATTTTTCTTCCGGCGCAGGCAAGGTTTATTGTGCCCAATGGATCGCTGATTGATTTTGAACAAACACACCCCATGCTGGAGCCGGTAATGAAATGCCTTTTGCGCACTTACGAAGGCATTGCAGATAACCGTGTTTCTGTGCATGAAAAGCAAATTGCAAAACTTGCCGGCCTTTCTTATGACAGTGTAAAAAGTGATCTGCAGCAATTGAATGCACTGCATATTATTGAATATCTGCCGCAGAAAGAAACGCCGCAAATACATTTTTTAATGAACCGTGCACCGGCGCAGTTCCTTACCATTAACCACGAAAATTACCTCCACCGCAAGCAACAATACGAGTTAAGAATTGAAGCAATGCTGCGTTATATAAAGCTTGAAAAACAATGCCGCAGCCATTATATCTCCGCCTATTTTGGCGACAACAAAACAAGGGATTGCGGTATCTGTGATGTTTGCCTGCAAAAGAAAAACACGGCACTTACAGAAGAAGAATTTAAAAAAATACAGGAACGCATTTATAAACATATTCCCGAAGAAGGCATTGCTGCAAAAGAATTACTGCAGCATCTCAATGGCATAAAAAAAGAGAAGGCATGGACGGTACTCAACTTTCTCCAAAGCGAAAAAAAGATCACCATCAATACATTGGGAATAATAAAACAAAGGCAATAATACCAATACATTTTTTTGAGCCCAACAATAGTTTATTAATTTGAACATCCTTGCGTCGCACTCTTGTACATTGGGAAGTGATGCGGCTTTTAGCGAAGCGAAGATGGAGTTGCAGCTAAGGCTGTATCCTTATTTACTTATTTGGATATTTCATATTATTGTAATTACTTTGTAGCTACAAATAAAATTTTTATGGACATTTCAGTAATCCCCATCGGTAATTCCAAAGGCATCCGTTTAACAAAAACTTTGATTGAAAAATACAATATTAAAGACACAGTTGAACTCATCCTTGAAAAAGATTATATGATCATAAAGCCAAAAACAGCATCAAGAATTGGCTGGGATAAATCTTTTAAAAAAATGCATGACAATGGCGATGATAAACTATTTGTATCAGACATATTTGAAGATGAAAATTTTGAAGAATGGACTTAAAACAATATCAAATTGTATTGGTTAATCTTGATCCAACAATCGGCAGTGAAATGAAAAAAACACGGCCATGTATTATTGTATCTCCGGATGAGATGAACAGATACTTGCAAACAATAGTTATAGCGCCCATGACAAGTAGTTCTAAACCATATCCAACCAGGGTTGAGGTTAAGCATAAAACAACAAAAGGGTGGGTAGTGCTAGATCAAATAAGAACGGTTGACAGGCAAAGAATAGTTAAAATAATAGATAACCTTGCAGATAAAGAAATAGCGCAGGTAAAAGCAATTATTAAAGAGACTTATGTTGATTAAAATCTAAGCCAATAATACATGGTAATATTTCACAGGATGATAAAATCTTAACTATGGTGTGCTGAGGTTGGATATATAAATCCACTTCCCGTTAATCTCCGCTTCGCTAAAAGCTCCATATAATATTCAACCGCACAAGTGAGTTCCGATGAATCGGAATTAAGATGACACAACGAAAGATCAATAGAAATCCTTCTGCCGGTAACAAAAAAATCCTTCTTTAAAACCAACTCTTTTTCTTGCTTTTGCTGCTTCGTCCGCCAAGGCCAAGTGCGCCAAGCAAACTGCGGGTAATAATTGATGCAGCCGTACGTTCTATCTGCTTTACGGCGGAACTATCGAAAAAACTTTTCTCTTTTGGTGCAGCCTTTTTTTCTTTAGCCTGTTGCTTTTCCGCTTCCTGCTGTTGTTGCTGCTGCTGTGTTTTTTGTGCGGCTTCTTCCAGTTTTTCGGTGAGTATTTCGTAAGCACTTTCAGTATCAACCACACGGTTGTATTTGTTTGCAAGTTTGCTTTTGCTTACGAGTGAATCAATTTCTGTATCGCTTAAAATATCCATGCGGCTGCGCGGCGGGCAAAGCATGGTATGCACCAATGGCGTAGGGATTCCCTTCTCATTTAGCAGCGTAACAAAGGCTTCGCCAATACCCATTTGCGTAAGTAAATCTTCGGTTTTATAAAACTCGGTTTCAGGGAAATTTTCTGCGGCCTGTTTAATTGTTTTCCTGTCGGCGGCGGTAAATGCACGCAATGCATGCTGCACTTTTAAACCCAACTGGCTAAGGATGGAGGCCGGTACATCCTGCGGGTTTTGCGTACAAAAATAAATGCCAATACCTTTTGAGCGTATGAGTTTTATCACCGTTTCTATCTGCTGCAAAAGGGCGTCTGTTGCTTCTTCAAAAAGCAAATGCGCCTCATCAATAAACATGATGAGTTTCGGTTTATCCATGTCGCCTTCTTCGGGGCAGGTGGCGTATAATTCAGCAAGCAACTGCAGCATAAATGTGGAGAACAGTTTTGGTTTGCTTTGCATATCGGTAACACGCAAAATATTTATCATGCCACGGCCATCATCACTTATGCGCATCAGGTCGTCCACTTCAAAACTGGGTTCGCCAAAAAATATATCGGCACCCTGCTGCTGAAGTTCTATTACTTTACGCAAAATTGTTCCGGTAGAAGTGGTGGAAATATTGCCATAATCTTTTGCCAGTTCATCCTTGCCTTCATTACCCGCAAACTGCAGCACTTTTATAAAATCTTTCAGGTCGAGCAGGGGTAGTTTTTTATCATCACAATATTTAAATATCATGGAAACAAGGCCGCCCTGTGTATCATTCAATGCCAGAATCTTGCTTAAAAGTATGGGGCCAAATTCGCTTACCGTTGCACGTAAACGGATGCCTTTTTCACTGCTCAGCGTCATTAATTCTGCCGGAAACGCAGATGGGGCATAGGTTACATTCAATACCTTGCAGCGCTCTGTAATTTTATCGTTCACCGTTCCTGCGGCGGCAATACCACTCAGGTCGCCTTTTATATCCATCATAATTACGGGCACACTTGCATCGCTTAAAATCTCACTGATCATCTGCAGTGTTTTGGTTTTACCCGTGCCCGTTGCGCCTGCAATCAACCCATGACGGTTCAACATTTTTAATGGCAGAAAAACATCGGCGCCTGCAACTACCTGTCCATCGAGCATGGCGCAGCCGAGTTTTACGTGCTCACCTTTAAAAGTATATCCCTGTTGTACGGCCTGTAAAAATTGATCCTTTGTTGGCATTGCGTAAGTTTTGCGGAAAGTTAGCAGATTAGAATATGAGTAAGAAATTTTTTGTACCGGCCTGTAGAATCACTATTCAACTTTTCTTGCGTCGCACTCTTGTACAGCAGTAATTTTATTCAGCTTTTACCGAAGCAAAGAACAGAGCGTAGAACAAAGCGTAATGGCATAAACATCTTTTCAAGAAAGAATGAAACAATTGCTAAAATCTGGCTGGAGCGCAGTTGTTGTTGAAGTTCAAAATTGATATAAAGTACAAGTGTGCGACGCAACAGGCGATGCCATTCTTCCCAATGCCCGGCCAAAAAAAAGTATTATTATTTTCCACCCGCTATAAATTGCATATCTGTTAACAAAAAATTACCCGATGTTTGTTATACACTTGAAATGAATTATTTTTATACGATCAATTAAAAATCATGTTTTATGGAAGGAACTCAATTTAAAATCCTGTTGTGCGAAGACGACCAGAACCTGGGAATGGTACTGAAAAATTACCTCGAACTTAGTGATTACACAGTAACGCTTGAAAGGGATGGCCGCCTTGGCCTTGCGGCATTTCAGCGCGAAAAATACGATATATGCCTGCTCGATGTAATGATGCCGCACATGGATGGCTTTACACTTGCCGAAGAAATTCGCGATATTGACCCCGATGTGCCGCTGTTTTTCCTTAGTGCTAAAACGATGAAAGAAGACATCATACAGGGCTACAAACTTGGTGCTGATGATTATATAACAAAACCTTTCGACAGCGAAGTGTTGCTGCTTAAAATAAAAGCGATACTTAAGCGCAACGAAGAACTGAACAGGGAAAGCGACAATATGGAGTTCGATCTTGGCCGTTACCATTTTAACCCCAAGCTGCGCGAACTGATACACGATGGCAAAACGCAAACACTTTCCCCCAAAGAAAATGAGCTGTTGAAAATGCTGGCAGAACATAAGAACGACCTGCTGCCACGCGAAAGGGCGCTAAAGAAAATATGGGGCAGCGATACTTATTTTAATGGCCGTAGCATGGATGTGTATATTGCCAAACTGCGCAAGTATTTACGCGACGATGATAAGCTGGAAATTGTAAACATACATGGCAACGGCTTCAGGCTGGTAGTTACAGAAACTGTGGCGTAGTTTACCAATTAATAAAATATAAACCCCATGTTTTATGCATGGGGTTTTTGTTTTTTGCACAATGATTTTTATTTAACGCAACGTTTAAACATGCGGCACTAAATTTGAAACCTATCTAAAAAAAATACGGTATGAAAAAAGTTATTTTTTGTTTTGGTTGTTTAATAAGCAGCATTGTATTTGTACACGCCCAATCTCCGCTTGACCTGCTTAAAAAAGCTACCGGCAGCAAAAGCGGCGATCCTTCTCTAAGTACAAACGAAGTTGTAAGCGGGCTTAAAGAAGCATTGAATACCGGCGTTACAAAAGGCACCGCTAAATTATCTGCCGTAGATGGGTTTTTCAAAGACGCAGCATTAAAAATACTTATGCCACCAGAAGCACAGAAAGTGGATAAAACCCTGCGCAGCTTTGGACTTGGCCAGCAGGTTGACGATGCAATTCTCGCCATGAACCGCGCCGCAGAAGATGCCGTAAAAAGTGCCGCACCTATTTTTGTAACTGCCATAAAACAAATGAGCATTGACGATGCATGGGGTATTTTAAAAGGCGGCGATGCTGCTGCAACAAATTACCTGCGTGAAAAAACAACTGGCTCCCTCACCGAAGCTTTTAAGCCTGTTATTGATAAATCACTGGAGAAAACAGGCGCTACAAAATACTGGAACACAGCATTTACCAGCTATAATAAATTCTCGATGAAGAAGATCAATCCAGATCTTAGTTCTTATGTTACTGATAAGGCGCTCACTGGTATTTTTACACAGGTGGCAATGGAAGAAGCTAAAATACGGGTAGACCCTATGGCGCAAACAACCGATCTTTTAAAGAAAGTGTTTGGTAAATAAATTGATAAAATATTTTTTGAGCCAGGAAAAAAGTTTGTAGTTTATAGTTTGTTGTTATTTAAGCAGGGTTGAATTTTTGAGCCAGGCAACAGATACTTTTATGACCGTTCCTTGCGTCGCACACTTATACAGTAAATCATTATTGGGCCTGTGCGAAGGGTGTAATTAGTTGCAGGCTTATTGCCGTGTTAGTTTGTAAGTTCTACTTAATTACAATAATTACTTTTCATTAATTATTGACGGTTTACTTCCCGCCAGTTTTATTATTTTGCAGTTTTATAACCACAAAAAACATTCATGAAGAAATTATTTTTTGCCACTGTTTTACTAACTACTTTTTACAGTTGCGACGTTGCTCAACAGATAATTAACCAGGCAGGCACCACGGGCGGGCTTTCAACTACAGAAATTGCATCGGGTTTAAAGGAAGCATTAATTGTAGGCACACAAAACAGCAGTAACCAACTCTCTGCGGCAGATGGTTTTTTTGCCAATGCAGCCATTAAAGTTTTAATGCCACCCGAAGCGCAAAAAGTAGAAAGTACTTTACGCAGCCTTGGTTTGGGAAGCGTAATAGATAAAGCCGTTCTATCCATGAACCGAGGCGCAGAGGAAGCTGCAAAATCTGCCGCCCCTATTTTTATTGATGCCATAAAACAAATGACCATCACAGATGCCATTGGTATTTTAAAAGGTGCTGATACTGCGGCAACGCATTATTTTAAAGACAAAACAACTGCGGCTTTAATACAGGCATTCCGCCCCACCATTGATAATGCATTGGCAAAAGTAGATGCCACCAAATACTGGAACACTGTATTTACCACGTACAATAAATTCTCTGCAACCCCCGTAAACACTGATCTTGGCGCTTATGTAACTTCCAAAGCAGTGGATGGTATTTTTTACCAGGTTGCGTTGGAAGAACAAAAAATACGTAAAGACCCGGCAGCACGTGTTACAGATATTCTTAAAAAAGTATTTGGCAGTAAAGAGGCGACCGGGAATTAATAAATTCGCTTTCCCTTAGAATATTTAATCTGGCTTTACCAGCCACCATTGATTACCAAACATATCCTGGAAACCAGCACTGCGGCCATAATCGCGGTCACCTGGTTCCTGTAAAGATGTGGCACCGTTCGCTAATGCAGAGTGGTAAGTTTCATCAACATTTGGTATTAGAATAAACATACCGGCGGGGCGTGGCGTGTATATTTCCGTTGCATCGCAAAACATAATGGCGGCTTTGCCAATGGTAATTTCGCCATGCATAATTGTGCCTTCTTCCCGTGGAACGATAAGCTCTGTTTTTGAATTAAAGACCTTTTGTGTAAAGGCAATAAAATCGTAAGCCTTTTCTACAATAAGGTAAGGCATAATGGGCAGGTAATAATCAGGGATAACCATGGTGTTATTTTTTTATTTGTGTGAATAATAATAATTCATTTACACCGCAAAAATAGAACCTGTATTACAGCAGAAATTGGAAAAACACGACATTCTTTATGCATCCCGCCATTCCATTCCTTCTCCTTTGCCGGAGAAATAATTTTTAGGATGATAGCCTGAGAATGTTTTAAAATCGTGGATAAAGTGTGATTGGTCGTAATAGCCGCAGCCATAAGCAATATCAGTAAGTGATTTATTTTTGTTGCCATACTCGTTTAGCGCAGACTGGAAGCGTATGATACGCGAAAATAATTTGGGACTAAAGCCTGAAAATTCTTTGAACTTTCTTTCAAACTGGCGGGTTGATAAAAAATATTGGTCAGCCAATGTTTTTACGTTGGCTGCGCCTTTTGTTTTTATAATACTGCTGATGCAGAAATGTACAGCAGGCTGAGGGCATTGATTTTTTATAAGCCTGTTCTCTAAAAAAGTAGAAATAATTTTTACCCTTTGCATATTGTTTTCTGCCAGCATCATTTTTTCTGTAAGGTTTTTCCCTTCAATGCCGGCAAGTGTCTCTATATCGGGCATTTGATTGGTTAACTCTGTTGCGGGCATATTAAAAAATCGTGGAATTGCGTATGGATAAATATATGCGCCAAACATGCCGAAACTTTTATTAATAATAAACCTGCTGAATTGTTGTGATTGTCCGCCTACGCCAGCCGTTACGGATTTTTCTATTGTACCGGCATTGGTAATTTCATCGAATGTATTGTTGTAATGAAAAAATATTTCGGCACAGCCATCGGCCAGGGTGCGGTGTACGTAAGGCTTTGAGGGGGTTACTTCACCTTCGAGCACCCAGAAAAACCGAACATATTGTGCAAGGTTTTGTGGTGGCGGAATAGTGTAATAGCGCATTGCTGAAAGTTGAATTTTTTAATAATTCAAATCTATGAACTATTTGTGCATGATCTTCTCCTTTGCTGCGTAATGTTACAAATGTAAAAGAGTGCGACGCAAGGAACGATCAAAAAAGTATCCGCTGTTGGGCTAATAATTGTATTAAAAAAAACTGTTTAATGCTTTAATGGCCGCTTTTTTATCATGCCGCCTTTGGTGTCTTTTACGCTGCTCATAACTACGAAAGAATTGGGGTCTATCTTTTCTATTTCTGTTTTTAGTGTGTTTAATTCGAGACGTGTTATTACGGTGTAGAGAATGTCAACTTCGGTTGTTTCGCCATTTTTTCCATGGCCGCGTTTGCCGGAATATACGGTAATGCCCCGGCCTAATTTTGACACAATCATTTCGCGTATATCGTTGTGGTGCGCAGAAATAATTGTTACGCCGGTATATTCTTCAATGCCCTCAATTATAAAGTCGAGGGTTTTAGATGCAGCCATATAAGTGATGAGTGAATACAACGCCGTTTCTATGGATAGCAGGTAAGCGGCTACGGAGAAAATGATGATGTTTATAATTACAATGATGTCGCCGATGGTGGTACTCAGTTTGCGGCTTAGGAAAATAGCAAGAACTTCTGTGCCATCAATCACGGCACCACCCCTTATGGATAAACCAATGCCTGCACCAAGAAAAAAACCACCAAAAACGGAGACGAGTAATTTATCGTGCGTTACTTCGGGAAAGTGGACAAAGGCCACGCAAAGTGCAAGCCCGCTAATAGCAACGGCCGTTTTTATAGCGAACATTTTGCCTGCAATTCTATAACCCATAAAAATAAACGGCAGGTTAATTATTACCAGCAATGCATAAAGCGGGAGCCCTGTTTTTTCTGCAATAAGCAGCGATATGCCGGTTGCGCCGCCATCAATAAAATTGTTGGGTAAAAGAAAACTTTCCAAACCAAAGGCAGCAGCGCCAATGCCAAGCGACATAAGGATTACATCTTTAAATAAACGTTTGGCAATAATGGTAAGTTCGCGAAAACCTTTGGCCAGTTTAAACACTGAATAGTCTTCGGGTTTTTTGTTTTTATCGAAGACAGACTGTACAACTATTTGTTTCCAGAATGGATTCACAGGCGTTTATTTTAAATAATCCGGCAGCCTTGAAACGGTAATAATAATTGGTGCCGGTTAGATGAAAAATTTATTTGCGATTGTGGTGAAGTTAATTGAAAAAGGAGATAAAAACCCCTGTTGAGTGAAGAAGATCCGTTAAAATATTTTGGTGACAAACAGCACGCTACTATTGACAGTCTGTAGTGTCATCTTAATTCCGGTTCATCGGAACTCAATTGTACGCTCTGTAATTTTATTCGGCATGGGGCAATCCTGCTTACAAAAATAAACAGACTTTATAAAAACGGCGTACAAAGCTTTATGCTTAATCACTAAAGTACACATTGCATTTTATAATTGGTAAGCGCCACACCATTTATAATAACTGATTGTTCTTCTACAACTGTAAATCCTTTCTTTGCAAAAAAAGGTTTTGCAGTAATGCTTACTTCAGATTCAATTGTTGTAATGTTTAATGATAATGCAGTTTCAATAATTTTATTAAGCAGTATTTGGGCAATGCCCTGTCGCTGAAAGTCTTTGTGCACATACATTACATCCAAATAGCCTGTATTATCCAGAGAAGCAAAACCTGTTATTTTTTTATCCGTATTTTCTGCAACATAAAAATATTGTTCATTTATTTTTTTTGTTAACCCTTCAATTCTGTCTGCGGTAGATGCCCATGCTTTTGTTTGTTCAGCATTATAGTCTTTGGCATTTACAGTAGTAATGGTATTAAAGTAAAGGTCTTTTAAAGCTGCAATATCGTTTAGTGTGGCGGTGCGGAGGAGCATGGCGGTGAGTTTTAGTTTAAGTAGTTCAAGTGTTCACGAAGTTCACGTGTTTTTCAAAATCATATAATGCCGCATTATGTATTAACCCGTGAACGTGTGAACTTCGTGAACCTCGTGAACGTTGTGAACGTTGTAAACGGCTGTTCACCTGCTCACATGCAGCAAATGTTTATCTTTAAAAGATTCTTCTTTAAAAATATTTTGAATAGCCACCATACGTGGCCGCACACCGCTTTCAAAAATTTCCTGTGTAAGGTCGCCGCCTTTTAGACTGAATAAGCCATTGGGAAATTCCTGCCGGTCAGCTTTTTTTATCAGCGGCCTGCTCCAGTGCCAAAGGTCTTTTAATGGTGCCACAGCACGTGAAACTGCGAAATCAAATTTTCTGTTCTTTATTTCTTCGGCACGTGTTTGCTGCGTGGTTACATTTTGTAAGCCAAGCGCTTCAACAACTGCATTTACCACTTTTAATTTTTTACCAATACTGTCCACCAAATGAAACTCCACTTCCGGAAAAAAGATAGCCAACGGTATTCCTGGAAAACCGCCACCTGTGCCAATATCAATAATGCTGGTACCAGGCAAAAAATTTACCTGTGTTGCAATGCTTAAAGAATGTAAAACATGTTTCTCGTAAAGCCCTTCCATATCCTTACGGCTTATTACATTTATCTTACTGTTCCAGTCATTATACAATTCATCCAATGCAGTAAACTGCTGTAATTGTGCCTCCGTAAAATCATCGAAATATTTAGTAAGAATTTCCATCATGTTTCTGTATTTACGCTCTCTTCTTTGGAGAGGGCGGGGGAGAGGCTCTTAATTCCAGTTTTTCGCCGGTTTTTTAAATAATGCCGGTGCATATAAAAGATAATAAAAGAACATCCATATATCCAACAATATAAAGTAAGGCCAAAGATCTGCTTCATTTAATTTATGCATGCTCTTATATAAAACAATTCCTTGTACAATAAGCCGTAAACCAAATACTGCCAACGCAAGCCACCACACATAAAACAAAGCAGCAGCAATACATAATGGATATACCAGCATTTGCGTAACCGAATATAAACCCAGCCAGAATTTATGTTTACCCTTATAATATTTCGATGTGGTGTAATGCCTGTATTTCTGCTTCTGCCAGCTATCCCAGGTTTTTTCGGGCTCGCTTAAAGTGTGCGCTTCCTTATCAATTACGATTGCGGTATTTGTTTTTGTAGCCACTTTATTTATAAACAAATCATCATCGCCGCCGGGTATCTGGTTAATGGATGAAAAGCCTTTGTTATTAAAAAACAATTCTTTTTTGTACGATAAATTCCTGCCCACTCCCATATACGGCATACCAGCCAGTGCAAAAGAAAAATACTGCAGCGCACTATGAAATGTTTCAAATCTTATCAGCTTATTAAGCATTCCTGCATGCTTATGGTATGCGCCATACCCAAGT
>Ga0075163_10008232_pt1 | contig 13768 bp, 17 predicted proteins | sample JI1023141ADNA_FD_71478 | JGI IMG/M metagenome (GOLD analysis project Ga0075163, IMG submission 71478) | Wastewater effluent complex algal communities from Wisconsin, to seasonally profile nutrient transformation and Carbon sequestration -... | ecosystem: Engineered > WWTP > Effluent > Algae...
GCCGTGCCAGGACACGCAGCAGCTGCTCGGAGATCTCCGGGCGTTCGGAAATCCAGCCACTCAGCGCGTGCCGGGCCACCGCGGCCACCCGTACCTCGGTCAGCGTGGTCACCGTCGCGGTCCGGGGCCCGGGGTCGAACAGCGCGAGCTCGCCGAACGTCTCACCCGGACCCATCACCGCAATGAGGCTCTCGCGCCCATCCGCCGAGCGCTTACCGATCTTCACCTTGCCCTCCACGAGGACATACAGGCGATCCCCGGGTTCGCCTTCGGTGAACACGGTGTGATTGCGGCGGAACGTGATCCACTCCAGCTCACCTTCCAGCGCCGACATCGCGTCCGGGTCGACATCCTGAAAAATGGCCGTGCGCGCCAGAACCGCGTTCAACGAGTTGCCTTTCCGGACCTCGGGTGACACAACACCCGTCTCGCGTCGACGGAGACGGCTCGGAGGTCAGTCTATTCGTGTTCGACGTGGCCTGTCTCACGCGGTCACTACCATCGGCGGCACAGGACACTGTGCCCACGCACCGCGGGCGCACCGCCATCGGGAAGGGACGCATGACGATGCGAGTTCAGATCAGGTCGGGCTGCGCGCTGCTGGCGGCGGCCTTGGTGACCGGCACGGGCACGCTGTTGGGCTGGTCACCGCGTGCATCGGCCGAGCCCTGTGCCGATGTGGAGGTCGTGTTCGCCAGGGGCACCACCGAACGCCCGGGCGCCGGGAGCGTCGGCAATGCCTTCACCGAGGCACTGCGCAATCAGGTCGGCGGCAAAACCGTCGGGCTCTACCCGGTCAACTATCCCGCGAACCACGATTGGCCGACATCGGTGATCGGTGTCAACGACGCCGGCAACCGCATCCGCCAACTCGCCGCGGATTGCCCCGACACGAAGGTGGTGCTCGGCGGCTTCTCGCAGGGTGCGGCGGTCGCCCAGCTCGTCACTGCCGACGCCCCGGCGATACCGCCGAATTCGTTCGCGTTCGGCGCGACGACACCGCTGGCCGCCGACGTCGCCGACCGCGTCGACGCCGTCGTGTTGTTCGGAAAGCCCAATGATCGGTTCCTCTTCCTGATCGGGCAGCCCTACGTCCCGGTCGGTGCGGCGTTCGCCGCCAAGACGCTGGACCTGTGCGCCATCAACGACCCGATTTGCTCCGGCGGCCTGGACCCGGTGGCACACAACCTGTACACGGCAAACGGCATGGTGACCGAGGCTGCCACGTTCGCCGCCGCGAGGGTGTGAGGCCCCCGCCGACCACGAGCAGTCAAGGGCTCCCCCACACACCGTCGCTGCCAGTCTTGATCGTGTAGATCAGATCGAGAGGCGGAACCGTGAACGTGTACGAAGCTGTCCACAGTCGTCGGGCGGTGCGCGGGTTCACCGACGACCCCGTACCGCTGGAGGTATTGGAACGGGTGCTCACCGCCGCCGCCTGGGCACCGTCGGGATCCAACATCCAGCCCTGGCACAGCTATGTCGTCACCGGCGCGCCGCTGGCACAGCTCAAGAAGGTCGCTGTGGAACGGGTGGTCGCCGGCGACCCGTGGGACGACCGCGAATTCCAGATGTATCCGCCGGATCTGAAGCCGCCCTACCGTGATCGCCGGTCCAGGTTCGGCAAGGAGCGCTACGCCGCGCTGGGGATCGCGCGCGAGGATTGGGAGGCGCGTCAACGCGCGGCCATCGGCAACTGGGAGTGCTTCGGGGCGCCCGCTGCGCTGTTCTGCTTCATCGACCGGGGCATGGGCCGGCCGCAGTGGGCCGACCTCGGAATGTACCTGCAGACCGTCATGCTGTTGTTGCGTGCCGAAGGTCTGCACAGCTGTCCGCAGATGGCGTGGTCGCAGGTTCGCGCCTCGGTCGAGGAAGCCCTGACTCCGCCACCGGAGCTCATGCTTTTCTGCGGGGTGTCGATCGGATACGACGATCCGGCCGTCGACTACATCCGCACGATGCGCGCACCGCTGGACGAGACAGTGACCTTCGTCGGGGATGCCACGTGAGCCGGTGGTAGTGCTAGCAGGAAGACCGGCAGTGGCGTCTGCGTCAATGCGCCGCGGCACCGATCGGGAGGATGCTGATCACCACATTCAAGATCACCCCGGACGAAGGACCGAAATGGCCACCACGATGTCGTACATCCGCCGATCACACCGCGTCGCCTACCTGAGCGCCGCCGCGCTGTTCCTGGTCGCGACCATGGGGCCGTTGACGGCCGCGAAAGCCTTTGCGGCCAATGGAGAACCGTGCCCGGATGTCGAGGTGGTCTTCGCCCGCGGCACGTTCGAGGCACCGGGTGTCGGGGCCACCGGACAGGCGTTCGTCGATGCGCTCACCAACCGGCTGGGTGGCGAATCCGTGGACGTCTACGGGGTGAATTATCCTGCTTCACTGGACTTTGAGGCCGCCACCGCCGGTATCGCCGACGCCAGCAACAGGATTGAGACCATGGCAGCGAACTGCCCGGACACCAAGATCGTCCTGGGCGGGTACTCGCAGGGCGCGGCGGTGGCCGGCTACACCACCTTCGACACCATCCCCGCCGGACTCACACTGCCGGACAATATCGGCCCGATGCCGGCATCGGTCTCCCCCCACGTGGCGGCCGTGGCGCTGTTCGGCACTCCCGACAATTGGTTTCTCAACCTCGTCGACCATGACGCACCGCCGGTCACGGTGGGCGCGCAGTATGCGGCCAAGACCGTGCAATTGTGCGCCCAGGGCGATCCGGTCTGCTTCCCCGGCGGCCTGGACCGCAGCGCCCACAGTTCCTACAAGTCCAACGGCATGGCCCAGCAGGCCGCCGATTTCGTGGCCAACGCCATCGCTGCCGGGCCGACGCCGACGTCGGCCACCTGAGTGCGTCAGCTCAGATTCCGCACCTGCACGACTTCGTACTCGGACACCACCACCTCCGATATGGCCGCGCCGAGCTCTTCGGAGGGGCCGCTGCCCCGGAACTCCTCGACGGCGGCCCGCGATTGCCAGCGCTCGTAGACATTGACCCGGCCGGGCTCCACCGGGTCGGCGGAGACGGCGAAGTCCAGGCAGCCGTTCGCCTGTCGCGCCGCTCGCACGACGCTGATGCAGCCGGCCAGGTAGGTGTCCCGATCTCCCGGTTCGACAACGATGTGTCCGGCGACGATGTATCCGGCGACGTTCTCCACGATGGGTGCTCCTCTGCTTGTCGGTGGTTCCCTATCCGACCCCGATGAGGCGTCGAAGTCATCGCGCCGTTTGGGTGGCATACATCACGGGTACAGACCCACAAGCCGTCATCGGCGGCGGCATGGCACATCCCGAAGGAGTTTCGCTGATGAGTGTTGGTCGAATCGCGCGGTTTCTCGGGTCCGGCGCCCTGATCGCCTCGGGCATGGTGGCCGCCGCCACGGCGCCCGCCGCCACCGCGGAACCTTGCCCCGATGTCGAAGTCGTCTTCGCCCGCGGAACCGCCGAGGCACCCGGGGTCGGCGGCACCGGCCAGGCATTCGTCGACGCGTTACGCGCGCAGACGCCCGGCAAGTCGGTGTCGGTGTACCCGGTGAACTATCCCGCCAGCGACAACTTCGGTGACCGAATCGCCTTCGCCCAGAACGTGGTCGAAGGCGTTCGGGATGCCGGAAACCATATCCAGGCGACCGCCGCGGCGTGCCCGGACACTCGGGTGGTACTCGGCGGCTTTTCTCAGGGCGCGGTGGTGGCCGGATATGTCACCGCCGCCGCGATCCCCGACGGCATACCCGCCGAGTATGTGTCGTCCATTCCGAATCCGCTGCCCGACGACGTGTCCGACCACGTCGCCGCGGTGGTACTGATGGGCAACCCATCCGAGGCGTTCCTCAGGCAGTTCGGTGCACCGCTGAGCAGCATCGGGCCCCGGTATGCGCCCAAGACCGTGGAACTGTGCGCACCCGGTGACACGATCTGTGACGGCACACCCGGTGCGATGCCGTCCCTCGCACACGCCATGTACCCGATGAACGGGATGACCAACGAGGCCGCGGCGTACGCCGCAGCCAAGGTGTAGACGCGCACCGTCGCCGACCACGGTCGGTCATGATGGAGCGATGGAGTCGACGCGGATAGACCGCTGGCTGTGGGCGGTCCGACTGACCAAGACCCGGCCCGACGCGGCCGCGGCCTGCCGGGGCGGCCACGTGCGGATCAACGACCGGGTCGCGAAACCGTCGGCCACGGTCGTGCCGGGCGACACGGTGAAGGCCTTGGTCGGTGAACGCGCCCGGATCGTCGAGGTGGTGCGGGTCATCCAGAAACGGGTCGGCGCCGCCGACGCGGTGACCTGCTATCTGGATCGCACGCCCGTCGTGCCGCCGACGACCGTCGTGCCGGTGGCCGTGCGCGACCGCGGTGCCGGGCGGCCGACCAAACGCGACCGCAGGGTCCTGGAGAAGTGGCGGGCCGGTCTGGGCTGAATCAGCCCAGCGGACCCTGCTGGATGATCGTCGGCGGCAGCGGCGCCGGGGCCGGTGGCGGAACGGGTGCGCCCGGCGCAGGAACCCCAGCCGGGGCCGCACCGGGTGCACCGATGGGCAGTACGTCCGCCGGCGGATTGGGATCCGACAGCGACACGAACCCCGGCGGCAGCGGCGGGCCGCCGACCTGCGGGGTGCCCTGCAACGACGGCGTCGACGAGGACGGATCGGTCAGCGACATGTAGCCGGGCGGGAGTTTGGGCGCCGGACCGGCTCCGGGGGGCGCTCCCTGGGGCAATGCGGCCGTGCCGGCTTCGGAGAACGCAGCCATCGGGTCGGGCGATCGCGCGGCGTTCCACAGATCCCGGATGTAGCCGAGCCCACCACCGGAGGAACCCTGCCCGTAGGCCGGATTGGTCATCTCCGGCACCGGCGGCGCGCCGACCGGCGGCGGGGCCGGTGGGGCGGCCACCAGCTCGTCGGGATTCACGGCCACCGGCTGACCCGGGACCGGCGCGGCCGGATCCCCCGGTGGCACCAGCGGTGCCGGCTCGGCGGCGGCCAGCCCCGCGGTGAACACCGCGCCCCCGGCCAGCAGGGTCGTCGCCAGCGCGAGCTTGACGGTGGAGCGCGTCGCTGCACGCTGTCGATCGGTCATGGGTCAAAAGGCTAGCGCCTCGTCGTCGTCCGCGTCACCGATAGGGCCCGAGGGCGCCGGAGGTGACGAGCAGTCAAACCGCTGGTGAACGAATCCACCCCACGCATCACCGGGATCGGCGGCATCCGAAGATGGGCCACATGAGTGCTGCGATCCCGGATTTGGTCATCGTCGGGGCAGGGATCATCGGCCTCGCGCACGCGGTCGAGGCCGTGCACCGCGGACTGACCGTGGAGATCGTCGAACGCGACGCCGAAGCCGTCGGCGCCTCGGTGCGCAATTTCGGCCACGCCTGCATCACCGCGCAGGACCCCGCCCTGCTGGAGACGGCCCAGGCGTCCCGGCGCGGCTGGTTACGCACGGCAGCGCAGTGCGGGTTCTGGGCGCCGGAGGCGGGCGCCATCGTGCTGGCCCGCAGTCCTGCCGAGGCCGCCCTGATCGAGGAGTTCCGCGACCGGCGTGGCGCCGAAGCGGTCCGGCTGCTGACAGCGGACGAGGCCACCTCCAGGCTGGGCGGACCCGCCCGCACACCCGATCCCACGATCGTCGGTGCGGCATTGCTGCCGGCGGATCTGCGCGTCGATCCGCGGTCCACGGTCGCCACCATCGCCGCTTGGCTCGCCGATCAGCCCGGAGTGCGGATGCACTGGCGCACCAATGCCGTGCGGTGCACCGATGCAGCGGTGCACACCAGCCGCGGGGTGGTGCGCGGTCGTCACGTGCTGGTGTGTGTCGGCCACGATCTGGATCTGCTGTATCCGAAGACCGCCGAAGACAACGCCGTCGAGCGGTGCCGGTTGCAGATGGCGCTGGTGCGAGCGCCTGCAGGCTTCGCGCTGGATTCGGCGGTGCTGACCGGAACCTCGATGTTGCGGTATGCGGGTATGGCGAAGCTGGCTGCGGCCGCCCCGGTGCGGGCAGAGCTCGAACGCGGCAACCCCGAACTGTTGGAGCTCGGCGCGAACATGATGTTCACCCGCCGGCCCGACGGCACCCTGCTGATCGGGGATTCGCACCATTACGGCCTCACCGCGCCCCCGTTCCTCGACGAGGAGGTCTCCGCGCACCTGCTCGGCGGAATCAGCCGAATCCTCGGGGTCGATCGGTTGGACGTGCTGCAGCGCTGGCAGGGTGTCTACGCCTCCAGCGGGCGCACCGACGTCCTGCGTGCCCGACACGAGCCGACGGTCAGCTCGGTGACCGTGACGACCGGGCTGGGCATGACGCTGGCTTTCGGGCTGGCCGCGGAGACGCTCGACGCGCTGTAGACGGCTACATCGCGGCGTTGTCGTCCCCGCTGTCGGTGTCGGTGGTGCTCTGCGACGCGGCGTCGACCGGGTCCTCGGACACGGTCTCGGGTTCCAGGGCCACACTCTGGGCGCGCGGGGTGGGCGCACCGGTCGGGGGCGGGTTCTCGGCCGGTTGCAGGCGCACCACCCGGCCCACGGCGCGGCGCAGACCTGGCGGCCCTTCGATGCGCACGAAGTCGCCGACCCGGCCCGCCCGGTACCGCAGCGGAGACCCGAGCAGTTCACCCATCACCACGCCGCTACCGATCGCCAGGGCGATGGCCACCGCCGACAACAGCTGCGCGATGCCGTCCAGGAATCGCTCGTCGACGGCGAAGTAGAACACCGACCGGAACACCGCCAGGCCCGGGAGCATCGGCGTGATGCCGGCGGTCGCGATCACCAGCGCCGGCGCCTGACGCCGGATCGAGGTCAGTGTCGCGAACAGGCCGACGCCCACGGACGCGATGCCGGTCGCCAGCACGACCCCGAACTGCGCGTGCCCCAAGCCGATCAGCACGGCCTGGGCGGCGCCGGCCGCGACGCCGGCGGTCACCACCGACCGCAGCGGCGCATAGCTCGCCAAGGTCAGGCACACTCCGGCCAGCGCGGCACCGAACACCGCAATGCCGATCCGCAGCGTGCCGCTGGGCACGATGATCGTCTGGGTCGCGTCGATGTGCAGGGCGATCTGGATCCCGGCCAGCGTCGCGATCTGCAGGCCGGCCACGATGCCCACCACGATGCCGGCCGTGAGGAACAGCGCGTCGCCGAGCCGCCCGACCGCGGTGACCATGTACCCGGTCAGCGCGTCCTGCACCGACCCGACCAGTGTCATCCCGGACAGCAGCATCACGATTCCGGTGGCCACCAGTGCCGTCGGGTTCTGGTCGGCGAATCGGTAGGCGGCCACGGCCACCAGGGTCGCGATGGCGGCACCCACGGCGTGCTGGAAGAAGAACGGGGTGCCGACGCTGTTGAGCAGCCGGCCCACCCGGTCGATGACTGCCGAGGTGATCGTGGCGAGGAGGCAGATCTGCCAGGTGCCGCCCAGCAGCATCGCGATGCCGAGCGCGAACCCCGCCCAGCAGACGGTCGCCATCCACCGCGGATAGGGATGCGGCCGTTCGCTGAGCACGTCCATCGCGTCATGTGCCTGGTCGACGGTGACGCCGCCACAGGTGATGCGCCGAACCAACTTGTCCAGTTCGGCCAACCGGGTGTAATCGGTGGCGCGGTGGCGGACCGAGCGGACGATGGTCAGCGGGGGGCTGTCGACGGTGGGCAACGCCGAGACGATGATCGTGGAGAAGGTGATGTCGACGACGCAGTCGCTGAGTTGGTAGGCCGCCGCGACGTCCTGCGCGGTCGCGACGATGTCGGCGGTGCCCGATCCGGAGGACAACATCACCTCGGCGAGCCGGATGGTGAGGTCGAGGACCTTGCGGGTGTGCACGTCGCCGACGTGGGTGGCGCTGCGTCGTCGCTGACCGGCCACCGGCGCCGGGTCGCGGCGACCACGAAGGGCGCCCCGCAGACTGCGACGTGTGCGGGCCGCGCCCTCGGACCGATCGGAAACCATCACCGGACACGATACTGCCGTGCCGCGCAACGGTGCGGCCCCGTGTCGATCCGATGGCAAATCCCTGGTGGCGCTTACGTTTACCGGCGTCAGCCGGGACGCGCCGCGCTGTCAGCGTCGCCAGAAGATGTGGTGTGTCACGCCGCTCGGACTGGGCACCACATCGCGGTGGAATCTGTCGAGCAGGTCATCCGGTGTCTCCCACAGCCGGCTTCCGCCGCCGAGTTCGATCGGCGACACCGCCACGTGCAGGGTGTCCACGAGATCGGCGTCCAGAAACTCCCGGATCGTCTGCGCTCCGCCGCCGAGCCGCACATCCTTGCCCTGCGCTGCCTGCCTGGCTTGCGCCAGCGCGGTACCCGGGTCTGTGTTGACGAAGTGAAATGTCGTGTCCGACAAAGCAAATGACGGTCGCTCATGATGAGTGAGCACGAAGACCGGAGTGTGAAATGGTGGCTCGTCACCCCACCAGCCCTTCCACTCGTGGTCGGCCCAGGCGCCGCGATGGGGGCTGAACTTGTTGCGGCCCATGATTTCGGCACCGATGTTGTGGGTGAAATCCCTGGTGAAGTAGTCGTCGATCCCCCGGCTACCACCGGGATCGGTGCGGTTGGGCCAGCTCGCGGTGGCTCCCGCCCAGGACATCATGGTCCGCGGGTCCGCGTGCCCGAAGGGCCGCTCGAAACTCTGATCCCGGCCGGCCCCGAAGCCGTCCTTCGACACCACGAAATTCTGCACTCTGAGCAGTTGCACCACGCGTTCCTCCTCGGATCGGCACCGACAGTAGTCAGACCGGGAGGGGCCGGGAAAGTCATCGCACGAACTCCGGAAAGCACGAACCCCCGGGTTCAGCGGTCACTGTGTGACGGCCGAACCCGGGGGTCCGAGTAGGTCTTTAGAGGCCGGTGACGCCGACCGCCTGCGGGCCCTTGGCGCCCTGGGTGACTTCGAAACTCACCCGCTGGTTCTCCTCCAGGTTGCGGAATCCGCCGGCCTGGATCTCGGAGTAGTGCACGAACACGTCCGGTGCGCCGCCGTCAGGAGCGATGAAGCCGAAGCCCTTTTCGCTGTTGAACCACTTAACGGTTCCTTCTGCCATGGTCTTACTTCTTTCTTTTTTACTTCTGGCCGAACGTCATGTCGACCAAGCCTGGTTGTGCGACCGATCGTCGCCAATCCGAGCAAGTTCTGGGGTGTGCGATGCCGGCACAGGCCGTAAGTGGGCGATACTGGCACCCGACCGCGATTCGGCCGAACACAGATACGTCGCCTCACGAGTGCGGCGTATTCGACGAGACTACCAACACCAGGGCTGTCGACCTAATTTCGGCACACCGACGGCTCGTCCGGCCTCACCCGGCATCGAGCAGGTCCGCCAGCTGATCGGCGGTCTTGGTCCAACCGTGGTGGAAGTTGTCGTACTCCTGGGCGGGCAGCATCGCGTGCTCGATGGACATCAGCGTCTGATCGTCCTGGAGAGGTTCGAATGTCACCGTGACGACGCTGGTAGTCGTCGGATCGGCCCAGTACGAGTTGGTCCAGGTGAAACGGAGCAATCGTGGCCGCTCGATCGCGACGAACTGTCCGGTGATCAGCACGCTCGTCCCGACGTCGTCGACGTCGAAACGGAAGGCCCCGCCGACCCGCGGCTGCACGGTCACCGTCACACATCGCGTCGGGCGCGGACACATCCACTCCCGCAACGAATCCGGATTCAGCCATTCGTCGAATACCTCTTCGGGCCGGGCGGGCATGACCCGCTGCACGTGCACCGTGCGGGTCTCGTTCATCGGCCGGCCTTCTTGCGACGCAGCCGCGCGGCAAGTGCGTCGGCGCGGGTCGACCAGAAGTCGGCCTGCTCGTCCATCCACTGTGCGGCCGGGGTCAGTCCGGCCTGACGCAGGGAGAGCCAATGCTCGCGACCGCGCACCTCGCGGGTCACCAGACCCGCCGACTCCAGCACCCCGATGTGTCGGGACACCCCCGCGAACGTCATCGGCAGCGGCGCCGCCAGATCGGTGATGCGCGCATCACCTTCGCGCAGCGCTTCCAGCAACCGGCGACGGGTGGGATCGGCCAGCGCGGCGTACGCCCGGTCCAACACCTGATCTTCAACCATCTTGTTGACTATAACGGTGCCGTGTGGTGTGCTCGATCAATATTCAACGTAACTGTTGAATAAATTGCCGGAGCAGCGACCAGAGGATCGACGATGCAGACACCACCGATAGTGGACGGGCAGGCGTGGGCGGCCGCCCACGCAGCGATGCTGATCAAGGAAAAGGAGTTCACCCGGGCCCGAGATGCGCTGGCCGCGCAGCGTCGACGCATGCCGTGGACACCGGTACCGGCGGACTACGCCTTCGACGGCCCGGACGGCAGGGTGAATCTGCTCGACCTGTTCGCCGGCCGACGGCAACTCATCGTCTACCGCGCCTTCATGGATCCCGGCGTACACGGTTGGCCCGAACATGGTTGCACCGGCTGCTCGTTGATGGCAGACCAGGTCGGCGACCTGAGTCACCTCAACGCGCGCGACACCACGCTCGTCTATGCCTCACGCGGTGCGCAACAGGACATCACCCGCATCAAGGACCGGATGGGCTGGACCATCCCCTGGTACACCATCATCGAAGAATCCGGCACGGCGTTCGACATCGACTTCGGCGTCGACCAGTGGCACGGCACGAACGCGTTCATCCGCGACGGTGACCAGGTCTACCGGACCTACTTCGTCAACAACCGCGGCGACGAGGTATTCGGCACCACCTGGAGCTACCTCGACATCACGGCGCTCGGCCGTCAGGAGTCGTGGGAGGACTCCCCCGCCGGCTACCCGCAGAGCCCACCCTATGCCTGGTGGAGATGGCATGACTCGTACGGCGAACAGTGACGCGGCGACGAGCGCGAACGCGTCATCGGCGATGATCGGAGTGTGACATCTCCACGCATCGGTGTAATGCCGCTGACCGTTCCCGCGCTGCTCGCCGACCGGGTTCGCGCCTCGGGACGTGACACCTACCTGATCACGCCCACCGGTCGGCTCACCTACGAGCAGGCGGACGCGCAATCCGCCGATATCGCTCGACTCCTGCTGGGCGCGGGCATCGGCAAGGGCAGCAGGGTCGGTTTGTTCTTCCCGAATGGAATCGAGTGGATCATCTGGTGGCTCGCGCTCTCACGGATCGGCGCCCTGGTGGTCCCGCTGAGCACGCTCTACGCACCCGCCGAGATCGCCAAGGTGTTGCGACTGGCCGATATCGCGATGCTGATCGCCCCTGCCGCGGTCCTCGGCACCGAAACCGGCACCCGTCTGGAGGCGGCCCTGCCGGAGCTACCGCAGCAGCGCCGCGATGAGCTCTCGCTCGTGTGCGCGCCGTACCTGCGTCGCATCGTGCTGACCGATGACGTCGACTACGGCTGGGCCACCCGCTGGGCCGACCTGACCCGGCAGGTCTCACCGGATGTCCTCGCCGCGGTGGAGCAGGAGGTCTCCCCCGCCGATCTGGCCATCATGGTGCACACCTCCGGTTCGACCGCCGACCCCAAGGGCGTGCTGCACACTCACGGCACACTGGTGCGCCAGACCTCGATGTGGCCGTCGGCCATCCGGGCGGTCACCGCGAGCCCGGGCCGGCCAAAGGTGCTGTGCGCCATGCCGTTCTTCTGGATCGGTGGACTGTTGGCGGCGATGGGTGCCCTACACGATTCGATCAGCCTGCTGGTGATGGAACGGCTGGACGCAAAGACAGCACTGGATCTGATCGAGGCCGAGCGTGGCACCGGAATCGTCGGCTGGCCGGCGTTCACCCAACGGGTGCGCGATCATCCCAGCTTCGCCGAACGCGACCTGTCCAGTGCGCCCATGCTCCGGCACGGGCCGCTGGATATCGCCATGACCGATGTCCCCGACGGTTTTCCGTTGCACCGCACCATGTCCGAGACCGCCGGTGGATTCGTCTGCACCGATATCGCCATCGTCGACGAGCACGGCACGCCGGTGCCCGACGGCACCACCGGCGAATTGTGGATCCGCGGTGTCGGCACGATGGCCGGCTACAACAAGCGGGAACGCAGCGAGGTGTTCGACGCCGACGGGTGGTATCACACCGGGGACCGTGTCTTTCGACGAGCCGATGACCCGCGGCTGTTCTACGTCGGGCGCACCACCGACCTGATCAAGGCCGGCGGCGCGAACGTCTCGCCGGTGGAGGTGGAGTCGGTGATCGCCGGGCTCCCCCAGGTCACGCAGTGCGTCGTGATCGGCCTCGAGCATGCCGACCGGGGCCAGGAGGTGTGCGCGGTGGTGGTGCCTGCGCAGGCCGCGCTGGATCTGGGCGCGGTCCGGGAAGCGGCCCGTGAACGCCTGTCGGCCTACAAGGTTCCCACCCGATGGGTCATCGCCACCGCAGACCAGATACCGACTCTGTCGAGTGGGAAGTTCGACCGAAAGACGCTGCTGGCCAACGTCATCGCCGGAACCCTTGCGATCAGTCCAACAGCGCCCTGAACCGGCCGGCCGGAAATGTCACGGCGCCGGCATCGTGCACCCGAGCGGAAAGCGCGCCATCGGAGGTCACGACGGTGATGCCGGCCGGGGTGTCAGCACTGCGGACGAGCCGGACGATCTCGTCGTCGGCGGAGTTCGGCGCGGCACGCGGCGCGCACACCACGGTGACCAACTCGGACTCCAGCGGCATCGGCCGTTCGAGCACCACGGTGACCTGGTGTCCGCCCTGCACCGCCCAGCGCTGCAGCTGTTCGACCAGCGCGGCCAGCGCACCCGCTCGGTCCCTCCACCAACCGTCCGGACGCGACCCGACGACATTCATGGCGTCCACGATCCAGTGCATGGCACCATCGTCGTACCTGCGGCATGTCGCCCACCGATCCGCCCTGGCCGGAACTCACCTGCCCGACCATGCCGGCGCGAATGAGCCCGGGTGAGAACTTTTACCCATATCGACCTTCGCACTCGGGCGATTAGCCTCGTGACGTGCCCAATCGCTCGCGCCTGACGCTGTTGATGCTTCCCGCGGCCCTGGCCGGTTGCTCGTTCTCGATGTCCGCCGGCGGCCCCGACTACGCGAAGCTGGAGGGCGCGATCACCGACGAGCTGAATGCGAACTACCAGAAGATCGACCGCGAGGTATCCGAGGTCGAATGCGTGCGGCCGGCGAACGCGCCGAAGGCGGGTGACACGTTCATCTGTAACGCCGACGTCGACGGATCGACTGTGCGAGTGCAGGTCGTCGTCAGCGACGACGAAGAGAACGTCGAGTACAGCACCCTGGACGTTCTCTACGATCTGTCTCAGACGGCACAGGGGCTGACCAAGGAGATCTCTGCGGACAGGGGATTCGCCGTCACCGTCACGTGCGGCGAGGGACTCAAGGTCGTCGAGGTCGGGGATTCCTTCGAGTGCACCGCGGCCGACCGCCGCGGTGACACCCGTCCGGTGAAGGTGACCGCCGGCGGCATCGACGAAGACGATCGTTGGGAGCTCATCGGGGTGAACTGACTTCTGTCGATCGACGTCGCCTCTGCGATAGCCTGCCACCTACATGGTGGGTTCGAGATCGACACGCACACTCGGCGATCGCCTTGAACAGGCGTGGCTGCAGTCGTGCGCGGGAGCCGGCCGAACCATCGTGCTGCTCGGCGATGCCGGCATCGGAAAGTCAAGTGCGCTCGCCCGGCTCGCGCACCGAATCGGACCGACCGCCCATCTGGTGAACTGCCGCGGCGGCGACATGGCGGCGCCGATGTCCGCCGCCGCCGAGATCGCCTCGGTGCTGCC
>Ga0075163_10008233_pt1 | contig 13767 bp, 9 predicted proteins | sample JI1023141ADNA_FD_71478 | JGI IMG/M metagenome (GOLD analysis project Ga0075163, IMG submission 71478) | Wastewater effluent complex algal communities from Wisconsin, to seasonally profile nutrient transformation and Carbon sequestration -... | ecosystem: Engineered > WWTP > Effluent > Algae...
AAAAACGGCACGACGACGGGCGTCGACCCTCGGGCGGGCGAGGCTATCGCACTCTCCCGTGCCGGAACGCCCCATTCCGTCCATTTTGCCTCCCCTCGCCACTCGGCTTGCTGAGCGTTTCCGAACCGGACACGCAGTGCACGCAGTACACGCAGTACACGCAGTGCAACAGCGCCTCCGGCCGGAGCGATGAGTAGCGCGAAGGCCCGACGTGAACTCCGACCACTCCGCGCCATGGCGGATGCGCTCGACCGGCTCGGCGCGTCGGTCGTTGGTGGCATTCTCGTGCCCACTTCTCTCACACTGTTGGTGGCGCTCGCGTACGCTCCTAATTTAGCCGGGCGCGCAACGCCAATTTTCCCGGCGCCGCCGACGCGGTCGGTTGCCACAGGACGGTCAGCAATGAACAGCGGAACAATACGCTTTGCGGTGCGCGTGCACCATCTCGACTGCGAGAACGAGGCGGCCAAGATCGAGGCGGGCCTTCGAGGCAGGGAAGGCCTCGTCGAGGTTCGGACGTTTCCGAAGGCGGGCAAGGTAGCCCTCGCGTTCGAGCCCTCGCAGACCACCCGCCAGGCACTCGAGGACGCACTTGCCGCGCTCGGCTTTCCCGTGGTCCGTGAAGCCGCGGCTGAAGGGCCCGGGTTGTGGAGTCCGAAGGTACGCGCGTCGATCGCGTCGGGCGGGCTCCTGGCCATTGGGTGGGGTCTCTCTCGCTCGCTGACCGCCGGTTGGCCCAGCCTCGTTGCACTGGGGCTTGCCATCGTGGTCGGCGGCTACTTCTTCGCGCGGGAAGGAATCGAGAAGCTCCTCGGCAAGCGGGGCATCGGGGTCGAGGTGCTGATGTCTACCGCTGCGCTCGGCGCAGCCGCGCTGGGGGAGCCGGTCGAGGCGGCGATGCTGGTCTTTCTGTACTCCATCAGCGAGGCCGCGGAGGGCTTCACCGAGCAGAGGACGCGGGCGGCGGTACGCGCGTTGATGAAGCTCGTTCCGAAGTTGGCGCTCGTGCGTCGTGACGGCGTCGACACGGAGATACCCGTCGAGAGCCTCGCCGCGGGAGACGTCTTTATCGTGCGTCCTGGCGAGTCCGTCCCCACCGACGGCCAAGTTGTGCGAGGAGAAACATCGATCGACCAGGCGCCCGTCACTGGCGAGAGCGTTCCCGTGAAGAAGGGCGCGGGTGACGAGGTGTTCGCGGGAACCATCAACGCCGATGGCGTGATCGAGGTGCGGGCAACGAAGACGTACGAGGAGAACACAGTCGCGAAGATCATTCACCTGGTCGAGGAAGCACAGGAGAAGAAGGGTGAACGGCAGCGTTTCATCGAACGCTTCGGTGCGCGCTATAGCCCGGCCGTCCTCGGCGGTGGCGTGCTCATCGCCGCAGTGCTGGTCTTCGGATTCGGCTTGTCGTGGCCTCTCGCAATGCATCGCGCGGTGGTCTTCATCGTCGCAGCAGCGCCTTGTGCGCTCGTCATCTCGGTGCCAATCACCCTCGTCGCGGCGCTGGGGACCGGCGCCCGCCACGGGGTCCTCATCAAAGGCGGTGCCATCCTCGAGCGCCTTGCCACCATCCGGACCATCGCGCTCGACAAGACCGGTACCCTGACGCGCGGGCAGCCCATCGTGACCGACTTCGTTCAGCTGGACCCGACGCAGCCCGAGAGCGAGACGGTAGCTCGCGTCGCCACCATCGAAGCACGAAGCGAACATCCCGTCGCGCGCGCCATCGTGGCGTACGCGCGCGGCCGCGGCGTGTCCTTCGGGGACGCGACCGACGTGCGTGCATTGCCAGGCGCGGGCGTCGCCGCGAACATCGACGGAGTCGAAGTCCGCGTTGGTCAGTTCGGCCTGTTCGAGGGCACCGCCACGAACGCCCACGAGACGATGGTCGAGGTCCGACGCCTGGAGGAGGCCGGCAAGACGGTCGTCGTGGCCGGGACTTTTTCGACGGTTTGGTGTGTGGTGGCCGTGCAAGATGGCGTGCGTGAGGAGGCTTCGGAAGCGGTTCGTTTGCTTCGCGCCCGTGGCGTGGACCTCGTCGTGCTCTCGGGCGATCAGAAAATCGCCGTCGAGCGTGTGGCCTCGACCCTCGGCATCGAGCGCTTTCGCGGCGCGATGAAGCCGGAAGACAAGCTGACCGAGATCCGCGACCTCGCGACGCGGGGTCCGATAGCGATGGTCGGCGACGGAGTGAACGACGCCCCGGCGCTCGCGCAGGCGACCGTCGGAATAGCAATGGGCGCTGCTGGCACGGACGTCGCGCTCGAGACGGCTGACGTCGCGCTGATGGGCGATGACCTTCGTCGGCTCGCCTTTGCGCTCGCGCTTGCCCAGCGCACGCAGCAGGTCATTCGGCAGAACCTCGCGCTCTCCCTCCTCGTAATTGGCACTCTCGCGGTCTGCGCGGTGGCCGGCGTGGTCAGTCTTCCTATGGCGGTACTGGTTCACGAGATCAGCGAGCTCGTCGTCATAGGCAGCGGGCTCAGGATGCTTCGTCCACCGCGCGTAGCAGCGCCGGCGTGAGCCACTGCGTCGAGTCGATAAAGCCACTCTTACGTGCGGCGCTGGCTGCCGCGCGCCGCCGACCAGCAACAGCAGATAGTGAGGCGCGGCGATTTGCCGCACCCGGCGCTGCTCGGTGGTAGGTGGCCTGCGAACGTGACAACCTAAATCAATGAGTCGATGTCGAAAACGCCTTCTCCGTCCTTCGCGCCTGTGCTTTCTGCTTGCGGCGTTGGTACTGGTCGCTGCGGTCGCGAGCGCATGCAGCTCGACCCAGGTCCCGGGGACCATCAACCCCGATGCCGCGGGCGAACCGAAGGGAATCGCCACCAAGGCGAGCTGTCGCTCGAGTCCGACGCCGGCCACCTACCTGGGCTTTGGTGAGGGATTTATGAGGTCGTATTGCGTGAGGTGCCACAGCAAGGCGGTTCGTGGGGCGGCCCGAAACGGGGCGCCGGACGACCACAACTTCGACAGCGTGGACGAGATTCGCGCGCTCGCCGAGCACATCGACGAGTACGCCGGTTCCGGCCCGGCGGCCACCAACGAGCGCATGCCGGGGAGCGATCCGAAGCCCACACTAGAGGAACGGCGCAAGCTTGCCGAATGGCTCGCCTGCGGTGCGCCTTGAGCCAGCTACGGAAGTAGTGCGACCAACCGCGCCGAGGGCGAGCTTTGGTCGTAAAGCCCGGGTCTTCGGTGTCCGGCGCTCGAGGATCGCTCCTGCCCCGTCGGTAGCGACGATGATCATCGCCTATCCAATCCTGCTGCTCGACGCGCTGGGTGCCGCGCTCGACAACCCGTTTGGTCATGACCCCAGTCATTTACCGTTGACCAGGATCTGTCTCACCATCGAAAAGGACCTGCTGGGAACTTCGCCGCCGCCGGAGAGCATTTTCACGAACACAGCGCCCGACCTCGAAGCTTGAAGACCAGCGCCCAGCGCGGATGGCCATCCGAAGGTCGCGCCGCCCCCAGCGCCGGACGCGAGGGGGGGGTCGTACGCGGGGCGTACGCGAGGGGGCGTGGGCGCAAGGATGGACAAACCGTGGGCCGGCTAGCTGCGCTCGACTACGTAAGCATTCCCAATATGAGGAACGCGAGAAATCCGACGAAGAACATCGCTGTGAGCGCGGGTGATTCCTCCTCTTCGTGCGCCTCGGTCAGAAGCTCTTCGGTAACGAGAAACAGCAGCGCAGCGGCGCCGAACGCGAGGACTCCGGCGAGCCAGTGGGTCGATAGCCGGCTCAAGAGTGCCATTCCCACGACAGCGCCGACCATGAAACCGAGCGACAAGACGGCCAGCACCCGAATGCTCCGTGCGCGGCCAATCCCGAGCTTTCCAAGCGACGCGGAGACGGCAAGGCCCAGCGAGACCAGCTCGACCCCCAGCGCTACGGCGAGCAGCCGGCCTTCCTTCGCCCCGGCGGCGAATCCTATCCCGATCATGAACCCGTCGACCACGAGGTCGACCGCGACTCCGGCCAGCATTCCCATGGGAAGCTTCGGGTGCGCAGTGTCGCCGGCCGCGGCGGGGCTTCTACTAGAATTCTCCTGGGCCTTATCCTCCTCCTCTTCCTTTTTTGTCGTGAGCCGTCGAATACCGAACATGCTGGCGACGCCGAGCGAGAAACCAACGGCAGTTTCTATTGGCCGGTGGTCCCGCAGAAGATCGGGAATAAGCTCCACGGCCACCACGGAAAATACGACGCCTGCTGCCAAGTGAAGAATTGCTCCGCGCATCCAGGGCTTCGGAGGATAGAAGGCCGCCACTCCCCCCGCGGCCACCAAGGTGAGCGGAGGGGCGAGCGCATATAGCCACTGTTCGAACGTCAGCATCATTCGGGAGCTCCGTGGGGATAGGGTGGGTTATAGGAACGAGCCCTTCACGAGCGCTTGCGCGGGTCCGCGTAGGCCAGGAGTCGCAATGCGTTCGCGACGACGAGAATCGTCGAGCCTTCGTGCAGGGCGACCGCGACCCCGATGCCCGCAATGCCGAGGATCGTGGCAGGGATGAGAAATAGCACCATGCCCAGGCTCGCCCACAGGTTCTGGCGAATGATGCTGCGGGCGCGCCGACTGAGGCCGACCGCGAATGGAAGTGCTCGGAGATCGTCGGCCATGAGCGCCACGTCCGCGGTCTCCAGCGCCACGTCGGAGCCGCCGGCGCCCATGGCAATGCCTACCGTTGCGTTGGCCATGGCCGGGGCGTCGTTGACGCCATCGCCGACCATCGCAATGCCGCGGGAGCTGCGCGCCAGATCGGCGACGATCTTGACCTTGTCCTCGGGAAGGAGATCGCCGTGGACCTTACGAATACCTACTTGCTTCGCGACGGCCTCGGCCACGCGCTGATTGTCGCCCGAAAGCATCATCGTTTGCGTGATGCCAAGCGCGTGAAGCTCTGCCACCACCTTGCGCGCATCGTCGCGCGGCGTGTCCATCACCCCGACGACCCCTAGAAATCGGTCTCCCTTCTTGACGACCATAATGGTTCGACCGCCCGCTTGCAGGGTTTCGACTGCGTCGGCCACCGGCGGGGGCAAGGGCGCTTCCTTGGTGAAGAGGCCCGGCTTGCCGATGAGCACGGCAACCCCATCTAGGGTCGCACGAACGCCGAAGCCCATGATGGCCTCGACCCCCGCCGCCTGTGCGGACGGCGTCTCGGCTGGAAGGCGAAGCGTCGCGCCTGTCACGATTGCAGTCGCCAGGGGGTGGTCCGACTGCTTCTCCACCGCGAGGGTCACGCGGAGGAGCTCGGTCTCGTCTGTGCCGTCCAACGCGACGACGTCGGTGAGCTTCGGCTTTCCCTCGGTGAGGGTGCCGGTCTTGTCGAAGGCAATGGTCTCGATCACACCCAGCGTCTCCAGGTGGGCGCCGCCCTTGACCAGGACGCCGCCACGGGCGGCGCGTGCCACGCCTGCGAGCACGGCGCTAGGTGTCGCAATGGCCAGGGCGCACGGGCTTGCTGCGACCAGCACCGCCATAGCGCGATAGAACGATTTGCTGAATGGTTCGTCAACAACGAAGCAGGCGAAGAGAAGCAATACGACGACGGCGATGATGACGGGCACGAAGATGCGCTCGAAGCGATCGGTGAAGCGCTGGGTCGAGGACTTCTGGGTCTCGGCCTCCGCCACCATCTTCACGACGCGGGCCAGTGTGCTGTCGGAGGCGATCTTGGTGACGAAAACCGTGAGGGCCGATGGTCCGTTGATGGTCCCGGCGAACACGCGGTGCTCCGGCGGCAGCGCGGCAGGGTTGGCCGCTGCTGCTTCTGCGTCCGGCGCTGGCGACTTCTCTGCGGGGACGCTCTCGCCGGTGATGGGCGCCTGGTCCACGCTGCTGGCCCCGTCCACCACGAAACCGTCGGCGGGAACACGGGTGTTGGGTTTGACCAGGACTCGGTCTCCGACGGCAAGCGCTTCGACGGGAACCTCCTGGTCTGCGCCGCTGGCGTCGATGCGAAGCGCCGTGGCGGGCGCGAGGTTGGAGAGGGCCTCGATGGCCTTGCGCGCTCGGCCCATGGCGTAGCCCTCGAGGGCGTGGCCGAGGGTGAACAAGAACAGCAACAAGCCGCCTTCGAACCAGTTGCCCAGGGCCGCCGCCCCGATGGCGGCGATGAGCATGAGAAAGTCGATCTCGAAGCGACGCGCCCGAAGCGCCACGACCACCTCTTGGACGGTGAACCATCCGCCGAGCACGTAGGCGGCCATGAACAAACCAGTAGGCACGTACGCGTGGACACCGGTCTTGTCCAAACCCCAACCGATGCCGGTGAGCGCGCCACAACCCAGACTGAAGACGAGCTCCGACGACTCGCCGAAGATACCTCCGTGCTCGTGGTCATGGCCGCCTCCGGCCCCCGCTCCGCGGGCATGGCCGCCCTGCTCGTCGTGGTCATGGCCGTCGTGATCTTGCCCGGCGTGGTCGCGCTCCTCGTGATCGTCGTGGTCTCCACCTCGGGGCTTGGTCGGGGCTTTGACACCGCCCGTTGCAAGGCCTGCGCGACCCAGGCTTGCGACCACGGCATTGCGGGACGTCTTCGATGGATCGAGCTCCACGAAGAGGCGTCGTGCACCGAAGGCGATGCGGGCGGACGTGACCCCGACCAGCTCGGCGATCACGCCCTCGGCTAGCCGGGCCTGCCGTTCGTGGCGAAGGCCGGTGACCGGGAGAGACACGTGCTCGAATCGTTGACGAATTTCGGCACCTGCACGCTCGACCAGCACCTGCACGCGTTCCCGAGCGATGGTCTCGGGATCGTAGTGCAGGCACAGGAATGGCGCGGTCGGATCCTTGCGCTGGACGTGCGCATCCTCGATCCCAGCGCGGCCGCGGAGCGAAGCGAGAATGCGTTCGACGCATGCGTCGCACGCGCCGGCATCGTCCGGCAATGCGAGCGCCAAATCGAGCTTGAGCTTATTCATCAATCCTGCCTTGGATCTTCGTCGTTGAGGGAGTGTTGCGCCCGCGTGAGCTCATTCGCTCTTGAGCGCCGTTGCCTCGGATTTCTCATCCCTCGTGGTGGTTCCCAATGCGCGCTTGGCTGGCTTGCCGAGCCAGGCGTACACGACGGGGAGCACGAACAGGGTCAGGAGTGTCGCCGTGATGAGGCCGCCGATGACCACGGTCGCCAGCGGCTTCTGCACCTCGCTGCCGGGCGCGGTGGACATCGCCATGGGTAGAAAGCCGAGCGACGCGACGAGCGCCGTCATGAGCACAGGTCGCAACCTCTCCTCGGCGGCGTGGGCTATGGCCTTATCATGGGACTCGCCTGCCTCCTCGCGATGCCGGGCGAAGGACACCATGACGAGCCCGTTGAGCACCGCGACGCCGAACAGGGCGATGAACCCTACGCCGGCCGAGATGGAGAAGGGTAGCCCCCGCGCCCACAGCGCCACGACGCCTCCGATGATGGCGAAGGGAATGTTCAGGAAGATGAGAAGGGCCGAGCGCATCGACCGAAACGCGAGCCACAGGAGGAAAAGGATGAGCGCGAGCGCGAGGGGTACCACCACCAGGAGGCGTGCCTTCGCCTCCTCATAGTGCTCGAACTGCCCCCCCCACTCGGCGCGATAGCCCACCGGTAGGCGCACGGTCGCGTCGACGGCGCGCTGGGCGTCGCGCACCACCGAGAGCAAGTCGCGACCGCGAACATTGAATTCCACGGTAATGCGCCGCGATTGATTCTCGCGGCTGACCTGCGCGGGGCCCATGGCAAACGAAAGATCGGCGACGTCGCCGAGAGGGACGATTTGGCCGTTCACCGCCTTGAGGGGCAGGCCACGGAGCGCGTCGAGATCGCCATTGAAGGTGTGCTGCGACTTTACCACGATGCCGAAGCGTCGCTCGCCCTCGAGCACATCACCCACGCGGGCTCCAACCGCCATGGTCTCCGTGAGCTGGTTCACGTCCTCGATGGCGAGGCCATAGCGCGCGAGCTTGGCGCGGTCGGGTACGACGCGAAGGTAGCGAAGGCCGGCCACCTGTTCGACCCGCACGTCGCTGACGCCCGGAATCTTTCGGATGAGGTCGGCAGCGGTGTTTCCGAATGACAGCAGCTTGTCGAGGTCGGGACCGTAGAACAAGACGGCCACGTCCGAACGTACACCAGCCACCAGCTCGTTCGTGCGCATCTGGATCGGCTGCGATACGGCGCCTGCGACCTCGGGGACGTCCTCGTCGACCTTGGCCGCGATCTGTGCGCCGAGCGCCTCCTTGGTGAGACCGGGGCGCCACAACTTGCGGTCCTTCAACCCGATGAACACGTCGGTCTGCTCAATGCCCATGGGGTCGGTTGCCAGCTCCGGTGCGCCGGTTTTGCTCACGACGTGGCTGACCTCGGGCACCTCGAGAATCGCTTTTTGCATGCGATCGTCGGTCGCAACGGACTCCGAGAGCGCCACGCCCGGAAGGCGTCGAGCCTCTACCAGGAGGTCGCCCTCGTCGAGCTGGGGAACGAACTCCGCACCCACTCGCGTGAAGAGCGCCATCGCGCCTGCCAGCGCCATGACGGCGATGCCGACGGTGGCGCCGCGATGGCCGAGCACGCGGCGAAAGGCCGGAACGTAGAGCGCGTGGGCCTTTCGGAGAAGCCACGTCTCGTGCTCGCCCTGTGCGTTGGGGCTGGGACGAACGAGATAGCTCGTGAGCACGGGCACGAGCGTCAGCGAGAGCACGAACGCTCCGGCCAAGGCCAGGAGGACGGTGATCGCCATGGGGCGAAACATCTTTCCCTCGATGCCGACAAGTGCGAGCAGGGGCAGGTAAACAATGGCAATGATCGCCTCGCCGAAGACGCTCGCCGCACGCACCTCGACGGTCGCGGACTCCACGACGTCGGTGCGTTCTTCGTCGGTGAGCGCGCGCCCCAGTTCCTTCTGCTTCTCGGCCAGGCGTCGCACCGCGTTCTCGACGATGATGACCGCCCCGTCTACCAGAAGCCCAAAGTCGATCGCTCCCAGGCTCATGAGGTTTCCCGAAAGCCCCATCGCGTTCATGACCATGACCGCGAAGAGGAGCGAAAGTGGAATGACCACGGCGACCACGAGCCCTGCGCGCAGGTTTCCGAGCAGGAGGAACAACACCGCGATGACCAGCAGCGCGCCCTCGAGGAGGTTCCGTGCGACGGTGGCGATGGTTCGATTCACGAGCGTCGAACGGTCGTAGAACGGCTCGATGCGCGTCCCCGGCGGCAGGGAGCTCTGAATCTTCGCGAGCTTGGTCTTGACCGCCTCGGTGACCGTGCGAGAGTTCTCGCCCATCAGCATGAGGGCCACTCCAATGACCACTTCGCCCTTGCCGTCTTTGGACGCCGCGCCGCGACGCAGACGCGGGCCGAATTGGACCTCGCCGACGGTGGCGATGGTGATGGGAACGCCCTGCGGCGTGGCGCCGATGACCACGCGCTTCAGGTCGTCCAGGTTCTTGACGAGCCCCACGGTGCCGACCACGAACTGTTCACGATTGTGCTCGATGTAGCCACCGCCGGCGTTGGCGTTCGACTTTTCGAGCGCACGTACGACCTCGGAGACCGAAATGCCGGCCGCCTGCAAGCGCTTCGGGTCGAGGACAACCTGGTACTGACGGTCCTCACCGCCAAAACTATTGATCTCCACAATCCCAGGAACCGTACGTAGCTGCGGACCAATCTGCCAGTCCAGGAGCTCCTCGAGCTGCATGACGGTCAGCTGATCGTTTTGCACGGTGAACTGGAAAATTTCGCCCAGGCCGCTGGTGATGGGGCCCATCTCCGGCTTTCCGTACTGCGCGGGTACGGCGTCGGAAACCTCACGCATTCGCTCGTTGACGAGCTGTCGCGCGAAATACATGTCGGTGCCGTCGGCGAACACCACCGTCACGAGTGAGAGCCCGTACTTCGATACGGAGCGTACCTGCTCGGTGCGCGGGATGCCCGCCATGGCGCGCTCCACCGGCACCGTCACGTATTGCTCCACTTCCACCGGCGACAGAGCCGGCGCCGACGTGATGATCTGGACCTGAACATTGGTGATGTCCGGCACCGCGTCGATGGGAAGGCTGAACGCCGAACGAATGCCCATGAGCGCAAAGAGGAGGGTAGCTACCAGCACCACCGGACGATTGCGAAGCGACCAGGAAACGATCCACGATAGAATTGCCATATCAATCGTCCTCGGCGAGGGTGGATTTGAGCACAGCGCTCTTGAGAGTAAACACGCCTTCTACGACCACCGCTTCGCCCTCCCGAAGTCCGGATACAATCTCGACCTTGCCGGGCGCGGAGTCCCCGACCACGACTTCGTGCAGCTCGAAGTCGTCGTCGGCATGCCGCACGAACACCACTGTCTTGTTTCCCACCTCCGCCAGCGCGGTACGCGGCACCACCAATACGGGTCCCTTCTTGGCAGCTTCCGCGACCGAGACGTGGGCTGAACCGAACAGGCCGATACGGAGGGTGTCGTTACGGTTTACGAGGCGCACCCGCGCCGTCACCGTCCGCGCCACCGGGTCGACCTGCTGTCCGAGATATTCGACGGCGCCGGTGAAGCGCTCCTTCGGGTAGGCGTTGAGCTCCACTTCGGCCGTGGCGCCGACGCGCAAGCGGCCTAGGTCCTTCTCGAACACGCGCCCGAGAAACCAGAGCTCGCGGAGGTCGGCGATGCTGGCAATGGTCTGCTCCGCCGTGACCGGCTGCCCCACCACCGCGTCGCGCGAGATGATCACGCCGCCCACGGGCGCGCGGAGAACCAGCTCGGCGCCGCCTCCCGCCCCCCCGCTGCCGAGCGCCGCGAGCTGGTCCCGCAGCGCCGTACCTTCGGCATCGAGGGCATCGGCTTCCGCCCTCGCCTGCACCGCCTCCTGCTTTGCGGCGAGCCCCTTGTCGGCGAGCGCCGCGAGCCGGTCCGCGTTGGAGCGTGCCGAGGCTGCCTTAGAGAGCGTCGCCGCAAGGGCGCCGCGCACCTTCCCGAGCTCGGGCACGCGTATAACCGCTAGCGCGTCGCCCTTCTTCACCGTGCTGCCTTCGGTGAGCTTCACCTGCACGAGGCGACCGGCCACCGGCGACGACACGCGCGCGCTGCGGTCGGGGTCTGCCACCAGCTCACCGGGCAACGCCACCGTAACCGAGAGCTGCTCGCGCACGGTGAGAGCGGTCGTGATCTTCGCGTTGGCGATAACCTTGGGGGTCAAGTGCACGCGCTTGGGCAGTTCGTCGTGCTCGGGCTCGTCCGAGTGTGAAGACTGGGCGGAAGGTGCGGGCTCCGCTTTTTTCGGGGCTGGCTCCGAGCTTGCGCCCTTCGAGCAAGCGATTCCTATGGTGAGCAGCGGGACGATCCATCCGACGTTGACAATGCTGGAGACTTTCATTTCTCACCTCGTTCGAGCGGGAATCCCACGGCCCTGGCCAGCGCCACCGATGCCACACAGAGGGCGCGGCGCGCCTCGAGCTGCGCGCGCAGGAGATCGATGAGGCGATCCTGGGTCACGAGCGCGTCACGCACCGGCATGCGACCTGCCTCCACTTCTTGACCCAGGCTCACAAGCGCCTTCCGTGCCCGTTCGATGCGCGCCGGCGCAAAGAGTCCGAGCTCCGCCTTCTTGGTGTCCACGTCGCTCAGCGCACGAACCACGTCGAGCGATATCTCCTGGACCGCGGTCGCGCGCTGCAGCGTCTGCCGACGTGCCAGCGCCTCTGCTTCGGCGATCTCGCCGCGATAGGTGCGTCCGAGCCCCGGCAGCGGTATTGGGAGCGCCAGGCCAATGCCGAAAACACGTTCGTTGTAGCCATCGTTCTGGGCAAATAACGAGAGCGTAGGGTTCGGCACTCGCGCCCTGCGGTACAGCGATGCTTGGGCGGTGAACGCGCGCTCTTCGGCGTCCAGCGCCAAGAGCTCGGCGCGTCCTTCGGTGGCACGGGCCAGGGCAGCTCGAACATCGGTATCGATGCCGGTGAGTGGCGTCAGATCGGCATTCGAGACCTGGGGCGGTGCGATTGCTCGATTGCCGGTTACCAGCGCCAACACCGCATCGGCCGAACGAACGCGCCCCGCCGCGGCCGTGCGGGCCTGCTCGGTACGGAGCGATGTGGCCTCCACCGCGTCGGCCTCGACCTCGGCCCCAACGCCTTTGTCGGCGCGGGCACGGGCCGCGGTGGCCATCGCGCGGGCGGCCTTCTCCAGATCCTCCGCCAAGCGGACCTCCTCACGGGCTGCGACCGCGTCGAAGTATGCAAGCCACGCGATGGCCGCAGCCTCGCGCTCGGAGGTAACGATGCGAAAGCGCTGCGCCAGCGCGTCACTCTCGGCCGCGCGCATCCGCGCGCCCCGCTGGCCCGCCAGCTCGAGCTCTTGCGACAGGGTGAGCGTCCAGTTGAGCGCGGCTTCCGTGCCCGGTGCGCTAGCGCCTCGCCGGGCCATGGAACCCGAGAGGGTGGGATTCGAGGGCAACAGCGGGCTCGCCGTCGTCACGCGTGCGTCGCGCACCTCGAGCTCTCCTCGCTCGCGCAGTACAGCGCGGCTCGCGGCGAGCGCGCAGGCCACGAGGTTGGCGCGCGATATGATCGCGCAGCGCGGGGCCTCCTCGGCCGCCGCGGTCCGCGGCACCAGGAGCGCCAGGGCAATCAAAGCTATCCACACCAGGGAACGACGAATACGCACGAGTTCCTCCTCACGGCGTGCGCGCGCGACCGCGCGGCGCAACGACCCAGCATCGCAATGTGTCTCGGGTTTTGGATCAGCCCGCGAGGCGAGGAGGACGCTCGAGCGGCGCGACACTTCGGGTGGGGGGCGTCACGATCACGGGTGACAGACCGAGACGGGCGCTCTCGATGGGCACGAACGCATCAGGCGGTTGAGGTACCGACGGAGGCAGCACCACCGAGTGGTGGTGGTGGCACGTCGGACAGCCCGGCGGGCAGGATCGCTCGTCGCACCCATGGTCATCCTGGCCTTCGTGAGCACCGGCTGCGATCGCGGCGAGCTCCTCGACCATGTGGTCGATTGTCGAGATCTCGACCACCGCCGAGGCGATCGCTACCCGCAGGACCGCGAAGAGCACGGCCATAAGCAGCCGCCATCGCGCGCGGGGGAGGGGAGAGCGCGTCGTCACGGGCTCGAAACTCGCTGCGGGGGCAGGGCGCATGCGCAGCTCTGAAGGCCGCGAACCGATTGCGCTCCGCAGGTGTCGAGGAGCATTGTGCGGAGGGGGCGTGCGTCTGCACCACCCTTGCGCATCACCGAACCGAGCCATGTGCCTCGGCGCGCCCCATCCCCGCGGCGGTCGGCCACCACGTCGGCGGACTCCCGGTCAAACCGGCCGCCACATTTGCAGGGGCGGCGGGTTTTGCAGGCGCGCGACGACTTTGTCATGAGGAGGTTTCCAATATAGACCCAATCCGGCCCATTGTGGAAGTAGACGGCGGAGACGCGCGCCCGGTTACAGTGGCTCGTCGATGCCGCCGCGCTCGAGCAGCCGAGCGTGACAGGCAAAGCCGATGGGCCGTGGGTCTGGCCCGGGTCTGGGCCTCAGGGGCTGGGAACATGCGGAGACACGTAGACCGCCACGCACGAATCGCCCCCCGTGCTCCATGTACACTGGACGATCGCGTCGCGACCACAGCCACGGTAGACGTGCTCGCCGGCGCCAAGGTTGTAGGAGTGAGGGACGAAGGTCTGGAGCGCAGGAGGCGGGCAATGGATCGCTTCGGCAGCGACTTGCCGGGCCATCGTCCGCGAAAAGCACCCGGTCACGCTGGTGAGCACCACACCCAAGACGAGCGCA
>Ga0075163_10008234_pt1 | contig 13767 bp, 12 predicted proteins | sample JI1023141ADNA_FD_71478 | JGI IMG/M metagenome (GOLD analysis project Ga0075163, IMG submission 71478) | Wastewater effluent complex algal communities from Wisconsin, to seasonally profile nutrient transformation and Carbon sequestration -... | ecosystem: Engineered > WWTP > Effluent > Algae...
GCTTCGTGAACGGGCGCGCCTACGGTGCGGCGGTGGACATCAGCGTCCGCGGCCTCTCGACCCGGCGCATCCGCACGCTCATCTTGAACCTCGGCAAGGTCGGCTTCGCCGGCTGGTATCGCCAGCCCGGTCATGATGGCTGGCCGAGCCGCGAGGCTCCGCACATTCACGCAGTGTGGACCGGATGCCGCATGAAGGCCTCGCTGCGCCGCCAGGTGGCTTCGTGGCTGCAGGGGCGCAACGGCCTCGTTTCCAACACCCGCTATCGCTTCGCCGTGTGGCCCCTTTCGACGCGCCGCGCCGTACGCGCTCGGTTCCTGCGTCACAACCATTGAACGGTTGGAAATCCCACGGAGTCCTTGATTCTGGCGCGGGGTGTGGAAAGACTTGTCGCCTTCGAAATGCCGGAGGCGACGTCCATACTCGAGGCTCCTGAGACCAAGGTTCCTTCGCGCACGCTGTCCGCATCACCCCTCCGCACGTTCCCCGTGGCACCGGTGCTCCCGCACACCGGTGCCTTTCGCGTTTTGTACCCCTTCGCACCCCCAGAGCACCCATGAGCGACAAGAGCCGAGAGATTCGCGAGAAGCACGCGAAGTACCTGTTCCCCAGCGTGGCGAACTACTACGCCGAGAGCGTGTGCCTCGATCAGGGCGAGGGCTCGCGCCTCACCGACGTCGACGGCAAGAAGTATCTCGACTTCTTCGGCGGCATCCTCACCGTCTCGCTGGGTCAGGCGCACCCGAAGGTGAACGCCGCGCTGAAGGCGCAGATCGACCGCCTCGGCCACGTCTCGACGCTCTACCCCACCGCGAGCATCGTGGAGCTGGCGGAGAAGCTCGTGAAGGTCGCGCCCGGCAAGCTCGAGAAGGCCTTCTTCGTGGCGAGCGGCACCGAGGCCGACGAGACCGCGGTGGCCCTGGCGCAGATCGCCACCGGTCGTCAGGAGATCATCGCCCTCCGCCATGGCTACTCCGGGCGTTCGATGCTCGCGCAGTCGCTCACCGCGCACGCCAAGTACCGCTCCGTGCCCACGCAGATCGCCGCCATCAAGCACGCGCCGAGCCCCTACTGCTACCGCTGCCCCATGGGCCTCACCTATCCGAGCTGCGACGTGAAGTGCGCGCAGGACATCGAGGAGCTCATCCAGACCACCACCACCGGGCAGATCGCCGGGTTCCTGGCGGAGCCCATCCAGGGCGTGGGCGGCTTCATCGACGCGCCCGAGGGCTACTTCAAGGTGGCCGTCGAGATCATCCGCAAGTACGGCGGCGTGTTCATCGCCGACGAGGTGCAGACCGGCTTCGGCCGCACCGGCGGCAAGATGTGGGGCATCGAGCACCACGGCGTGGAGCCCGACATCATGACCATGGCCAAGGGCATCGCCAACGGCCTCCCGCTCGGCGGCGTGCTCGCCACCGCGGCCATCGCCGACAGCTGGAAGGGCGGCAACATCTCCACCTTCGGCGGCAACCCGCTCTCCAACGTGGCGGCCCTGGCGGTGCTCGAGACCATCGAGGAAGAGCACCTGGTGGAGAACGCCGCGGTCATGGGCAAGCACCTCCGCGAGGGCCTCGAGGCCTTGAAGAAGCGCTTCCCCAAGTCCATCGGCGAGGTGCGCGGCAAGGGCCTCATGCAGGCCCTGGAGTTCGTGGTCGACGAGACCGAAGGCGACCGCACGCCGGCGCCCGACAAGGTCACCAAGCTGTTCGAGGAGACCAAGAAGCGCGGGCTGCTCATCGGACGCGGTGGTCTCTACAACAACGTCACGCGCATCTCGCCGGCCCTCAACGTGAAGAAGGTCGACATCGACGAAGCGCTCCGCATCCTCGGCGACGCCCTCGCCACCTTTGCCTCGTGAAACAGGAAACCGGAATGGCACTCCCCCAAGACCGACTCGAAAACGCCCTCGCCGACAAGAAGCCCACCTTCAGCGAATCCGAGGCCCGCGCCGAAGCCGAGCGATGCCTGTATTGTGCAGATGCTCCCTGCATCAAGGCCTGCCCCACGGAGATCGACATCCCGACCTTCATCAAGAAGATCGCGTCGGGCAACGTCCGCGGCAGCGCCAAGACCATCTTCGACCAGAACCTGCTCGGCTACTCGTGCTCGCGGGTGTGCCCGGTCGAGGAGCTGTGCGTGGGCGACTGCGTGTACACCGGCTGGGGGCGTGATCCGATCCCCATCGGTCGCCTGCAGCGCTTCGCCACCGAGAAAGCCACCGCCGCGGGGGAGAAGGCTCTCTTCGAGCCCAAGGCACGCAAGGACAAGAAGGTGGCCCTCATCGGGGCCGGCCCGGCTTCGCTGGCCTGCGCCGGGTACCTGGCGCTCGAAGGCGTGGAAGCCATCATCTTCGAGAAGCGCGCGGTGGCCGGCGGCCTCAACACCACCGGCATCGCGCCCTACAAGCTCCACGCCCAGGACGCGCTCCACGAGGTCGAGTGGGTGCAGAGCTTCGGCGTGAAGATCGAAACCGGCGTCGAGGTGGGCAAGGACCACCTCACCGGGCAGAAGCTCCTCGACGCCTACGACGCCGTGTTCATCGGCGTGGGCCTGGGCGAGGACACCAAGCTGGGCGTGCCCGGCGAGGACGGCCCCGGCGTGGTGGGCGCCACCGCATGGATCGAGGAGATGAAGCTCCACAAGAAGCAGGGCGAGAAGCTCGGCCACGTGGTGGTGGTCGGCGGCGGCAACACCGCCATCGACGTCGCCCGCGAGTGCGCGCTGCTGGGCGCCGCCTCGGTCACCATGGTGTACCGCCGGTCGGCCAAGGAGATGAGCGGCTACGCCCACGAGATGGAGGGCGCGCGCGTGGAAGGCGTGCAGCTCGTGGAGTCGGCGCAGCCGGTGGGCTTCGTGCGCAGCGCGCAGGGCGCGCTCACCGCCATTCGCGTGGCGCGCACCGAGGGCGGCAAGAACGTCGCCGGCACCGAGTACGAGATCCCCTGCGACCTCGCCGCGGTGGCCATCGGCCAGTCGAAGCTCCGGGCCCTCGCCAGCGAGTTTCCCGGCGTGGAAGTGGATGCACGCGGATGCCTGAAGGCAGACCCGGCGACCGGACGAACCGGCAACGCCAAGGTCTTCACCGGGGGCGATTGTGTGAATGGGGGCAAAGAAGTGGTCAACGCGGTTGCCGACGGACGAAACGCCGCGCGCACCCTCCTCGCAGCTTGGGGCTTTTGAACATGGCAGACCTTTCCATCGATTTTTGCGGCATCAAGAGCCCGAACCCCTTCTGGCTGGCCTCGGCGCCGCCCACCAACACCGGCGAGCAGATCATGCGCGCCTTCGACGCCGGCTGGGGCGGCGCGGTGTGGAAGACGCTGGGCGATCCCATCGTCAACGTGACGAGCCGCTTCGGCGCCGTCGACCTCGGCACCTACAAGATGATGGGCCTCAACAACATCGAGCTCATCACCGATCGCCCGCTGGAGGTGAACCTGCGGGAGATCCGCGAGGTGAAGCGCCGCTACCCCAAGCACGTGATCATCGCGTCGCTCATGACCGAGACCAAGGAAGACTGGCGGGTGCTCATCCAGAAGTGCGAGGACGCCGGCGCCGACGGGCTCGAGCTCAACTTCGGCTGCCCCCACGGCATGTGCGAGCGCGGCATGGGCTCCTCGGTGGGCCAGGAGCCCAAGCTCCTCGCGGAGATCACCGCCTGGACCAAGGAGTTCGCCAAGACCCCGGTGCTGGTGAAGCTCACCCCCAACACCGGCGACATCGTCGAGGCCGGCCTGGCGGCGGTGGCCGGCGGCGGCGACGGCATCTCGCTCATCAACACCGTCAAGAGCATCGTGGGTGTGGACCTCGATCGCATGGTGCCCCTGCCCCGCGTGGGCAACGCCTCCACCAACGGCGGCTACTGCGGCCCGGCGGTGAAGCCCATCGCGCTGCATCTCCTCGCCGCTCTCGCGCGCGAGGAGGGCATCAAGATCCCCATCTCGGGCATCGGCGGCATCTCGAACTGGCGCGACGCGGCGGAGTTCATCGCCCTCGGCAGCACCAGCGTGCAGGTGTGCACCGCGGTCATGCATTACGGCTACCGCATCGTGGAGGACATGATCGACGGCCTGTCGAACTTCCTCGACGAGAAGGGCATGAAGAGCGTGAACGAGCTCCGCGGCAAGGTCGTGGGCAACTACCAGGAGTGGGGCGATCTCGATCTCGGCTACAAGCTCATCGCCAAGATCGACGCCGAAAAATGCATCGGCTGCCAGCTCTGCGTGACCGCCTGCCACGACGGGGCGCACCAGTGCATCTTCACCGGCAACGAGGAGAAGACGCGGCCGCCGCACGCCCACGCGCACGGCAAGGCCACGCCCCCCTCGCCCTTCCCCATCGGCAAGATCGCCGGCCCCCGGGTACCCTGGGTCGACGAGCCGGAATGTGTAGGTTGCAACCTTTGCCAGCTGGTGTGCCCGGTCTCCGGCTGCATCACCATGCAAGAGGTGCCCGGCGGCCCCGCCGACACCTGGAACGCCCGGGTGCGCGAGGGTCGCAACAAGGTTCCCGGCGGCATCCACGACTGAGCGGTGCGAGGCGCAAAGCGCAGGCCCAGTGAATGACGGCACGGGTCCGCTCGTCCTACGAGAATGCGACCTTTGGCCGCGCTTTCCGCCTTTCTCTTCGCGTCCTCCCTCGCCACCGCCGCTTCGGCGCAGCTCCGTCCCGGCTTCTTCGCCGACGCCGAGATCGGGTCCACCTACCAGAACGTCAAAGCCTTCTACAGCCGTGATCTGGGCATCCAGAAGACCTCCGAGACGGGGTTCCTTCTCGGCGCGAATCTGGGCCTGACGCTCGGCCCCATCGGCATCGGCGCCCGCGCGCGCATCGCGCCGCTCTCGCCGTACACGTTCACCTACCTCGGTGGTCTGGTGCGCGTCTCCCCCGTTCACACGTCGGTCGGAGACATCTTCATCGAGGGCGCCTTCGGTCCCGCCTGGTTCTCGAACTTCGACACCTCGGCGGTGGCCCCCGCGGTCTCCGCGTCGGCCGGCGACGTGAGCTTGCGCGGCTTCCAGGGCAGCATCGGCTTCGGCGCGAACCTCCGGTTGGGTGCCTTCTCGGTGGGCGGCCTCTTCTCGGCCGACATGATCACCGTCTCGCGCGATCCGGTGGCTGCGCCTCCGGGCGCCGTGGATCCGCTCAAGTCCGACCCCATCTACGCCAAATCCGGCGCCGGCACCGGCCTCGGCTTCACCGGCGTCATCCTCATCGGCGCCCGCTTGTAGGGTTGGAGCGCGCCGGTCGCTGCGCTCCGGCCGAGGCCGCGCGGCGTTTCGGTACGCTCAAATGAAAGACCCCCGCGTGCTCGAAGAGCAGCGGGGGCTGATGCGTGTCGGGTCGTGTCTTAGAGGTTGGACATGAGCGCGTCGGACAAGGAGGACTGGTCGATCTTGCCGAACCAGATGCTCCAGACGGCCTTCATGAAGTCGGCGCCCGCGACAGTGGCGCTGCCGCCGCCCTGAACCCAGATGCTCGTGGTCTTCTTGTCGGCGGAGTAGTTGATGGAGACGCCGTTGCCTTCCTTGAGCTCGCTCTTGAAGGCGGCCACGAAGGCGTCGATCTTGCCGCCATCGCCGTAGCCATTGAGCTTGAAGGCTTCGCGGAGGGCGTTGGCGATCTTCTCCTGGTCGACGTCGCGGAGCATGCGCCACGAGAAGCGCTTGTCGCAGTCGGCGTCGATGATCGCCTGCTTCGACTTCGGAACCTGACACTTGATATCGTGGCGGATGGCGTAAACCTTCACGTTCACGAAGGCCACGGACTTGGTCCGAACCCCGCTACCGGTGTGGTAAAAACCGTCCTTGCCCGGCTCGAGCGCGAATGCAGAGAGCGCGAGCGCCATGGTGGCGACCATTACGAGAAGGAATCGAACGAATTTCATTTCATACCTCGGGCAGAGAGAAGCCTTCGACGGCCTGTACTTTAGACGGAAGTATTGGCCTTTCGATGCAAATCCCCAAGCGGCGCCGCGATTTCGCCGCCGCTTTTTCGCCGCCCCCGACGTGGCGCGCAGAGCGACTTTGCCGCGGTGCGGCGTGGCGCGTCAGGGTGCGGGGACTTGGCCTTTGACCGCGGCGTGGTGCGCCTCGTAGGTCTCGGAGAAGGCGTGGCGGCCCCCACCCTTGGCCACGAAGTAGAGGAAGCGTGTGCTCGCCGGCGCGAGCACTGCGGTGAGGCTCTTCACGCCCGGGTTGGCGATGGGCCCCGGTGGCAAGCCCTCGTGGGTGTACGTGCTGTAGAGGTTCGTCGGGTCCACGTTGACCTCGTGGGTGATCTTCCCGGTGAAGCGCGCACATCCTGCGGGGACCGTTCCGTGGGTCTCCAGCGCCAGGCTGCAGCCATAGCCGGCGGTGGGATCGCACTGGAGGATCTTCTTGGTGAAAGCGGGATCGCGCAGGCGATTCAAGAACACGCTGGCGATGAGCGGACGATCCTCGTCCACCGCCGCCTCCTTCTCGATCATCGAGGCGAGCGTGACGATCTCCTTCGTGCCCCAGGCGAGCGAGTGGATGAGATCCAACCGCCCGCTGCCGGTCTGCATCTCCACCGCCGAGAGGCGCTTGTCGAACTCGCTCTTCAGGCGCCGCACGACCTCCGCCGGCTCTGCGTCGGCGGCGAGCTCGTAGGTGGCAGGGAACAGGTAGCCTTCGGCGCTCTCGCCCTCGATGCGCAGCTCGCCGAGGAGCGCTTTGTCCTGGGTGGCGGCGAGAAAGTCGGCCTTGGTGCACACGCCGAGCGTCTCCAGGCGCTTGCCCATCTCGAAGCGGTTCCACCCTTCCGGGAAGGTCACGCGCTGCTTCTGACCTCGGCGCTCGAGCCGCGCGGCGAGCTCCGCCGGCGGGAGGTTTCCCGGGAGCCAGTGGGGCCCGGCCTTGGCCTTGACGCCAGTGACCCTGGCCCAGAGCCGAAAGAGCGCGGAGTCCGGGACGATGCCTGCAGACTGCAGCTTTTCCAGATCGTGCTCGTCGCCCGCGAGCTGCACCGCCCGAAGGTCGCCGGAGCCAGGGAGCGCGCCGCGGCCATAGGTGCCGAAGAACACCGCCCCGCCCAGCACCGCCAGAAGGAGGACGATGATCCCCGCCCACACGCCCCGGCGGGAGCGACGAGCGGGCGCCTTGGGGCCCTCTGCGAGGCGCTTCTTCTCGGGCTTGGGGCGCGGGGGTTTCTTGGAGCTCATCGGCGGCTCGGGACGCGCGCCGGGCGGTCGAGGAATGCCTGAAGAATGACCACCGCCGACGCCTCGTCGATGTGCGCACGCTTGTTGCGCTTCTTCATGTCGCTGGCGTCGAGGTGCCGCTTGGCCTGGACCGTGGAGAGGCGCTCGTCCCACAGCTCGATCTCGCAGCCGGTCGCGTCGGCGATCTGCTGCGAGAGGAGGCGCACCTTCCGCGCGGCATCGCCCTCCCCGCCCCGCATGTCGAGCGGGAGGCCCACCACCCAGTGGGTGATGCCCTCGCTCGCCACCAGCTCCTTGAGCTTGGCGAGGAACGCGTCGCGCGGCTTCGCAGGAATGAAGCCGCGCGGATGCGCATACATGGAGAGCTCGTCGGCGAGGGCCACGCCGACCCGCGCTTCGCCTAGATCCAGGGCCGCTACGCGCACCAGCGCGAGTTACCGCGGCCCGGTCCGATGCGCAAGCAAAGCGGACATCGGCGGCTCCCGGATCACTTGGCTGGGATCACTTGGCTGGGATCACTTGGCGGGCGGGAGAAGGACCGTGTCGACCACGTGGATGACGCCGTTCTTGCACGCGATATCGGCCTTCACCACCTTGGCGTCGTTGATCATGACGTTGCCGCCGCTGGTCTTCACCGCCAGGTCGGCGCCCTGCACGGTCTTGGCGCTGGATACCTTCGACACGTCGGCCGCCATGACCTTGCCGGAGACCACGTGGTACGTGAGCACCGCCTTGAGCTTCTCTTTGTCCTTGAGGAGACCGTCGACGGTGCCCGGCGGGAGCTTGGCGAAGGCCTCGTCGGTCGGCGCGAACACCGTGAACGGGCCCGGACCCTTGAGCGTATCGATGAGCCCTGCCTCGGTGAGCGCCTTGGCGAGGGTCTTGAAGTTTCCGGCCGCGACCGCGGTGTCGACGATGTCCTTCTTCTCCATGGTGCCCGCCGTCTCGGTGGGGGCATTGGCGCCCGCGGGAGAGACCGGGGCCGGCGTCTCGCCGCCACAGGCGACGAGCGAGAGGAACGTGAGCGTGAGTGCAATCTTCTTCATGAGAGACCTCCGATGGGCCCTTGGGATGCGGCCCCGGCCGGCCTCGCGTCGGAAACGGTCGCCATTTCGGAATCGCTTGCGATTTCAGCCATAAACCGCGATAAGCAGCGGCCATGGCGGATCTCCGCGCGCCCAAGGGCATGAACGACGTGCTCCCCGATGAAATCGGGCGCTGGCACCTGGTCGAGAAGGCCTTCCGCGAAACGATGCACCTGCATGGCTTCCGAGAGGTCCGCACGCCCTATCTGGAGTCGACGGCGCTCTTCTCCTCGGCCATCGGCGAGGGCACCGACGTGGTCGAGAAGGAGATGTACTCCTTCGCGCACCACAAGGAGAGCCTCACCCTGCGGCCGGAGGGCACCGCCGGCGCCGCCCGGGCCTACGTGGAGCACAAGGTCCACAACCAGGAGCCGGTGAGCAAGTGGTACTACCTGGGCCCGATGTTCCGCGGCGAGCGGCCGGCGAAGGGGCGCTACCGGCAGTTCTCGCAGCTGGGCGCCGAGGTCTTCGGTGATCCCGGGCCGGCCATCGACGCCGAGGTCATCGACCTGCTCTACGGGTTCATCGGCCGGCTGGGCATTCCCGGCGCCGAGGTGCTCATCAACTCCATCGGCAGCGAAGAGGCGCGCGCCGCCTACCGCGCCGCGCTGGTTTCGTACCTCACGCCGCTCAAGGACAAGCTGAGCGAGGACTCGCAGCGCCGGCTGGAGAAGAACCCGCTCCGCATCCTCGACTCCAAGGCGCCGGCGGACATCGAGTGCGTGCAAGATGCACCGGGTTTGGACGTGCACCTCACGGCGGAGGACCGAAAGCACTTCGACGATCTCAAGCGGTCCCTCGACGCGCTGGGCACGCCCTACCGCGTGGAGCCGCGGCTGGTGCGCGGCCTCGATTACTATTCGCGCACCCTGTTCGAGATCAAGGCCGCCAAGGAGCTCCTGGGCGCGGGCGACACGGTGGCCGGTGGCGGTCGCTACGATCGCATGGTGGAAGAGATGGGCGGTCCCAAGGTGCCCGCCTTCGGCTTCGGCGCCGGCCTGGAGCGCTTGCTCATCGCCTCCAGCGCCCAGGCCGAGACCTCGGTGGTCGACGCGTTCGTGGCGCCCCTCGGCGACGGCGACGGCGTGCGCTTGGCGGCCCTCCGTCTGGCCAAGTCGCTCCGCGCGGCGGGCGTGCGCACCGAGGCCGACCTCCGCGGGGGCGGCGCCAAGAGCTTGCTTCGTCGGGCCACCACCCTCGGGGCCGCGCACGCCATCATCATCGGCGATCGCGAGCTCGAGAGCGGGCTCTACGCCTTGAAGGATCTGAGCGCCCACGCCCAGCGCGAGGCGACGCCGGAAGACATCGTTCGCGATCTCGCTTTGCTTCGTACCGAGAAGGGTTCCCCATGAAACGCTGGCTCCTGCTCGTATCGACCATCGTCGCGCCGGCGGGAGCGCTGCTCGTGCCCTCGGTCGCCGCGGCCGATGGCAACGATCCGCCGGCCACCAAGGCCTCCAAGCCGGGCGACCCCACCGCCGCACCCGCTGCTGGCGACGAAGATCCGCCGCCCCAGAAGCCCCGCGCCGAGCCCGCCGCCGAGGCGCCGGAGAACCCGCTGGCGGTGCCCGACGCGGTGAAGGCCCGCATCGGCAGCGACGCGGAAGACCGCCCGTTCGGCGCACAGGGCGACGTCACCCGCAAGTACTTCCCGGTCTACGAGGAGACCCGCGGCGACTACCGGCTCAAGCTGCTGCCGCCGTTTTACCTGGATCATACACGCGGTCTGGGAACCGCCCAGGAAGACCGCGAGGGCCTCTACGGGCTCTTCTACTACCGCCGCCGGTCTCCCAAGACCGATGCCGACATCGTCTTCCCGCTGGCCTGGCGGGTTCGGGATCGCGAAAACCACGTGCTGGTGCTGGGACCGGTGGCGCACCGCGAGGCCCCGAACGAGCACGACAACTGGGTCGCGCCGCTCGTGTTCGAGGGGGCCCGCAAGGACGGCGGCTACTTGCACATGCCGCTGCTGCTCACCTCTTCGCACTGGAACCCCGCCGGGGCGTTCACGCTGGTGGGTCCCTACTTCCGCGACCGCACCGGAAGCGACGTCGACTGGGGCGTGGCGCCCTTCTACTTCCACGGCGACAACGGCAGCACCGACGGCGCGCGCAAGACCTACACGCTCATTCCGCCGCTCCTCTACTACCACCGCGAAAAGGAGCTGGAGGGCACGAGCTTCACGCTGGTGGGGCCGGTCATCTCCGAGTCCACACCGAAGCGGAACATCTTCGACGTGGCGCCGCTGTTCTTCCACATCGAGGGCAAGCCCGAGAGTGGCGGCAAGCGCGAGAGCCACACCACGCTGTTCCCGCTCTTCCACTACGGGCGAAGCGAGGAGCAGTCGCTCTTCGTGCTCCCGGGCTACTTGCGGCGGGTCACCAAGACCGCCGACACCATGATCACGCCGCTGTTCTCCATGGCCAGCACCCGCAGCGGAGCCACGCGCTTCATCGCTGCCGGGCCGGTGGCGCCGCTGTTCATGGACTACTCCGACAAGGACACGGGGCTGCACTGGACCTCGCTGTTCCCGTTCTTCTTCAACTCCGACAGCCCCAAGGGCTACACACTGGCCACGCCGCTCTTCGCGCACTCGCGGAGCTACGGGCAGTCGCGCACCACCTGGGTATTCCCCTCCCTCGTCGTGTCGCGCGACACCAAGGGCTACGAGACCGATCTACATCCGCTGCTCTACTTCGGCCGCAGCGAGCAGTCGTCGCACTCGGTGGTGGCACCCATCTATTGGGACTTCAAGACCGCGACCAGTCGCGCAACGGTGGCCTTCCCGCTGCTCTGGCGCTTCGCCAGCTACGACACCGGCTCGGTCACCCAGGTGGCCGGCAACACGCTCTATATGGAGCGGCGCGTGCGCGGCGGCACCGACTGGAGCTTCCACGTGCTGCCCCTCTTCTCCTACGGACGCGAACCGGAAGGCTACTTCTGGAACGTGCTCTTCGGGCTCGCCGGGTACACGCGCCGCGGCACCGACGCGTACGTTCGCGCGTTCTGGATCCCCTTCCAGGTGGACGGCGCACAGACTGCCTCGCCGCAACAAGCGTCCGGTCTCGCGCCTCAGGGCCGATAGGCCTGAACGAAGCAGGCGCTCGTCGACGTCACGTCCGCCTCGCTCGGCCCGCGCAGGACGACGACGTCGTAGATGCGCCCTTGAAAGCCGTGCTCGCTGCGGCTCGGGGCGTTGCCGATGACCAGCGCGGTGGCGACGTCGTCGTTGCCGGCGGCGGCGTCGTTGGTGCCGGCGGACACACCGTCGACGAAGAACGATAGCTTCGCCCCGATGCGGCTCACCGCGAACACGTGGGTGGTGGTGTCGAGGGCGAGCGTGCGGACGACGTTCTTGGAGCCGAACCCCAGCTCCGTTCCCGTGGGCACCGGCGTGTTCCCGTCCTGAAGGAAAGGCGCGCCCAGGAGAAAGCCGCGGTTGCCATCGGCCTTCGACACGATGGCGTCGTAGGTACCGGAGATGGGAGTGCGCTGCGGCTCTGCCACCGCCAGCACCGCGAAGTCGCCCTCGGCGATGCGCGTGTCGACCCCATCGGCGAGCTCGCAGCCGCCGTCGCCTGCGAAGACCAGCGAGGCCTTGGTCGCGGTCCTGCGCAGCGTAGCCCCGCTGCAGGCCGCGGTGAGCACTGGATGTCCCGGCAGGTTGGTGGAGGTCCAGGAGGGCACCACCGCACCGTCGGCACCGGGCAGCGCTGCGGCAGCGAGACGAAGCACCGCCGAGCTCGGCAGCGTCTCGCAACGAATGCCACCGTCTGCGCCGCTGGAGCCGCTCGACGAACCACTGGAGCCACTCGACGAACCACTGGAGCCGCCGGAGCTGGATGCGCCACTGGACCCGGCGTCGACCGCGCCACTGCCACCGATCGGAGCACGGTCCTCGGAGACGCAGGCAACGAGGAGAGCGACCGCGACGGGAACCAGGCTACGCATGGATCGAATGTGCAGCCCCGGCGCCGTCCTGGCAACGGAGGAAACGAGAAAAACGCCCTTCCAGCGCCGGGCTTTCCTCAGAATTCGACTGCAAAGTACATGCGTCCTTCGGTGCCCAATCGAAATTGCGCCATCGACGACGCGAAGGCATCGCGGCTCGACGCGCTGCCTACGCCGCCGCGTGCGGTGCCGCGCACCTCGAAGCCGAGGGTGAACGGGTCTGCGCCCAACTGCACGCCGAGGCCAGCGTGGCCGCCGAGGAACACGTCGGGCGTCACCAGCTCTCCGAAGGGCACGTACCCGTCGAGCCCGGCCCGCAGGTAGAGCTCCGCGCCGGCGAGCTCGCCAGCTCCTTCCCACAGCGCATAGGTCGCGCCCGGACGCAGGCCCACGAGCCCCATACCGCGTCCGGCCTCGGTCACCGAGAGCACCGCCGGGTCGAGGGAGATGCCGAGGGCGCCCACGCGGTAGCGGATCGAAGGGCAGTAGCCCAGGTAGTAAGGCGCGCCCGGCCCCACCCACTGACCGACACAGAAGCCCAGAAGGCCCAGGTGCATGCGCGGAAAGGAGCCGCCGTCGCTCGCGCTCGGGCCGGGGATCATCAGGGGCCGCGCGGCGTACGGATCGGGCGTCGCCGCCAGCCGCGCCCGTGCTTCCGCGCGGATGCGGGCGTCCATCTCGAGATCGATCTGCGCCTTGAGCTTGAGGCGCCAGTCGAGATACGCGTCCCACTGCACGCGCCAGGCTTGGAACTGGGCTTGGGCCTGGGCCTGGGCTTGGGCTTGGGCCTGGGCTTGGGCTTGGGCCTGGGTTTGTCCGTCGACCTGCACCTTCGGCGGCGTCACGGTGACCTTGCCGTCGGGCCCCACGCACACCGGCGTGCCGGGGAGGCAGTTCTGCGCACGGGTCTCGCCTGCGGCGAAGACCAGCACCAGCCCCAGCGAGAGAGCGACCGCGCGGCTCAAAACAGGAACCCCACACCGAGGCCGCCGCCCAGGTAGCCACGCGGAAGACGGAGCGCGTGATCATCGCCGCCGACGGGTACGCGCACGCCGGCCATGAGCTCGACGGCAAAGCCTCCGCATCCGCGATCGATGGGCACCACGCACACCACGGCCCCCAGCGTGGCCTGGGTCAGGATCGACGCATCGGGCACCGCGGAACCGCCCGACAGCGCACGCTCGACGCCGCCGCCGAGGGACGCATAGGCCCAGCCGCGTCGGTTCATGGTGGTCTCCGCGCGAACCCCGCGGAGCCCGCCGGTGGTGACGAACTGCCGTTGATCGAAGACCTCCGACGCAATGGCGACGCGCGCCTCGAGGCCCAGCCACGTCGCGAGCGAGACGTGCCCCGCGACCCGCATACCGAAGGCCCCCGCAGTGCCGCGACCACCGAAGGCGGAGACGTACGCGGCGGCGTCGACCCCGTGCATGTCGTCCTCGAGGGCGAAGGGCGACGGTTTCTTGGCGCGCCCTCGCTCCACCCACGCCTGGTAGCGCGCGGCGTCGAGCCTTTGCTGCTCCTCGGCGTAGATGCGGCTCTCGT
>Ga0075163_10008235_pt1 | contig 13766 bp, 10 predicted proteins | sample JI1023141ADNA_FD_71478 | JGI IMG/M metagenome (GOLD analysis project Ga0075163, IMG submission 71478) | Wastewater effluent complex algal communities from Wisconsin, to seasonally profile nutrient transformation and Carbon sequestration -... | ecosystem: Engineered > WWTP > Effluent > Algae...
GCGGCGCAGGCGGCGGGGCCGAGGGCGTGGAGCAGGGGGATGAGGCTGCGCGGGTCGAGGCGGTCGAGGGCAGCGTGGATGGATGGCCAGAGGGTGGGCGAAGGTTGCTCGGGACAGGCGTGGCCGGTGGCAAGGGCGGTCGTGATGGCGGACTCGAGGTCGGTCGGCGTGACGCCGTCCGGCGGGGCGAATGCGGGGTCGTGCACGTCGGCGCAGAGCAACAAGACGATGGCGGCGAGCGCGTCGGGCGGCCAGCGCAGTGCCTGGAGCGCCGCGAACTTAGTGTGGCTCGCCAACACTGCGGCGGGGCCGTCGCTCGTCCGCCGCTGTAAGCCGCGCAGTACGTCGCGCATCACGCCAAGGGGAACGGCATGCTGGCGGTGGCGTTGTAACGTGGCGACCTGCTCCGGGAGACGCATCAACTCCATGGATAAAGATGGAGTGTAGGGAACCTCGGGGTCGAGAGCCGTGACCTCGATGTCTATGGATTCGACGGGGCGACCGGATGGGTCGACCACGGAGTTGAGCGGCAAGTGCACTGTCTTCAGCCCAGGCCGTGTCATGTCGGGCCGACGTCTAGAGTGGAGGTGCTCGCGAACATCCCACAGGCAGAGGGCACCATCACCCATGAGCGCGGTCGCAAGGAAGGCCCCGTTCGGAGCCCATGCGACCTTGATCGCGCTGCTTCCGAGGGTGTTGATGCATTGCAGGCAAGCACCAGTCCCGACGCTCCACACGCGTACCGTCATATCATCGGAGACGGAAGCGAGCAGTCTCCCATCTGGCGAATAGCATACATCATTTACATTGCCCTCGTGGCCTCGGAAGATCTGGAGCGTCTCGCCGCTTTGGCTGTTCCATGTGCGCAGCGTTCCGTCTCCGGAGGCCGAAGTCAGCGATTTCCCGTCTGGGGAATAGCTCACGCTGGTTACCACTTTTTCGTGGCCCAGCAGGAGTCGTTCGAACTTTCCATCGCGGACATTCCAAACCCAGATCGATGTATCCTGCGAGCTGGACGCCAGCGATTCCCCGTCTGGTGCGCAACTCACACTCCAAACAGGCCCCGTATGCCCGTGCAAGGTCGACAGGAGTGCGCTCGTCCTGATATCCCATATCTTCACCGTTCTATCCCTGGAAGCGGAGGCGAGGCGAACGCTATCGGGTAGCCAGCGTACGCTTTCGACAATATTGCCATGGCCCCGCAGACCAAACAGAATCTCACCGCGGTGCGCGTCGAAGATACGTATGGTGCTGTCCCCGAGGCCGGCCGCCAGGAGCGCTCCATCGGGAGAGAGAGACAACGTCGGGGTATAATCGCCCGACTCTATCGACGACGACCAGAGTAGACGATCGCGCTCGAGGTCCCAGGCCTGAATGTTTACACTTTTGTCGATAGACCTGGCGTCGATGAATCCCTCGTAGAGCGTTTTGCTGTTCGCGGCGAATGCGATCGCTGGGCTATCATACGGGTGGTGGCTGTGCCGGAGGACACCCAAACATGAACCGTCGGCCTCGGCTAGTTTTGGCACCCATACCGACGAGGCTAGGTCTGTGTCTGGCGCAGCGCGGCCTACAGTGCGCCCGTGACGGGCCGCGAGCTGCTGGAGCTGGAGGCGGTGGATCGCCGCGACCTCGGTCAGGCTCCACAGGACCAGGTCGTTGCCACGTCCCTGGTCATTTATTACGAGCGATACACCGTCGGGCGACCAGTCGATCGGCCAAGTGCCCGGGAGTTCCGCGAGGCAGTCGCCGGTGGCGATGTCCCATATCCGCACAATTTTGTCGGACGCCGCGGCCAGGCGGTTCCCGGCCGGCGAATAGCAGATTCTGGCGGTGATGATGTTTTCTTGGCCGCGGAGGACGCGCCGGATCTCGCCAGTAATGGCGTTCCATATCCATACATCGCCTTTATCCGTGCTGACGGCCAAGTCGGTCCCGTCCGGCGAATACGACATGGCGGTACCAGCGTGCCCGTGTTCGCGGAGGACCAACAGCTCAGTACCGCTATGGCTGTCCCACACGCGCAAGGTTCCGTCGTGCGAACTTGAGGCCAGGCGCGCTCCGTCCGGCGAATGGCGGACACAGAAAACCGCTTTTTCATGGCCATGGAATGCATCCAACTCGGCGCCGTTTGCATTGCTCCATATGCGCACGGTGCGATCTGCGGACGCGGAGGCCAGTCGCTGTCCGCCTGGTAAGTAGCACACGCCATTGACACTCTTTGTGTGCGCACGAAGGACCCACAGTGATTCACCAGATCCGCTGTCCCACAATCGAACAGTTGCGTCAATGGACGCGGACGCGACGCGCGATCCATCCGGCGACCAGCACACGTCACTAACCCTCGATTCATGGCCATGCAGAACGGCGGTGGGTTCGCCCGTGCGCGTATTCCAGATCCGTATGGTCTTGTCGGCGGACCCAGTCGCCATGCGCGCGCCGTCGGGCGCGAACTTCACGCTGTGAACAGCGTGGTATCCGACGAAGCGCGTGTGCTCGCGGGCCACGGCGATCACGCGACCGGTGGCGTCCTTGAGCTCGACCTCTTTCATGATCGATCGGGCCTCACTCCTGCGCCGCGGCGCGTTCGTACATGCGGGCGGCGTGGTGGTAGTCGCCGATCTGTTCGCGCAGGCGGGCGGCCTCGGCCCATTGACCGCGGAGCTCGGCGGCTGCTGCGAGGCCGCGGAGGTGCTCCTGGTCCACGGCTCGGCGGTCGCCCGGGGCCAGTGCGGGCGGGGTCGGCGGGGGCACGGGTGCGGCGAGCGTGCGGGCGAGAGATTGCAGGCGGGCCTGGGCGGCGGTCGGGAGGCTGGCGGTGATGGCGGGAGGATCTCCGGCCCACAGCGTCCACGCGGGGACCAGGTCGGCGAGCGGGACGCGCACGTCGGTGTGCGGGCCGAGGACCAGGGCTGTATCGGTGAGCGCGCCGAACACCGACTCGCGGGCGAGCGGGGACAGCGGGGGGAGGATCGCGTGGCCGCGTTCGACGAGCAGGGCGCCGGGGCCGAGGCGGGTGAGCGGGACGCCGAGTGGGGTGGCCAGGAGCAGCGCGCGGGGGCCGAGGAGGAGGCCGCGATCGCCGGCCGGGAGCAGGAACGCGTGGTCGGCCAGGGGATGGCCCATGAGCCAGGTGGCGAGCCAGCCGAGCTCGCGGGCGTCGAGCCAGACGGCGTCGATCTCGCCGGGGGGAGCGTCGGTGCGGACGACCCGGACGGCGGTCCGCGGCGGGAGGGCGGTCGGGGCCGGGGCCCGTCTCGGCGGGTCGGCGGCAGGCTCGACGAGCAGCGGGGCGGCCGGGGTGAACTCGCCGAGCAGGGTCAGGCGGCGGGCGCCCTCGCCGGCGCCGAGCAGCCAGCATTCGTCCGCGGGGACCATGTTGGCCAGCAGTGCGTGGCCGAGGGGCAGGCGGGCGCCGGCCTCGACGAGCAGGCGCTCGCCGACCGGCGTGGCGACGAGCACCTCGGGGAGGTCGACCGCGGCCCGCTGCCACGCGCGCGCGACGGAGGGGCCGCGCACGCGGACGGCGACGACCGGGCGCGCGGGGGTCTCGTCGCGGAGGTCGCGGTGTTCGGCGGGTGCGAGCTCGACGGCGAGGCCGAGGCCGAGGGCGCGGAGGGCGAGGACGCGGGCGAGAGCGGCGGGCGCCAGGACCCACACCTCGGGGCCGGCGGCGAGTGGGGCGCGCGGGAGCTGGACCTCGCTCATCAGGTCGCGCAGGTCGGCGCCCCACCAGTGCTGGAGGGCCTCGACGCGGGGGCCTTCGATCAGCGTCGTCACGGGTGGGTCGGCGGGCGCGGCGGCGCCGGGCAGTGGCTGGCCGTCGCTGCGGACCGATCGCCAGATCCGCGGACCGCCGGTGAACGGGCGCCCGCGGGCGAGGAGCACCAGCGGGACGGCCTGGCGGGGGGCGCACGGGACCTCGACCCACCAGCGGCCGGCGGCGTCGTGCTGGCAGGCGAGCGACTCGGCCAGCCCGGCGCCGGAGACGGCGGCGACGAACGCGAGGACGTCGGTCGCGCGGAGGAACAGCGCGCCGGTCACGGCTGCGGTCGCCGAGGGCGTCGCTGTCGGGGTCGCGGGCGACGGGGTCGCGGGCGACGGGGCTGCGGGCGCCGGGGTCGCGGCGGCGGAGGGGTCGAGCTTGCGCACGCGCATCAGCGAGTCTCCGGGTCGAGGGGTCGCAGCGGCTGGCCGAGCAGCTCGGCGGTCTGGCGCTCCCAGGCCGCGGCGTCGGACTGGCTGGCGTACATGCGGAGCACGAGGTCGGGGCGGCCGCCGGCACGCGCGACGCTGACGCACCACGCCAGCACGCGGGTGCGATCGCCGGTCGTGGGCAGCTCGGAGACGGCGCGCCATGTCTCCGCGAGACGGAGCATCGCGCCGGGGGCGGCGGGGCGCAGGCGCAGGCGCACGACCTCGGCGGCGTGGAGCGCCAGCAGGTCGGTGCCGGCGTGGTCAGCCAGCAGCGCGGCGGCGGCGGCGGGTTCGGCGAGGTGGTGGGCGTGCAGCCAGGCGGCGCGCAGCGGCTCGCCGGCGGCGGCCCAGGCCAGCGCGGCCGGTCGTGGGGCGTCGGCCGCCTCCCAGCAGCGGGCGGCCTCGCGGGGCTGGCCGGCGGCGGCGTGGGCCTCGGCGGCCGCGGTGAACCGACCGGCGCGCTCGTGCAGGCGCGCGGCGCTGCCGAGGTCGCCGGCGTCGACCGAGCAGCGCAGCGCGTCGTCCTCGCGGCCCGCCCGGGCGTAGCAGCGGGCCGCGGCGCGCAGGTGGTCGACGCGGCTCATCGGGCGCCTCCGGTCCGCTCGGGGTCGCGGGTTGGTGCGGCCTCGGGTTCGGGCTCGCGGGGCGCGGCGACCGGTGCGGCGCCCGGGACGACCTCGTGGATCTGCGGGTGGGTGGCGATCACCCGGGCGACGCCGAGGGCGATGCGGTCGTGCTCGGCCTCGGGGAGGTCGTGGTCGTGGTCGTCGACCAGGAACTCCTCGACCTCGCCGGTGCGCTTGTTGAAGCGGAACCTGACTGACACGGTCATCGCGGCCACCTACCCCTTCGGCAACAGGAACTCGATCTCGAGGGTGTCGTCGTCCTCGCGGACCTGCAGGCCCTCGGCGCCGCGGGTGCGCGCGAGGCCCTGCAGCGCCTCGCTGTAGGCGCGCGCGAGCAGGCGGAAGAACGCCTGGCGGGCGCGCACGCCGACCTGCTCGAGCCGGGTCACGGCCTCGCGTTGCAGCTCGGCGCGGCGCGGGGCGGCGAGCCTGGCCGCCTCGGCCTCGGCCTGGGTCCGGGCGCTGGACTGCAGGGCGTCGGCGTGGGTCGTCTCGGCGGCGGCGGCGGCGGCGGCGAGTCGGCGGGCGGCCTCGGCGTCGAGGGCGGACTCGGCGGCGAGGGCGGCGGCTTCGCGGGCGCGGGCCTCGGTGTGGCCGTTCCACTCGTCGTCGTACCAGCGGCCGTCGCCGCGGGCGGTCAGCTCGGCGTCGACTTGCCCGGAGATGTGGACCTGGGCCTCGCTGCGGCCGAGGACGGTCGCGGCCGCCAGGGCGACGATCTCGAGCGCGCCGGTCTCGGGGTCGTAGCGGGCGTGGCCGCCGTCGACGGTGAACCGGTAGGCCGGGCCGTCCGCGTGCCAGCCGGGTACGGCGCCGTCGGCGAGCATGCGCCCGAGGTAGGCGAGCACGGGTCGACCGACGGAGTCGCCGATCGCCTGGATGATCCGCGCTTCTTCGGCGAGCTCGAGCTGGACGGAGGCGGCGCGGCGGATCTCCCGGGTCCAGGCCGCGGACATCTGGCGCGTCGCGGTGATCTCGACACGGCGGGGGTTACACACGGCCGAGCGCCTCCATCAGCTGGTGGATCGCGGCGTCGATGTCTTTGAGCAGCGCCGCCTCGCCGGGATGATCGGCGATCGCGGCGTGACGCAGGCGGTTGAGCCGGGTCAGCCACACCGTGATCTCCGACTCGGAGCGGAGCTTGCCGGCCTGGGCGGCGAGGGTCGCCAGCTCGCCTTTGAGGTCGGCGACGTCGCGGGCCGGCTTCACCGACACGGCGCCCGCCTCGGCGAGCAGCTGGTCCACGACCTGGTCAACGACCGGAGCCTCCTCGCCGCGGGTCCAGATGTGTCGCAGCGGGCGCAGGTGGACCGCGCTGGCCGCCTCGGCGCGGTCCAGCAGCGCGGCCGCGGCGATCAGCTTCTGGGCCTTGACGACGCGGCGGTCGGAGAGCTCGACGCCCTCGGCGCGCAGCTGGCGGATGAGCTGCGCGAGCAGCCCGCGGATCGGCCGCAGGTCGACCTCGGCGATCCGCTGGTGGAGCTCGCGCAGCTCCTCGCTGGCGAGCGGGACGTCGGTCGCCTCGCCGGCCGCGCCGGTGATCCGCCGCAGCTCGAGCGCCCAGCCGCGGTCGAGCAGCACCTCGAGCGCGTCGTCGGGGACCGGCTCGACGCGGACGCGGACGAGGAACCGGTCGGAGAAGGCGCGCAGGGTCGGGTCCTCGGGCAGCTCGTTGGTCGCGCCGACGATCGTCATCAGCGGCGCGCGCTCGACGACCGAGCCGTTGTGGAACACGCGCTCCTGGACGAGGGTCAGCAGGGCGTTGAGGATGGCGCTCGAGCCGTGGAACACCTCGTCGAGGAAGGCGATCTCCGCGGTCGGGAGCATGCCGGCGGTGCGGACGTGGTAGTCGCCGGCCTTGAACCGCTCGATGTCCATGGGTCCGAACAGCTCGGGCGGCTCGGTGAAGCGGGTCAGCAGGTAGCGGAAGCACCCGGCCTTGAACGCGGCGGCGAAGCGGACGACGAGCTCGCTCTTGGCGGTCCCGGGCGGTCCGACGAGCAGGACGTGCTCGTGCGCGAGGGTCGCGAGGATGAGGGCGTCGACGACCTCCTCGCGGCCGGTGAAGGTGTCGCGGAGGATCTCGCGACTGGTCGTCAGGCGACCGAGGCTGGCGAGGGTGGAGCGTGGCCAGGGCATCAGGGGGTCCCTCCCGGGTTCTGCGGACGGATCGTCGGGTTGGCGGGCATTGGCATCATCGGCAGCGATGGACCGGGGCGATCGCCGGCGCCGCGGGCGTCCGGGCGCGGGCGGTCGCCGGCGATCCGCTGGTACGCCGCGCTCAGGCGGTCGAGCTTCTGGCGCTCGGCGGCGCTGCGGATCCGGCCGACGAACCAGCCGAGGCGCTCGCTGGTCGGCGTGGTCCGGGTACGGGCGGCCTCGAGACAGGCGTCGCGGAAGATCGACCGGATCTGGTCGCCGTTGCACCCGTACGTGTTCTGGGCGATCAGGCGGAGCACCTCGGCGGTGACCGCGACCTGGAAGTGGGCGGCGTGGATCTTGGCGATCTGCGTGCGGGCCTGCTCGTCGGGCAGGTCGACGGCGATCGCCTGGAACCGGCTCGGCCGCAGCAGCGCCTCGTCGATCAGCTCGATGCGGTTGGTCGTGCCGATCACCAGCATCGGCACGTCGGGGCGAAAGCCGTCCATCTCGGTCAGGATCTGGGCGACGAGCGCGTTGCCAGCCCGGCTGCCGCCGTCGTCGCGTCCGCTGCGCTTGGCGGCGATCGAGTCGAACTCGTCGAAGACGATCACCGAAGGGGCGTTGCGGCGGGCGTCGGCGAAGATCTCGCGGACCTTGCGCTCGCTCTCGCCGACGTACATGTCCGTGACCTCGGGGCCCGAGATGATGCGGATCGTCGCCTGCAGCCGGGTCGCCACCGCCTTGGCGAACAGGGTCTTGCCGGTCCCGGGCGGGCCGTACAGCAGGAAGCCGCGGGGGATCAGCTCGCGCCGCAGGCGCTCGTCGGGCAGCTGCCACGCGCCGGTGATCAGGTCGATTGCCTGCTGTAGCGCGTCCTTGGTCTCCTGGTAGCCGCCGATGTCCTCCATCTTGACGTCGGGGATAGCGAACGCTTCGGACATCTGGACCTTGAACGCCCGGATCGCGTCGTGGAGGTCGGACGCGCGAGCCAGATTGTCGGGGCCGTGGCCACGATCGCGGGCCCGCTTGACCGCGTAGGTCAGGGCGTGGCGCAGGCGCACGGGGTTGAGCCCGGCGACGTTCTTGTAGAGGTCGGCCGGTGAGAACCCGCGGAACAGCGCGGCTTCCTCGCGGGTGACCAGCGCCTCGCCGATCTGCAGCGGCGCCTCGCGCGGACCGACCTTCTGCGGCACCCCGGCGAGCACCAGCCGCACCGCGAAGCGGGCCGCGAGCACCTCGGGGAGCGGCAAGGTTCGGTCGGCGAACGCGAGCAACAGCCGGTCGGACCGCTCGTAGAGCAGCTCGGTCAGCTCACGGCCCTCGCTGCTGAGCGAGCGCTCGCCGCCGGCGCCGAGCAGATCGAGGTGCGGCAGCACGAGCACCTGACCGTCCTTGAGGCCGTGCAGCAGCTCGCGCAGGCGGACCAGCTGGCGCTGGCGCTGGCTGGTCGGGGCCAGCGGGTTGGGGGGGTCGTCGGGGAGTTTGAGCACCCGCGCCTCGAGCGCCGCGGTGTGGGCGATGCGATCGATGAGGTGGTCGACCAGCAACGTGTCGCAGTAGACCAGCGCCGACAGCCCGGCGGCCAGGAAGGAGGCGGTCCGCTCGATGTCCTCACCGTGGGCGATCAACACGGCCTGACGCTCGCTCAACTGCTCGGGGAGGGTGCTCGGGGCTCCAGGCGAAGCCAGCAGGGCCGGCTGCGGGGCGATGTCGGGCCGCGGCTCGGCCGGACCAGACGTCGGGGTAGACATTGCGAGGTGGCGGTAGTCGAACGGCGCCGCCGCGCGGACCACGAGCGTCAAACTGTGTAGCGGGCGATCGAGGTGCGGCGTCAGGTCGCTGGTCGCACGCAGCGGGAAGCGGGCCAGTAGGGCGCGCAACGTCAGCTCCTGACCCTCGATGTAGGCGAAGTCCTCGACGGTCCGCGGGGCGTCGTCGGTTATCAACTCGATGCGGGGCTTCGCGGTCATGCTCCGACTCCTTGCAGGTTGCGCGTAGCGACCGCCAGCTCGCGCCCGCCGCGGAGGGCGTCGGGGTCGAGCGCGCGGTGCGACCGAACGGCGTCGGGGTCGCTGCGGTCGAGCTGGAACAGTACGTCCCACCAGCGACCCAGCCCGAGCGCCCAGGCGAGCAGACCGTCGTGCTCCGAGGCGAGCGCGCCGAGGGCCGTCGCGGTCGCCGCGGCGATCCCATCGGCGTGGCGCACCAGGGCCGTCGCGTGGATGTCCAGCACCAGCGTGCGCCCGGCGGGGGTGTGGCGCAGGCGGTCGAGGACGCGGGTCCGCCAGGCCAGGACGTCCGGTGGGCACAGCGGGTCAGCGAACGTGCGCACGAGCCAGCGTCGGCCGTCCTGGTGGTCCGCGAGCGCGACGACCTGCGCGAGGCCGCGGTCCTCATCGCCAGGCGCGGGACGGTCGCGTAGGGCGGTCAGCGGGGAGCACTGACGCAGCAGGTCCGCCGTGGCCACGCTCCGCGAGCGCAGCCCGGGCGCGGCGATGGCGTCGCGGGCGACCCGGTCCCATGCCGACAGGGGCGGTGCGAGCGCCGTGAGCAGGGCAGGCGCCGCAGCCTCGTCGACGACGGCGAGCGCTAGCAGGATCAGATCGGCGGCCGGCCCCCTGGCGTCGCCGAGCGGCGGCGAGCGCCAGCGCAGGCGCGCGAGGTGCCGGGCGGCCACGACGCCGATCCGCGGCAGCAGCTCGGCGCCATGGTCGGCGAGATCAGCGAGCCCGACGGTTCCAGAGAGGCTGCCTGAAGGGACAGGTCCGGACGGCTCGAGGGCCCAGCGGAGCGCCCGCTCGGCGAGCTGGACGGCGGTCATGCGGACACCGCGAGCGGGCAGAGGGCCATGCTGCGGCCGAACCGGGCGTAGAAGCGGAGGGCGCGTTCGTCCGGGTCGCGGTCCGGTTCGAGGTTGACGAGGCCGGCGATCTGCCAGGCCTGGCGGAAGGTGGTGTGGTGCATGCGCACATCGATGCTCGACAGGCCGAGCCGCGGCGTCGCGGCGAACAGATGGGTGTGGTACCAGCCGAGCAGGCGCAGCCCGGTCCCGGAGATCCGCCGCTGGATCGCGCTGAACGAGTCGCCCGTGAAGGTGAAGTGGAGCAGCGAGGCGCCGCTGTGCTCGGCCAGGACGACGTCGGTGAGCTCGACGATGTGCCCGTCCGGGCGCGCCGCGTCGCGGAAGGCCCGGCCGAGCAGGAACCCGCCCGACTCGACCTGCAGCGAGAATTGCGCCGTGCGCGTGAACTGCTCGTACAAGGACCGTGGCACGACCACGCGCACGTCGGCGTCGGCTGGCTCGGCGGAGTCCGTCGCCGCGGCGGCGAACTCCATAGCGTCGCGCAGGGGCAGCGGCTCGTCCTCGATCCGACGCATGCGCATGAAGGTCCCCGAGCCCTCGGCCTCGGCGACCGGCGCCGCCGCGAGCACAGGTGCGACGCCGGCCGGCCACACCGCGAACCCGGCGGCCTCGCGCGCTCCGTCGGGCACGGTCCAGTCGGCGAGGAACGGCTGGACCGCCTCGCGGACGGTGTGCGTGTGGCGATAGACCACGCGGCCGCCGACGACCACCAGCAGGAACACGAGGCCGAGCTCGGGCGTGCGGTACGGCCAGCGCGTCGCCGGCTCGCCGGGGAATACGCTGGCGGCCGCGGGCAGGGCGACCGCGGCGACCGCACCGTCCGCCAGCGGGACGCCGAGCAGCCGCTCGAGGAACGGGCGGACGGCAGCCGCCAGCGGGACGGCAGTCGCCAGCGGGGCGCCGTCGTCGCGGACGAGCCAGACGAGGTCGATGCGTGGGTCCAGCGAGGCGACGCTCATGGCTGTTCGTCCAAGCGGCGGAGGCGGAGTCCGGTCGCGGTCGCGGTCTGTTGCATCGCCGCCAGCGTGACCCCGCCGCGCGCCTGGATCGCCGCCTGGCCGGCGGGGGAGGCGGCCCAGCGGGCGGCCTCTGGGTTGTAGCCCTCGCTGACGACGTAGTTGCGATAGCCGGCCATGTCGACCAGCATCTGGCAGATCACGCCGAAGTGGAGGCCGCTGCGATAACTCTCGGCGAGCGCGCCGAGGCAGACGAGGCCGTACTTCGGCTCGATGTTGGGGTGGAAGATCTCTTGCTGCCAGAACACGACCGGCGCCGCCAGCGGGAAGTCGGCCGGGGTCTGCAGGAACACGCGGTGGTGGTCGACCGGCGTCAGGTCGATCGATGCGTAGGCGCGGGCGGGGAACGAGAACACGTACTCGGTCGGGATCTCGGTCGAGTTGACCTCGACCTGAAACCACGGGTTGGCGGCCGCGAACTCCTGGATCTGGTTGCGGACCTGCGCGAGCGACTCGGCGCGCAGCATCGGGTTGACCGCCCCGGCGACCGCCTCGGGGTTGACGACCAGAGTGTCACGCGGGCGCACGCCGCTGTCGTGCAGGGTCTGGTCGCCGCGCAGCCGCCGACGGCCGCCCGTCGCCGGATCGAGGTGGTCGACGACGGCGGGTCGCCCGCCGGCCTTGTCGGCGGGCCAGAAGTCGGCGTCGTAGTTGCCGACCACGCTGCGCGCGAGCTCGCTGACGCGGGTCGCGGCCCGGACCTGATCGATCTCGTAGCGCGCGCCGTCCGGCCCCTCGACATACAGCGGATCGAGGAAATAATCGCGGTGCTGGTGCGGGGTCGCCGTGACGACCGCCGCGGCTCCGCGGGCCGCGAAGAACTGCGTCATGTCCTCGCGCACCACCTCCTGCTCGGCCGCCGACGACTCGCCCGAAAATGTGAGGATGACGCTGCCACGTAGCGCCAGGTCGAGCTGCATGCGGACGCCGCGGGCCGCCGCCAGTCGCCGCAGCTCCTGGACAAGGAGCAACATCTCGTCGTCCGCCGTGTCGCCCTCGAGGACGACCTTCATCGTCCGCGTTGCGACCTGGTCCGCACCAATCTGAGGCTTCACCGGTGGCCTGGTGTCGACGCCCCGCGTGAACACTGGATTGCCGGGGAACATGCGTGCGACCGCTGCGATCAGTCGGCGCAGACCATCGGGCACTGCCCCGTTGCCGAGCTCGGTGCAGACGCGGCGCCAGTAGTCGAGCGGAGTCGAGAAGTTAGCGAAGGTAGGGGCGCGCTCGCTGGGAAAGTCGATCGCCGCGAGGACGCCACCGGCCCGCTCGCGCTCGTCGATCACCCGCGCCAGCTCACGGATCAGGCCGCCGGTCTCGGCTTCGTCGTACGTCATCGGAGTCTCGGATCGCAGCGGACTCGGTACATGAGAGCGCGTGGTGGCGCCGTCCAGCAAGACCTTTGCGGGACAAATATCGGAACGAGTGGGGCGAGGCAGCAATTCATCGATGGCTGGCGTGGGATCTCTGCTTCCCTGGTACAGTGTGCGGCGCGGTGTCCGTCGATCACCCTCACCCGGGGTCAGTCTCGACAAGCGTCTCGGGTGTGGGCCTGATAATCGCGCGGCCCGCGTCGCTGCCTGACCTTTGGGCCATCTTCGTTTCCTGCTCGCCCCATGCCTGATTCATCCCGCGCCAGCGAACCCGCGTGGACCCCGGCGCAGTTCGCAGCGCCGGCCGAGGATGGTCGCCTCGTGTGCTGGTTGTGCCCGCACCTGTGCACCCTCCGCGACGGCCAGCTGGGACGGTGCAAGGTCCGCCGCCGCCACGGGGATGACCTCGAGACCGCGACATCAGCGACCACGACCTGGCATGTCACGGCGATCGAGCGCAAGCCGCTGTACCACTTTCTGCCCGGCTCCCGGGTCCTGACCCTCGCGGCGCCCGGATGTACTTTCGCATGCACATATTGTCAGAACTTCCGCCTGTCGCAGTTCGGGCGCGACCCCGAAGCGACATGGACGGCCGAACCGGTTGACGCCGATGCCGTCGTCTCGATCGCGCGCGCGGGCGGCGTCGACGCGATCGGCTTTTCCTACGCCGAGCCGATCCTGTCCGCCGAACTGACCCTGGCCCTTGCGCCGCCGGCTCGCGCCGCTGGCCTCGCCGTCGTGTGGAAGTCGAACGGCTTCATCACCGAACCAGCGCTCGCTCGACTCGCCGGGGCCGTGGACGCCGTCAATATCGATCTCAAGACTGCCGATGACGCGAGCCACCGCGCGCTGACCGGCGCCGCGGTCGGACCAGTGCTCGCGGCGATCCGCGAATTTCACGCCCGCGGCGTCTGGGTCGAGGTCTCGACGCCGATCATCCCGGGTCTGCATACAGTCGACATGCTGGCCCGTCTCGCGGCTCAGATCGCCGCTGTTGACCCCGATATTCCGTGGCACCTCCTGCGCTTCCACCCCGACCACCGCCTCGTCCATCCGCCACCGACGAGCCCAACGCTCCTGGCCGCCGCCGTCGACCAAGCCCACGCCGCCGGGTTACGTCATGTCTACGTCGAGCGCGCCCTCGGGGACGCAGCCCGCACGACCTTCTGCCCCGATTGCCTCGCTGTCGCCATCGAGCGCGAACCGTGGTCGTTGCGTGGCATGCACCTCGTCGACGGCCAATGTGTTGCGTGCTCTACGAGCATCGCGGGTGTATGGACTCGGCGTCATGCGCTGGCGACGCTTGATGAACCACGTGCCTAGGCTGCTGCGAGCTTCTCCAGGATTTCTCCGGGGCCGGGGTGGCCAGGTGGGCACTCCAGCGGGCTCTCAGAGTCTCGATTCCCGCGTATAACCGCGCTGTCAGGCGAGCGGGCGCGAACGGGGTGGATCCGAACGCGGAATTCGTGGGAATTCGAGGTCTGAGGGCCGGCTGGGAGGCCGTTTAGGCCGCGCGGGAGCGCAACCTCGGTGTTCGACTTCGACGGCG
>Ga0075163_10008236_pt1 | contig 13766 bp, 12 predicted proteins | sample JI1023141ADNA_FD_71478 | JGI IMG/M metagenome (GOLD analysis project Ga0075163, IMG submission 71478) | Wastewater effluent complex algal communities from Wisconsin, to seasonally profile nutrient transformation and Carbon sequestration -... | ecosystem: Engineered > WWTP > Effluent > Algae...
CGTGGTGAAGTGGTTCAAGAAATTCATGCCCGTGACCAATGACTTCCGAGGGAACAAATTCTTCGTGCGAGAGAACGGTGTTCGCATGGCCACGCCTTTGTTTGTTGTCCTCATGCTCGTCGAGATATCGGATGTGATCTTCGCCGTTGATTCCATCCCCGCTATCTTCGCCGTCACGAAGGATCCGTTCATCGTCTATACCTCAAACGTCTTCGCCATCCTCGGCCTTCGCTCCCTCTACTTCGCGCTCTCGGGCGTGCTGGACAAGTTCCACTACCTCAAGGTCGGCCTCGGTGTCGTGCTCACCTTCGTCGGTGTGAAGATGCTCCTCGGCCACACTGAGTGGAAGATCGACACCCATCTTTCGCTCGGAGTGATCGTCGCCATTCTCACCGCCTCCGTGGTTGCGTCACTCGTCTGGCCGAAGAAGCCAGTGGCTTTCCATCCGCCAACCGCGTGACCTCGAATGCAACCTTGCACTCGCACCCAAGTCTTGCTCCATGACACAGCTCGCCAATCTCATTGTCAGTGCCCGATGGTTTCAAGGTTTGATCATTGTCGCGATCCTCTTCGCTGGCGTATTGGCCGGGATCGAGACGAGCGCGAGCATCATGGCGGAGCATGGGGCACTGCTGCGCGTCCTTGATGGCATCGTGCTCGGCATCTTCATCGTGGAGGTGCTCTTGAAGCTCGCGTCGCACGGCCCCAAGCCCTGGCTCTACTTCCGCGATGGCTGGAATGTGTTCGACTTCATCGTCGTGGCGCTCTGCTGCCTGCCGATCAATTCTCAATTCGCCGTCGTGCTGCGCCTCGGCCGCACGCTGCGACTATTGAGATTGGTGACCGCGCTGCCGAAACTCCAGATGCTCGTCGGTGCCCTGCTCAAGAGCTTCAGTTCCATGGGCTACGTCGGGATGCTGCTCGGTGTGATGTTCTACATCTATGCGATCATGGGCGTGCATTTGTTTGGCAAACACGACGCCGAGCATTTCGGTAGTCTGCCACCTGCGCTCATGAGTCTGTTTCAGATCATCACCCTGGACAACTGGAGCGACATTTTCGCAGCCGCCAAAGGATCATCGCCAGGTGCTGCCGCCGCCTACTTTGTCACCTTCATCCTGCTCGGCACCATGATCATGCTGAACCTCTTCATTGGCGTCATCATGAACAGCATGTCCGAGATGCACGAGGAGTTGGAGAAAGAGGAGAAAAGCGCTTCGCGAGGCATCACAGACGAACTCCGACGGATCGAGAAAGAAATCGCGGTGCTGCGTAAATCCCTGTCAGCACAGAGTCCTCAGTGAAGATCACGCCACGGCTCTCCCGTCGGCCGTTGCTCACGCTCCCGACACCTTGAAGCTCCCATCGAGCTGCTTCTCGAATGCGTGGAGTTGCTTCCCGTTCGGGTCGATATGCCGGAAGATCATGCGCTCCTTGCCGGCCTGGATGTGGGTGAAGCCATAGACCGACTGCGAGAAGGGGCCGCGCTTGTCATTCTTCATCGGCCTCACGCGCGCACCACCGCCGCCGGAGACGACGAACGAGGTCTTTTGTCCCTCCAACTCCAAGTGCTGCAGGTCGTGGTCGTGGCCGCAGAGATACACGTGCACGCCGTGCGTCTGGAGCAACGGTGCCAGCTCAGCCACAAGCGACTTCGTGTCGCCATGCTGACCGTTGGAATACACCGGATGGTGGCCCACGCAGACCGTCCAAGGCGCGCGCGGCTTGGCCAGCTCAGCCTTAAGCCACGCCATCTGCTCCTTCTCCTCGGCTTCCGTCAGCGAGGCCTTCGGCTTCCCGTCCTTGGGATTCTTTCCCCCGCTCACCGAGCGCAGATTCGTGTCGAGGCAAAGAAACGTCACTGGCCCCTTGTCGATGCGATACCACTTCGCGGGCATCGTCCAGCGTGTGCCGCCCTGCTTGGAGTAGGCCAGCTGTACCTGCTCGCCGCCCGCATTGTCGTGGTAATCGTGGTTGCCCAGCACCGCAGGGCAGGGACCGGGAAAGGCGCTGGCCGGATACATCTCCTCGAAGCCAGTCTGCCACCGGGGTGAATTCAGTCCGCCGGGCATCGGCTTGTAGAAATTGTCTCCCAAGAGCAGCAGGCCCTCCGTCTTGAGCTTCAGGTCAGCCGTGTATTTCTTCATGCCATTGGCCACTGCCGTCTGGGGTGGCTCCATGCTCCCGAAGTCGCCGATCGCCAGCCAATGCAGGTCGCCGTCGGCAGCCGCCTCAGCGGCGTCCAGCACGCTACCGCCCACATTCAGGCCCAGCGCGGCGCTGGAGCAAAATGCGGTGCGGAGCAAACGACGTCGGGACCAGTTGGCGGGTGCGGATGATTTCATGTGCGTCTTTGAACGCGGAGGCGGCACAGTGACTTGCATCCAACAGATTCCATTTGCACCCGCCTCGCTCTCCACTATCCACCATCAACCACCCACTTGTCTCCGCCTGCCTTCCGCCGACCAGCTTCCCATCCACGAAATCCGCGACGCGCTCGTCAGTGCGTTGCGCGATCCTGCGCTGCCAAATCTCCTGATCAAAGCGCCCACGGGTTCGGGCAAATCGACCCGGGTGCCGAAGTTCGTGCTCGACTCCGGCATCCTCGGCGACAAAAAGGTGATGGTCTTGCAACCGCGCCGCATTGCCGCGCGAATGCTGGCGGCGCGTGTGGCGAAGGAGCGCGGCGGTCGTCTCGGCGATGAGGTGGGCTATCAGGTGCGCTTTGAGAACGTGAGCAGCAAGGACACGCGGCTCATGTATGTGACCGAGGGTGTGATGCTGCGGCATCTGCTGGACGATCCGCAGCTCTCGAAGGTAGGCTGTCTGGTGATCGATGAGTTTCACGAGCGGCATCTCGATGGCGACCTCTGTCTCGCTTGGGCGCACGCGATGCAAAAGACACGTCGGCCTGATTTGAAGATCATCGTCATGTCCGCCACGCTTGTTCCGGGGCCACTGCACGAGTTCCTCGCGCCCTGCAAGATGCTGGAGTCGGCGGGTCGCACATTCCCGGTCGAGGTGCGCTATCAAGCACCACAGAAGACAAAGTTGGGCTACGACGAGTTCATGTGGGATCAAGCGGCGCGCGGCTGCGAGACGCTGCTGACGTCGCCGGGATTCGATGGCGACATCCTCGTCTTCATGCCCGGCGGCTACGAGATCCGCAAGACGATGGCGGCTCTCAGCGGCCGCGGTTTTTCCAAAACCTACCGCATCATGCCGTTGCATGGTGAACTGCCGCCGCAGGATCAAGATGCCGCCGTCGCACCGAGCGATCAGCGGAAGATCATCGTCTCCACGAATGTAGCCGAGACATCGCTGACCATCGAAGGCGTGCGCGCGGTGGTGGACTGCGGCCTCGCGCGAATCGCCGCCTACGATCCGCGCCGCGGCATCAACACGCTCACGATCCAGAAGATCAGCCGAGCCTCCGCCGAGCAGCGCGCGGGACGTGCCGGACGCATGGGCCCAGGCATCTGCGTGCGCCTGTGGCCCGAGCGCGAGCATTTGCATCGCGCGGAGAGCGAGGCTCCCGAGATCGCGCGTCTGGATTTGTCCGAGGCGGTGCTCGCGCTGCGCACGGCGTCTGACAAAGCGGCGCTGGACATCGACTGGTTTCAAAAACCGACCGACGCCTCGCTCAAACGCGCCGAGCGTCTGCTGCACGATCTCGGCGCACTCGATCACGAGAGCAACGTCACGTCCATCGGCCGCAAGATGGCGGGCTTCCCATTACATCCGCGCTTCTCGCGCATGTTGCTCGCCGCTGCGGAGCAAGGTTGCCTGGCAGAGGCAGCGATCTGTGCTGCCATCGCGCAGGGTCGCGAGATTCTCCTCGCCACCAAGGACAACACCAACCGCAAGAACGAGGACTTCTGGGAGAATAATGACCTGAGCGAGTTTCAGGCTCTGCTGCGCGCCTTTGATAAAGCAGAGGCGCTGAACTTTGACACGAACGCCTGCTCGCAGCACGGCATCCATGCGCTGGCCTCGCGGGAGGCGGCGCGGAGTGCGGATCAATTCCTCCGCCTCTGCCAGCGGCATGGCTTGCCCATCAATACCGAGCCTGCGGCACCGGAAGCACTGGCCAAGACGATCCTTGCCGGCTTCTCCGATCACGTCGGCTGCGAGACGGGCGCGGGCTCGCGGGTGTACAATCTGACGGGCGGGAATCGCGGTCATCTCGCCAAGGACGCGCACATCAAGCCGCCGCGTCTGCTCGTCGCATCCGAGATCACCGAGATTCAGGGCAAGGCGCTGCAAGTGCAACTCGGCAACGTCACACGCATCGAGGAGGACTGGCTGCGAGAGCTTTTCCCCGACGACATTGCCACAGGGAAGCGCGCCTTTTATGACGCGGTCAACCGCCGCGTGGTGAACGTCGAGGAGACGCGCTTTCGCGATCTCGTCCTCGCTTCCCGCGAGCGGGGTGAGCCGGACGAAGCCACCGCTGCTACGCTGCTGGCCGATGAAGTCGTGGCCGGTCGGCTCACACTCACGCTTTGGAATGAGAAGGTGGAGCAATGGATCACGCGCGTGAACTGCCTCTCCAAGTGGATGCCCGAGCTGGAAATTCCCGCCATCACCGATGAAGACCGCCGCCTCATCATAGAGCAAGTGTGCCACGGAGCCACGGCGTATCGACAGCTCAAGGACAAGGAAGTTTTCCCCGCGCTGCATCAGTGGCTGAACGCCATGCAGCGCGATCTGCTGGAGCGCTACGCGCCTGAGCGGCTCTCGCTGAAGAACGGCAAGACCGCGAAGATCGTCTATGACGAGAAGCAGCAGCCGAGTGTCTCCGTCGTGCTGCAACAACTCTACGACGTGAACGAGAACCCCAAAGTCGCCGCCGGTCGCATTACCGTCGTCGTGCATCTGCTCTCACCGGCTCAACGTCCTATCCAGACCACCGGCGATCTCGGCCGCTTCTGGAGGGAGAGCTATCCGGCGGTCCGCACCCAATTGAAAGGCCGCTACCCTCGACATGAGTGGAGGTGAAGCGGAGCGAGGCCGCATCGGACTTGAAGAACCGATGCCAGGCTGCATCTTCCGGCCATGAGCGTTCAAACCATCAAGTCTGAGCTTGCCAATCTCAGTCCAGACGACCGGCGTGAGCTGGTAGCCTATCTCATCCAATTGAACCGCCAGCAATCATCTGACGGGCGAGTGCGCAGCCTTGGCGATGTGTTGGACGATCAGCGCTCAGGCCAGTGGCTCACGCTTGAGGAGGCGGATCGGCGTCTCGACTGGCTGCCAGACCCCGCATGAGCTATCGCCTGCTCATCTCGCTTGAGGTCATCGAGCATCTCGAAAAACTGCCCAAGACTATCCGGCAGCGTCTGCGCTCGCGGTTTGTGACGATGCTAACCGAACCCGCCATGTTCTCTGACTATGTTCACCACGATCCGGACAGCAGGCGCTTAGATGTCCATGTCTTTGGTCCGTTTGCCATCTATTACTGGAACGATTTCGCGGATCGCGATTTGAAGATCATCCGCATCGAGAAGGCCGGTGGTTGAAGCGAAAAGCAACATGGACCGCAAATCTCACGAACGCATTGCTCGAAAACTGACGTGATCAGTGACTTCGACACGCTGCTCTCCCAGCCCGCCCCGATCCTCGCGCTCGCGCCGATGCAGGACGTGACCGACCTGCCGTTCATGCGCATCATGAAGCGCTACGGCGGCGCGGACTTGTATTACACCGAGTACTTCCGCGTTCATGCCGACTCGTGTCTGAACAAGACGATCCTGTCGTCCATCACGCGAAACCCGACGGGCCGACCCATTATCGCGCAGATGATCGGTAACGACATCCCATCGCTCGTGCGCACCGTGCGCGATCTGTTGCAGCATCCGGTTGCAGCCATTGACCTCAATCTCGGATGCCCCGCGCCTGTCGTGTATCGCAAGTGCGCCGGCGGCGGATTGCTGCGCGATCTGCCGCTCGTAGATTCAATCCTCGGAGCACTGCGCGACGCGATCCCGGGCCGCTTCACCGTGAAGACACGCATCGGCTTCGACGACGAGCGCACCATCGACGCGCTGCTTCCCATCTTTGCCAAGCACTCGCTCGATCTCCTCACCGTTCATGGTCGCACAGTTCTCCAGATGTATCGTGACGGCGTGCGCTACGATCTCATCGCCGAAGCAGCGCGCGCCATGAAATGCCCCGTGCTGGCGAACGGCAACATCTCGACCCCCGAGGACGCCCAGGCGGTTCTCCGCGAGACAGGCGTGCGCGGACTCATGATCGGCCGCGGCGCGATCCGCAATCCGTGGCTCTTCCAGCAGATCCACGCACACCTGCGAGGCGAGAGCTATCCGGTGCCCACCGGACGCGATGTCCTCGACTACATCCACACGCTCTACGAGGCCGTGTGCAATCCTGCCGTCCGTGAAGTGGCAAACGTGACGAAGATGAAGCGCTACATGAACTTCATCGGCGCGGGCCTGGAGCAGAGCGACGCCTTCCTTCACGGCATCCGTCGCTCCACCACGCGCACCGAGTTCTTTGCCATCTGCACCGGGCATCTCGATCACTCGCAAGCGATGACGCTCAGCCCGTCAGCGGGCGCGGCCAAGCCTTCCGTCCCTGGGAGCGCGGGTCTGTGACCCGCCGGGCGAGTCACAGACTCGCGTTTCCAGGGTGCCGCCCTGCCTTCGGCAGCAGTTCCGCTCCCTTGATCAGCCGGCAGAATTCCTTCTTGGTCAGGGTCTGGTGCGCGCCTTCTTTCGTCTCCATGTCTTTGATGTCCTTGTAGGCAACGCTCATGCGCTCGAGATGAACGATGCGGAGGTGTTGCTCGCCCTTTTTCCAGACTTGTCCTTGTTCCAGTTTCAATTTCATGGGCAAGAATAGCCGTGCATGATCCGCCTGACTAGCGCGTTTGTTTTTCCGCATGAAATCACGCCATCTGCTCCTCTCCGTCCTGTTCACCCTGACCGCCACCTGCAACGCTGCCGATACCATCGGCCTTGGTGCAAAGCCAACTCCCGGATCGGAGGTGATCATTGATGGCACGCGCCCGTTGCTCGATGAAAAGTGGATCTACTGGGAGGGGCCGCGCTTCGGCTCGTCGATGCCGATCAAGTGGAAGATCGTCGAGGATCCGGTAGATGGCGGCACATGCTTGATGACGGACGACCGCGCAGCCGACGGTGGCAAGTATGGCGCGGCGGACATCGTGACGAAGAAGCCATACCGCGACTTCCGCCTGCACATCGAGTTCCTCGTGATGAAGCCCAGGGGCAACAGCGGCGTGTATTTGCAGAACCGCTTCGAGATTCAGATTCAGGAAGGCGACAAGACCAAGCACGGCATGGGCGCGGTGATCAACGAGACTGAATCGCCCTACCACGCCTTCGCTGGGATCGGAAAATGGAACGCCTACGACATCAACTTCCGTGCCGCTCGCTTCAAGGATGGCAAGATGGTCGAGAAGCCGCTTGTCTCGATGTTCTTCAACGGCCAGAAGGTCCACACAAACGTGCAGATTCAACAAGTCTGGGGCGGACCGAACTCCGGCGTCGATGGTGGAAACAGTGGAGGCAAGGGCATCACCGATACGCCTCAGGGGCTGAAGCTCCAGTGCGAGGGGCACGACATCCGCTACCGCAATGCGTGGATCAAGGAACTCGATCTCGCCGCGCCGGACACAGACTTCAAGGAGTAGTGACCAGGGCCATGGCTCGGACGTATCTGCGCTGATGAAAAATCCCGCAACCCTGCTCCGCAAAGTCGCCCTGCTTGAGGCGGTGTCCTATCTCGTGCTGCTCGGCGTCGCCATGCCGCTTAAATATGTCTGGAAGATGCCCATGGCCGTGTCCGTGGTCGGCATGATCCACGGCGCTCTATTCGTCGTGCTCTGTTGGGCGCTCCTCCAGGTGATGACGACTGCGCGGTGGCCCGTGATGCGAGCGGCGCTGGTGTTTGTGGCATCGCTGCTGCCGTTCGTGCCATTCTTCCTGGATCGCTGGATGCGAGCGCAGGAGGAAGACTTCGCTGCCAGGGAGTTGGCTGATTAAGCCTGACTCATTAGACCGCCCACGCCGGCCTCTCCGTCTCGAATACCATCCGCTTCTTCGTGATCGGATGATCAAACGCGAGCCGCCAAGCGTGGAGTTGGAGCGGTGAGGCATCCATCGCGAGCGTTTGTGTATCGCCAAGCTGCTGGCGGGGGAGATAGGCGGCGTCTCCGCAAACCGGGAAGCCGAGATGCCAGAGGTGAACGCGGATTTGATTCGTGCGGCCGGTGATTGGGCGTGCCTCCAGCAAAGCCGTGCCGTCGGCATGGCGTTGCAATACGTTGAACTCGGTGCGCGATGCCTGTCCGTCGTCCTCATCGATCGCGTGTGAGCCGAGGCCGCCGGGTTCGTTGCTGATCGGTGCCTCGCAGACGAACGAGTCTTCGGCGGGATGTCCCTGGACGCGGACGAGATAGACCTTCTCGATCCCGCCTTTGATGAACTGTTGCTGAAGCAGCGCCGCGAAGTGCCGCGTGCGAGCGCAGACGACCAGGCCGGTCGTGTTGGCGTCGAGTCTGTGGGCGAACTTGGGCCGCTGCGGCGCATAGACTTCGCAAAGGATGTACTGAAGCGTGTTGCGATTGAAGCGACCACTCGGATGCGTGGGCAGCGGCGCGGGCTTGTGCAGGACGAGCAGAGCCTCGTCCTCGTGCAGGATGCGGATGTCGGCGTTCACATCCGGCTCGGTCGTGCCGGGGATGATCTGGATGCAGCGCTCGCCTGCCCGCACGAGGTAGTCGGCGCCGATGATGCGACCCTCGTCATTTAAAAAGCGTCCGAGATCGCAGCGGCGGAGCCATTCTTCGCGTTCGATGTGAGGAAAGATGGCGCAGAGGAACTCGATCAGCGTGTGACCATCGAACTCGGCGGGCACGTTGAGCGGGCGACGGTTCTCGTATGGCACGCTGCCGGGCAGGGGAGTGGTGACGCGGCAGATGGCGGCGTGTCGCTCCTCGATGTTCTCCCGCATCTTCTCGTCGCTCGTCTTGAAACAATACGGGCACGACACATTCGGCACGAAGCGGGGATCATCCTGTTCTTCTGCCGTGAGCGGCGTCTGGCATGCAAAGCAAATGGCGGACTCGGTCTCGCGCAGGCTCGGGTCCACGCCGACGCGCTGGTCGAAGACGAAGCACTCCCCGTCGTAGTGCGCCTGGCCGCATTCCTCGAAGTACTTCAGGATGCCGCCTTCGAGCTGCCAGATGTGTTTGAAGCCCTCCTGTTCCATGAACGGCGCGGCTTTCTCGCAGCGAATGCCGCCAGTGCAGAACGTGACGATGGGCTGATCCTTCAGTTCCGGCGGGAGCCGACGAACGGCCTCGGGAAAATCGCGGAAGTGATCGACGCGGATGGGAATCGCGCCCTTGAAGGTGCCGAGCTTCACCTCGTAGTCGTTGCGCGTGTCGAGCAGCGTCACGGGCCGACCTTCGTCGAGCCATTGCTTCAGCGTGCGCGCCTCCATGCGTGGCGAAGTGTAGCGGGCCGGATCGATGCCCTCGACGCCAAAGGCGATGATCTCCTTCTTGATCCGCACCAGCATCCGCGTGAACGGCTGCTCCTCGCTGTCGCTGTATTTTGGTGCGAGATCGGCAAGGCCTTCAATGGCGCGAATCTCGGCCACCAGTTCATCGACCTGCGTGCGCGGACCCGCGACGAACAGGTTGATGCCCTCCGTGCTCAGTAAGATCGTTCCCTTCAGTCCAAGCGCCTTGCAGTGGGCGATCAGCCGCTCACGCAGCGGCTTGAGGTCGGTGAGCGGAGCAAATTTGTAGCAGGATATGTTCGTGATGGCTGGCATGGGGCGGGGACGAATGACGAATGACGAATGACGAATGCGAGACGGAGGATTGAATCGGCAGGAGTCAGAAGTCAATCTGGACGCTGCCACCGATTTTGCGCGGGCATCGTTGGATCCTACCACTGACTCGTGCCTGATCTCAGAATCTTGAATACTGAATCCTTTCCCGTGCATAGCTGCCGATCCTGCTGCATGTATGCTTCTTATGCCATTCAGTTCACTCGGGCTCGATCCCAAGATTCTCCAAGCCGTCAAAGAAGCAGGTTACACAGAGCCCACGCCCATTCAGGCAGCCGCCATTCCGCAAATCATCGCAGGGCATGATCTGATCGGCATCGCGCAGACGGGAACCGGCAAGACGGCTGCATTCACATTGCCGATGCTCACCAAACTGGCGACGTCGCTCGGCGGCGCACCGCAGCGCGGCACTCGCGCGCTGGTCATCGCGCCGACTCGCGAGCTGGCCCATCAGATCGAAGAGAACGTCCGCGGCTATGCCAAGCACCTCCGCCTGACCATGGCCACCGTATTTGGCGGCGTGGGCGAACGGCCCCAAATGGAGGCTCTTCGCAACGGTACCAATTTGATCATCGCCTGCCCAGGTCGGCTCGTTGATTTGACGAGCCAGCGTTGCGCGAACTTTTCCGCACTGGAGTATCTCGTGCTCGATGAAGCGGACCGGATGCTCGACATGGGCTTCCTCCCCGACATCCGTCGCATCGTGAAGCAACTTCCGCAGAAACGCCAGACGCTGCTTTTCTCCGCCACGCTCTCGAAGGAGATCGAGCAACTGACAGGCGAGTTCCTGCGCAATCCGAAGACCGTCCAGATCGGCAAGCGGTCAAACCCCGCCGAGACCGTGACGCAGATGGTCTATGAAGTGCCGATGCATTTGAAGCCCGGCCTGCTCTCGCATTTGCTCGCCGACCCAGCGATGGATAGCGTACTCGTCTTCACCCGCACCAAGCACGGCGCGGATCGTGTGGCGCGCAGACTTGAACAGCAGGGCATCAAATGCGGCACGCTGCACGCCAATCGCTCACAGAACCAGCGGCTCCGTGCGCTCAAGGACTTCAAGGCGGGAGCGCTGCGTGTTCTCGTCGCCACCGACATCGCCGCACGCGGCATTGATGTGGACGGCATCTCACATGTCGTGAACTACGACTTCCCGATGCATTCCGAGGATTACGTCCATCGCATTGGTCGCACCGGTCGCGCCCTGGCCATCGGCGATGCGATCAGCTTCATCACCCCAGAAGATCACGGCCCGCTGAAGACGCTGGAGCGGTTCATCGGTCGCGGAATCGTTCGCAAGAAGGCAGAAGGCTTTGATTACACCGCCTCCGCACCTCCGAGAACCGAAGAACCGGGCCGCAGGTTCGGCGGTGGTGGTCGTCAGCAACAGCAACGGCGCGGTGGTTCATCCGATCGTTCGGGCGATTCACGAGGCGGTGATTCTCGCTCTGCACCAGCCGCTCAAGCTCCCGCTGCCAAGAAAAGCTGGTGGGGACGCGGTCGCTGAAATCGCGACAGGTCCTTATTTCCAGCCGCCACCGAGAGCCTTCAGAAGGATGACGGTGGAGATAAGGCGTTCGCCGTCGATGCGGGCAAGGGAGAGTCGGGTGTTGAGGACGGTGCGGTCGGCATCGACAACCTCAAAGTAGCTGGCTAGACCTTTGTCGTAGCGCAGACGGGCTAGGCGCGAGGTGTCGTTGGCCGCAGTGAGCGCGGCATTCACGGCTGCGCGCTGTTTAGCATATGCCCGAAGATCGAGCAGGGCGTCTTCGACATCGCGCAGGGCCACGAGGATCGATTGGCGGTAGCTGGCGAGCGTCTCGTCGTACTTTGATTTGGTGGCGGCGAGGTTGGACTTAAGCCTGCCGCCGGTGAAAAGCGGAGCACTGATGCTGGGGCCGATGGAGAGCACGCGGTTCTGCCAGTCGGCAAACATGTCAGTGCCGATGGTCTCAAAGCCGGCCGCGCCGGTGAGCTCGAACGTGGGATAAAAGGATGCTTCGGCCACGCCGATCTCCGCATTGGCGGAGCGGAGGTTTTGCTCGGCGGCCCGGATGTCGGGGCGACGCTGGAGCAACTGCGATGGAAGGCCTGCCGGCACGGTGGGTGGCATTGGCAGGGACTTGTCGGCGGCGACGCGAAACTCGGACGGCAACTGGCCGCAGAGAACGGCGAGCGCGTGCTCGGCGGAGCCTCGCAATCGTTCGAGGATGGCGAGGTCGTTGCGCGCGAGTTCGAGTTCGGTGCGAGCGCGGGCGACATCCATCTCATTGGCGAGGCCGCCTTTGAAACGGGAATCCTGCAGATTGAGCGCTTCCTGCCGAAGGCTGATGGTGTCCCTCACGATTTGCATCTGCGCATCATTCGAGCGGAGCAGGAAGAAATTCCGTCCGACTTCGGACGCGATGGTCAGGCGCTGAGCCGAGAGGTTGTCCATCGACGCCTGCTGCGAGGCGCGTGCTGACTCGACGGAGCGGCGAACGCGGCCCCAAACATCGGCTTCGAAGCCAAGATCAAAAGTCGTGTGGTAGCTGTCGCGTTCAGTTTCAGGAGTTGGAAATCCCGGCGGAAGATTCGCCGAGAATGACGACTCCGACACACGCTCGAGCTTGCCGGCATGATTCAGACTGAGCTGCGGAAACCACTCGGAGCGCTTCACGCCAATGAGCGCGCGAGCCGTCTCCACACGAGCCTGAGCGCCGCGCAGATCCTGATTGTTTTCCAGTGCCTGATTCACGAGCCGCGTGAGCTGGGCGGAATGGAAAAGACTCCACCATTCACCGGGCGGCGGGATGTCCGCAGTGGACGCGCCTTCCTTAAACTTCTTCGGCATGTGGATGTCCGGCAGCGCGAAGTCGGGGCCGACGGTGCAGGAGGGGAGGGCGATTGCTAGAAGCAACAAATGACGAATGACGAATGACGAATGATGAATGACTGAGGAAGGGGGAAGGGGCGGTTGCATGGCTGTTCGTAAATTCGTCATTCTGCATTCGTCATTTCGCCGCGATGAAAACATCCACCTGCTGGCCGACATACAGAGGCGTCTCCTTCGGTTTCTGCAAACGGTAGATGACCTGGAGCACGCGGGTATCGACGCGCTCGGTGCTGGCACCGGTGAGCGAGACCTTTGGAATCACAAATGGCTCGATGCGCTCGAATGTGAGTGGATACGCGGTCTTCGCATCGCCTTTGAGAAACGCGGTGGCGGGTTGGTTGGCTCTCACGCTCATCGCGTTTTGCTCATCGACATCGACGCGCACCTGGAAAGTGTCGAGATCGCCGAGAATCAGGGGCGCGAGCTTGTTCTGGATCGAAGCGTACTCGCCGGCACGGATGTTGACTTGGAGGATGGTGCCGGCCTTTGGCGCGCGCACGGTGAGGCGCTCAATGAGCATTTCGGTCTGCTGTTTGTCTGCTTGGGCAGCTTGCAACTGGGCCTCGGCCGCGGTGACTTCGGCTTTGCTGACGGCCACATCGTTTGAGCGGTTCTTCAAGTCATCCTGGCTGATGGCGCGCTGATCGGTCACGGATTTCAGGCGGTCGAGCATGTCTTGCACTTTGCCGAGCTGGGCGCGGCTGACGTCGAGATTGGCCTGGCCGACTGCGATGGCGGCCTGCTGTTTCAAAAGCGCGGCGCGCAGCTCGCGGTCGTCAAGAATGAGGAGCGGATCGTCCTTCTTCACCTTGTCCCATACCTGAACCTTCACCGCAGTGACGAGGCCAGGCACAGGAACGCCGATGGATACATTCTCGCTGAGTGGTTCGAGGATGCCCGTGGCGGCCACTCCTCCCTCATAGGGTTTCACGGGCGGCGTCACAGGCGGAGGGGGAATCTTCGCGGTGTCCTGTCCGTGAATGCTCTGCATGACCAGGGTCATGCTGATCACGCCGGCGATGGCGAGGGCGAAGGTGCCGTAGCGAAT
>Ga0075163_10008237_pt1 | contig 13765 bp, 14 predicted proteins | sample JI1023141ADNA_FD_71478 | JGI IMG/M metagenome (GOLD analysis project Ga0075163, IMG submission 71478) | Wastewater effluent complex algal communities from Wisconsin, to seasonally profile nutrient transformation and Carbon sequestration -... | ecosystem: Engineered > WWTP > Effluent > Algae...
GCCGACAAACTCAACACCCGACCACGCCCCACCCTCGACCTCGACACCCCAGCACAACGCATGGCCGCCCTCATTAGCCAAGCGGCCTAACCGTTGTCATGACCACTTGACTTTGCCTCGGACTTTTACCTCTGGAATGCAATTTCGGCGGGAACGCTAGCGAGCGCGGCGGGCCAGCCGCTCGCTGTCGCTGATCAGCACGCTCTTGCCCTCCAGCCGGATCCAGCCGCGGTGGGCGAAATCGGCGAGCGCCTTGTTCACCGTCTCGCGGGAGGCGCCGACGAGCTGGGCGATCTCTTCCTGGGTCAGGTCGTGGGTGACGCGCAGTGCGCCACCCTCCTGGGTGCCGAAACGCTGGGCCAGCTGCAGCAGCTGCTTGGCGACGCGGCCGGGCACATCGGTGAAGATGAGGTCGGCCAGGTTGTTGTTGGTGCGCCGCAGGCGGCGGGCCAGCACGCGTAGCAGCTGCTCGGCGATCTCGGGGCGGTCGGCGATCCACGCGCGCAGCGCCTCGCGGTCCATCGAGACGGCACGCACTTCGGTGATGGTGGTGGCGCTGGAGGTCCGCGGACCGGGGTCGAAGATCGAGAGTTCACCGAACATGTCCGACGGGCCCATGATGGTGAGCAGGTTCTCCCGGCCGTCAGGGGAACGCCGGCCGATCTTCACCTTGCCGGACGTGATGATGTAGAGCCGGTCACCGGGCTCGCCTTCGGCGAACACCGTGTGTCCGCGCGGAAAGTCGACAGGCTGCAGCTGCTTGGTCAGTGCAGCGACCGCAGTGGGTTCTACCCCTTGGAAGATTCCGGCCCTGGCCAGGATCTCGTCCACGTTGCCCCTCTTAGCTCTTCGGGTGATATGTCATGCGCAATCAAACACACGGTTGGCCGACCGCCCAGCTTGTCAGCGAAATCAGTCTAGAGGTTGCGCGGTCAACGACGAGCCAACGCTACACACGATTGGGCTGGCGAGTCGCGGGAAACTGCGGATTGGCCCCGCTCGGCGTCGCCAGCCGGGTGGGCAGACCGGTGAACGCCTGCGGCTCGCGGGCCGCCGGACGGGTGCGCTCCAGCAAATCGGTACCGACGTTTCCGTCCAGGGTGGCGCGGTCGTCGGTATCCAGGCTGGCTTCCAGGCGCCCGAGCCCGAAGGTCGCCAACATCAGCAACCCTGGGATGAAGGCGACCAGCAACCACGACACACAGGAGAGTAAACACGGCGAAGGTCTCAACAGGATCACGGTTTGTCACCGGTCGGCGCAGTGCCGGCCGTCGTTCTCTCCCGCCCGACATCCCGGCCCTTCGCTCACCATGTCCGCAAGTCAGTACGCTGATTCGGGTGAGTGTGAGCACCGTCCGCCGCAAGTCGGCCGCGGCATGGGACCGTGAGACCCCTCTCGGTCTGGTCCGGCGGGCCCGGCGGATGAACCGCGCCCTCGCGGTGGCGTTCCCGCATGTCTACTGCGAGCTGGATTTCACCAACCCGCTGGAGCTCACGGTGGCCACCATCCTGTCGGCCCAGTGCACCGACAAAAGGGTCAATCTGACCACCCCGGCGCTGTTCGCGCGATACCGCACCGCGCTGGACTACGCCCAGGCCGACCGCGCCGAACTCGAAGAGCTGATCCGGCCCACCGGTTTCTACCGCAACAAGGCCAACGCGCTGATCAACCTGGGTCAGGCGCTGGTGGCGCGGTTCGACGGGGAGGTACCCGACACCCTCGCCGATTTGGTCACGCTGCCCGGTATCGGGCGCAAGACCGCCAACGTGGTGTTGGGCAACGCCTTCGACATTCCCGGTATCACCGTCGACACCCATTTCGGCCGGCTGGTCCGACGCTGGCGGTGGACCGCCGAGGAGGACCCGGTGAAGGTCGAGCACATCGTCGGTGAGCTCATCGAACGCCGCGAATGGACGCTGCTGAGTCACCGGGTGATCTTTCACGGCCGCCGCGTCTGTCATGCGCGCCGCCCGGCCTGCGGGGTGTGCGTGCTGGCCAAGGACTGCCCGTCCTTCGGGGCGGGACCTACCGACCCGGTCACCGCGGCGGCACTGGTGAAGGGCCCCGAGACCGAGCATCTGCTGGCGTTGGCCGGGCTGTGAGTCGCTCCGCCCGCTGGACCGCCGCAGTACTGATCATCCTGGTGGCACTCGGCTACGCGCTCTGGCGCGAACTCGGCGCCGCGCCCGGCGGGAGCGTCGACGCGGGTAGCCCCGCCGCCCGCGATCACCGCGATGCCGACACTCCCGCGGCGCTCGCCGAACCGCGGGCCCGGGCCGACCTGTCGCCCTGCCCGGCACCCGGTGCCGGCGCCGGGCCGGCGGCGCTGCGCGGCATCAGCCTGGAGTGCGCGGGTGACGGCACCATGATGGATCTGGCACCGGCACTGGCGGACCGACCGGTGCTGCTCAATCTGTGGGCGTATTGGTGCGGGCCGTGCGCCGATGAGCTGCCCGCCCTGGCCGAGTACCAACGCCGGATGGGTGATCGGGTGCTCGTGTTGACGGTGCACCAGGACGAGAACGAGACCGCGGGCCTGCTGCGGCTCGCTGAGCTGGGCGTCCGGTTGCCGACGGTGCAGGACGGACGGCGTCTTGTCGCCGCGGCGCTGAAGGTACCCAACGTGATGCCTGCGTCCGTGGTGCTGCGGGCGGACGGTAGCGTGGCCGAAATCCTGCCGCGACCGTTCACCGACGCCGACGAGATCGCCGCGGCGGTGAATCCGTCGATAGGAGTTCCGGTTGAGTAGCACCGTCTCGCCGGGCGCCGCGCCCGCCTGGCTGCGGCCGCTGGTCGACAACGTGGCCGCGGTGCCCGACGCCTACCGCAGCCGGGTGCCCGCCGACGTGCTGGCCGCCATCACCGCCGCCAACGAATCCGCCACCCGCGCGGGCACCAAACGCGACGCCGCGGTGCTGGTGCTGTTCTCCGGCCCCGCCGAGGCACCCGTCGGCGGCCCGCCGCCGGACACCGACCTCCTGGTCACGGTCCGGGCCTCGACGCTGCGAAACCACTCCGGGCAGGCCGCATTCCCCGGTGGGGTGTCCGACCCGGAGGACGACGGACCGGTGTTCACCGCGCTGCGCGAGGCGCGCGAGGAGACCGGCGTCGACACCGATCGACTGACTCCGCTGGCCGTGCTGGACCGGATGTTCATCCCGCCCACGGGCTTCCATGTGGTCCCGGTGCTGGCCTACTCACCCGACCCGGGCCCGGTCCGGGTGGTCGACCCGCAGGAGGCTGCCATCGTCGCGCGGGTTCCGCTGCGCGCGTTCATCAATCCGGAGAACCGGCTGATGGTTTACCGGGACGCCAACACCAGCCGGTTCGCCGGCCCGGCCTTCCTGCTCAACCAGATGCTGGTGTGGGGTTTCACCGGCCAGGTGATCTCGGCGATCCTGGATGTCGCCGGATGGGCGCAGCCCTGGGACACCGACCACGTGCGGGAGTTGAGTGAGGCAATGGCGCTCGTCGGACACCCCAGCCAGTACGGTGAGGCCCAACAATGACACCGTCACAGTGGCTCGACCTCGCCATCCTCGCCGTCGCCTTTGTGGCCGCGGTCTCCGGGTGGCGCTCGGGTGCGCTCGGCTCGCTGCTGTCCTTCGTCGGAGTGGTGCTGGGCGCCGTGGCCGGTGTGCTGCTGGCCCCACATCTCGTCGGCAACATCGACGGGCCGCGCACGAAACTGTTCGCGACGCTGTTCCTCATCCTGGCCCTGGTGGTCATCGGCGAGATCGCCGGTGTGGTGCTGGGCCGCGCGGTGCGCGGCGCCATGCGCAACCGCGGTCTGCGCACCGTCGACTCCGTCATCGGCGCGGTGCTGCAACTGGTCACCGTGCTGGTGGCGGCCTGGCTGCTGGCCACCCCGCTGACCAGCCAGCCGACCCTGGCCGGAGCCGTGCGCGGCTCCAAGGTGCTCAGCGAGGTCGACGCGCTGGCGCCGGAATGGCTGAAAAAGGTGCCCACCCGGCTGGCCGGGCTGCTCGACACGTCGGGACTGCCTGCCGTGCTGGAGCCGTTCAGTCGCACGCCGATCGTGGCCGTCGACGCACCCGATGCCGCGCTGTCGGTCTCACCGGCCGTCGAGGCCACCCGCAACAGCGTCGTGAAGATCCGCGGTGTCGCACCCAGTTGCCAGAAGGTGTTGGAGGGCAGCGGTTTCGTCATCGCGCCGAACCGGGTGATGTCCAATGCGCACGTCGTCGCCGGCGCCGAGACCGTCACCGTCGAAGTGGGCGGGCAGTCCTATGACGCCAGCGTCGTCGCCTACGACCCGAACATGGACATCTCCATCCTGGCCGTTCCCGAACTGCCGTCGGTTCCGCTGATCTTCGACGACTCCGAGGCCGAGCCGACCACCGACGCCATCGTGATGGGTTACCCCGGCGGCGGGGACTTCACCGCGACACCGGCCCGGGTGCGGGAGACGATCGAACTCAACGGTCCGGACATCTACAACTCGACCACTGTGAACCGCACCGTCTACACCATCAGGGGCACTGTCCGGCAAGGCAATTCCGGTGGCCCGATGATCGACAAGGACGGCAGGGTGCTCGGTGTGGTGTTCGGGGCGGCCGTCGATGACGCCGACACCGGATTCGTGCTCACCGCCCAGGAGGTCCTTCCGCAGCGGCTGAAGGTCGGCAACACCGCGGCGGTGCCCACCGGCACCTGCATCGGTCAGCCGGGATAGACCTCACCGAGAAAGCGGGTCAGCTCGGCGTTGACCTGCCCGGGTGTCTCCTCGTGCGCGAAATGCCCGGTACCGGGGATGGACACGAACTGGCCACGGGACACGAAGGGTGCCGTGCGGCGCACCGAATCGGCCAGCACATACGGATCGGCGGCCCCGCGCAGATGGAGCATCGGTATGTCCAGCGGGCGCTTCATCGCCTGCATGAAGCGTCGTCCTTCGGCGCGCAGCTGGCTACGCACCGCCCAGCGCTGGTACTCCAGCGTCGAATGTGCCGCGCCGGGAATCTGAATCGCCTGGCGGAGGTGGCGGACGGTCTCGGCGAAGTCCTCGGTGGCCAGCCAGCTGTCTCCGGCTCGGGCGCGGACCACCCGCTCGACCTCTATTGCGTTGTGGCGCATCAACTTGCGTTCCGGCCAGATCGGCACCTGATACCGCAACAACCACGGCAGCACCGCCCGGCGCTGCGCCGAGTCGCCGAGCACCGACGCGCGCAGGGCGGCCGGGTGCGGTGAGCTGACCAGCGCGACGGCATCGACGGCGCGCGGATGCAGGATCGCGGTGGCCCAGCAGACCAGCCCGCCGTCGGCGTGGCCGACCAGGGTCGCCGAGCTGTGACCGAGCGCGCGGATCAGTCCTGCGGTGTCACCGGCCAGTGTCCAGCCGTCATACCCGCGGGGCGGTTTGTCGCTGCCGCCGTAACCGCGCAGGTCGACGGCGACGACCCTGGCATTGGTTCTCCCCGTCGCTTCGCTCGCCCGCGCCTCGCCCAGGCCGCGCAGCTGATGGCGCCAGGACCACCAGAACGAACCGAAGCCGTGCAGCAGGATGACCAGGGGACCGTCGGCGGGCCCACCGTTCGCCTCCACGACGTGAAAACGGATGCCGTTGGCATGGACCTGCAGGTGTCGCCACGGTCCGTCGATGCGCACAACCGACGGATCCGGCCGGGGTGCCATGAGGCGGTCGGCTACCAGCCCGACGGATCGGTGGTGAGTGCGGGACGCGGCGCCTCGGGCTTGTCGTGGCCCGGCGTCAGCGCCTCCTTGGTTTCCTTCACCGACTCGATGGTCTCGCGGGGCCCCCGGATGCGGCGCACCTTCAGATAGCCGAACAGCGCCAGCGCGATGGTGACCAGCACCATGATCCCGAACACGATCAGGAACGCCGCCCATCGCCACAGCCAGGTGTCGAGCAGTTCGGCGATGAAGAAGAACAGGAAGAACGTCGAATAGAACAGCACGACCAGCGCCGCGATGAAGAAGACGCTGCCGGTGAGGCCCTTCTTCACATCGCGGGTGATCTCGGCCTTGGCCAGTTCGACCTCGGCGCGCACCAGCGTGGAGACCTGAGCGGTCGCGTCCTTGACCAGGTCACCGATCGACGGATCGGCCTTCGGAGCGTGCGGGTCGACGAGCGGAATCGATGTGATGGTGGCAGGCACGCCGTTCTTGCGGTCCCCGGTGCTCGAGCTCATGGGGGCTATGTTGCCATGGTCCGGGGGCGGGCGAAGCGACGGGCAAGGTTCCGGCAGCCGAGGTTTTTCCTCGTGGCCGACATAGAATGGCGATCACCGACCGAACGGGGAGACCTTGAGACACCGCTGGTGCAACCTGGCGCGTTTCGCTTCGCTGGCGGTGCTGGCCCCGATGGCGCTGCTGATGAGTCCCACAGCACACGCCGACGGACCGGTGGATCTCGGCGGCGGATCCGGCATCGTCATCGACGGGCACGCGTTCTGCACCCTCACCTCGATCGGGCACGATGCGGCAGGGAAGCTCATCGGCTTCACCTCGGCGCACTGCGGCGGTCCGGGTGCGGTCGTCGCGTCCGAAGCGGCGCCGAAGGCCGGCACGCTCGGTGTCATGGTCGCCGGCAACGACGGCCTCGACTACGCCGTCATCGAATTCGATCCGCAACGGGTGCGCCCGGTGAACACGGTGAACGGATTCTCCATTTTCGGGCTCGGGCCCGATCCGTCGTTCGGGGAGGTGGCCTGCAAGCTCGGGCGCACCACCGGCTACTCGTGCGGTGTCACGTGGGGGCCCGGACAGGACCCGGGCACCATCCTCAATCAGGTGTGCGGGCAGCCCGGGGACTCCGGTGCGCCGGTGACGGTGAACAACCGGCTCGTCGGCATGATCCACGGCGCGTTCACCGAGGAACTGCCGACGTGCGTGGTGAAGTTCGTGCCACTGCACACGCCCGCCGTCACCATGTCGATCAACACGGTGCTGGCGGACATCACCACCAAGAACCGGCCCGGCACGGGGTTCGTGCCGGTCTCGTAGCCGGAACTACTTGCTGGCGCGGATCGCTTCGAAGACGCTCGGGTCGAGCAGTGTCGAGGTGTCACCGAGTTCGCGGCCCTCGGCGACATCGCGCAGCAGTCGCCGCATGATCTTGCCGCTGCGGGTCTTGGGCAGCTCCGGAACCACGTGGATCTCCCGGGGTTTGGCGATCGGGGAGATCTCCTTGGACACCTCGGCGCGCAACTCGTCGACCATCTGCTCGTGCGACAGCTCGGCGGCGTGGCTCTTGAGGATGACGAAGGCGCAGATGCCTTGGCCGGTGTGCTCGTCGGTGGCGCCGACCACGGCGGCCTCGGCGACTCCGGCGTGTCCGACCAGGGCGGACTCGACCTCGGCGGTGGAGATCCGGTGCCCGGACACGTTCATCACATCGTCGATGCGGCCCAGCACCCAGATCTCGCCGTCGGTGCCGTAGCGCGCGCCGTCCCCGGCGAAGTACCAGCCCTGTTCGGCGAACCGTGACCAGTAGGTTTCCTTGAAACGTTCTTCGTCGCCCCAGATGCCGCGCAGCATGGACGGCCACGGCTTGTCGAGCACCAGATACCCGGTGGTCTGTTCGGTGCCCTCGACGGCACGCGCGAGGTCGTTGCCGTCGTCGTCGACGATCTTGGCCGAGATGCCCGGCAGCGGGGTCATCGCCGATCCCGGCTTGCATTCGGTCACACCCGGCAGCGGCGAGATCATGATCGCGCCCGTCTCGGTCTGCCACCAGGTGTCCACGATCGGGGTCTTGTCGGCGCCGAAGACCAGCCGGTACCAGCGCCAGGCCTCGGGGTTGATCGGCTCACCGACCGAGCCCAGCAGCCGGATGCTGGACAGATCGTGTTCGAACGCGAGTTCGCGGCCCCACTTCATGAACGTGCGGACCACCGTGGGCGCGGTGTAATAGATGGTCACACCGTACTTTTCGATGACCTGAAAATGCCGGTGCTCATCCGGCGATGCCGGGGTGCCCTCGTAGACGACCTGGGTGGCGCCATTGGCCAACGGTCCGTACGTGATATAAGTGTGCCCGGTCACCCAGCCGATATCGGCTGTGCACCAATACACATCGGTCTCGGGCTTGAGGTCGAAGACGTTGTAATGGGTGTAGGCGGCCTGCGTCAGGTAGCCGCCCGAGGTGTGCACGATGCCCTTGGGCTTACCGGTGGTCCCCGAGGTGTACAGCAGGAACAGCGGTTGCTCGGAATCGAAGGCCGCCCACGCGTGCTCGGTGGAGGCCGTGGGCACGGTCTGGTCCCACCACAGGTCACGCCCTTCGGTCCAGGGCACGTCAATTCCGGTGCGTCGCACCACCAGAACGTGCTCCACCGGACTGTCATCGCCGAGAGCGTCGAGTGCCTCGTCGACACCGGCCTTCAGCGGCGCGGCATTGCCCCGACGGAACTGTCCATCGGTGGTGATGACGATCTTGGCCGCGGCGTCCTCGATGCGGGCCCGCAGCGCCGCGGCGGAGAAGCCGGCGAAGACCACCGAGTGCATCGCGCCCAGACGGGCGCACGCCAGCATCGCGATGATGGCCTCGGGCACCATCGGCATGTAGATCGCCACCCGGTCACCGGCCTGCAGACCCAGCCCGGCCAGCGTGTTGGCCGCCTGGTTCACCTCGTCCTGCAACTGGGCATAGGTGATGGTGCGGGCATCGCCCACCGGTTCACCCTCCCAGTGAATGGCCACCCGGTCACCGTTGCCGGCCTCGACATGGCGGTCCACGCAGTTGTAGGCGACGTTGAGTTTGCCGCCGACGAACCACTTCGCGAACGGCGCGTTCGACCAGTCCAGCACCTCTTCGAAGGGGGTTTGCCAGCTCAGCCGGTTGGCCTGCTCGGCCCAGAAGGCAAGCCGGTCAGCCTCGGCCGCGTCATAGAGGTCACTGGTGGCATTGGCCTTTGCGGCGAAGTCGGCCGGCGGCGGGTACGCGGTTGTGCTCATGGGTGTGAGCCTAGTCACCAAACGTTGCACCGACGTTGGCGCCTCACAACATCCGCTGCGGGCGGTCCGCCCGTTGCGCCGAGCGTCAAAGATTGCGAGCCCAGCGGTCGGCTAGCGTAACCGCAATGACCGATCCACTCGCCCCGCTCGTCGCACTCGAAGGGGTGCTCGCTGCGGGAGAAGAGGCCCGCGAGGAGCTGGGCCGAGCCCACCGCCACCGCACCAACCTCCGCGGCTGGCCGGCCACGGCGGCCGAGGCTGCATTGCGGGCGGCACGGGCGTCGTCGGTGCTCGACGGCGGTTCACTGAGCCTATCCGAGAACGGGGAGCCGGATGCGGTGCTGGCTGGTGCGCTGCGGGTGTCCGAGGCGCTCGAGGGCGGAGCCACCGCCCTGACCGGCGTCTGGCAGCGCGCGCCGCTACAGGCGCTGGCCAGGCTGCATGCGCTGGCGGCGGCGGATCTGGTCGATGACGAGCAGCTGGGCCGGCCCCGTTCGGCTCCGGAGGTCGGGCCCCGCCTGGAGATGCTGACCGAGTTGGTGACCGGCGGCACGAACGTCCCCGCCTTTGTGCTGGCCGCCGTCGCGCACGGGGAACTGCTGACCCTGCAGCCGTTCGGCACCGCCGACGGAGTGGTGGCCCGAGCGGTGTCCCGGCTCATCACGATGTCGAGTGGGCTGGATCCGCACGGGCTCGGAGTCCCGGAGATGTTCTGGATGAAGCAGTCCGGTAACTACCGGGCGGCCGCTCGCGGATTCGCCTCGGGAACGCCGAACGGGCTGGGTGCCTGGCTGGTCCTGAGCAGCCAGGCTTTGCAGGCCGGTGCCCGCGAGGCGCTGTCGATCGCGCAGGCCGCGAAGGGCTGATCGAACTCACCCAGCAAATGAAGCGGGCGACGATCCGTGATCGGACTCTCGTCCGAATCGGCTCGCCGCCCGCTAGCACGGACTCCGGTTACCAAGCGTGCTCTGGTGGGTTGTGTGGGTGGCCTCGGCGTTCTCCCGATGCGCTACGACTGCGACCCCACCCAAGAGGCCGTCGACGCCATTCGCTTTTCGGAATTCCGCAGGCCCACAACGCTTCTGCCTGTATGGCGGCATGTGCTCCGCGTGGGTTCCGGTGATCCGTGCTGGGACGCCTGGCTCGGGAGATCACACCTTCTCTTCCGGTGTGGCCTTGGCCTTACCAAGCTTCCGTGCCTCCTTTGTACTCCGTGACCGCGGTCACATCAAGTACCAATCGGGGGTGAATCCGGATCGTTACGGCGCGACGCTCAGCTACCGACGGGTAGCGGTGCGCGGCAACAGCTTACGGAGCAGCGAATATGTCAGTGCGCCGCCGGCCAGCGCGCTCAGTCCGACCGCGACGGTGGTGGCGACGGCCGCGCCCGACGGGGCGGGCAGCCGGTCGCGCAGTGACACCGGCCGGCTGAAGGTCAGTACCGGCCAGCTGCGCGCGGCGGCCTCCTTGCGCAGGCCGCGGTCGGGATTGACCACCGACGGATGACCGACGGTCTCCAGCATCGGCAGGTCGGTGATCGAGTCGGAGTAGGCGTAGCAGTGCTCCAGGGCGTATCCCTCGCGGGCGGCGAGCTCGCGGATCGCGTCGGCTTTGCCTTCGCCGTAGCAGTAGAAGGCAACCTCGCCGGTGTACTTTCCGTCCTCGACGACCATCCGGGTGGCCATCGCGTGGGTGGCGCCCAGCGCACGGGCGATCGGCGCCACGATTTCTTCGCCAGAGGCCGACACCACCACGACATCACGGCCGCACAATTTGTGGTCGGCGATCAGGTTGGCGGCCTCGGCGAACACCAGCGGGTCGACGATCTCGTGCAGTGTCTCGCCGACCACGGAGCGCACCTGTTCGACATCCCAGCCGGTACACATATCCGTCAGGTAGGTGCGCATCCGATCCATCTGATCGTGATCGGCGCCGGACATCAGGAAGAAGAACTGCGCATAGGAAGACTTGAGGACGGCGCGGCGGTTCAGTAGTCCTTGGTCGAAGAAAGGTTTGCTGAACGCCAGCGTGCTCGACTTTGCTATGACTGTCTTGTCGAGGTCGAAAAAGGCGGCCGTGCGGATGGGCTGACCGGTGCGCGTTGCGGGGTCTGTCCCGCCGAATTCGCCGGCGGGCCCCTCGGATACCGTCACGATGACCAGCATAGGCGGGGGCCCAGGGAGGCCTTTCCCAACGCTGGGAAAGTGGCAGGTCACGACAGGTGTCGGAAACTGCACATTTTTTCGCATTTCGGGTAAATGTCCTGCATCGCTACTTGCGCCCCCGGCCAATCCCGTGTGTATAGTGGGCCTTACTCGGCTATGGCTGAGTGTGGATCAGCCCGACCCCCCGGGGCTGATACACGACGACCTCCGCCTCCTCCCCCCCTGGCGGGGGTCGTCCCTTTTTCCGGGTGGGTTCGACACCCGACTCGATTCTTCCAGCACAGCCGACAATCGTTGCGGAACGCGATTTTCACTACGCCGGACGTTCGTCGAAGCCATGCACAATCGCCGATTCATCCACAGATCCCGCGCACCGTCTGGTGCCGGCGTGCTCGGCTTGGGCACCGTGGATGAATGACGCCACCCGCAGTACTCGCCCTGGTCGAGCAGCGACCGCTGCGTGACGATGTCGACCGGGTGGCCGCGGCGGCGGCGCTGCGCGTGGTGCACGCCGACCGGCCTTCCAGTCGCGCGGTGTGGATGAGCGCAGCCCTAGTCGTGCTCGATACGGCGGCCGCCGGCCGGTGTGCACACGATGGTCTTCCCCGTCGTGACCGGGTCTTTCTGGTGAGTGCGTCCGAGCCCGACGGTGAGGACTGGAAGGTGGCGGTATCCGTTGGGGCACAACGTGTCATCCGGCTGCCCGACCATGAGGCCGACCTGATCGACGCGTTCACCGAGGCATCGCGGGGCGGGTCGGATGTACGCCGCGGCGCGGTGGTCGCCACCATCGGAGGGTGCGGCGGGGCGGGGGCTTCGTTGTTTGCGGCGGCGTTGGCGCAGGCCGCGCCGCAATCGCTGCTCATCGATACGGATCCGTGGGGCGGCGGTCTGGACCTGGCGATGGGCACCGAAAGCACACCCGGACTGCGTTGGCAGGACCTCACACTCCGCGACGGGCGACTGGGGTTCGACGCGCTACACGCCGCGCTGCCCCGGTGCCGCGGCGTCACCGTGCTCTCCGGTGGGCGTCACGGCGCCGATATCGACGCCGGTCCGCTGAGCGCGGTGATCGACGCCGGCCGACGCGCCGGCGTCGCGGTGATCTGCGATGTGCCGCGCAGGTCCAGTCCCGCCGTCGAGGTCGCGCTGGAGTCGGCGGATCTGGTGGTCACCGTCGTGCCGGCCGATGTCCGCGCGGCGGCGGCTGCCGGGGCGCTGACCGGCTGGGTCCGGACGGTAAACCCGAATGTCGGGCTGGTGGTGCGGGGTCCGGCGCCCGGTGGCCTGCGCGCGGCCGATATCGCCACCACCGTGGGGCTGCCCGTGGTGGCGACGATGCGCCCACAACCCGGGTTGGCGGACGCGCTGGAGCGGGGTGGGCTGTGCATGCGGGCGCGGTCTCCGCTGGCGCGGGCCGCGGCGGCGGTACTCGGGTTGTTGTCATGACGGCTTCCCTCATCGACCGGGTCCGGGAGCGCCTCGCCGCCGAGCAGGGGCCGCTGCGTCCCGGCGTCGTCGCCGAGGCGATCCGCGCGGAGTCCGGCGGTCTTCTCGGTGACACCGAGGTCCTTGCCGGTATGCGGGCCCTGCATACCGAGCTGACCGGCGCGGGCATCCTGGACCCGCTGCTGCGCCGCGAGGGTACCACCGACGTCCTCGTCACCGGTCCCGACGCGGTGTGGGTCGACTGCGGAAACGGTCTGCAGCGCAGCGAGATCCGATTCCCCGACGAAGAGGCGGTCCGCCGACTGGCCCAACGGCTGGCGCTGACCGCAGGCCGCCGGCTCGACGACAGCCAGCCCTGGGTCGACGGCCGGCTCAGCTGCCTCGGTGATGACCTGGTCCGGTTGCACGCCGTGCTGCCGCCGATCGCGGCCGCCGGCACGTGTATCTCGCTGCGGGTGCTGCGTCCGGCCCGCCAGGACCTCGCGGCTCTGATCGGCACCGGCGCGATCGCCGCTCCCGCCGCCGACCTGCTGCGCCGGATCATCGCGGCCCGGCTCGCGTTCCTCGTCTGCGGAGGGACCGGGGCGGGTAAGACGACCCTGCTGTCGGCCGCACTGGGCACGGTCGCCGCAGCAGAGCGCATCGTATGCGTCGAGGATGCGCCCGAACTCGCGCCACGGCATCCGCATGTCGTCAAGCTGGTGGCCCGGGGCGCCAATATCGAAGGGGTGGGCGAGGTCACGATCCGTGACCTGGTCCGTCAGGCCCTGCGGATGCGCCCCGACCGCATCGTGGTGGGCGAGGTGCGCGGCGCCGAGGTGGTCGACCTGCTCACCGCGTTGAACACCGGGCACGACGGTGGTGCGGGCACGGTGCACGCCAACAGCGCCGCCGAGGTGCCGGCCCGCCTGGAGGCGCTCGCCGGACTCGGCGGCCTGGACCGGGCGGCGTTGCACAGCCAGCTGGCCGCGGCGGTGCAGGTGGTTCTGCATGTCGGACGCGGCAGCGGTGGCGCACGTCGGCTGACCGAGATCGCGGTGCTCGGTCGTGGACCGCTGGGCTGGGTGACGGCAGAACCGGCCTGGCATGCCGACCGCGGATTCGGTTCCGGCGCTGTGAAACTGGCTGAACTGCTGGATCAGCGGAGCCGGCCGTGAGCGCCGCGGCGATCCTGCTGGCCGCGGCGCTGTTGGTACAGCCCGCGCCGGCA
>Ga0075163_10008238_pt1 | contig 13764 bp, 12 predicted proteins | sample JI1023141ADNA_FD_71478 | JGI IMG/M metagenome (GOLD analysis project Ga0075163, IMG submission 71478) | Wastewater effluent complex algal communities from Wisconsin, to seasonally profile nutrient transformation and Carbon sequestration -... | ecosystem: Engineered > WWTP > Effluent > Algae...
GCCGCGCCGATCGCCTGCAGCGTTCCCCACTGAATGCCCTTCGCGTTGAAGCCGTAGCTCGTCTCTCCCAGGCTGAAGAGCGCTCCGAGGCCGATCAGCGCGAGCCCGCGACGCAGCACGTGCTCCACGGTCGCCTGCCGGCCCGATTTCTCGAACCTCCGACGTAGCGAGCCCGGCATCGTCAGCCCGATCGCGAACATGAAGAACGGCGCGACGAAATCGATCACCGTCAAGCCAACATCCGGCGCGTGCTTCAGCCACGGCGGCACCACGGCGATGTGCTCCAGGTAATTCGCCGGCACCATCATCACGATGGCGAGGCCGCGGAACGCATCGATCGACTCGTCGCGCTGGGACACGGTCACGACCTACCGCTCCACCCCACACGTGGAAAGCACCGTTGCCGCGCACGAACCGATGTGGTGAGTCGCGCGCATGTCAGACGAGGCGTTGGCGCGACTGGTTTCTCTGCGACACGGAAATCCCCACTCGCTGCTCGGAGCCCACCCCACCCCGACCGACGTCTTCGTGCGCGTGTTCCGGCCCGAGGCGTTCCGTGTCGAGATCGAAGCGCTCGGCAAGAAGTTCTCGCTCAAGCCGCGCCCCGATTTCCCCGGCATCTTCGAAGGCCGCCTGCCGACGAAAGAAGTGCCGCCGTACCTCGTGCACGTCGACTACGCGGGCGGCGCTGCGTTCACGCTCCGCGATCCCTACGCGTTCACGCCCACGCTTGGTGAAGCCGACCTCCACTTCGTCGGAGAAGGCACCCACCGCCGCCTGTGGGATCGCCTCGGCGCGCACCCGATGCAGCACCAGGGCGTGTTTGGCACCTCGTTCGTGGTCTGGGCTCCGAACGCCGAAGGCGTCAGCGTCGTCGGCGACTTCAACGGCTGGGACGGGCGCCTCAACCCAATGCGCTCCATGGGCCAGAGCGGCTTGTGGGAGCTCTTCATTCCCGAGGTGAACGAGGGCACGCGCTACAAGTTCGAGATTCACCCGCGCGACGGAGCGCCCTTCATGAAGGCCGACCCCATGGCCTTCCGCACCGAGGTGCCGCCGCTGACCGCCTCGGTCGTTCACCACCTGCACCACTACCGGTGGAACGACGCCGCCTTCATCGACGCGCGCAAGAAGGCTGATCGCTCGAAGCAGCCGATGAGCATCTACGAGGTGCACGCAGGCTCGTGGCGTGTCGTCACCGAAGAAGGCAACCGGCCGATGACGTGGCGCGAGCTGGCCCCGAAGCTGGCCGAGCACTGCGCGCGCCTGGGCTTCACGCACGTCGAGCTGCTGCCGATCTCCGAGCACCCGTTCGGCGGCAGCTGGGGCTACCAGGTCAGCTCGTACTACGCGCCCACCTCGCGCTTCGGTCACCCCGACGACTTCCGCTTCTTCGTCGACACGCTGCACGCGGCCGGCATCGGCGTGATCGTCGACTGGGTGCCGGGTCACTTTCCTCGCGACGCGTTCGCGCTCTCACGCTTCGACGGCACCGCGCTCTACGAACACGCCGACCCGCGCAAAGGCGCTCACCCCGATTGGGGCACGCTCATCTTCAACTTCGGGCGAAACGAAGTGCGCAACTTCCTCATCGCGAACGCGCTCTTCTGGGTCGACGAGTACCACGTCGATGGGCTGCGGGTTGATGCGGTGGCCTCGATGCTCTACCTCGACTACTCGCGCGCCGCGGGCGAGTGGATTCCCAACCGCTTCGGTGGCCGCGAGAACGAAGAGGCGATCCTCTTCCTGCGCGAGCTCAATGAGACGATGCAGAAGGTCCACCCCGAGGTCGTCGTCATGGCCGAGGAGTCGACGTCGTGGCCCGCCGTCTCACGCCCGGTCGCGAGCGGCGGTCTCGGCTTCACCCACAAGTGGAACATGGGGTGGATGCACGACAGCCTGAAGTACTTCGAGAAGGAGCCGATTCACCGCAAGTGGCACCACCACCAACTCACGTTCGGGCTGCTCTACGCGTACTCCGAAGACTTCGTGTTGCCGCTGAGCCACGACGAAGTGGTGCACGGCAAGAAGTCGCTCATCAACAAGATGCCTGGCGACGAGTGGCAGCAGTTCGCGAACCTGCGCGCGCTCTACGCGTGGATGTGGGCGCACCCCGGCAAGAAGCTGCTCTTCATGGGCGGTGAGTTCGGCCAGCGGCAGGAATGGAGCGAAGGCCGCTCCCTCGATTGGCACCTGCTCGAGCACGCGCCGCACCAGCAGTTGATGGACTTCGTGGGCGCGCTCAACGAGGGCTACCGCCGCGAAGGCGCGCTCTTCGAGACCGACTTCCACCCGCAGGGCTTCCAGTGGATTCAGGCCGACTCGTCGGAGCCGAGCGTCTACGCGTTCGTGCGGCGCGGCCGGAACCCGTGGCGTGAGATCGTCTGCATCGCGAACATGACGCCGGTCGTGCGACACGACTATCGCGTCGGAGTGCCCGCCGGTGGCTGGTGGGCCGAGATCCTCAACTCCGATGATCAGCAGTTCGGCGGCAGCGGCGTCTCGAACGCGCCGATGAAGGCCGAGCGCCGCGCGTGGGATGGGCAGCCGGGATCACTCACCGTGTCGCTGCCACCGCTGGGAGTGATCTGGCTCGCGCCAGTCGATCCTCCCGGTGGAATCAAGGTTGGGTGATCACCACGTCGACCTGCGCGGCTGCGATCTGCTCGAGCCGCCAGCGATGCCGAATGAGCGGCCACCAGTCGTACAGCAGCGCCTCGAGCGGCCGCCACATCGCGACCCAGCCGGTGATCACCAGCCCCTCGCGGAGGATCTGCCGAATCGGGCCCTCGGCCAGCTTCGACACCGCCAGCTCGGCGAGGAAGAGGAACAACACGAGCACGGTGAGCCCGGTGATCAGCAGGTAGCGCGCACGGCGCCAATGCGTCGACAGCCGGAGCCCTGCCTTCTCGATCTCGTAGCGAAGGTGCGCGGCGATTGCGTCCTTCACGACCTCGGGCGGCAACGTCGCTTCGGCCTCTTCGAACGACAAGACCAGACTGAGCGGCTGCTTCCCGATCTCGGCCACGGAGGTGAGGACATACTCGACCGCCTCTGCATCGAGCTCGCGCTCCCGAAACGGCGCCGGGTCGCGGTTGTCGAACAGGTGCCGAGCAGACTTGAGCTTCAGATCGATGCACCAGCGGCCGGCTTCGAACCGGTAGCGGGGCTTCGACGTGCTCAGCTGCTGCCCGACTCCCATCAGTGCAGGACCCGTTCGCGGTCGACGAGCAACATCGGGTGGTTCTCCCGCGTCTCGTAGGCGATGATGCGCAGGCCCGCGCCGCGGGTGCCTGACGTCGCAATCATCTGCTCTCCGTCGACCTGCGAGTTCGCGTAATTGAGTGCTACCTGGTACCGAACCTCGCACAGCGCCGTCATCTCGGTGCCGTCGTCGCCCGTGAACGTCACCTTGATCTGCCCGCCCAACGGCAACGCATCACGCGTCTCGACGAAAAGACCTGAGGAACTGATGTTTCTGGCAATCCCCCGCGTCATGCCCTGCTGCGTGGTGAGATAAACCGTGAAGACCTTGTCGAACCTCAGACTCTGCCGCCTATCGCTCACGTGCACCTCTGTCGTGTGGTGTGACGTGACGAAGCCTACAGAGTGCGATGGTGTAGGCAAATTAGCTACCTACTGCGACATTCGAATGGAGGAAGAATCATGCGTTGGCTCGTTCCCCTGCTGCTGATCAGCTCCCAGGCTGCGTTCGCCGATGTTGATCAGAAGTTCGCGAAGATGCGCGACTCGGCCGAGAAGCTGGGAAGCCTCTCGGAGTTCATCGACAACTACGGCGGCTCGTGCGGCCCGTTGATGACGGCGCAGTGCGAAGAGAAGCGAAAGGAATTTCGCCGCGGCGCCGATGGTCGCAAGCACTACATGATCGTCACCGAAGACTCGGCGAGCGTGCTCTCGATGGGCGACGCGAACCCGATCTCGGGCGAGTTCGTGCTGAACATGACGCCCTTCTTCGCGGCCGGAGACAGCGCGATCACGCACGGCGCGCCTTCGAAGACCGACGCCAACGGCAACGCGATTCTCCCCTACCTGCGCATCAACGCGAAGCTGCCCGACGGGTGGACGATGCAGCTGATGAACCGTCAGGTGCAGGCGCGCGCGCTGCGAATTCAGGTCGTGTTCACGCCCGAGGCCGTGTGGTCGTTGCCGAAGAAGGGCGGCGGATCGATCAAGGGCATCAAGACCCGCTTCGACGGGGTGATCGTGCAGATCGGCCGCACCGGCGAGACGATCGGCATGTGGTACGCGAAGTAACACCTTCTGCGCATGCGACTTCGTGTCGAGGAGCAGGCACACCTCGACCAGGAGTTCGCAATGGATCTCAAGCAAGCCATCGAAAAGCACTCCGCGTGGAAGATGAAGTTCCGCTCGGCCATCTCAGCGAAGCAGCCGATGGACCAGGCCAGCATCGGCAAGGACAACGTCTGTGAGCTCGGCGCGTGGCTCTACGGGCCGGGCCGCAGCGAGTGTGGCCACTGCCAGTCGTTTCAGCAGCTGATCGAGAACCACCGCCAGTTCCATGCAGAGGCAGGAAAGGTGGCCGCGGCCATCAGCGCCGGCCGGTACGATGAGGCCCAACGCCTGCTCGACGGCGCCGCCTACGCGACCGCGTCTCAGAAGGCCGTCGTGACGATGATGAACGTGCAACGAGAGAAGGCTGCGAAAGCTGCCTGATCCCGCTTCACAGCCGCCGCTTCCGCGCTAGTTTCCCGGCCCACTATGGCGGCTCGCGCAAGCGGTTCAGGAACCATCAGCTTCGGTCTCGTCAACATCCCCGTGAAGCTCTACTCGGCGAACGATTCGTCCGGGAAGATCTCGTTCAATCAGCTGCACGCGGAGAAGAAGATCCGCCTCAAGCAGCAGATGATCGATCCCGAGACGGGCGAGCAGGTGCCCCGCGAGAAGATCGTCAAGGGCTACGAGTACGCGAAGGATCAGTACCTGATCATCGACGAGGAAGAGCTCGAGAAGCTCGAGCTCACCAGCTCGCGCTCGATGGACATCACCGAGTTCGTGCCGCTCGCCGCCGTCGATCCGCTCTACTTCGAGTCGGGCTCGTACCTCGCTCCCGAGAAGGGCGCCGAGCGTGCCTACGCGCTGCTGGTGCGCGGTCTCGAAGACATGAAGCACGCGGCGATCGCCAAGTACGTCGCGCGCGGCAAGATGCACCTGCTGCTGATCCGCGCGATGGGCAATGCGCTGATCATGCAGTACCTGCGCTACGCCGATGAGGTGAAGCCGCTCTCGGAGATCCCCGTTCCCGACGCGAAGATCAGCGACGCCGAGCTCGGGCTCGCGCGCCAGTTCATCACCTCGCTCGCCAAGCCGACCTTCGACATCACCCAGTACAAGGACGAGTACCGCGAGCGCCTGAAGGACATGCTCGATCGCAAGGTGAAGGGCGAGTCAGTCGATCTCACGCCTGTCGCGGCGCCGCAGGCGAAGGTCGTCGACCTCATGGAGGCCCTCAAAGCCTCGCTCGCTCGCTCGGGTGCGATGCCAGCTGCTCCGGCTGCTGCTCCTGCCCCCGCAGAAGACGATCGCAAACCGCCTCACCGCTCGCCGAAATCTGACGAAGTCGCCGACGCGGGTCCGAAGAAAAAGAAGGCGAAAGGCTGAGATTTTCCAAACGGTTGAGTGGAGGGTTCACACCCCATTCGCCGTTCACAGTGTTCACGGGAGTGCTCGCCTTTCTGGCGAGGGGCCGAGCGAGATCAGTCGGTTGACCGCAGCTTGATGTGGCACACGCTTCGCTTTGGCTCCCCGCGCCATGACCCGGTTCCAGCTCGCGGCAGCGCTCGTCGTCCTCCTCGGGTGTGAAGGCTCGATCATGGGTCCGCGGGTCGCGGGACCGGTCGGAGTCGATCCGACGACGGGCCTGCCGACCACCACCACGCCCGTCACGATGCCTGAGGGCCCAAAGCCGATCGTGACGGCCTGCACCCCGTCCCCGACGCCGGGAAGCGCTCCGATGCGGCGCCTGTCGCACGAGGAGTACCAGCACGCGATCGAAGATCTCTTCGGCAACGCCACGCTCGCCCAGCAGGTGACGGCGGGCTTCATCACCGACTCGGCGTCGCTGGGCTTCCGCAACGGCGCCCGCTTTCTCGATGTGAAGCCGGTGATGATGCAGAAGTACCAGGACGCGGCCGAGACCGTGGCGACGCAGGTCACCAGCACGGCCAACCTGCCCCGCCTCGTCACCTGCCCGACGTCGCAAGGCGAAGCCTGTGCGCGCCAGTCAATCGAGAAGCTGCTGTTGCGCGCGTATCGCCGCCCTGCGCCGGTGGCCGATGTCGATCGCTACGTCGGCGTGTGGCGCGCGGGCTCGATGGGCGCCGACTTCCGCACGGGCATGGAGTGGGTCGTCGGCACGCTGCTGCAGGCGCCGAAGTTCCTCTACCGGCTCGAGCTCGACGCCGAGGTTCCTGCGGTTCGTCCGGTCGGTTCGTACGAGCTCGCCTCACGGCTCTCGTTCCTCTTCTGGCAGTCGGGCCCTGACGATGCGCTGCTCGAGGCTGCGCGGACGGGGCGCCTCGCGACCGCTGCCGACGTCGAGCGTGAAGCGCGCCGCATGCTGACCGACCCGAAGGCCGATCGCGTCTTCAACTTCTTCGAGCAGTGGATGGACATCGACGAGCTCGATCTGCGCCGTGACGCGACGGTGTTCCCCGGGCTGTCTCCGAGCCTCGCGGGCCTGCTTCGTGAGGAAGCGCATCAATTCGTGAAGGCCGCGGTGCTGGACGGCGACGGAAAGTTCGAGACGCTGATGACCTCGCCCGTCACCTTCGTGAACGGCGAGCTCGCGCGGCACTACGGCATGACGGGCATCACCGGCACCACGTGGCAGCGCACGACCTTCACCTCGGGCAAACGCGGCGGCCTGTTCATGAACTCGGCGGCGCTGGTGAGCCACGACAAGCAGACCCGCAGCAGCATCGTGAACCGTGGCATGCGCGTGCGCACCCAGCTCTTCTGCCAGACCGTGCCTTCTCCGCCCGACAACGTGCCGCTCAACCTCGGCGCCATCACCGGAGAGTTCAGCCAGGCCGATCGCCTCGCCCAGCATCGCACCAACCCCAACTGCAACGGCTGCCACGCCATGCTCGACCCGCTCGGCGAGCCCTTCGGGAACATCGACGCCATCGGCCGGGAGCGCACCATGGAGAACGGGCGGCCCGTGAAGACGACGGGCGCAGTCGTCGCGACGCGCGACGCCGACGGCCCGGTGCTGAGCGGAAGCGACCTCATGACGAAGCTCGCGAACAGCGACGAAGCCCGCGAGTGCATGGTGACTCAGCTCTTCCGCTTCAGCCACGGTCGCAAAGAAGAAGACTCCGACCTCTGCAGCCGCCAGCGCACGCTCGAGAAGTTCAAGGACTCTCAGTGGAACGTGCGTGAGCTCTTCGTCGCCCTCACCCAGACTGACGACTTCCTCTTCAAGCCCGGAGCCACGCCATGAGTGACTTCTCTCGCCGACGCTTGCTGAAGGCCGGCGGCGTGACGGTCGCCCTGCCCTTCCTCGAGTCGCTGCTGCCCCGCGTTGCCGGTGCTCAGGCGGCGATGCCTCCGCGCCGCGTGCTCTGGGTCTTCACGGCCAACGGCGATCAGGAAGCGCGGCGGTTCTCGACCAAGAGCGAGACGGGCTTCGTGCTCGACGAGTTCCTCGCGCCGTACCAGCCGCAGCGCGCCGACATGTTGTTCGTCGAGGGCGTCGACAAGTACCACTACCGCCTGCCCTCGGGTCAGCGGGCCGACGGCCACCAGCAGGGAGGCTCGGCGCTGGCTCCGTGGAAGTCCGGTTCGGGTTCGTTCCCCATCGGCGGAGCTCCTGGCGAGACCATCGGTTACGTGCTCGGCCCAAGCATCGATCGCGTGATCGGAGAGCGGGTTCAGTCCGCCAACCCGAACGTGCGTTTCACGCACTTCAACTTCCGCGTCGGTGATCGCGCCAACAACATCTGGAATCAGCATTCACACCGCGGGCCCGTGGGCATGCAGAGCCCGATTCCGCCCGAGACCGATCCCCTCGCGGCGTACACGCGCATCTTCGCCGGCATCGATCCCGCGGCCCGTGACGCGGCGCTGCGCCGGTTGCGCATGCGTCAGTCGGCGCTCGACGTGGTGAAGGCCGAGCTCGCCGAGCTGGGACCGAAGCTGTCGGCCGACGACAAGCGTCGCCTCGATCAGCACACCGAGTCGGTGCGTGAGATCGAGCGTTCGCTCGGAGGCATGGCCGCGCAGGTGCCGCAGTGCACGACGCTCACCCCGGGCGCGGCCTTCGACGCCTACTCGCAGGACAAGTGGTGGGACGCGGGCCGGCTCTTCGGAAAGATCTCGGCGATGGCGTTCGCGTGCGATCTGACGCGCTCCATCAACTTCAACTGGTCGGGCAACACCTCAGACCGCGTGTACCGCGAGCTTGGCCACACCGACGGCCACCACACGATGTCGCACGACTCGAGCGCGGCCTCGTTCACGAAGATTCGACAGGTTCACCGGCTGCTCCACCAGCGCACGATCGACGGCCTCTACAACGAGCTCAAGGCCATTCCCGAAGGCAACGGCACCAGCGTCTACGACAACACGCTCGTCATGCACTGGAGCGAGCGCTCGCAGGGGGACACGCACGGCAACTCGAACAACCTGGTCATGTTCGGTGGCGGGGCGAAGAAGCTCTTCCGCACGGGCCGCTACGTGAACCTCGCCAGCCAGAACCGGAAGAGCTTCTCGGATCTGCTCGTGTACTGCTTCCACTTCATGGGCTTCACCGACGTGCAGTCCTTCGGCGATCCGCTGCTGTCGCAGGGCGGCCTTCCGCCCGGGCTGACCTGATCAGCGGTGCTTCATGATGATGATGCCGGGCTGCTTCGGAGCGAGCGCCCGGTCGATGCGGGCCTTGAGCTTGAGGTACTCGCCGTTCTTCGGCTCACGGCGGAGCGCCTCGATGATGAGCGTCTTCGCCCGCTGCAGGTTCGCGCCGGTGTCTGTGTAGAGCTTCACGAGCTCGATCTTCTCCCGCGCGGTGGCTTCACCCATGAACAGAAGCCGCTCGAGCGTCGACATGGCCTCGCCCGTCTCTTTGCGCTTCAGGTACAGGCCCCAGAGGCGGCTCAGTGGCGGCGCGTAGGTCGGGTCGGAGCGAATCGCGGTCTCGTAGTCGCTCACCGCAGCGTCGACGTTGCCGCCCAGCTCGAGTGAGCGCCCTCGCACGTACAGCGCGGGAGCGAACTTCGCGTTCTCACCGAGCGCTTTGTCGATCAACACCTGCGCGTCGACGCCACGCTCCTGCAGCAGGCGCGTCTCAGCCAGCAGCGCGAGGAGCACGGGATTGCGGGGATCGTCTTCGAGCAGCGGCTCGACCAGCTTGCCCGCTTCGTCGTGACGCTTGAGCGCGTTGAGCACCCGCGAGCGGAAGGTGACGACCTCGAGCGACTTCTGATCGCCGGGCTTCACGGCCAGCAGATCCTGGTCGGCGGCCTCGAGCTGCACGTTGGTGATGAAGTAGCGCGCGCGCAGAATCCGAGCGGGCGTCAGATCGGGTGTCGCCGTGATGAGCGAGTCCATCAGCTTGGCGGCCTCGAGCTCCTTGCCTTCGACGAGCAGAATCTCGGCCTCGACGGTCTTCGTCGGCGGGTCATCGGGCGAGCGCCGAAGAATGGGATCGATCGTCGAGTACGCATCGGCGACGCGCCCATCGTGCGCGAGCAACAGCGCCACCATGCGCAGCTCATCGTCGGTGAGAATGCCCATGTCGCGCAGGGCGACGAACTCGCTGATCGCGGCTTTGAACTGATGCAGCTTCAGGTGCATGTCGGCGCGCGCCCGCTTGAGGCTCGGGTCGTTGCCGCCAGCGACTTCTTCGGCCTGCTTCAGCGTGAGGATCGCGCCAGGCTCGTTGCCGGCCAGCCGGTAGGCCTCGGCGAGCTGAATGTAGGGATCGACGTCGCCAGGAGACGTGTTGATCGCCTCCTTGAAGTACGGCACCGCGCGATCGGGCCGGTTCTTCGCGAGCTCGGCGCGGCCCTCAGAGAGGATCTGCGCGGTCGTTCGCACACGCCGCTCTTCTTCGACCTTCCGCTCTTCCGGGCAGGCCAGAATCCACACGCTGCAGAGGCCGAGGGCGACGAGGCGGGGAGTCATGCCGCGAGGCACCGTAGCCCGCGTGTGGGGTGATGTGGAGTGATACCCTGTGGCTCCCCGCATGGACCCGTTCGTCCGCCGTCTCGTGGAGCGTCTCTTCGAGCCCGACTCGGGCCTCTCCCGCAACCGCCACTTCCACACCTTCGACAACGCCGAAGGGAAGCTGGCCATGCGCATCAGCAAGCGGCTGCGCGCGCTCGCGAAAGACATCGACGATTGTCACCGCGAGGGCGGGCGACCGACGGTGTCACGCGCGACGGACGCGAAGGGAAAAGTTCGAATCGAGATCGGGTTGGCTCGCCTCAAGACGCATCGCACGACGACGCTGGACGAGGCCGAATACGAGCTGCTGCTGAAGCTGCCACAGGTGAAACAGGTCTTCTGACTCAGGCGACCTGCGTCTCACGCTGCGACGTCGCCCACACCGGGCCCTTCATGTGGCGCTCACGGGACTCGCGCTTGCGGGCGCGCTCCACGTTGGCCAGCGGCAGGGTGTCGGTGGAGTCGTCGTTCTTCGCGGTCATGTCGATGAGCGGCTTCATGCCCGACCTCCATTGCAGGACCGTGACCACGCCAGAACGCCGCCAAGTCACCGTTCTGACGGGGTAATTCTGAAGCGGCTGTGGGGCACCGACGACGCCTCGGGTCAGGCGAGCCCCAGGAAGCGTGACACCACCGTCTCCGGGACCTCGGGCGGCGGACTCTGCAGGGCGGCCAGGAGCACCGTGCGCATGACGCTCGAGATGTCAGAGCTCACGACGGCGGCCCCCATCGGAGCCCCTCGCAGCGGCGGCGGCACCACGTCGGCCGAGACCATGCCGTGCGAGGCTGCCTTCGCGGCGATCACGATCGGCAGGCGCAGCTCGAAGGCGCAATAGCGGGCGAGCCGAATGGCGGTCTCGGACTCCTCGAGCAGAATCGCTCCGACGGCTCCCGAGACGAAGGGACGCCACAGCGGGCGGGCGGCCTCGGCGGTGGGCACCACGATCAGATCGACCCGCAGCACGTCGCTCACGTCGAGCCGGCCCAGCGTTCCAAAGCTGCTGCGCAGCGCTTGCGGCTCTGCGCTGACGGCGGCGACGCCCGGGAGCGCCTTGAGCAACCACCGCCCTGCCCTCGAGCCCGAACCACAGACCACCACTTTGGTGACGAGCGTCGTGCGCGCAGAGCGACCGCGCATCAGTCGCCCACGAAGCGCGTGAACCTCGGCAGCGCCGAGCAGCGGGCCATCGGAGAGCTCCGCACCCGCGACGCGCTCGATGATGCCGCGCCCCAGCAGCGCGCCGATCGCCGAGAGCACCTCGAGATCAGGCGAGTCCGTGAGATCGAGCACCTCTGAGATTCGTCGCGGCGCGCGCAGCAACTGCAGGACCTCGGCGGTGACGGGGTGCGGCTCCACGACGTCGGCGGCGTCAGGCGTTCGCTGCAGCAGTTGCCCGATTGGCGGCAGCCCCGTGAGCAGCCGATCGCGCTCATCGCTCTGACGCATGCTCTCGAGGAGCACATCCTCCATCGCGCGGTTCACCAACGAGCGCAGCGGCGGAGGCCCCGGCGCGAACGCGAACGTGCCTTCCCGCCAGGCGATCAGCCGGAACAACGCCTTCTCGCCCTCGATCTCGCCCACGCGGGCATTCACGGGCTGGCCGGCAGAGAGCTGAATCTCACCCTTCTCGGCCCCGTTCGCGACCGTGAGCCGCCCGGTGCGCCGGTTCATCGCGAGAATCTGGAGCAGATCGGGGAGCGGGAGCTGCGAGAGCCCGCCTTCGATCTCACGCGCGTCGCCTTTGAGATCCCTCGCGGCTTCGACGCGCCGGCAGAGGTGATCGATGCGCGAGAGCACCTCGTCGAGATTGAACGGCTTCTGCAGCGCTCCATCACGGAAGGTGCGGAACCGATCGAGCTCACGCGAGCTGGTGGTGACGACGACGGGAATGTCATCGGTGCGCGGGTTGGTGAGCAGGATCTGCACGAACGAGCGCGCTTCGATGAGCCGGCAGTTCTCGTCGAAGAGGATCACGTCGGGGTGACGCAGCACCGCGACCTCGAGCGCGCGCGAGCCGTCGGGCGCGTACTGCACGTGATAGCCCCGCGAGCGCAGCGCCTTTGTGAGCGGCCGCACCGCGTTCACGTCGGGGTCGGCGATGAGGATCTTTCGGGCCTGGGCCATGGCGATCGTTCCTCAGTACGGCTGCAGGTCGTAGGCGGCCTGCAGCTTCGAGACGAGCCCCTCGACGAGCGTGGGATCGCTGGTGTGAAAGCCCCAGGTGGCGCCGCGGCCACGACGCTGGAGCAAGGCGTAGGCGAGCCCGTCTCCGAGCCAGAGCAGGAACTCGTGACGCGCGAGGTGTTCGTCACCTTCGAGGAACACCGGCGTGATCGTCGGGTGTGTGACGAGATCGGCGCGTTTCCCGAGCAGGTAGACGCGGGGCGCGAACTCCGAAGGCGACACGTCGAGGCCACGCACGACGGGTAGATCGGCGCGGATCAAGGGACCGCCGACATAGACGAGGCCACGTGCGCTCGGCTCACGCAGCAGCTCCCGCGCGACCTCCGATTGCAGCTCGTCGAACAACACATCGGCGACTTTTCCGCGGCGGGCGGGCTCGCCCTGGGTCTCGGGCAGCTTCGGGGAGCGTGAGTTGCCGAGCAGCAGCTCGACCTCTTCCCAGAACGGGAGCGGGTCGAGACGCAGGTGGTGATGGAGCGATCCGCGGCGCTCCTCCATGCGGCGCCGGCAGCGCATGAGCAGCTCGTCGAAGTCGTCACCGTCGCGCGGAAAGGTCGCGCAGCCCCCGGTGAGGCCGAACGGAATTCTCGCCTCGAGCGCCCGGCCATCGGGCTCCTCCAACAACGAGCTGAGCGCGCGGCGCAGGAACATGAGGCCGCCGAAGAAGTCGGTCTCGGGCAACAGCACGTGAAACTCGTGCTCCCCTGCCCTCGCCACCACGTCGGCGTCTCGTGTCACCTGCGAGATCACCCGCAAGACGATCTGCTGCGCCTGGCGGGCCGTGGGCGCGCCGAGCCGGGTGCGAATCGAGGTGAGGTTGTCGATCGAGAACGTCAGCAACGTGAACGACCGGCCGTAGCGGCGGGCCTTGTAGATCTCCTTCGTCGCGTAGTCGGTGAAGTAGCTGAGCGTGTAGGCGCCGGTCTCGCGATCGCGCAGCCCCTGACGTTGGAGCAGCGCGAACCGCGCCGCCGTCTTGAGCGAAGAGGCCGCGAACGCTCCAAAGCGCTGGGTGTCGGCCACGAACGAGTCCGAGAACGTGCCGTTGAGCGAATCGCCCAGCTGAACGAGGCCCTGAATCTCACCAGCCGAGGTGACGAGCGGAACGAGAAACGAAGCGCCCGCCTGCCACGGGTTCGCCTGAACGAGCGTCGGATCGACGATGTCGGGCAGCGCGGAACGGTCGATCAACCCTCGCCAGGCGCGAAGCCGAAGACCACTCCGTTCCCCCGCCACCCACAGCGCTCCCGACTGCGCGCCACAGTGCTCGCAGAGTTCCTGCAGAATGCGCTCCTGCAGCATCTCGATGTCGTTGAGCCCGACGATCGCGAGCGAGCGATCTTCGATGGCGACGCTCATGGCAGCGTCCCCGA
>Ga0075163_10008239_pt1 | contig 13764 bp, 11 predicted proteins | sample JI1023141ADNA_FD_71478 | JGI IMG/M metagenome (GOLD analysis project Ga0075163, IMG submission 71478) | Wastewater effluent complex algal communities from Wisconsin, to seasonally profile nutrient transformation and Carbon sequestration -... | ecosystem: Engineered > WWTP > Effluent > Algae...
GGCGCGCCGCTCTCGCTTGAGCGGACCCCGGGCGCACCGGGCCGTCCGCGCCAGGGTCTCGAGTTCGCCCGTGTCCGGCTGGACGGCGCTCTATCGGTCGCGGTAGAGCGCGGCGCGGCCGAGGAGCATGAGGGTGACGGGTGTCGTCGCGGTGACGAGGCCGCCGATCAGGAGATCGTGCAGCACCGGGCGCCCCTGGCCGACCGAGAAGACGATGACCGAGGCGAGGACGACGCCGGCGGTGCCCCAGCTCGAGCCGAGGGTCGGGGCGTGGATGCGCTCGTAGAAGGTCGGGAGCCGCAAGAGGCCGAACGAGCCGATGAGCGCGAGGCTCGCGCCGAGGACGAGGAACGCGGCCGCCGGGATCGCCGCCCAGAGCGGCAGGGTCTCGAGGTGGCTCATTCGATCACCTCGCCGCGCATCAGGAACTTGGCGAGCGCCACGGTGGCGACGAAGCCGAGCATGGCGATGACGATCGCCGCCTCGAAGAAGAACACCGTGCCGTTGCGGATGCCCAGGGTCAGGAACAGGAGCATGGTGTTCACGTAGAGCGTGTCGAGCCCGAGCACCCGGTCCTGCGCCCGCGGGCCGCGCAGGATGCGGATGGTGGCGAAGATCATCGCGAGCGCCAGCGCCCCGAGGGCGAAGGTGATCGCGGTGGAGAGGATGGTCGCGCTCATTCGAAGATCTCCATCAGCAGTCGGCCGTAGCGCTCGTTCACCGTCGTGCGCCACACGTCGGGGTCCACCAGGTCGAAGACGTGGAGGAGGAGGCGGCCGTGCGCCGCGTCGTAGTCGATCCAGGCGGTGCCCGGGGTGGCGGTGACGATGAGCGCGAGGACAGCGAGCCCGGTCGGGTCTCTGAGCTCGAGGTCGATGTCGACGAAGCCCTGGCGGCGGCCGGTGCTGGCGCCGCCGAGGATCAGCCGCGCGACCGAGACGTTCGAGCGGATGATGTCGAGGAGGACGCGCCAGACGAGCAGCGCCACCCGGTCCCAGTGGCGGATGCGGGGGCGGGCGGGCTCGAGGGCGGCCATGGCGCGGCCGGCGACGAGCGCGACCGCGATGCCGAGGACGAGGTGGCCCGGCGACACCCGGTTGAGCAGGAGCCACATGACGACGACGACGACGCTGAGCAGCGGGTGCGGCAGGACGCGGCTCATTCGGCCACCTCCGGCACGGGCTCGCCGCCGACGGCGGCCTCCGGCAGCGGCACGGCGCCGAGGACGCCGCGCACGTAGACGTAAGGATGGTGCAGCGAGGTCGCGGTCGCTTCCATGTAGTGCATGACCGGCCCGGCCTTCACCGTCATCGCCAGCGTGAGCGAGAGGAGCACGATGACCGGCACGAGCTCGATCAGCGGCACCGACGGCAGCTCCTCGTTCTCCGCCGCCCAGAAGGTGCGGATCCCCTCGCGCACGAGGGCGATGAGCGCGGCGAGGCCCGAGACGATCACCACGGCGGTGAAGACGATGCCGACCGTGGGAATGTCGGTGCCGCCGTCGAAGCCGCCGAAGGAGAGGACGGCCGAGAGCATGGCGAACTTGCCGAGGAAGCCCGCGAGCGGCGGCACCCCGGCGAGGACGAGGGCGCAGGTGAAGAAGCACATCCCGAGGACGGTGGTGGCGCGCGGGATGCCGGGGCCGCTGACCACGCGGAGGTCCTCCTCCTCGATCTCCTCGTCGCCGAGGCCGTAGGCCTCGGCGGTGACGGTGAGGATGCCGGCCAGCTCGCTCTCGCCGCGCTCGATGAGCTCGACCATGAGGAAGAGGGCGCTGATCGCGATCGTCGAGGCGACGAGGTAGAAGAGCGCCGCCGCGACCATGGTGCTGCCGCCGCCGAGGCCGGAGATGCCGACGATGGCGAGGAGCGTGCCGGAGGAGACGAGCACCGAGCAGCCGGCGAGCCGGCCGAGCCCCTGCGAGGCGAGGACGCCGACGGTGCCGAAGACCAGCGTGGCGAGGCCGCCCCAGAGCAGCACCTCGGCGCCGAGGCCGGTCATCTGCGCCGCGGCGCTGCCGAAGGCGAGCGAGGAGACCCGCAGCAGCACGTAGACCCCGACCTTGCTCAGGATCGCGAAGACCGCGGCGGCGGGCGGCGGCGCCGCGGTGTAGGTGATCGGCAGCCAGAAGCAGAGCGGCCACATGGCGGCCTTCACCAGGAAGGCGATGCCGAGGATGGCGGCGCCGGCGGCGAGGAGCGGCCGGTTCTCGGCGGCGACGAGCGGCACCCGCACCGCGAGGTCGGCCATGTTGAGCGTGCCGGTGACGCCGTAGATGAGGCTGACGCCGATCAGGAAGAGGAGCGAGGCCGCGAGGTTGATCGCGATGTAGTGCAGGCCCGCGCGCACCCGGAGCGTGCCCGAGCCGTGCAGCACGAGGCCGTAGGAGGCGGCGAGCAGCACCTCGAAGAACACGAAGAGGTTGAAGAGATCGCCGGTCAGGAACGCGCCGTTCAGCCCCATGAGCAGGAACTGGAACAGGCTGTGGAAGTGCTGCCCGCGCCGGTCCCAGCGCGCCATGGCGAAGACCACCGCCGAGAGCGCGAGGATCGAGGTGAGCAGCACCATGAGCGCCGACAGCCGGTCGAGGACGAGCACGATCGCGAAGGGCGGCGGCCAGTCGCCGAGGAGGTAGAGCCCGACCGAGGTGGCGCTGTGGGTCGCCATGTCGACGAGCTCGAGCGCGACGACGACGAGGCCGAGGGTCGAGAGGACGGCGATCACCCGGCGCTGCGCCTCGCCGTAGAAGAGCATGAGCGCCCCGGCGACGAGCGGGATCAGGATCGGGGCGATCAGGATGTGGTCGGGGCCTTGCGTCACCGGTCTGGCTCCTTGCCGTCCACGTGGTCGGTGCCGGTCAGGCCGCGGAGCGCGATCATGACGACGAGAAAGAGCGCGGTCGTCGCGAAGCTGATGACGATGGCGGTGAGGACGAGCGCCTGGGGCACCGGGTCGGCATAGAGGCTCGGGTCGACGACGCCGCTCTTGTCGAGGAGCGGTGCTGCGTTGGTGCGCGGCCGGCCCATGGCGAAGATGAAGAGGTTGACGCCGTAGGAGAGCAGCGCGAGCCCGATGATCACCTGGAAGGTGCGGGGGCGCAGCAGCAGCCAGACGCCGGAGGCGACGAGGATGCCGATGGCGATGGCGAGGACGGCCTCCATCACCCGGCCTCCCGGGCTTCGGGGTCGGCGGCGGCCGCGAGGTCGGGCTCGAGGTCGGGCTCGGGCTCGACCTCGGCGGGCCGGCGGGCGCGCAGCGACTGGTGGGCGATGGCGACGAGGGTGAGCACCGTCGCGCCGACGACGAGGGTGTAGACGCCGGTGTCGAAGAGCATGGCCGTGGCGAGCGGCACCTTGCCGAGCCACGGGAACTCCACGTACTGCGCGTGGCTGGTCAGGAACGGGTAGCCGAAGAGCCAGGAGCCCATCCCGGTCAGCGCCGCGACGAGGAGGCCGACGCCGATCCAGCGCACCGGCAGGATGCGCAGCCGGTCCTCGACCTCGCGCACGTTCGAGCCGAGGTATTGCAGGAGGAAGGCGATGGCGAGGGCGACGCCCGCGGCGAAGCCGCCGCCGGGCAGGTCGTGGCCGCGCAGGAAGAGGTAGGCCGAGAGCGTGATGATGAGCGGGAACATCCAGCGCATGATGACCGACGGCACCGCGAGATAGTCGCGGATGGTGTCGCCGACGTTGCGGTCCTCGCGCTCGGTGTCGGCCGCGTCCTGGATCCGCTGCTGCTCGGGGCGGTCGATGCTTTCCTGCGCCGGACGGAAGCGGCGCAGCAGCGCGAAGATGGTGAGCGCCACGATGCCGAGCACGGTGATCTCGCCGAAGGTGTCGAAGCCGCGGAAGTCCACGAGGATCACGTTCACGACGTTGGTGCCGCCGCCCTCGACGTAGGCGTGGCGCAGGAACCAGTCGGCGGTGCCGCGGTCGGGCGGCGAGGTCATCACCGCGTAGGCGACGCCGGCCATGCCGAGGCCGCAGGCGGCGGCGATGACGAGGTCGCGGCCGCGGCGCAGCCGGGCGACGAGGCGCTGGTCGGCCGCGATCTCCTCGCGCCGCTTCGGCAGCCAGCGCAGGCCGAGGAGCAGGAGGACGGTGGTCACCACCTCGACGAGGAGCTGCGTCACCGCGAGGTCGGGCGCCGAGAGCCAGACGAACGAGGCGCAGGTCATGATCCCTGCGCCGCCGACGAGGAGCAGCGCGGCGAATCGGTGGTACTTCGCCTGCCAGGCGGCGGCGAGCGCGCAGGCCGCGCCCACCGCCCAGACGACGGTGAAGAGCGGGTCGAAGCTGCCCGGGCCGATCGGCTCGAGCCGCTTTGCGCCCCAGAGCATCCAGGCGGCCGCGCCGAGGGCCGAGAGCACCAGGATGGTGAGCTGGGTCTGCAGCCGCTCGGTGCCGAGGAGCTTGAAGACCCGCCGCGCCCAGATCCAGGAGACGTTGGCGAGCAGCCGCTCGAAGATGCGCTGGCCCCTGAGCTCGCGCAGGATCGGCGGACCCTCGGGCGCGGCGGCGATCGGCGCGGCGAGGATGCGGTAGAGCACGAGCCCGCCGACCAGCGCCGCCGCGCTCATGGCGAGCGGCAGGTTGAACCCGTGCCAGATCTCGAGGCTGTAGGCGGGGATCTCCGGCCCGAGGACGGAGAGCGCGGCCGAGCGCAGGAGCGGCGCGATGGTGAGGCCGGGGAGGATGCCGACGAGGAGGCAGATGACCACGAGCACCTCGACCGGGAGCCGCATCAGGAACGGCGGCTCGTGCGGCTCCTTCGGCAGATCGGTGGCGGCGGGGCCCAGGAACACGCTGTGAACGAAGCGGACCGAGTAGGCGACCGAGAAGATGCCGGCGAAGAGCGCGACCCAGGTCATCGAGCGGTCGAGAAGCGAGCTGTCGTAGGTCTCGGCGGCCTGGGCGAAGAACATCTCCTTGGAGATGAAGCCGTTCAGCAGCGGCACGCCCGCCATGGCCGCCGAGGCGACGATCGCGAGCGTGCCGGTGATCGGCATCGCCTTCCAGAGCCCGCCGAGCCGGCGCATGTCGCGGGTGCCTGCCTCGTGGTCGACGATGCCGGCGGCCATGAAGAGCGAGGCCTTGAACACCGCATGGTTCACCGTGTGGAAGATCGCCGCGACGATGGCGAGCGGCGTGTCCATGCCGATGAGGGCGGTGATGAGGCCGAGGTGGCTGACGGTGGAGTAGGCGAGGAGCGCCTTCAGGTCGTGCTGGAAGAGCGCGAAGAAGGCCCCGAGGAAGAGCGTCGCCAGCCCGGCGCTGCTGACGATGGTGAACCACTCCTGGGAGCCGCCGAGCGCCGGCGACAGGCGGATGAGCAGGAACACCCCCGCCTTCACCAGCGTCGCGGAATGGAGGAACGCCGAGACCGGCGTCGGCGCCGCCATGGCGTTCGGCAGCCAGAAATGGAACGGGAACTGCGCCGACTTGGTGAAGGCGCCGAGCAGGACGAGGATCAGGATCGGCAGGTAGAGCCGGTGCGCCCGGAGCGTGTCGCCGGCGGCCAGCACCTTGTCGAGGTCGTAGGAGCCGACGATGGCGCCGATCAGCAGCACGCCGGCGAGGAGCGAGAGCCCGCCGAAGGCGGTGACGACGAGCGCCATGCGCGCGCCGTCGCGCGCGGCCGGGCTCCGGTGCCAGAAGCCGATGAGCATGAAGGAGAAGACGCTCGTCATCTCCCAGAAGACCACGAGCATCACCAGGTTGCCGGAGAGAAAGATCCCGCCCATGGCGCCCATGAAGGCGAGGAGCCAGGCGAAGAGCCGCGCCGCCGGCTCCTTCGGCGAGAGGTAGTAGCGGGCATAGAGAAAGACGAGGAGCCCGATCCCGTTCAGGAGCAGCAGGAAGAGCCACGCCAGCCCGTCGACGCGGATGGTGAGGTTGAGCCCGAAGCTCGGCAGCCAGGCGATGTCGTGGCGCGCGATCCCGCCCCCGGCGACGACCGGATAGAGCGAGATCGTGACGAGCAGGCCGACGACCGCGACCGATCCGGCGAGCCACGCCTCCGCGTTGCGGCTCGCCGGCAGGGAGGCCGCGGCGACGCTGCCGAGAAAGGGCAGCACCAGCAACAGGATGAGGAAGTTTTCCAGAATCATTCCCCGAGGGTGGCAGGTTCCCGGGGGACATGCCATTTCGAACGCTGGCCGCCAAGGCTGGGGGGCGGGAAATCTCCCGCCTGACCGCTTCGTGATGCTGCGGCGGAGACTTTGGGGAAGACTGCGGCGTCAGCCGATGGCGTCGGCGATGGTCGCGAAGGTGGCGTCGATCTCGCGGGCGGCGAGGTCGCGATAGGCTGCGACCTTCTGCCAATCCGCGCCGGAGAAGTCGCGGGCGCCGGAGAACAGCGCGAGGAGATCGGCAGGTGCCGCGATGCTTTCGAGCGCGGCGGTGTCGAGCATCTTGTCGGAGAGGCCGATGTCGCCGAGGGTCGCCTCGATCTTCGCGGTGTTCGAGGGCACGCTCAGCATTGGCACCCCCGCGGCGAGTGCGAGCACGGTGCCGTGGAAGCGGCCGCCGACCCAGCGCTCGACAGCGCGCACGTCCTCGGGGCCGAGGATGCGCGGCGTCGTGGTGGCGTCGGCGCCGGCGGTCAGCAGGCGCTGGAAGGCGTCGAAGAAGCGGTCCATGACGAAGAATGGCGCATTCGCGGCGGCGGCCACCGCCTGGAGCGAGTCGGTGGTGGTCGGGGTGACGCAGTCGAGGATCCCGCAGGGCCCCGCGGGCGCGCGCCTGGGCAGGTCGGCGAGCCAGCAGAGGTCGGGCACGACCCGCGCGTCGGGCCGCGCGTCGGGCCGCGCCCGCGCCGCCGCATCGCGCGAGGCCGACTCGCGGAAGGCGACGAGATCAAAGTCGGCGAGGCGGCCCGCCATCGCCGGACCCATGTCCTGCCATACGCTGTTGACGAGGAAGGTCTTCTTTCCCATCGCCTTTAGCTCGCGCGCCATGGCGAGGAGCTCGAAGGCGCGATCGGCATCGTCGTGCAGCGTGCCCTCGCCGTTCAGCACCACGCCGGCGAAGCGCGCCTCCGGGTCGTGGGCGAGGATGCGGTTCAGGCCGGCGATGCCGTTCGCCCAGCCCGCCACCTCGATCCCGTGGGCCGCGAGCCGGGCGTTCAGGTGGCGCGACACCAGATCGCAGCCGAGATGCCAGCGGTTGAACGGCATCTTCGAGGTCTCGTTGAGGACGAGGACCGCGGGCCGGTCGCCTTTCGGAGCGGTGTACTGCGCCTGCGGATGGTCGATCTCGGCCGCGTAGCGGACGCCGCCGAGATCGTCGCGATCGAAGCCGGCCGACCAGCGCGCCTTGACGGTGGCGAGGTCGGCGGCCAGCGCCTCGAGCCCGGGCAGCGCCTCGCCGCGGTCGCGCAGGAGCTCGAGCGCCTGCAGGAGCCAGCGGATCTGCACCATCCCCGGATTGATGGCGAGCGACTGGCGCACCAGCATGGCGAAGGTCGGCAAGTCGCCGGCGGCGAAGGCGAGCTTGGCGACGTCGAAGAGCATCGCCGCCTTCGGCCGCGCGTGGCCGTTGTAGCCGGGGTGGAACACGGTCGCGAGGTCGCGGTGCAGCCGGCTTTCGGCGCGCTCGGGCGCGGGACCCAGGAACTCCACGTCCGGCAGCCCGGCATAGACCGCCTGCTCGGCCTGGAAATCGTGGCCCATATAGCCGCCGCCGTCGTAGCGGCCAGAGAAGCCGCAGAGGACGATCCGATGCGGCGCGAGCCCGGCGAGGCCGCGGCGGAGGTTCACCACGCGCAGGAGCAGGACGGAGGCGAAGCCGGCCGAGGGGATCGTGGCGGGATCGCTGCGGCCGAAGAGCGCGGCGAGGGGCCCGGTCTGGAGCTCGGCGGTGGCGAGGCCGGCGACGGTCACGGGCGGGAACTCCTGCGGCCGGGTCGCCGGCTTCAGGACGATGGCGCGGGTCGGGGGCGGGAAGCCCCCGAGGTCGGCGAGCGGCCGGCCGTCGGGCGCGAGGCCGTGGACGAGGCTCTGCCGGTCGGCGGCGTGGAAGAAGCAGAGCGCCGGCGTGCCGTGGCCGGCGAAGGCGGCCGCATGCTGGCAGGTGTTGTAGAAGACGAGGAGGTCGCCGGGGCCGAGGCCGCTGGCCGCCTCGGCGACGGGCGCGTCCGTGGCGTTGGCGATGCACCAGATCGCGCGGGGCGGCCCGTCGGCGAGCCAGTCGAGCGCCTGCGACGCCGGCGCAAGCCACGCAGCCTCGACGGTCGCGCCGCGCCCGAGCCACCTGCCAAACACCACGCATTCCCCTGCCTCGGGAGGAGGCGCGCCACCTTTCGGGAGCGCCCGGGCGGAGTCAACCGCTCGTCAGAAGGTGTAGCCGACCCGCACCCCGGCGCCCCAGAAGTAGCCGTCGTCGAAATCGGTCTGCAGCACGTTGTGGGTGTCGCCGAGCTTGCCGTAGGTGATGCCGCCGGTCACGGTCATCTGGGCGATCTCGTAGCTCAGCGAGGCGGTGGCGGAGGTGCGCCCGTCGTAGGGGCCGAGCGAGGTCATCTCGCCGCCGACGCTCGGCTCGTAGGTGACCGAGAACGACCCCGCCAGCCGGTCGGTCAATTGGCGGCCCATGCCGAGGGTATAGGTCCACCAGTCGTCGTTATAGTCGACGAGCGGGCGCGGCTTGCCGATGAGGCCGATCACCGCCTGCTCGTAGAGCGGCGGGTTGATCTGGAACTCGGACCAGTCGACCCAGCGGATCGAGCCGAAGACCAGCGTCTTCGGCGCGACGCCGGTCTGGAAGTCGAGGGTGACGGACTGCGGCGTGTCGACGTCGGTCTGGGTCGGCACCGTGCCGGTCGTGGTGGTCGACTCGTCGGTGTCGAGCGAATGGGCGATCTTCGAGTTGTAGGTGAGCGAGACGCGGAGGGCGATGTCCGGCCGCTCGTAGGCGGCGCCGAGGAGCCAGCCGTAGCCCCAGTCCTTGCCGGCGTCGACGTGGTAGTCGTCGACGAAGCTGATCGCCGCCTTGGCGTCGAGGCGCTGGGCGCGGACGCCGCCGAAGAGCTTGACGTTGGCGTTCACGTCGTAGGCCATGGCGGCGGTGATCTGGTAGGTCTTCAGGTCGGCCGAGCTGCCGGTGTAGATCGGCAGCGGGAAGCTGCCGGCGCCGTACATGGTATCGGCGACATAGGGCTGGTCGAAGGTGAGCGCGTAGGAGACCCTCTCGTTGAGGTCGGCCTTGTAGGCGCCGCTCACGTTCCAGCGCCCATCGAAGACGTCGCCGGTGTTGCCGGGCAGCGTGCCGCCCGTGGGCAGCGCCGGGTTCGGCGGCAGGGTGACGCCGTTGCCGCTCTGGTGCGGGTCGGTGTAGGCGGCGCCGAACTCGACGTAGCGGCCTTCCTGGTAGAGGAGCCGGATCGTCGCCGGCACCACCTGCTCGAGGGCGGCCGCCTCGGCCGAGCCGGCGGCGGCCATGGCGAGGAGCGAGGCGCCGCAGAGGCTGCGGCCGAGGCCCGTGATGCGCATTCCTGATCCTCCCGGGTTTTGCTCGTTTCCCGGAGGATGCGCCGGCCGACCGATTCATCCCAGCGCATACGGCACTTGCGGGCGGATCCTGCCGCAATGTCGCGCGCCGGCGTGACCCTTCTGCAACAGGATCAGTGCGCGAGCACCGCCAGCATCAGCAGGGCGACGATGTTGGTGATCTTGATCATCGGGTTCACCGCCGGGCCGGCGGTGTCCTTGTAGGGGTCGCCCACCGTGTCGCCGGTCACCGCCGCCTTGTGGGCCTCCGACCCCTTGAAATGCTTCTGGCCGGAGGCGTCGGTGAAGCCGTCCTCGAAGATCTTCTTGGCGTTGTCCCAGGCGCCGCCGCCGCTCGTCATCGAGATCGCGACGAAGAGCCCGTTGACGATGACGCCGAGGAGCATGGCGCCGACGGCGGCGAGCGCCGCGTCGCGCCCGGCGATCCAGTTGATGACGATGAAGACGACGATCGGCGACAGGACCGGCAGCAGCGACGGCACGATCATCTCGCGGATCGCGGCGCGGGTCAGGATGTCGACGGCGCGGCCGTAGTCGGGTTTCGCGGTGCCCTCCATGATCCCGGGGTTCTCGCGGAACTGCCGCCGCACCTCCTGCACGATCGAGCCGGCCGCCCGGCCGACCGCGGTCATGGCGATGCCGCCGAAGAGATAGGGCAGGAGCCCGCCGACCAGCAGCCCGACGACCACGTAGGGGTTCGAGAGCGAGAAGTCGACCGAGAGCCCGTCGAAGAAGCTCCCCGGCGCGGCGTGCTGCGCGAAGAAGCGCAGGTCCTCGGTGTAGGCGGTGAAGAGGACCAGCGCCCCGAGCCCCGCCGAGCCGATGGCGTAGCCCTTGGTCACCGCCTTCGTGGTGTTGCCGACCGCATCGAGCGCGTCGGTCGTCGCGCGCACCTCGGGCGGCAGGTCGGCCATCTCGGCGATGCCGCCGGCGTTGTCGGTGACCGGGCCGAAGGCGTCGAGCGCGACGACGACGCCGGCGAGCGCCAGCATGGTGGTGACGGCGATCGCGATGCCGAAGAGCCCGGCGAGCTGGTAGGTGGCGATGATGCCGCCGACGATGACGAGCGCGGGGAGCGCCGTCGACTCGAGCGACACCGCAAGGCCCTGGATCACGTTGGTGCCGTGCCCGGTGATCGACGCCTGGGCGATCGAGCGCACCGGGCGGTAGCCGGTGCCGGTGTAGTACTCGGTGATGACGACGATGAGCGTGGTGACGACGAGCCCGACGACGCCGCAGAGGAAGAGATCCCACGCCGAGAAGCTCGCCCCGGTCGAGGTGGTGAAGGTCGTGCCCATGGGACCGGGGAAGATCAGCGCGGTGAGCGGGTAGAGCAGGATGAGCGACAGGACGCCGGTGGCGATGAAGCCCTTGTAGAGCGCCCCCATGATCGTGCCGCCGGGCGAGAGGCGCACCGCGAAGGTGCCGGCGATCGAGGTGATGACGCAGATCGCGCAGATCGCCAGCGGGTAGAGCATGACGGTGCCCACCATCTCCGGCTGGCCGGAGAAGTAGATCGCGCCGAGCACCATGGTGGCGACGAGGGTGACGGCATAGGTCTCGAAGAGGTCGGCCGCCATGCCGGCGCAGTCGCCGACGTTGTCGCCGACGTTGTCGGCGATGGTCGCGGGGTTTCTCGGGTCGTCCTCCGGGATCCCCGCCTCGACCTTGCCGACGAGATCGCCGCCGACATCGGCGCCCTTGGTGAAGATGCCGCCGCCGAGGCGCGCGAAGATCGAGATGAGCGAGCCGCCGAAGCCGAGGGCGACGAGCGCGTCCGTCACCGTCCGGTCGTTCGGCTCGAGCCCGGCGATGCCGACGAGGATGCCGTAGTAGACCGCGACCCCGAGGAGCGCGAGCCCGGCGACCAGCATCCCTGTCACCGCGCCGGCGCGGAACGCGAGCTCCAGTCCTTCGGCCAGGCCCCGCGATGCCGCCTGCGCGGTGCGGACGTTGGCGCGGACCGAGACCAGCATGCCGATGAAGCCGGCGGTGCCGGAGAGGACGGCGCCGATCAGGAAGCCGAGCGCCACGGGGATCCCGAGAAGGATCGCCACGATGACGAAGATGACGGCGCCGGCGATGGCGATCGTGAGGTACTGGCGGCGGAGGTAGGCGGTGGCGCCCTCCTGGATCGCGCCGGCGATCTCCTGCATCCGGGGCGTGCCGGGGTCGGACGCGAGCACCGAGCGCACCGCCCAGGCGCCGTAGACGATGCTGAGCGCACCGCAGGCAATGACGAGGAAAAGCATGTCCAGTCCCTCCCGCCCGGTTTTGGCGGCGAGACTGACGCATCGACCGTTCGCGCGCAAGCAGAACGGCGGCGCGTCCCGATGGCGCACCGCCGTTGCGGCAAGGCGATGCCGGGCTCCGGCCGGAGCCCGCCACGACCTCAGGCGCCGGCGGAAACCGGCGGCGATATCATTCGCCGGCCGGAGCCGGCCACGACCTCAAGCGCCGGCCCGGAGCCGGCGGCGGGATCAGGCGGCGTCCGACTTGGCCTTGTAGCGCTCGATCGACGCCAGCAGGATCTTCTGCGCCTCGGCCTTGTTGCCCCAGCCGGAGATCTTCGCCCACTTGCCCTGCTCGAGCGACTTGTAGTGCTCGAAGAAGTGCCAGATGCGCTCGCGGTGGCGGATCGGCAGGTCCTCGAGATCCTGGATCTCGGCCTGGAACGGGTCGACCTTCTCGATCGGCATGGCGATGAGCTTGTCGTCGAGGCCGCCGTCGTCCTCCATGTGCAGGACGCCGATCAGCCGGCAGCGGATGACCGAGCCGGGGAAGAGCGTGACCTCGGTGCGGACCATCACGTCCACCGGGTCGCCGTCCTCGTGGAGCGTGTTCGGCACGAAGCCGTAGTTGTTCGGGTAGAACATCGGCACGTTGACGATCCGGTCGACCATCAGAGCGCCCGACGCCTTGTCGAACTCGTACTTCACCGGCGAGCCGCCGGCGGCCCCGCCCGGAATCTCGATGACGACGTTGATGTCGTGCGGCGGATTCTCTCCCGGCGGGATCTTGTCGAGCTGCATGGGGATATCCCCTCCACAATCTGGTAACGAACCCGTGCCGCCTAGCACATTCGCATTCGCAGCAAAAGGGGGTGCGGCGCCCCGGCACCAAGGTCGCGGCGCCTCGCCCGGGGTGGACGCGCGCCGGGGCCGCCGCTAAGGGATCCGGGACGCCGGCAGAAAAGCGGGGAGGACCATGCGCGCGTTCGTCTTTCCGGGCCAGGGGGCCCAGGTCATCGGCATGGGGCGCGACCTCGCCGAAGCCTATCCGGCCGCTCGGGCGGTGTTCGACGAGGTGGACGCGGCGCTCGGCGAGAAGCTCTCGGCGGTGATCTGGGGGGGCGACATCGCCGAGCTGACGCTGACCGCCAACGCCCAGCCGGCGCTGATGGCGACCTCGATCGCCGCGATGCGGGCGCTCGAGGCCGAGGGCGTGGCGGTGACGAGCGCGGCCTTCGTGGCGGGGCACTCGCTCGGAGAGTACTCCGCGCTCTGCGCCGCGGGCGCGATCAGCCTCGCCGACACCGCGCGGCTCCTGCGGCTGCGCGGGCAGGCGATGCAGGAGGCGGTGCCGGTCGGCGAAGGCGCCATGGCCGCGCTCCTCGGGCTCGATCTCGCCACCGCCGAGGCGGTCGCCGCCGAGGCCGCGGCGCAGGGTGGGGTCTGCGAGGCCGCGAACGACAACGACCCGGCGCAGGTCGTGGTCTCGGGCAGCCGCGCGGCGGTCGAGCGCGCGGTCGCGATCGCCAGGGAGCGGGGCGCGAAGCGCGCGCTGCTCCTGCCGGTGAGCGCCCCCTTCCATTGCGTGCTGATGCAGCCTGCGGCCGACCGCATGGCGGAGGCGCTGGCCGGGACCGCGATCGCGGCGCCTTCGGTGCCGCTGGTCGCGAACGTCAAGGCCGCCGCCACCAGCGACCCGGAGGAGATCCGCCACCTGCTCGTCGAGCAGGTGACGGGCCGCGTCCGCTGGCGCGAGAGCGTCGGGTGGATGGCGGACCAGGGGGTCACGGAATTCATCGAGGTCGGCGCCGGCAAGGCGCTCTCGGGCATGGTGAAGCGCATCGCCAAGGGTGCGGGGACAAAGGCGGTCGGGACGCCGGCCGAGGTCGGGGCGCTGGCGGCCGCGGGCTGAGAGACTGTTTGAAAACACGGACGGGTCGGTCCGACGGGTCTTTTTGCGCCCCGGTGCGTCGATCCTTCCCGCCAATATCCCGATATTGGCGGGAAGGATCTTCTGCCGGGATC
>Ga0075163_10008240_pt1 | contig 13761 bp, 12 predicted proteins | sample JI1023141ADNA_FD_71478 | JGI IMG/M metagenome (GOLD analysis project Ga0075163, IMG submission 71478) | Wastewater effluent complex algal communities from Wisconsin, to seasonally profile nutrient transformation and Carbon sequestration -... | ecosystem: Engineered > WWTP > Effluent > Algae...
TGCCCCACACGGTCGTGGTGGTGTCGATGTCGGCGAAGCCGAGCGAGAACCGCGCGCCGACGTCGAGCTGCGGGGAGATCCGGTACGACGCCGCCACCGACGGCAGGATGATCGCGCCATCCTGCTTGATCACGTCGTAGCGCGTGGGTGGTGGCGCGGTGTTGAAGTCGCCGTTGAACACGTAGCCGTTCGACATGTCGCGGAACGGATACGCGTTCGGTGCGTAGAGCCCGGCGGCGACGTGGAGCCCCTTGACGGCGCCACCGAGATCGCTGACGACCGCGATCAGCGGAACGGGCTGGAAGCTGCCGAACCCGAGCGGCGGCTTCGCCCTGTCCTTGACCGCGCCGTACTCGGTGCCTTCGTAGGCGAAGTCGTCATCGGCGATCGCGTCGTAGGTGCCGCGGCGATCGAACTCCATCGCGTAGCTGATGATCGCGGCCGAGATCGTGATCGTGGTGCCCTTGGTCTTCGCGAGCCCCGCCGGGTTGATCGACAGGGCCTCGCCGTCGTCGGTGGACGCGACCGCCGCACCGGCGCGCGCCGTCGAGATCGCACCGCTACCGGGCAGGAACAGGCCGCCGGCGAACGCAGGCTTCGCGAGGAGGCAGCCGAGGACGATGGCGAGGCGAGTCTTCACGGCGCAGACGGTAACGCGACCGTCGACACCGGCGAAAGTGGCTAACCCATTAGCCGGAAACGGGTGTCGTCGCGCGCCGCGTCGAAGTCGAGATCCAGGTGAGCAGGATCGCCACGGCTGCGGGCGTCACGCCGCTGATCCGCGACGCCTGCCCCACCGAGCGCGGCCGGATCGCCTCGAGCTTCTCGATCACCTCGCGGGACAGCCCCGGGATGACCCGGAAATCGAGATCGCCGGGCACCGTGACGCCATCCGCCCGCGCGACCCGCGCCGCCTCGGACTCCTGGCGGCGGAGATACCCGGCGTACTGGAGCTCGATCCCGACGCGCTCGAGGGTCTGGTCGCTCGCCGTGCTCGCCGCCAGCCCGCCGGCGATCGCGATCTGCTCGACGGTCTGCCAGTCGAGCTCGGGACGACGCGCCAGCTCGGCGAGCGAGGCGCGGCGGCTCTCGAGAGGCGAGCTGCCGTGCTTCGCCAGCAGCTCGTTGACCGCCGGCGTGCCGGTGACGTACGCAGCATTCGCACGCTCGGTCGTCTCGGCGAGCTCGCGCTGCGCCGCCTCGTACTCGGACCACCGCGCGTCGCTGATCAGGCCGAGCGCGCGGCCGACCGGCATCAACCGATCGTGCGCGTTGTCCTCGCGGAGCAGCAGCCGGAACTCGGCGCGCGAGGTCATCATCCGGTACGGCTCCTTGGTGCCGCGCGTGACCAGATCATCGACCAGCACGCCCGCGTACGCCTGATCGCGCCGCAGGATCACCGGCTCGCCGGTGCCATGGCCGAGCTTGGTGGCCGCGTTGATCCCCGCGAGCAGGCCCTGGATCGCCGCCTCCTCGTAGCCCGACGTGCCGTTGATCTGCCCGGCGAGATAGAGGCCCCTCACGCGGCGGGTCTCGAGCGTCGGCTCGATCTCGCGCGGATCGATGAAGTCGTACTCGACCGCGTAGCCCGGGCGCGTCATCTCGGCGCGCTCGAGGCCGGGGATGGTGCGGATGAACGCGAGCTGGACGTCGTACGGCAGCGAGGTCGACACGCCGTTCGGATAGACCTCGCCGGTGCCGTCTAGCGCGCCCTCCATGGTCTCGGGCTCGAGGTAGATCTGGTGGCGATCTTTGTCCGCGAACCGAACGATCTTGTCCTCGATCGACGGGCAGTAGCGCGGCCCCGTGCCCTCGATCTCCTTGCGATACAGCGGCGAGCGATGGAGGTTGTCGCGGATCGCGGCGTGCGTCCTCTCGTTGGTGTACGTCACCCAGCACGGCACCTGCGTGAGCGGTGGCGTGTAGCGCGCGCGGCGCCAGCGGAACATCGGCGGTGGATCATCACCGGGCTGCAGCTCGAGACCCGCGACGTCGATCGTCTTGCGATCGAGGCGGCACGGCGTGCCGGTCTTGAGCCGCGCGAGCGGGAACCCGAGATCGGCGAGCGATCCGGACAGCTGCACCGACGGCGCCTCGCCGGCTCGACCGCCTTGCGCGCGGGCCTCGCCGACGAAGATCGCGCCGCGCAGGAACGTGCCCGTCGTCATGATCACGGCGCGCGCGCGGTAGCGAACGCCCATCGTGGTGGTGACGCCGCGGATCTCGCGGTGACCGTTCACCTCTTCGCACCCGAGCTGCGCGACCTCGCCTTGTCGAAGCGCGAGCCGCTCGCAGCCCTCGAGGCGCGCGCGCATGGTCTCGCGGTAGCGCCGCTTGTCGGCCTGGGCGCGGGTCGAGCGCACCGCCGGGCCCTTCGACGCGTTGAGCCGGCGGAACTGGATGCCGGTGTCGTCGATCACGCTCGCCATCTCGCCGCCCAGCGCGTCGAGCTCCTTGACCAGGTGCCCCTTCGCGACGCCGCCGATCGCCGGGTTGCACGACATCTGCGCGACCATCTCGAGCGCGCCGGTCAGCACCAGCACGCGCGCGCCCATCCGCGCGGCCGCGAGCGCGGCCTCGCACCCGGCGTGGCCGGCCCCGACGACGATCACGTCGTACGCGTCTGGATACTCGTAGCTCACGGCGGACTACTGGCTAGCAGATTCCTGGTCGTCCGTCTGGGGGGATGGTCGGCCGTCACCAGGCCCGCAGGTCTCGCCGTGTGCCTTGGTGGGCTTGAACTTGTAGATGTCGAGCGTGCCCTGCAGCGCGAGCTCGCTCGGCACCTGCGCGTCGGGGACCTTGCCGTGATCCCACACCACGTTCTTGATCCGCGTCGAGCCGCAGGTGTCGTAGAGGCCGCCCTTGACCTTTGCCGTCCTGCCTTTGTCGTCGAGCTCCGCGAACGAGCAGACACCCGGGTGGCCGCACTTGAACTCGAAGGTGTCGTACCAGCTCTTGGTGTCGGTCCCGAGCTCGTGGATCTCGAGCGCGAACGACACGCCCGCCGGGTTCGACGCCCGCAGCGCGAACGGCTGCTTGCCCGGCGACAGGTCGACGTAGAAGCACGCCACCGCGGTCTCCGGGCTCTTGTAGAGCGTGGTGTCGGGGAGCGTGACCCACAGATCGTAGGCGCTCTCCATCCGGACCTCGAACCGCTTGCGACCGTCGGTCGGCAGCCCGACACCCCCATCGTCGCCGCCCTCGCGGCACTTGCAGGCGTTGTTCTCGCAGGTCGCCCCGGTCAGCACCCCCTTGGTCAGCTTGATCGGCGCCGGACCGATCTTGATCTGGGTCTTTCCACCCCCACAGCCGACGAACAAGAGAAGTGCTAAGCCGACGATACGCATGGCTTCTTATCGCAGGCAACACCTCCCCCTTACCAGCGGTCGAAGCTGGGACCATTGATCCGCTCGGCCCTGCCGGTGTATCAAGTGCCCAAGAAAGCCCCAATGATCCCAAGGTCCTTGCTCGTCTCGTTGGCCCTCGTCAGCGGCCTCGTCCTCGCCGTGGCTTGCGGTGGTAAGAGCGGCTCGGGAGCCGTCGAGTACTCGGTCTCCGCGCAGAAGAACTACGACAAGGGTCTCAAGATGCTGGAGACCAAGGATTGGGTCGCCGCCAGCAAGTACTTCGGCTTCATCAAGAGCCGGTTCCCGTACAGCAAGTACGCGGTGCTCGCCGAGCTCCGGCTCGCCGATGCCGAGTTCGGCGCCGAGCAGTACCTCGAGGCGATCGACTCGTACCGCCTGTTCATCAAGTTCCACCCGACGCACGAGATGGTCGCGAACGGGTACTCGTCGTTCCGGATCGGCGAGGCGTACTACCGCCAGCTGCCGGGCGACTTCTGGATGTTCCCGCCGTCGTTCGAGAAGGACCAGTCGTCCACCGAGGACGCGGCGAACGAGCTCAAGAGCTTCCTCGACAAGTACCAGGACTCGCCGTACCGCAAGGAGGCGAAGACGATCCTGATCAAGGTCGGCAAGCGCCTCGCGGATCACGAGTGGTACGTCGCCCGCTATTACTGGGACCGCGGCAAGCCGATGGCCTCGGTGCTGCGGCTGCGCCGGCTGCTCGAGAAGTACCGCGGCGTCGGCTACGACGAAGAAGCGCTGTGGCTGCTCGGGCGCGCGTACATCGCCGTCGCGATGCCGGACCGTGCGAAGAACACCTTCAAGGAGCTGGTCGAGCGGTATCCGAAGGGCAGCCGCGCGTCGGATGCACGCGACGCGCTCGGCGGCCTCAAGTAGCTATTCGAAGCGCGCGCAGTAGACGCGCGCGGAGACGGTGCAGTCGACCGTGAAGGCCACGAACATGCTGGGCCCCACGTCGGACGCGAGGCCCTCGAGCCCGCTGCCGGAGGCGCTCCAGTCGCCGCACGTCGCTTCCGGCGTGCCTTGCGAGATGCCCCCGGTCCACACCCGGAAGTCGGCGGGGAGGGTCTGCTTTGCGGTCAGCAGCGGAAACGTGTTCGCCGTCGCCCCGTTGAGCACGGTCCCGAGCGTCAGGCCGTCGCTCCGCGTGTAGACCTTCGAGGTCGGGAGCACGTCGGCGAGCGTCTTGCCGTTCGGAGTCAGCGCGGCGCGGTAGCGGCCCGTGAGTCCAGCCGCCGCGGCCTCGTCGGTGCACAGCGTGTCCGCGACGGTGCGGTTGCCGGGAGACCACAAGCCATCGGACACGAAGAACACGAACGCCGAGTCCTCGAGGACCGGCAGCTCCAATGGCTCGGTGTGGTCGATCCCGAAACAGTAGAGCCGGAACGAGCTCGTGCAGGAGAGCGCGTTCGCGGCCGTGAACCCAGCGGCGCCGCGGTTGATCGTTCCAAACACGCCGCTCGTCTTCGGATCCGTCCAGTCGCCGCAGCGCATCGGATGCTTCGCGCCGACGCCGTCGGTGCCGGTCCACACGTTCTGCTGCGGCGACGCGAGCACGTTCGCCCCGTCCTCGGTCAGGAGGAGCGGGACCAGCGGCCCCTCCGCCGCGAGCGTGGACACCCGATCCGCGACGGGCTGACCGTCGGTCCGGGTCCATCCACGCGCGGTGCCGAGTCGGTCGATCGCGTTGACGGTGGTATCGGAGATCCACGCGACGTAGGTGTTCTCCGGCAGCAGGGCCGCCTGCGCTGCGGCCTGACACTTCTGGTCGGCTTCCGCGACGCCGCCGAAGTCGCCGGCAGTGACGCTGCTGGTGACGAACGCGAGGTTGTGCACCACGGCAGGCGCGTCGTCGAGCGCGCCGTCGGGGACCGGATCCGGCTTCACGGAGAACACGTACTGACAACCTGCAGTCAGCAGGAGTGACGCGCAGACAACACGCAAGGCGTCAGCTTACCGCGCACGATGCCCGTCCGGCGCGGGAACCGCGCACGATCCGTCAGAGCGCGGACAGGAACGCGACGAGATCATCGCGCTCCGCGGCCGTGAACACGAACCCGAGCGAGCGCTCGTAGAACTGCACGACCTCGCGCAGCGTCTGCGCGCTGCCGTCGTGGAAGTACGGTGCGTGCGATGCCAGCGAGCGCAGCTGCGGCACCTTGAAGCGATCCATGTCATTCCACGCGCCGGTGATCAGCGCGCGGCCGGGATCGGTGGTGCGGCGAACCTCGTTGGTCGTCTTGTTCTTGAACCAGTAGACCGGCAGCGTGCCGTCGTCGAGGTTCGCCTGCGAGATCCCGACGTCGAAGAACAGCCCGCTCGGGCTCGAGCCGACGTTCGCGGCCGCGTGGCAGCTCCGGCAGGCGCCCCCGCCGGGACGCGTCTTGGTGTTGAACAGCGCCTGCCCGCGGGCGATCGCCTGCTGCGCGGGATCCGCGGCCGCGGCCCAGCCGTCGTAGAGATCGAACGCACCGGCGACGAACGGCTGACTCGCGAGCGCCTCGGGGCCGCCCGCCGCGCCGGCGGCGTCCAGCCGACCGAGCCCGGTGAGCTCGAGCTGCGCCGAGAACAGCGCGCTCTCGAAGTCGACGATCTGACCCTCGGTCTCGGCATCGATCGGCGCCTCCGCCTGCGCGTGGCCGACGGACGCCGCGTTCGCCTGCTCGAGCAACGCGGCGTGGAGATCCGTGCTCGCGATCCGGCCGTCCCACATCACCGTGCTGATCAGCGTCAGGTTCGTCGCCGGCAGCGGCCGCCGGAACAGCGAGAGCTCGGTCGCGCTCGCGAACTCGTACGGGTCGTCGACCGCGACCAGATCGAACTCGGGATCCGGCGGCATGGCGAGGCCGACCCGGAACACGCCGCGGCTCCGCAGCAGGGCATACGCGGCCCAGCGTGCGGCCGGGCGCGCGAGGTTCGCGTCGGGCGACACCGCGCCGTCGTTGCCGCGGAACAGCGGATCGGCGCCCTTGGTGCGGAGGTAGCGATCGCGGATGCCAGCGGTCGACAGCGACCAGCCCTGCCCCGCGTCGTGACAGGTCCCGCAGTGCCGGCCGTTGGTGCCGAGCGGCTCGAAGAACGTGCTGTCGAGGTCGATCGCACCGGCCGTCGAGAACGTGCTCGCCGCGCCCAGCGAGTTGGGCTTCGCCACGTTGTTCGCGAGCTCGCTGTCGAGGTGCCCTTCGTCGAGGCCTTGGTTCAACCCACAACCGGCGACCAGCACAGCGAGCAGAGACGTCCAGCGCATGGCAGCTCGTGGTGCAGCCGCGATGCCACGCCTCGGAGGCTTCCGCGTGGCACCACCGCACGTCGCTGATCGGCGCGGATCGGGCGCTTCGCGGCGTCTCACGGAGACGTCACGCTGTGGCGAGGGCGAACGATGAGGCGCTCGTGCAGTAGCGAGATCGAGATTTACGATCCCGCCCGGGATATAAGTGGGTCTGATGAGCGACCGGATCGAGCAGCTGATCGCGATGGGTCGCGAGCACTACAACGCGGGCGAGTACGAGCGCGCCGAGCCGTTCCTCTCCGAGGCCGCGCAGGCGCGCCCGAACTTTCCCGACGTCTACAACATGCTCGGCGTGATCTATCACTCGCAGGGGCGGTTCTCCGACGCCGAGGAGGCGTTCGAGATCGCGCTCAAGCTCAACCCCCGGTACACCGAGGCCGCGCTCAACCTGTCCGTCACGTACAACGATCGCGGCAAGTACGACCAGGCGCGCGAGGTCTACACCAACGCGGTGTCCGCCAGCGTCGGCCAGCCCAACGCGCTCGATCGGTTCGCGCGCGGCAAGCTCGCCAACATGCACGCCGACCTCGGCGCCGCGTACGCCGGGCTCGCGATGTTCGACGAGGCCGTGCGCGAGTACAGCAAGGCGCTCGATCTGTGCCCCGAGTTCGCGGACCTCCGCGTCAAGCTCGGCAACGTCTATCGCGACATGGGCGTCTATCACGCCGCCGTCGCCGAGTTCGAGCACGCGAAGCGGCTGCGCCCCGACTTCATCCCCGCGCGGATCCACCTCGGCGTCACGCTGTTCTCGCTCGGCAAGCGGGACGCCGCGCTCGCCGAGTGGAACGCCGTGCTCGCGATCGATCCGGTGAACAAGAGCGCGCAGCTCTACATCCGAATGGTCAACGACGAGCATGGCCCTCGGCCCGGCTCTGCGCTACCACGCTAGGAAATGCGCCTCGCCCTGATCCTCGCCCTCACGTTGTTCGCGGCCTGCAAGAAGGACGAGAGCAGCCCTGCCAAGCCCGGCTCGGCGGAAGCACCGAAGCCCGCAGCGGACAAGCTCGCCGAGCCGACCGGGCGCACCGGCAAGATCCCCGAGATCAAGAAGCGGCCGGCGAACATCACCGGGTTGCCCTCGAAGGAGGTCGACAACGACGGCCTGCCGTTCGACATCAACCCGCCCGGCGTCCCGCGGCTCACCGGCAAGGTCGAGGAGGATCGCGGCATCCAGTACATCGACGAGAAGGTCGGCACCGGCGCACCGCCCGTGAAGGGCAAGCCGGTCAAGGTGCACTACACGGGCTGGCTGACCGATGGCAGCAAGTTCGACTCCTCGGTCGATGGCGGCAAGCCGATCGAGTTCCCGTTCGACGGCGGCATGGTGATCAAGGGCTGGGACGTCGGCCTGTCGACGATGAAGGTCGGCGGCAAGCGCCGCATCCTGCTGCCCGCCGCGGTCGCCTACGGGGAAGAAGGCGCCGGCGATGCGATCCCGCCGGGCGCGGTGCTGGTGTTCGACGTCGAGCTCCTCGACGCGCAGCAGTAACTACTTCGCCGCGGTCTTCGCGCCCTTCTCGACGCCCTTCGGCAGCTGCATCACGAACGCGTAGTCGTTCTGCGGCTTCGCGAGCACGTTCGCGACCGCGCCCTCGCCGTCGTCGATCACGGCCCGCACGCTGAGCACGTCGGCGATGCCGCGGCGCTTGAGCCGGTTGACGATCGCGGAGTCGTGGCAATGGCCGTTGCCGGCGAGGATGATCAGGTGGCCGGTCGGGTTCGCCTTGAGCCACTTCGCGCTGCCATCGGCCATCGTCTCGTCCCACAGCACCTGCGCGGTGTAGATCCGATCCGCCGACGGCATCTGCACGCTGCCCGCACCGTGCGGGTTCGCCGGCGCCTCGTCCTTGCTCTCGTGCGGATTGGCCGGTGCCTCGGCCGGGTCCTTGTCCTTGTTCGGGGCTCCCTTGCTCGAGTGCGCCCCGCCACCACCCATGTCGTTCATCAGCGTGTCGAACCACGAGCGGTGCTGCGCGTCGTCGAGCTTGAGCTCGGGCATCTGCACCTTCTCGTCGGGCGTCAGCGACTCGAGGCCCTGGCGCACGACCTTCTTGGTCAGCTCCTTCGGCGTGTTGAGCGCGAGGATCACGCCGCCGGCGGCGATCGTCGCGTCGAGCGACGGCGCGTAGTAGGTCCACTCGTAGCCCCAGCGCTCGGCCCAGCCGACGCGCGATTGCAGCGTCGCCGCGTCGATCTTCTTCGCCACGTAGTCGTCGACCGGCCCCTGGAACGGGCGCTGGATCATCTCGAGCCCGAGCGCGAGCTTGTCCTTGCCGATCCGCTTGGAGATCTCGCGCACGCTCAGGAGCTGCACCCAGTGGTGGTGCGGGTTCGGGTGCTCCTCGCCGACGCACACCGCGCGTGCCTTCGCCAGCCGGTCCCAGAACGCCGGCTCGTCGACCGAGCGACCGGTGCGCGCCTCGAGCAGCTGGTACGGCAGCCCGGCGTTCTCGATGCCGCCCTTGACCGCCAGGCCGTCCGACCCCTTGGGCGTCGTGGTGCCTTTCGGATACTTCGCGCCGCCACAGGCTGCGAGCGTGAGGGCAACGAGCGACGCGCGAAACGTGAGCATCGACCAATGCTAGCACCCGCACCCCGCAGTAGGGTCAGCCCCGTGAACCTGCCGTATTGGACGTCCGACCTGCCCGGCATCGGGGGTGCGATAAAATGTCGCGAGGAGGACTTCGTCGTCGACGAAATCCCCGCGTACGCGCCCTCGGGCTCGGGAGATCACGTGTTCGTGAGGCTCGAGAAGCGCGACATGAACACGGCGTTCGCGGTCGGCAAGCTGGCGCGTGCGCTCGGGGTTCGCGACCGCGACATCGGGGTCGCCGGTCAGAAGGATCGCCGCGCGATCACCACGCAGTGGCTGTCGCTACCGCCGCCGATCACGCCGGAGCAGGTGCTCGCGCTCGAGCTCGAGGGGATGAAGATCCTCGAGGCCACCCGGCACAACCACAAGCTGCGGACCGGGCATCTCCGAGGAAATCGGTTCCGCCTGATCGTGCGCAACGTCACCGGCGATCCGGACCCTGTCGCGCATGCCACCGCGATCCTGGCGAAGCTCGCCGAGGCGCCCGGCGCCCCGAACTGGTACGGCGAGCAGCGGTTCGGGCGCGCCGGCGACAACGCCGCACGAGGCCGCGCGTTCGTCACCGGCGAGGCGCCGCAGCCGCGCGATCGCAAGCAGGCACGGTTCCTGGTCTCGGCGCTGCAGTCGGCGCTGTTCAACGACTGGCTGACCGCGCGGATCGCCGATGGCCTGTATCGCGTCGCGCTCGCCGGCGACGTCATGCACAAGCGCGCAGGAGGAATGTTCGATTGCACGGAGCCCGAGGTCGACACGCCGCGGATCGCCGCCGGCGAGATCACGCCGACCGGGCCGATGTTCGGCGTCTCGATGCGCGCACCCACCGCCGCCGCCGCCGGTGACCGCGAGGCCGCGATCCTGAAGGCCGCGGGGCTGACGCTCGAGGAGTTCCGCTCGGTGTCCGCGATCGCCGAGGGGGCGCGCCGGGACGCTGCGATCGAGGTCACGGATCCGGTGGTCCGGCAGGGCGAGGACGCTGGGACTCTCGAAGTCAGCTTCGCGTTGCCCGCGGGAGCCTACGCGACGGTGGTGATGCGCGAGGTCATGAAGACGGAGGAATCTACGGGAGAAAACGCCGAGTCCGCGATCGACGCTGTGGCCGAACCGACGTAACTTCGACCTGCGATGGATCTGTCCAAGGCGTTCGTCGATTTCGCGCAGCTCGGTGCCGAGTGGGTCCTGTGGCTGATGATCGGTCTGTCGGTGGTCTCGATCGGCGTGATGATCGATCGGTTCCTGTGGTTCCGCGCGCGCGAGACCGACACCGATGTCTTCAACCGCGAGCTCCGCGGCGCGTTCACGCGCAACGAGATCGATCGCGTCGTCGACAAGTACAAGAATTCGACCGCGATCCCGATCCAGGTCGCGCTGCGCGGCCTCGAGGAGCGCAAGCACGGACCGGAGGCCGCGGCCGAGGCGATGCACGGCGAGCGCTCGCGGTGGCGCCGCAACGCCGACAAGAACCTGATCGTGCTCGGCACGCTCGGGAACAACGTCCCGTTCGTCGGGTTGTTCGGCACCGTGCTCGGCGTGATGAGCGCGTTCCTCGAGCTGACCACCAAGGACACCGAGACCGAGAAGCGGCTGTTCGAGACCATCGCCGAGGCGCTGTCCGCCACCGCGTTCGGTCTGTTCGTCGCGATCCCTGCCGTGATCGCGTTCAACTACTTCGGTCGCCGGATCAAGGTCCTGATGGGCGGCGCCGACGAGTGCGCGCACCAGGTGATGTCGCTGATCCACGCCGAGCTGCACGCGAAGGCCGAGGGCAAGACGCTCGAGGAGCCGAAGCCGGAGCCGGTCAAGGCGCCGGTGCGGTAATGGCGGCCGGCGCGTACAAGGACGACGACGACGACGCGATCACCAACATCAACGTCACGCCGTTCGTCGACATTTTGCTGGTGCTGCTCGTGGTGTTCATGGTCACCGCGAAGCTGATCGTCGCGCGCGGCGTCGAGATCGACAAGCCGAAGGCCGCGACGGGTGGCGCGGTCCAGAGCACGCTGCGCGTCACGGTGACCAAGGAGGGCGACCTCTACATCAACAAGGACAAGTTCACCGACGACACCGCGGCGATCGCGAAGCTCAAGCAGCTGACCGCCGGCGTCGACAAGCCGAAGGCGTTGATCAACGGCTCGCGCTCCGGCGCGTACGGCAACGTGATGCGCGCGATCGACGTGGTCCAGCAGGCCGGCATCAAGGGCATCGCGCTCGAGAACATGCCGCTCGACGACAAGTAACGATCGGTTAGGCTGAGACGTCGTGCGCTGGGATTCTCCGATCGTGCTCGTGATCGCCGGCTCGGTCGCGGTCCACACGCTCCTGGTGGTGTTCGTCGACGCGATCGTGGTGACGCATCCGATCATCATTCCCGAGCCCGCGCCGGTGATCGAGATGGTCGAGGTCGAGGTCGAGCCCCCGGAGCCGCCGAAGCCGCCCGAGCCGCCACCCGTCCCCGAGACGCCGCCCGAGACGCAGGAGCCGGTCGTCGAGCAAAAGGTCCAGCCGGTCGCTCGCACCCAGCCGCAGGTCCGCTCGCAGCCCGAGCCGCCGTCGGAGACGCCGCCCACGCCCGGTCCGCCGGGCGGCGACGACCCGCCCACGATCAAGATGGACGACCCGGTGCCGGGTGGGAGAGGCATCCTCCCGCCTCCCGCGAAGGGCACGCGCGATGGCAAGGGTCGCGGTGGGTCGGGGGGAGGCACCGGCGGTGGTAGCGGCAGCGGCGACGGCACCCCGCCGGCCCCGCCTCCGGTCTCGATCGCGACGATCAAGAACCCCGCGATGCCCAAGGGGGATTACGGCTACATCGACGCCGGCAAGGACTACCCGGCGGCTGCGCGGCAGCTCGGCATCGAGGGCAAGATCCGGGTCAAGCTCGTCGTCGACGCCACGGGGAAGGTGCGCTCCGCGCTGCTGCTCGACTCGCTCGGGCACGGCCTCGACGAGCTGGCCCTGACGCGGGCGAAGCTGATCGAGTTCGAGCCGGCGAAGGACACCAACGACAAGGCCGTCACGTCGGTCGTGGTCTGGACGTTCAACATGGCGCTTCCGAAATAGTCGCTCCCACCCGGGCCTACTTATCGAAGGTCACGCTACCCGGCCGCTCCCCGAGGAAGATCGCGGGCTTTACGGCCCTGCGCTTTCGGGCACCGACGGAACGAGCGTATGATTTCGGGCAATGCGCACCTTTTGGGGGTCCTGCGCCGTGGCTACGCTCGCGCTCGCGAGTCAGGGCCAGGCGTTCGCCCAGTCACCGCCGCCGTTCGACGCCGCGATCGACGTCCAGACGTTCGAGTACGCGATCGGACCCAAGACCTTCTTCACGGTCGCCGACGCCGACGTCGCCGATCAGAAGCAGCTCGCGGTCGACGCGCTGTTCACCTACCTGACGAAGCCGTTCAAGGTCTTCAACGTGAACCCCGACGACACGGTCGGCACCGAGCGCGTCACCGTCGTCGAGTCACTGGCCGCCGCGCAGCTGACGATGGCGTACGGCATCAAGGACAAGATCCACATCGGCGCGCGGTTGCCGCTGATCTTCTCGCTCAACGGCGACGGGCTCGACCCGAGCACCGGCATGGGGACGATGGGTGGGCTGACGGTGACCGGCCTCGGCGATCTCACCCTCGAGGGCAAGATCCGGCTCTACAAGAAGGGCAAGCTCCGCGCCGCCGCGCTCGCCGGGGTGAGCTTGCCGACCAGCTTCGGCAGTGGCGATTCGCAGTTCATCGGCGACAACCTGCCGACCGCACGGATCGGGTTCGCCACGCAGGTCGATCCGCACGCGAAGTTCTCGCTCGGTGCGAACGCCGGCCTGCTGCTCCGCAAGCCGCGCACGATCTACGACTCGACGATCGGCCCGCAGTTCACCTGGGGTGTCGCCGCGGCGGCGCGGATCACCGAGCGGTTCTCGATCATCGGTGAGAGCTACGGCCGCGCCGGCATCGATCTCTCGCTCGACTCGAGCCCGCTCGAGGTCGAGGGCGGGCTGCGCGTCTACGTCACCAACGCGGTCGCGGTGGTGCTCGGCGGTGGCGCCGGTCTGGTCAAGGGCATTGGCTCGCCCGAGGCGCGGTTCTTCGTCTCGCTCGGCTACGCCCCCGACGTGCGCGACTCCGACGGCGACGGCGTGCCGAACGGCCGCGACAAGTGCCTGCTCGTCCCCGAGGACAAGGACGGCGTCGAGGATGACGACGGCTGCCCGGACGACGACAACGACGGCGATCAGCGCCCCGACGCGACGGACAAGTGCCCGACGCAGGCCGAGGACCTCGACGGCTTCGAGGACGACGACGGCTGCCCCGAGCTCGACAACGACAAGGACGGCTTCCCCGACCTCGCCGACAAGTGCCCGAGCGACGCCGAGGACGGCAAGGCACCGGCGCCCAAGGATGGCTGCCCGGCAACCAAGCGCGACACCGACGGCGACGGCATCAACGACGCCCTCGACAAGTGCCCGGAGCAGGAAGAGGACATGGACGGCTTCCAGGACGACGACGGTTGTCCCGAGG
>Ga0075163_10008241_pt1 | contig 13759 bp, 15 predicted proteins | sample JI1023141ADNA_FD_71478 | JGI IMG/M metagenome (GOLD analysis project Ga0075163, IMG submission 71478) | Wastewater effluent complex algal communities from Wisconsin, to seasonally profile nutrient transformation and Carbon sequestration -... | ecosystem: Engineered > WWTP > Effluent > Algae...
TATGACAAGGCTGGCAGGTACTGCTCATTAAAGTTTTAACCGCCGCAAATAAAGGCCCCGGCACTCCCGTCCCGTTCACTGTTACAGAGGTTGTTTTTTCACAACCAGCTGCATCTTTTGCAAAAACGGTATATGTACCTGCAGGCACGCTGTTGAAGGTACCCGAAGCCTGGTAAGCACCACTGTTGTTCAATTTGAAAGTAAAACCCGTACTACCGGTGGCGGATACCGTAACAGTGCCGGTGTTGCCGCAGGGAGAAGATGCAGTTGCTGCTGCAGTGAGTACGATTGTTTTGCCTGCACAAGGATCGGCAGCCGGCCCGGGTGGATTGCTTTCTTTACTGCAGGAAAATAAAAAAATGATACTTACGAGAACGGATATACGATTTACACTAAGGAATTGTTGAACTTTCATCAGGCAGTTTTATATCCTTTCGTAAACAACTTAGAAAAAGTTGCCTTAATATAAAACTACTTTTTAAACGGATAGTATTTTATACCCAGCAGGGCAGCAGCTGAATAGATATTCATTTTACCATCGCCTACACCAGACAAAGGGATACTGACAGACGGCTCTGCCAGCAGGGAGAATTTTGAAGAGAGTGGTTTTTCAATACCAACAGAGAACATGGCAGTTGAAAACAAATGCCTGTTACCGCTGTATTTCCATTCCTGTTCGTAGATATTATTGTAATACCAATAAGAACAATTATATTTTTCCTTTTGAATGATATACGATTCCGCACTTCCAGTTACATATAAAATAAATGATGGCCTGCTCACCATATCATAGCGCACCGTTACAGGAATTTCATACACCAGGCAGGCCGCTTTTATTTTATCAATGGTGTAGGCAGTCATTGGTGAACCTGGTTTAAACTTGTAATCTGCAGCGCCCGCAACATACTTTTTATTATTTGCATAAAAGCCTGTTTGAACACTCCACCTTTTATTAAACCGGTAGCCAATACCCACCCCATATTTTGGCGTAATACTGCTGTTGGCAAACGAAAGCAATTTTGTACTGCCTGCATCAGCACCGCCTGCTGCCAGTAAATACAAACCGTTATCTTTTTGTTTTTTCTTCTGCCTCATTTTTTCTGCAGGCGTTGCATCTTTTTCTTCCACCTTTTTTTCAGTAAGCCTTTCAACTGTTTTAGTTTCCTGCGCCAATGTTTCGCTCTTTTGTTCCGGAGTAACAACTGGTGCTGTTTCTTTAGCTACTTTTTCCAGTTCCAGTTCATTTACTGCAACATCCTTTTGTGGTAAATTATCGTCCCCGGTTATTGTAGTGTTTGTTATTTCATCGGCTTCTGCACCGGTAACGGTTGATTTAATTTTTCCTTTCTTTTTACCCACAATCTTTTTGTTTTTGTACAGGGAACTGGTGTTGTTTCCTGATGTAACAACATCCTGTAAAAAAGAATTTGCTGCTGGTTGCTGTTGATTGATTTTTACATCAATGGTTTTCCGGTCTGCATTTGTAACCTCCCGGCCGGTTACCGTTGTACTAACTAATTCCCCATCTTCCGGCGTATTGGCTGCCAGATTTTTTGAGGTTGATTCCTGCTTATTACCGTTATTATTTTTATTCCCTGTATTCGTCACAGCAGCTGTTTGGGTTTCATCAGTCTTGCCATTGCATTTATTGTAGACTGCCCAGCCACCTGCCAGCAACAATGGCAAAATAAACCACCATATAAGTGGCCTGCGCTTTTTCTTATCCTTATCAAGCTTTTCTTCCATAGCCTGCCATGCCTTTTCATCAAAGACAGGCAAGTTGTTTTCAGCAGCTTGCTTTATCTTATCCTCAATATGATCAAACGGCTTTTTGCTGCTCATAAAATTTAAGGTTTGCTTCTTTCAGCATTTTCTGGATATTGACCCTTGCTTTCGCAAGGTTTGATTTAGACGTTCCTACAGAAATGTTTAGCTGCTGGGCTATTTCTTCGTGTTTGAACCCGTCAATTACATGCAGGTTAAAAACCGCACGATAACCAGGGGATAAACGCTGAACCAATTCCATGATCTCTTTATAACTCATCCGGTCAAGCGCCGATGCATCTGCATCGGTCATTTCCTGGTGTTCTTCCTTTATGTCACCTACCAGGTAACTATTCTTGTTTTTCCGGAAATGGTCTATCGACGTATTGATAATAATACTTTTCATCCAACCCATCAATGAGGCCTCAAAATTTTCGTGCCGGGGTTCAAAGTGTGGCAACGTTCTGTATATCTTGATAAATCCATCATTCACTACTTCCATTGCGTCATCATGTGTGTTACAATAACGCATACAGATACCCATAGCAAAGCCATAGTAGAGTTGATAGAACTCCTTCTGGCTCTGCCTGTTTGCATTTACGCAACCCTGGATGATATTTTTGAGTTGCTGCCTGTCTGGCAAAGTATTCCCTTTTAATATTGTTTCTTAATGCCCGGCTTATTTTACTCTTTGCTTAATTAATCGAACCCTTTTAGTCGATGGTTGCCGGAAGACCAATAAAATTACTGCAATATTTTATAAAGAAGGGCCGGTTTTAGCAGTCCCTATAAAAAAGTATTCTCTTACCTCTTCATCCCCATGCCAGGCATCCTGCCCATGGGCATTTTATTCATCATTTTCATCATATCCTTCATCTGTTCAAACTGCTTTAAAAACTGGTTTACTTCTGCAATGTCCTTGCCACTGCCTTTGGCAATGCGTTGTTTACGGCCCGGGTTGATCACATCGGGGTTTCTTCTTTCTTCCAGCGTCATTGAATTGATCATGGCTTCAATGCCCTTAAATGCATCATCATTGATGTCAAGATCCTTTATTTGTTTGCCCACACCAGGTATCATACCAAGCAAATCTTTCAGGTTACCCATTTTCTTGATCTGCTGCAACTGGGTTTTGAAATCCTCAAAATCAAACTGGTTCTTACGGATCTTCTTCTCCAGTTTTTTAGCTTCGGCTTCGTCAAACTGTTCTTGTGCTTTTTCCACCAAACTAACGATGTCGCCCATGCCCAAAATACGCTGTGCCATCCTCTCGGGATAAAATACATCCAGCGTGTCCATCTTTTCACCACTGCTGCTGAATTTGATGGGTTTGTTAACCGTATACTTGATAGACAACGCAGCACCACCCCTTGTATCACCATCCAGTTTGGTAAGTACCACACCGGTAAAATCAAGCCGTTCGTTAAACGCTGCAGCAGTATTCACAGCATCCTGTCCCGTCATACTATCCACCACAAATAATATTTCCTGGGGGTTGATAGCAGCTTTTATATTGGCAACTTCTGTCATCATCACTTCATCAACAGCCAAACGGCCTGCTGTATCCACAATGATCACATTCTTATTTTTTGCTTTTGCTTCCAGGATAGCATTCTGCACAATACTTACTGCATCTTTATTCTCTCTTTCTGCAAAAACATCCACGCCTATTTGTCCACCGAGTACCTGCAACTGGTCAATCGCTGCAGGGCGATAAATATCTGCGGCCACCAGCAATGGCGATTTTCCTTTTTTTGTTTTAAGATAATTGGCCAGTTTACCGCTGAAGGTGGTTTTACCACTACCCTGTAACCCTGCGATAAGGATAATGGCCGGCGCTCCGGTGATATTAAACTCACTTTCGGTACCGCCCATTAATTCTGTCAGTTCATCCTGCACAATTTTAACCATCTGCTGACCGGGGTTTACCGACAGCAAAACTTTTGAGCCCAGTGCTTTATCTTTTACTTTATCAGTAAACTCTTTGGCGATCTTATAGTTCACGTCTGCATCTACCAGCGCTCTTCTTATATCCTTAACAGTATTGGCGATGTTGAGCTCGTTGATGCGGCCTTCGCCTTTAAGGTTTTTAAAGGCGGATTCTAATTTCTCTGATAATGAATTAAACATGTATGGTGATTATGAATGATTATTTTATGATGAAAACAATTTATGATGATTAATTTTTGATTGGTATGATTTGTATGATTAAGGTGTATTACTGCCAGTGCGACTTATAATGTTGAACAAATTTTTATGATTAATACAATTTATGATGATTAATTTTTGATTTATATGATTAAGGAATTTTACTATTCACAAAGCGTTTGAACTGCAAGCTCATGGCGCCAAAATTCAATAAGAGCCCAACTTCAATTCTGAAAACCTCAAGACAATTCTGAATCTGCGAAAAGTCAATTGGCCTGAATTCGGAAATAGCTTTTAACTCCAGCAATACTTTTTCTTCCACCAAAATGTCAACTCTCCTTGCTCCAATACATTCTTCATCGTAAAATATTTCCTGTTCGCTTTCCACTACAAAACTTAATCCCGCTTTTTTCAATTCTATTATTAATGCCCTCTTATAAATAATTTCCAGAAATCCTGGCCCTAATTTTCGATGGACTTTCATTGCCAACCCAATAATAACCTTTGTTAGTTCAGCATATTTGTAATTATCATCCATCATATCTACTGATCCTTAACTTTTATTGAAACTTATTAGGGCCAAATGCTGCAATCATTCACTCTCATAAAAATCTCAAATAATCCGTATTCAAATAATCTCTAAATCATACCCTTTCCTATTAATCTTAAAAAATTCTTATGCAATCATCTCCATTAAAATCATACGCTTTCATATAAATCTAAAATAATCCATATCTAATCCCCATTAAAAAAGTGAACCAAAGGTTCACTTAAATCAGGATTGCAAATGTATGAGATTTTAAGCTCCTAAATAAGGCCGCAGCAGCTTACATCTTGATACCGACCTCAGCTTGGTTATCGCCTTATCCTTTATCTGCCGAACCCTTTCCCTGGTGAGGTTATACCTTTCCCCAATGTCTTCCAGGCTGAGTGCATGATCTACGCCGATGCCAAAGAAATACCGCACCACCTCCTTTTGTCGTTCAGTAAGTGTATTGAGCGACCGGTTGATCTCTTCTGCCAAAGAATCATGAAATACCATTTGCAGGTCCGCTGCTTCAGCATTTGGATTGGCCAGCACATCTACCAGGGATCCATCTTCCCCTTCAGAAAAGGGCTGGTCCATACTTATATGTCTTGCTGATGCGCCCAAAGTAGCCGATACTTCCTCGGTACCAATATCCAGTAAAAAAGCGATTTCTTCAGCGGTAGGTTCCCGCTCGTACTCTTGTTCCAGTTGTGAGTACGCTTTGCTGATCCTGTTGGTTAATCCTACTTTATTCAAAGGCAACCGTACAATCCTGGATTGTTCTGCCAGTGCCTGCAGAATACTTTGACGAATCCACCACACTGCGTAAGATATAAATTTAAAACCACGGGTTTCATCAAACCGGCGGGCGGCTTTTATCAAGCCTACATTTCCTTCATTGATGAGATCTGCCAGGGTGAGACCCTGGTTTTGATACTGTTTTGCTACTGAAACAACAAAACGGAGGTTTGCTTTGGTTAGCCGTTCGAGGGCACTTTCATCGCCCTGTTTTATCCGGACCGCCAGTTTTACTTCCTCTTCGGGGTTTATTAACTCTACCTTGCCTATTTCCTGCAAGTATTTCTCCAAACTCTGGCTCTCACGATTAGTAATGGACTTGGTAATTTTTAATTGCCGCATACCCATAAGCCTTGGTTTTTAAATTGCGTTAATCAATATGGCAATTCACAGGAAAAACTGAAAAGAACTGGATTTTCAATGTAATGTAACAGTTTTCCCAAATTTGAAAAAAAATATTTAACAGTTGATGACGTTGAAGAGTAAGCACAAAAAAACGTTTAAACATTTAAACAAAAACTAAAACAAAAATAGTTGAGAAAATATTTTGTTCACAGCTTTTATTTGCTATTATTGCACTATTGATGTACAGTTTTAATATTATGTTGGATGAGTAAGAAAGTTTTATATACACTCGAATATCCTGTAAGATGTTCTCCCCGGATCTTATATGAATTTTTGATTACCCCTGCTGGTTTACAGGAATGGTTTGCAGACAAAGTAGACGAAAGAGACGGCGTGTATAGTTTTACATGGAATGGTAATACTGATAAGGCTCAGTTAGTGGAAAGTGAAGAAGATAAGTCTATTCGTTATCATTGGCTTACCTCTCATAAAGATGAATTTTTTGAATTCAGCATTGACAAATCGGAAGTAACCAACCAAACCATCCTGGTGATAAAGGATTTTGCAGAAAAAAAGGACATTAAAGATCAAAGCCAGCTGTGGGAATACCAGGTGAAAGAACTTTTTCACCGCCTGGGTGCCTGATCATCTTTTATCAGTTCCACCAGTTCCGTAAATACATTTACAATAAATCCAGGGGCTTCGTTCCATTCCCGCAGAGGCAGCATCTTTGCTATTTTTACAAACTTACGCTGCAGCATACCCGAAAATTTTTCTTTTGTCATTTGATGAACCGGTACAAAATTCTGTTCATCAAAACCATGCTCCCAGGGATCATCATTTACGCAAATAGAAAATTCCCCTGCCTTCAGCCATTCATATTTTTGTAACAGCACATCTTCTGCAAGAATTTTAAAATTACCTGAGAGTTGCAGGGTTACACTAAAAAAATTGCCCCACCAGAAAAATGTACGTATTGCAATAATATTGTCCACTGTAAAATGCCGGGGATAATCCAGCATCACATACGGTAACAGCCTGTAGTTTTCGCCTTTTGCTATTTTAGGTGAATGAATAAACAGTTCAACAGGCAGGAATAAACGGTTGCTTTCTAATATACTTTGCATCTCCTGCGATGCGTTTCCAAACACTGTATATACTTTTTGAATCACGGCATGTTTCGTTAAAATCCATCCGGTATCACAAACCAGTTCCAGTTCCTTATCAGAAAGGGCTATTTTTGCAGCTGTTGTCATCAGCTTAAATGTAAGCATAACTTTTAAATAACTGCCTTAACCGGCCGTATGATAAAAAAATTAGACAAACTTGTTTTCAGGGCTTTCATAGGGCCATTCATCATTACTTTTATAATTGCATTGTTTATATTGATGATGCAAAACTTATGGAAATATATTGATGACCTGGTAGGCAAAGACCTTGACTTTTTTACTATCTGCAAATTTCTGTGGTATGCAAGCGCCACGCTGCTGATCCTAGCCATTCCCATCGCTATTCTCATTTCTTCCATCATGACCTTTGGTAATTTGGGCGAAAGCTTTGAACTGGTAGCAATAAAATCTTCTGGCATTTCATTATTGCGCTTTATGAGGCCGCTCATTATCTTTTCAGTCTTTCTTAGTTTAATAAGTTTCTTTTTTGCCAACAATGTTATTCCTGTTGCCAACCTCCAGTTTAAAACATTGTATTATGATATAGCGTATAAAAAACCAGCGCTCGACCTGAAGCAGGGAAGATTTTACACGCAGATACCCGGCTATGCCATCAAAGTGGGGAAAAAAGATAAAGATCAGAAGACCATTCATAATGTGATCATATACGAGTCGCAAAATACTTTGCAGGATAACAGCATCGTGGCAGAAAAAGGTATCATGAGTATTTCGGCCGATAAAAAATACCTGGAATTTACGCTGCAAAACGGCTATCGTTACCAGGAACGTGGAAACGCATACGACACTACTACAGAGTTCATACAGGTGGGTTTTAAAGAATATAAAAAACTCTTTGACCTGTCTTCGCTGCAAATGAAAAACACTTCTGATACACTGTTTAAAAATGATTCTAAAATGCTGAGCCTGCGTCAGCTCAATCACAATCTTGACTCATTAAAAAAAGTGGAGGACAGTTTTGAGAGGAAATTAAAAAAAGAGATTGCTGTAAGTCTTAAATACAGCCACGTGGCAGACAGTGCCTGGAATAAAGCAGCATTGCCTTCAAAAAAAGTTACACAGTTTAGCGACCTGCTGCCTGATTCGGCCAGGACTACAGTATATAACCAGGCCGTAAGCCTGCTTAGTTCCTTAAAAAACACGTTCCAGTTTAGCGGAGCCGATTGGGAAAATAAAAAAACAGAGATCCGGTACAGCAAATTAGAATGGCACAGGAAATTCTCTTTTTCGATGGCCTGTATCGTATTATTTTTTATCGGTGCCCCTTTAGGATCCATTATTCGTAAAGGAGGATTGGGTATGCCATTGGTAGTCGCCATCATTTTCTTCATCCTTTTTCACCTGCTCACCATCTTTGGCGAAAAATTTGCGAAAGAAAATGTGACTTCCCCATTTTTCGGCATGTGGATGGCAGTAATGGTTCTGATTCCTGTGGGTGCCTTTCTTACTTACAAAGCCATGCATGACTCACAGTTATTCAACAAGGAATTTTATCACCGGATGTTAAAAAGGACTGGCCAGTTAGTACAGCCAATTGTTAAACGGTTCCGCCGAACTAAATCAATTGGGTAATTTTATAATTGAAAACTACAATTTATGAGTAATACATCAAGAAGAAAATTCATCATTTCATCGGCCGCTGTTGCCGCAGGTTCGCTCCTGGCAAGTTCGTCTGTAAACAAATTATTTGCCGGCGCAAATGGTAACCTGCCGCACTCTCATTTTAAGCAAGAACCTTTAACGTATGCCTACAATGCTTTGGAACCTTCTATTGATGCACTCACAATGGAAATTCATTATTCTAAACATGCAGCGGCTTACTGCAAAGCACTGAATGATGCAGCCCATGCAGAAAATGTGGATGTAAGCAAAACGGTTGAAGCGATCTTGAAAGACATTTCCAAATACAGTACTAAAATGCGAAACAACGCAGGCGGGCATTATAATCATGAGTTGTTTTGGAAAAGCCTGTCACCTAAAACAACAGTGCCGTCAGTAAAACTGGCCGAAGCCATCACAAAAACTTTTGGGTCTATGGAGGCGTTTAAAACACAATTCTCAGACGCAGCGAAAACAAGATTTGGAAGTGGTTGGGCATGGCTGCAGGTAAACAATGATAAAAAAATGCTGATAAGTTCAACCCCTAACCAGGATAATCCACTGATGGACCTTGCTGAAGTAAAAGGGATGCCATTGTTTGGTCTTGATGTATGGGAACATGCCTACTATTTAAAGTATCAAAACAAAAGGGCAGACTATATTGATGGCTTTTGGAAAATAGTAAACTGGGATTTTGTGTCGGAAAGATTTGAGAAAATGTAAAAGGATGATATTAAAACAAAAAGCGCTGAAATTCCAGCGCTTTTTTTATTTATAGCCCTATATAAATGGACTCAGCCTTTGCAATAGAGGCAGGCATTCCTGCAACTAAAACAAAGGCTGATAAATTGGCAATCAATCTGTGACAAAGATACCGGGGTGTTTTTTCTAACCAAAAAATTCTTTGTTACTTTCACAAAAGTTTGGGTTGTTGGCACACAATGTTTTTATTTAGTTTTCTAGTGCCCAGGCAGTATGCTTCCTCAAATAAGCGTTTTTGCATTCCGCACAATCATTACAATCATACTTATCCTTATTAATCCCCATAATAGCTGTTTTTATATCCCATTACAGTCATTTTATCAATCAAGATTCAACATTTTCTGCACTTTGTGGCAGTCCTTCAATCATAACAATCATACCTTTCCCCTTTAATCCTTATTATAATTTACCCGGATGCTTTATATTTTCTTTATATAAATCAAACTTCATGTGCTCAGGCAGGTTCCCAACACTCCACACTATAACAATAATCATATCAATCCCCTTTAATCCCTATCAAAAATCACTTACTTTTACCTCCCTAAATTTTCACTTCTAAAAAATATTTTATGCAGGTTTGGAAAGACTACCAGGAAAAAAACAAGGACCGTTTTTTAAATGAATTGCTGGAATTGTTACGAATACCCAGCGTAAGCGCTAAAAGTGAGCACAAAGATGATATGATAAAATGTGCGGAGGCGGTAAAGCAGCGTTTACTGGAAGCCGGTGTTGATAAAGCCGAACTGTATCCTACAGAAGGTCACCCGGTGGTATATGCGGAAAAGATCATTGATCCATCCAAACCAACAGTACTGGTATATGGTCACTATGATGTTCAGCCTGCCGAACCATTAGAACTTTGGAAAAGCGGCCCTTTTGAACCTGTAATCATTGACGGTAAAATATTTGCCCGTGGCAGTTGTGATGATAAGGGGCAGGTATATATGCACGTGAAAGCACTGGAAACATTGATACAGACCAACACCCTGCAAAACAATATCAAATTTTGCATTGAAGGTGAAGAAGAAGTGGGATCGCCTAATCTTGGCAAATTTGTGGCTTCACATAAAGAATTATTAAAAGCAGATTGCATCTTAATAAGCGACAGTGCCATGATCAGCCTCGACACACCAAGCATTGACATCGGCGTTCGTGGGCTCAGCTATATTGAAGTGGAAGTAACCGGGCCAAACAGGGATCTGCATAGTGGTGTATACGGTGGCGCAGTTGCCAATCCTATTACCATTTTAGCAAAAATGATCGCCACCTGCCATGATGAAAATAACCACATCACCATTCCGGGATTTTATGATGATGTGGTGGTATCAACAGAGGAAGAAAGAAAACTAATGGCAGCAGCACCATTTGATGCTAAAGAATACAGTGATGATCTCGGCGTTAAAGAGTTGTGGGGAGAAAAAGGATTTAGTACGAACGAAAGAACCGGCATCAGGCCCACAATAGAATTGAATGGCATCTGGGGCGGTTACCAGGGTGAAGGTGCCAAAACAGTACTGCCTTCAAAAGCCACTGCAAAAATTTCTGCAAGACTGGTGCCCAATCAATCGTCAGAAAAAATAACAGAAAAATTGCTGGCTTACTTCAAAAGTATTGCACCGGCATCCGTTACCGTTAGTGCCTTTGAACACCATGGCGGAGAACCATACATGACACCTATTGATAGCAAAGCTTACCAGGCAGCGGCCAAAGCAATGGAAACTACGTTTGGTAAAAAACCAATTCCGGTTCGTGGTGGTGGCAGTATTCCTATTTGTGCCTTGTTTGAAAAAGAACTAGGCATTAAGATCGTATTCATGGGTTTTGGCTTAGACAGTGATAACCTGCACAGCCCGAACGAAAAATTCAATGTAGAGAATTTTTATAAAGGCATTGAAACGATACCTTACTTCCATAAGTTTTTTACAGAGATGCAGTAAGTGGAGCGATGGTTAAACTGTTGAATTGTTTTATTGTTGAATTGTTTTATTGCTGAATTGTTGGATGCTCTTTCATTTCCAGGCTCTAAACAACAATTCAGCCATATAACAATATAACAATTGATTCATGTAACAAAGTGTTTATCTTCAAAAATGGACAAAGAAAAACTACGTTTAGATAAATATTTATGGGCCATCCGTTTGTTTAAAACCAGGAGCCAGGCAGGTGATGCCTGTGATAATGGAAAAGTAAAATTAAACGGCGATAATGTAAAAGCAGCAAGGGCTGTAAATGTTGGAGATGAATACGAAGTGAAGACAGAAGCTAAACGGTGGCGGATAAAAGTAACCGGGCTGCTGGAGAAAAGAGTTCAATACTCCGAAGCTATCAAATATTACCAGGACATTACACCGCCGGAAGAATTAGAGAGATTACAATTCCAGGCAGCAACATTTCATACAGGAAAAAGATTGAGTAAGATTGGAAGACCGACCAAAAAGAAGAAAAGGGACCTGGATGATTTCATGGGGACATCAGAATAAATTTTTACAAAGATGAAAAGTGCTGAATTATTTTACACAAAAAGCTCCGCTAACTGGCGGATTAGGGAATGAAGATTGATATCATCTCAGTTGTGCCGGGCTTACTCGAAAGCCCTTTTGCTCATTCTATAATGAAAAGAGCAAAGGATAAAGGTATACTCGAAGTGAATGTGTACAACCTGAGAGACTATACCACTTATCCAAGAGCGCAGGTTGATGATTACCAGTTTGGTGGTGGTGCCGGTATGGTAATGATGATAGAACCATTGGTAAACGCTATTGAAAGCCTGCAGAAAAATACAAGTTATGATGAAGTGATCTTTTTAACACCGGATGGTGAAACCTTCAATCAAAAAACGGCCAATACACTCTCCCTAAAAAATAATCTGTTACTTATATGCGGCCACTACAAAGGCATTGACCAGCGGGTGAGAGATCATTTTGTAACAAAAGAAATTTCAATTGGAGATTATGTTTTGAGTGGCGGCGAAATAGCAGCAGCAGTTATTGTGGATTCAGTAGGGCGTTTAATCCCGGGTGTGCTGAATAATGAAACCTCCGCCTTAACGGATTCTTTCCAGGACAATTTGTTATCACCGCCTGTGTACACCAGGCCTGAAGAATTCCGTGGCTGGAAAGTACCGGCGATTTTACTAAGCGGTAATCATGTAAAGATTGAGCAATGGAGAGAAGACCAAAGCCTCATAAGAACAAAAGAGCGAAGACCGGATATGCTGGATGAGAAAGATTAAAAATTGATCTTTAATTTCAGCATCGGTGAATGTATAACAGCAATTGATTTGGGTTGCTCCACAAACTGTTTTCCCTTTAAAATAAAACTTCGTACAATTTTACTTGCCGGATCAACGGTGTAATATTCTTTTACTCCGTATTATTCATAAACATCTTTCTTTTCACCAAGGTCTTTTTGAGCAGTAGCTGGAGATAGAATTTCAATCACTAAATCAGGAGCTCCAACCAGGCCTTTCGATTTTATTTTCTTCAAATTTTCATTGGCTATAAAAATAATATCTGGTTGAAAAATGTTTTGATTTGAGAAATGTACATCATATACAGCAATCCTCATTTTACCCAATTTACTTCTTTCCAAAAAATTGTATAGCCTGAAATTAATGCTGTTTAAAACAACCTGGTGACTGTCAGTATGTGATGGCCTGATTGATAATTTGTTCCTGATTATTTCCGCCAACGTTCCTTCTGGAAGATTTTTCCATACCTGGTATATTGTCCGGGGAGGATGTAAGGCTGAAAACATTGTTATTGTTTGTACTAAGTTACAAAAGCTCTCAGAATTGTCAAGCCAGTCAATAAAACAACCATAGACACAGCAAGAAAAAAATACAGCCTGTAATAATGGAGCTTTTATCTATATTCGGCAATAGATAAAACCAACCATGACAGCAACTGCCAAATCGAGGATCGAATCCATTGACTTGTTAAAAGGTTTGGTGATGGTGATCATGGCGCTTGATCATGTACGGGATTATTTTCATTACCCTGCTTTCTTTTATGACCCCAGTGATCCCGAACAAACAAGCTGGCCTATTTTTTTCACAAGGTTTATCACCAATTTTTGTGCACCGGCTTTTAGTTTTCTTGCCGGCATTTCTGCGTTTATGATCGGCAAAAGAAAAACGCCCGCAGCCTTATCAGCCTTCTTATTTAAACGTGGACTTTGGCTGATATTTATTGAAATAGTGATCATTAATTTTGGCTGGAAATTCGATGTTCAGTTCCGGCATATTGGTTTGCAAACCATCTGGTCACTAGGAGTAAGTATGATCGTACTGGCGGGCTTGATCCATCTCCCTAAAAGCATCATTCTTTTATTCAGCTGCCTGTTGATCTTTGGACACAACCTGCTGGACAATATTCATTTTGATGGCAGTGTAGTATGGTCAATGCTGCATGAACGAAAAGTGTTTGAGATAGCCGATGGGCATGTAGTAGGATTTGCTTACGCATTGATTCCCTGGATAGCCGTAATGTCATTAGGTTACTGGTTTGGTTCCTTTTATGACAATTCGTATGAATCAACTAAAAGAAGAAAAATATTCAACTGGCTCGGTATTGGTTCGTTGTTGCTCTTCATCCTGCTGTCAGCGTTTAACAAATATGGAGATAAG
>Ga0075163_10008243_pt1 | contig 13758 bp, 12 predicted proteins | sample JI1023141ADNA_FD_71478 | JGI IMG/M metagenome (GOLD analysis project Ga0075163, IMG submission 71478) | Wastewater effluent complex algal communities from Wisconsin, to seasonally profile nutrient transformation and Carbon sequestration -... | ecosystem: Engineered > WWTP > Effluent > Algae...
CGGCCCCGCGCCGGCCAGCGCGGATCAGCCCGGCGCCCATGCAGCCGGGTCGGAGGGCGCCGCGCACCGCGGGGGCGCGGGCGTGCAGGTCCGCGAACGGTTCCGGCAGGAGTTCGACTTGATGGCCGGGAGCCAGGAGTTCGCCGGCGGCTGGATGCTCCTGCGCAGCATCCGCGTCCGCATAGAGGCCTACGACGAGCAGAACCCGGTGGCGTCGAGCAACCGCGAGCGCACTCAGGTCACGGTGCCGGCCGCGACCAACCGCCGCGTCCGCGCCGGCCGCCCCGAAGCGCCCGCGTCGATCGGCGCGCAGGTCGAGCTGCCGCGGTTCTCACCCGGCGAATGGCACGGCGCGACCGACCACCTGCAGGCGCGCACCAATTTTGCGCCGTCGCTGTCGATCGCGCGCGAGGGTGAGATCATGACCGGCAACATCGGCGTCGGCACGTTCCAGGTGCGGGGGCGCCCGTTCAGCTGGGGCCCCGAGGCCAGCTTCGAGATGCCGATCCGCCTGATCGAACGCGCGCGCAACGGCTCATCGGGCGCCGCCGAGTGGCGCATCGCCGAGGTGCGGCCGACGTTCCACGCGGGTCCGATCCAGCTCCCTGGCTACGACACGTTCGTGCGCGTGTCGCTCGAGTTCTCGCTCGGTCCGAACCTGCCGCGGATCCGCAACTGGCTGACCGAGCGCGGCGTCCGCGCGGCGGCCAACGCGATCGAGCGCCGCGCCGAGCAGTCGGCGGTCAACGCGACGGAACAGGCCGCGGCCAACGCCACCGAAGACGCCGCCGGGCGCGGCGCCGCCAACGCCGCCGAAGACGCCACCGAGAACGCCGCCCGCCGCGGCGCGGTCGACGCCTCCGAGCGCGCCGGTGGCCGCGCGCTGCCGCAGGCGACCGAGCAGACCCTCGGCCGCGGCGCGACCGAGGCCACCGAGCACGCGGCGCTGCGCGGCGGCGGCGAGGCGGCGCTCGAGGGTGGCGCCCGGGCCGGCGCCCGGGGCGTCGCGGCCCGCGGCGTCGCGGCACTGGGCGCGGTGGCCGAGGTGCTGGGCGCGATCGACCTGCCGCTGCAGGTGACGATCTGGAACGTCTGGATGTGGCAGCACGCATGGGAGGCGGGCCGTCACGACGCCAGCCTCGCGCGCCAGGTCCAGCGCGACCTGTTCGACTGCTGCATGTCGTACGCGCAGGTGATGACCGGCGGCACGCCCCGCGGCGGTCGGCCCGGCGCCGACGGCGCCCACGCCGCCGAGGGCCGCATCGCGCGGGCGGTCGCCGCCGGCTACACCCGCGAGCAGATCTTCGAGGCCACCCGCACCTATCAATACGCCGGTCGCCACGGCCTGCCGGCCTGGTACCAGGAGGCCTACGTCACGATGGCGCCGCGGGCGCGCGCGGCCGGCGCACAGCAGCAGGGCTTCGTCGACGTGGTCGGCGCGGCGATCGACGCCGTCGATCAGGGCGGCTACGGCTACCGCGCGTTCGGCGGCTGGTGAGCGCGGTACGTCACCACGCCACGGCCTCGGGCACCGCGGCGAACAGGTCGCGTAGCTCGGGGAGCTTGTCCCGCTGCCGCTGCATCTCACGCCACACGGTCGGGTGCTGCCGCCCCCGCGTGTGGGCGACCAGCGCCGTGAGCTGCGACGCCGGCGCGCCGCGATCGCGATCGTACTGGTAGCGCCGCACGACGCTGACGTAGTCGACGTACGCCGCACGCCGCGCGCGCGTGAGCACGTCGCGATCGTTCAGGTGCAAGGTCCGGATCGTGTACTCCGCGCGGGCGTGGTCGCGCGTACCCTTCGCGGCGAGCGGATAGAACCGGTACGTGTCGCGGAGATCGAGGATCATCAGGCGCGTCGCGTCCTCGACCCGTGGATCGATCAGCACCGGCACACCGACGAGCGGCGGCACCACCGGCGCCTTCGGCTTGCGGGCCACCTCGACCGGCTCGACGTCGGCATCGACGAACACCGCGTAGTGGTTGCCCTTGGGTCCGTTGCACGGACCGCACGCATAGACGTAGTTCGCCCAGGCGAAGACCACCTCGGGGTACAGGTCCTTGGGCCGGACATGCTCGACCTCGTCAGCGACGCTGTCTTCGCAGTAGACGCACCGGCGCGCGCCGGTGCACAGCTGGTCGAGCGCACGCTTGACCTCATCAAAGGTCGCGTTGCCACGCGTGTTGTACTTCCCGAATAGCTCCTTGGCAGCGGCGACGCGTTCGGCGTAGCCGCCCGTCGCGTCGACCGCCGCTTGATATGCGGCCAGGGCCGAGGCCGTCGGAGCAGCCAGGTCGAGCGCCGCCAGCTGGATCATGACGCCTGGATCGCGCTCGCGTCGGTCGGCAGCATCGCGCGCAGGTCGGCCTGAGCCTGTCGCTCGTCGTCCGAAAGCGAGCCCATCAGCTCCTGGGTGTTCAGCTCGGCCAGGCGCTCGAGCTTGGCCTGGGCGCTGTCAGACCGCGTGACGCCGTCGCCAAAGACACCGGTCCCGTAGGCATCCAGCACGTTGCCGTACAGCAGGCGCTTCCGCGCGAGCCCCTCGATCATCTCACCGCGATCGGCTGCGGGATCGGCGCCTGGCCGCGGCAGACGGAACACGGTGCCGACCTCGGCGGCCTGGCAGATGAGCGGACTGTGCGTCGACACGATGAACTGCACGCGTGGGAAGTGCTTGCGGAACCACACGCCGATCGTGCGCTGCCACGTCGGGTGCAAGTGCGCGTCGACCTCGTCGATGATCACCACACCCGGCTGCGCGACCGCGGTGTGATCCGCTGAGAACAGACCCTCGGGTCCATAGGTGAGCGCCATCTGCCGGACCAACTCAAACGTCATGCTGAGGATCGAGCGATAGCCGTCCGACAGGTTCTGGACCGGCACCGTGAACCCACTCGCGTCGGCGAAGACCACCCCGCTCGAAGTGATGTCCTGGAGGCGAACGCCGTGCGGCAAGAAGCCGGGCTGGTTCACGAACGCGCGAATCGGACCGAGCAACGCGCCCTCGGGAAGCTGCTCCAGTTCCTTGAACCGCAGGCTCTGCAGCCAACCGAGAGCCTCGGTCAAAGCTACCGACTCACCAAACAGCGACAGGTGCCGCGCTAGCTTCGGCTGGGTCTCGTAGAGCTTCTCGAGGTCCTTGTCGCCACCCGTGAAGCGCCGGAAGGGACCATACGAAGAACTGAACCAACCCCGACCTGCACCGCGCAGGTGCCGCCTTGCATCGGCAACCCGGGGATCCTGCTTGGCATCGGGGACGGCCTCAACAGCCACGATCTCTGGAGGCGCGAGGTTGAGGCTCGCGGACGCTGCGGTGCCGGCTAGCGCGGCCCCAGGTTCGTCGCCCGCGATACTCTTTGGTGCGATCTCGATCGCGACCGCCAGCTCGGTACCCAGAGTCGGCCAGAACTTCTGGCCGACAAACCCATCGACGCCGCGCTCCCACGAGAACCCAACCTCGATCCGTGCCCGCTCGGAGCCAACGCGCAACCATTCCTGCCACGACTGACGGAGGCCAGCCGCCTCCTGCGGACCGACGAGCGCTAGCGCGATCGACCGCAGGAACGAACTCTTGCCTGCGCCGTTGTCACCGAGGATCACGTGCCACCCAGCACCGTCCGTGTCGGCCGGCAACTCCCAGGTCAGCTCGGCGATCGAGCGCACGTTCGTGATGTGGACGCGCCGTACGTACATTGACGGGCCGAGCATACCGCAACCACGCGCCGTGCCCTGCCCTGGCCGCGGCGCGTGCGCACCTTCCGTCAACGCAGGTCGGCGCGCAGCTGCGAGCGCAGCCGCTCGGGCGTGGTGCCGGTCCAGTCGTGGAACGCGCGGATGAACGAGTTGGGATCCTCGAAGCCGAGCAGGAACGAGATCTCGGCGCCGGCCATGCCGGTGGCGCCGAGGTAGTAGCGGGCCAGGTCCTCGCGGGTCGCGTCGAGCACCTGCTGGAAGCTGGTGGCCTCGTCCTGCAGCCGCCGCTGGAGCGTCCGCGCGCTGACGCCGAGCCGCTGCGCGACCTCGGCCACCGCGCCGCGGCCGCCGGGCAACAGCTCGAGCAGCGCCGCGCGCACCCGCTCGGCGGCCGACGCGCCGGCGTCGAGCTCGGCCAGGCGGCGGCGCAGCTCGGGCTCGAAGAAGCTCCACATGCCGGCGCGCGCGGTGAGGAACGGCGCCCGCGCGTCGGCCGCGGCCAGCGTCATCGACACCACCGGTGCCGGCGTGACGTCCACGCCGAACGCCTGCGCGACCTCGGCCGCGGGCTCGAACCGGTGCGGCGAGGTCACCGCCAGCGGCACCACCGCGCGGCGCGTGCCGAGCCGCGCGAGCTGCAGGCAGCACGCGAGCTCGAACGCGTACAGCATCGGCGGCGGCACCACCGGCGGCGCGGTCCACTCGATGCCGATCGTCGTCGCGTGCGGCCCGACGTCGACGTGCAGCGCCACCGGCGCGCACAGCCGCTTGTAGCGGGCCAGCCGCGCCGCCGCGGCGTCGAAGTTGTCGCTGCACATCGCCGCGAACACCGGCGGGTCGAACATCTCGAACGTCATCGCCTGACCGGCGCGCAGCGCCAGCAGCGGATCGCCCGACTCGTCGTGGAACGCCGCCAGCAAGCGCGCGAACTCGTCGGCGCGGAGCGTCGCGCTGTCGCGCGCCAGCAGATCGTCGGGCAGCCCGGCCCGCCGCAGCACGTCGGCCGGCGCCACGCCGAACGCGTGCATCAGCAGCCGCCACGCCGGGCTGACCGGATATGCGCTCGCGGGCACCATGCGACGCCGACGATACCGAGCCGCGGCCGCCGCCGCACTCGCGAACCGCGCCGCGACGCCTGCCGATCGCGCCAGCGTCCCCCGGCCTGCCGTGGCGCGATCGGTTGGTCGCCTGGCGCGACCCGCGATTGGCGTGGCGCGCGCCCGCCCCTACAAGGGACGCATGCGGCACCTGGCGCTGGGCTTCGCGGTGATCGCGGTCGCGGCCGTCCCGGCGCGCGCCGAGCCCCGCGGCTTCACGATCGGCGGGCGGCCGGTGTGGTTCGTGACCGGCGGCGTGACCGCCGGGGGCACCGTCGCCGGCGCCCCGCGCGGCGCGCTCGTCGGCGGCGAGCTCGGGCTGGTCCGCATCCGCGATCGCCAGGTGGCCGGGCTGTACCTCGACGGCGGCTACGACTTCGGCGTCGACGCCGCGCTGGTCACCGCCGGCCCCGAGCTGGCGATCATCCGCCGCTCGCCGACCATGCCGCTGGCGCTGGGCGTCGACGGCGGCGCCGCGATCCGGTTCGGCGACGACGGCGGCCTCGGCGCCACCGGGCGGGTCTTCCTCACCGTCGCCGGCGCGGTGTCGCTGTACGGCCGCTACCTGTTCATCGACGGCGACGCCGACCGCCACGCGGTGCAGGTCGGCCTGACGCTCAAGTTCCCGCTCGCCGCGCCGTTCGGCGCCGGCGTGCGCTGACGGAGGGATCATGAAGCTCCGGGTCAACGGTCAGCCAGCCACCCTCGACATCCCCGACGACGTCCCGCTGCTGTGGGCGATCCGCGAAGAGCTGGGGCTGACCGGCACCAAGTTCGGCTGCGGCGCCGCGCAGTGCGGCGCGTGCACCGTGCTGGTCGACGGCCAGGCGCGGCGGTCGTGCGTCACCGCGGTCGGCGACGTCGCCGACCGCGAGGTCACCACCGTCGAGGGCCTCGGGTCCGCCGGCGCGCTGCACGCGGTCCAGCAGGCGTGGCTCGACGAGAACGTCCCGCAGTGCGGCTACTGCCAGGTCGGCCAGATCATGGCGGCGGTCGCGCTCCTGGCCGCGCGCCCCGCGCCGACCGACGACGACATCGACGCGGTGATGACGGCCAACCTGTGCCGCTGCGGCACCTACCCGCGCATCCGGCGGGCCATCGTCCGCGCCGCCGCGGCGCTGCGCGCCGGAGGCCAGCCGTGACCGCGCTCAGCCGGCGCGCGATCTTGCAGGGCGCGCTCGCGAGTGGCGCGCTGACCGTCGCAGCGTCGCTGCCCGGCTGCGCCGATCCGCGCCGCCAGCGCATCCGCCACGCCGACGCCACCGGCGAGCTCACGACCAGCGCGTTCATCACCGTGCTGCCGACCGGCGTGATCGCGCTGACCGTGCACAAGGCCGAGATCGGCCAGGGCGTCGCGACCGCTTACGCGACGCTGGTGGCCGAGGAGCTCGAGGTCGAGCCGGGTGAGCTCGACCTGCACTTCGGCGAGGCCCGCGCCGAGTTCCGCACCACCGGCCTCGAGGGCGTGCCGATGTTCGCGATCCAGGCCACCGGCGGATCGACCAGCACCGCCGAGGGCTACCACCTGCTCCGGCGCGCCGCCGCCGCCACCCGCGAGATGCTCGTCGCCGCGGCCGCGACGCGCTGGGGCGTCCCCGCGCGCGACTGCGTCGCCAGGGCCGGCCAGGTCCACCACGCCGCGACCGACCGCGCGCTCGGCTACGGCGAGCTCACCCACGCCGCCGCGCGCCAGCCCGTGCCCGACGATCCACCGCTCAAGCCGGCGAGCCGCTTCCGGTTGATCGGCAAGCACGGCGCGCGGGTCGACGGCTACGCCAAGGTCACCGGCGCCGCGATCTTCGGCATCGACGTGGTCGTGCCCGACATGGTGTGCGCCGCGGCGATCCACGGGCCGCAGTACGGCGCGCGGGCGCGGGCGGTGCGCGACGCCGCCGCGCGCCAGAGCCCCGGCGTGATCGACGTGCTCAGCCTGCCGTGGGGCGTGGCGGTGGTGGCGGCCAAGTTCTGGCAAGCGCAGCGCGCCGCGCGCCTGGTCGAGATCGACTGGCACGCCGGCGCGACCGCCGGCCTCGACAGCGACGCGATGATGGCCGCGGCCCGCGCCCACACCGGCGCCGGCGCAGCGGTCCGCGACGACGGCGACGCCGGGGCCGCGATCGCCCGCGCGCCGAAGCAGCTCGCGGCGATCTACGAAGCGCCGTTCCTGGCCCACGCCACGCTCGAGCCGCAGAACTGCGTCGCCGCGGTGCGCGGTCGTCACGTCGAGATCTGGGCGCCGTGCCAGTCGCCGAGCGCCATCCAGGAGGTCGTCGCCGAGGCGCTCGACGTCGACGCCAGCGACGTGCGCGTCCACACGACGTTCGCCGGCGGCGGCTTCGGGCGGCGCTTGCTCGCCGACTACGCCGCCCAGGCCGCGACGATCGCGCGCCGCGTCGGTCGCCCGGTCAAGCTGATCTGGGATCGCGCGAGCGACATGACCCAGGGCTACTACCGCCCGGCTAACGTCACCCACGTCGGCGGCGCGGTCGACGCCGCCGGCCGCATCACCGCGCTGCGCTATCACGACCTGTCGCAGCCGATCACCGTCGACTCCGCCGAGGCGGTGCGCGGCGGCATGCCGCGCTGGCTCCCCGCGCTGTCGCGGCACCTGACCGCGCAGACGATGGTGGCGCTCACCGCCGCCAACACCATGGTCGATCTGTTCGCCACCGAGGGCGCGCACAACACGCCGTACCGCGTGCCCCACGTCCGCGTCGCGTACACACCGATCGCCACCGGCCTGCCGGTCGCGTCGTGGCGCTCGGTCGGCAACTCGGTCAACGGCTTCGTGATCGAGGGCCTCGTCGACGAGCTGGCGCACCTGGCCGGCGCCGATCCGTACCAGTTCCGCCGGGCCCACCTGGCGGCGGGCTCGCGCGAGCTGCGCGTCCTCGACGCGGTCGCCGCGCTGGCCGGCTGGAGCCAGGCGCCGCCGGCCGGCCACGCCTGGGGCATCGCGCGGCACACCGCGTTCGGCACCGAGGCCGCCGAGATCGCCGAGGTGGCGATCGTCGACGGCCGGATCCGCGTCACGCGGGTGTGGTGCGCGGTCGAGTGCGGCCAGGTCGTCAACCCCGACCTGGTGAAGGCGCAGCTCGAGGGCGGCATCGTCTTCGGGCTGTCGGCCGCGCTCGACCAGGCGATCACGCTCGCCGACGGCGTGGTGCAGCAGCGCAGCTACGACGCGTTCCCGCCGGTGCGCATGGCCGAGTGCCCGCGCATCGAGGTGGCGATCATCCCCAGCGACGCGGCGCCGACCGGCGTCGGCGAGCCCGGCGTGCCGCCGATCGCGCCCGCCGTCGCCAACGCGATCTTCGCGCTGACCGGCCGGCGCCTGCGCCGGATGCCGCTGCAGCGCGCCTACCAGGAGTGGCGACCATGATCCGCACCGCCGCGACCACGACCACGATCGCGCTCGCGCTGTGCGCCGCCGCCGCGCTCGTCGCGCGCGGCGACGAGCCGCCGCCGACCGTCGCCCCCACCGTCGCCCCCACCATCGACGCCGCCGCCGGCGCGCGCGCCTTCGCCACCGTCGCGCGGGTGCTGCAGTCGCCGCGCTGCCAGAACTGCCACCCGGCCGGCGACCGCCCGCTGCAGGGCGATCGCGGGCGCCGCCACCGCATGAACATCAGCCGCGCCAGCGTCGCGGCCGGGCTGACCTGCGGCGCGTGCCACCAGTCGGCCAACGCCGATCGGCTCGGCGTCGTCGGCGGCCCGCCGGGCGCGCCGCACTGGGGCCTGCCCCCGGCCGCGACCCCGATGATCTTCCAGGGCCGCACGCCGGCGGCCTTGTGCGCGCAGCTCAAGGATCCCGCGCAGACCGGCGGCCGCGATCTGCCAACGCTCCTGCACCACGTCGCCAGCGATGCGCTGGTCTTGTGGGCGTGGTCGCCCGGCGGTCGCCGCACGCCGCCGCCGGTGCCGCACGCCGCGTTCGTGGACGCGTTCACGACCTGGGTCGCGTCCGGCGGCGCCTGTCCGTGATCCGGACGTCCCGCGATTTCGCGCTTGACGATCGCGCGCGAGTCTCGTAGAAGCATCGTGCCTCGCCGATGTCCCCGGCGAGGTCCGTAGCGGGGTGGCAGAGGTCGGGCATCGCAGGACGCGATGTGCTCCTCGGTCGGCACGACGGTGCGCGCTCTCCCGGGCGTGTCCACGCAGTCGCGTCCCGGCGCCAACCCGTCGGCCAGGGAAAGAGGGTTCGACTCCCTCCAGCTCCGCCATCTATGGAGCTGACGCCGAACGGCACGGCACTGGGTCGCCATCCCAGCTCCCGACGCTGTCTGGAACACAGCGAAAAAACTTGGCCGGTCGGTCGGGGGTTGCCTCGACGTCGCGGTTCGCCGCGCCGTCACCCGCACCTCGACCGGGCGTCACGCCCCAGCCGCACCGCCGCGATCCGCCGCGCCGACGATGTCGACGCGGTCCGTCGCGATCCGCTGTGACCACGGCCGTGCCGCTCGCTCGCGATCGGTCCCGCGTCGTCGCTCGTCGCCCGTTCGCCCGCGTCTTCGGACGCAGGTCACGCCGCCGACCGTCGACGCGCCGGCCGCCCCCGCCGACCACCCTTTCGTTTCCCGCCCTGCAGGAAAGGCAGGTGTCCCATGAAGACCTTCACGATCACGATCACCCAGCGCGCCGTGCTCACCAAGCACGGCGTCCCCGTCCGCGCGCTCACGCCCGGCAAGCACGCCTTCTGGAGCGGCGCCTACGACGTCGTGCGCTTCGAGCGCACCGACCTCATCTTCGACGCCGCGCCCGAGCTGCGCGCGGTCATGCCCGCGGCCTGGTACGCCGAGGCCACCGTCGGCCCGCGCCAGCGCGGCGTGCTGTGGAAGCACGGCCGCCCCGCGCGGTTCCTGCGCCCCGGCACCCACCGCTACTGGACCGGCGACGACAGCGTCGAGCTGCGCGTCTACGACGTCGACCAGCCGGTGCCCGAGCTGACCGACGAGCTGCGCGCGCTGATCCCCGCGGCCGAGCTGCTCGACGTCACCGTGCAGCAGCACCAGCGCGGCCTCAAGTACGTCAGCGGCCGGTTCGCCGAGCAGCTGGGCCCCGGCCGCTACCTGTGCTGGAACCCGCCCGACGCCAAGGTCGCGATCGCCGTGCTCGACACGCGGCGCCAGCTGCTCAACGTGCCGGCCCAGGAGCTGATGACCAAGGACAAGGTCACGCTGCGCCTGACGCTGACGCTCGAGTACGCGCCGACCGATCTGCCGGTCGCGGTCCACGCCGTCGCCGACCTGCGCGAGGCGCTGTACCTCGAGGTGCAGCTGGCCGCGCGCGACTACCTCGGCGCGACCACGCTCGACGAGCTGCTCGAGGGCCGCGAGGCCATGACCCGCTACCTCGAGGCGCGGGTGGTGCCGCGCGGCAAGGACCTCGGCGTCGACGTCGCGCGGGTCGGCGTCAAGGACGTGGTGCTCCCCGGCGAGATGAAGACGCTGCTCAACCGCGTCATCGAGGCCGAGAAGGAGGCCGCGGCCAACGTCATCACCCGGCGCGAGGAGGCGGCCGCCACCCGCAGCATGGCCAACACCGCGCGCGCGTTCGCCGAGCAGCCGCTGCTCCTCGAGCTCAAGCGGCTCGAGACCTTGAAGGAGGTCGCGGGCAAGGTCGGCGCGATCAAGCTGGTGATGGGCGCCGACGGCGTGCAGCGCCTGTTCGGCGACGGCAAGCCGACCTGAACCGAGGTTCGCGTCGACGCGGCGTGAACCGGCGTGGGCCAGCGTGGCGATCCACCACGCCGCGCCCACAGCGCCGCTCGATCTGCCGTCCGGTCCGGTGCGGCCGTGAACATGCGGCGACAGCGCGCGCGTGTCGTGCACTTGGCCGCCGCGCGTTGCCGCGCGCGCCGCGATTCCGGACATCGCTGTCGCGGCGCGCGCCCGGCGGCGCGGTGGCACGCGCCGTGAAAAGCGCCGCGGCCATGTCCAAGCCCGCTCACCCCGCCATCGTCCTCTCCACATTCACGCTCGCCGTCCTCGCGTCGACCGTCGGCGCGTCCCCGGCCGCTGCCGACGGCGCCGACCCGCGCGTCGCGGTCACCGCCTCGCCGCTGCACCTGTTCGTGCCGATGGCCGAGGTCACCGTCGAGGCGCGCCTGGCGCCGCGGCTCGGCGTCGCGGCGATCGCCGGCGTCGGCGCGATCCGCGACACCGCGACCGATGACCGCATCCGCCTGTTCGAGGCCGGCGCCAGCGCGCGCTACTACGTCCTCGGCTCGTTCCGCCACGGCCTCCAGCTCGGCGCCGAGGCGCTGTACGTCCACGCCGACGCGACCACCGACGCCACCGCCGTGCAGGCCGCCGGTCTCGGCCTGGCGCCGTTCGTCGGCTACAAGTGGACCCACCGCACCGGGTTCACCGTCGACGCGCAGCTCGGCGTGACCTACCTGGTCGCGCGCGCCGCGTCCGACACCGGCGCCACCGCCGCCACCCGCGACGTCGCGCCGCTGCTCAACCTGAACGTCGGCTACAGCTTCTGAGCGACGGCCGCGGCCCCGTCGCCGCGGTGGTCCGGCCGACGGCCGCGCCCTTTGCGATCGCGGCCGGGATCTGATGTAGTGCGCGCCGCCATGCGTGCCGTGTCTTCGTCCCGCCCCCTCGCCCTGGGTCTCCTCGCGCTCGCCCTCGCGGCCGGCGCCTGTGATCACAAGGAGCGCTCCAACGCCAACCCCGCCGCCGAGGCCTGGACCGTCGCCGACGGCGCGATGACCAAGCGGATGTCGCTCCTGCGCGATCGGCAGAAGCTCCTGGCCGGCCGCGCCGCGGTGCTGGCGATCCCCGAGGGCAGCGAGGACGCGACGCTGACGTCGACCATCGCCGACGTGCAGGGGCAGCTCGCGTCGATCGACGCGGCGTGCAACGCCGCCGAGGGCGCGCTGACCCAGGCGCGCGCCGACGCTACCGCCGCGCTCGCGACCCCCGATCGGATCGCCGCGGCGCGCCAGGTCAGCGCCAGCGCCGCCGCTTTCGAGGCCAGCGCCAAGGCCGCCGACGGCACGATGGATCAGATCGAACCGCGGATCGTCACCGGCGAGCAGATCATGAGCCGGCTGCAGGCGCGGATCGCCGCCGAGGTGGCCCGGCTGCGCCGCCTGGCGACCGAGGGCGGCAGCGAGGACTTCTCGGACATCGACTTCCAGGTCGGGTCGGCCGAGTTCGACTTCACCCACCCGGCGAGCAAGGCCACGCTCGAGCGGCTGGTCAAGTTCGGCGCCAGCTGCCCCGAGCTGCGCTTCGCGCTGACCGGCTTCACCTCGAAGGAGGGCGTGCCGGCCAAGAACAAGGCGCTCAGCCTGAGCCGCGCCGACGCGGTCAAGACCTACCTGGTCGCGCAGGGCGTCCCGGCCGACGCGATCGCCCGCACCGCCGGGCTGGGCTCGGCCACGTCGCTGGTCGACGAGCCCGATCCCGGTACGCCGGCCGAGGCCGCGATGCCGCCCGAGCAGCTCGAGCAGATCCGCCGCAAGAACCGCCGGGTCAACGTCGAGGTGATCACGCCGTGTCCGGCCACGCCGACCGCGGCGGCCCCGACCGCGCCGCCGACCGGCGCGCCGCCGACGCCGCCGACCCCGCCGACCGTCGAGCGCCCGATCGCGCCGACCGGTCCCGGCGCGCAGCGCTGATCGCGGCCGCCGCGACGCCCGCGCTCACTGCCGCTCGATCACGCTGATCGGCCGATAGCCCGCGGCCCACGCCGCGTCGGCCAGCCGATCGCCGCGCGGCCCGCGCACGGTCAACACCAGGTCGACGCCCGCCGGGATCACGCCCGCGATGGTCAGGCCCAGCGCCTTGGCCTTGGGGGCCAGCGCCGCCAGGAGGCTGTTCGGCTCGACCCGCGCGAACACCATCCGCGTGCACGGCCCGTCGAGCCGCAGGCTCGAGATCAGCGCCCGCAGCGCGTCGGCGTCGCTGATGATCCCGACCAGCGCGCCGGTACCGCGGATCACCGGCAGCGCGCCGAACTTGCCGGTCGCCATCACGTCGGCCGCGTCCTCGAGCGGCGTCGTCGCCAGCGTCGTCACCACCGGGCTCGACATCACCGCCCGCACCTCGCGCTGCGGCGTCCGATCCTCGGTGGCGCCCACCGAGAACGGGTCGACCGCCTCGCCGCGCAGCAGATCGCTGCGGGTGACCATGCCCACCACCCGCTCACCTCGAACCACCGGCAGGTGCCGGATCCGGTGCTCCGCCATGATCGCCGCCGCCGCGCGCACCGTGACCTCGGGGGTCACGGTGAACGGGTCCTTCGTCATCCAGCTCTCGACGATCATGTGCCTCGATCATCGAATCGGCCGACGCCCGCGCTCATGAAGGCTGCGTCACGGCGCCGCGAGGCAGGCCTCGGTCGCGACCGCAAGCTCGCGCAGATACGCGTCGACCCGGGGCGACCGCCGCCAGGCGATCGCCCGGACCACCGCGAGGCGATCGCCGCGCCGCACGACGCACGTGGCGTCGCGCTGGCGGCCGCGCCGCGAGGTCGTGCACGCCCACCCCGGCTGCGCCACGTCGCGCCACGCCCCGCGGTCGTCGCGCACATCGATCAGGTCGACGTAGAAGTACTCCGGGACCGCGAGCTGCAGGCTCCAGCCCACGCCCCATCCCAGGCGACGCACCGGCGATGTCCACTTGCGGCCGCTGCGCGTCGCTGGCCGATCGATCGGCGGCAGCACGTCGGCGCGCACGTCCCTGAACGCGGCGTGGTGCGCCGCGATGCGCGCCGCCGCCGCGTCGACCGCCGCCGCGCAGGAGGTGGCCCACGCCTCGGTCGTGGGCGCGATCACCTGGGTCGACGGCGCGGCCGCCCCGCCCCGGGCCAGCCCCGCGACGATCGCGCCGCACACGCCCAGCGCGACCGCCGCTCGCCTCACTTGACGATGACCTTGTCGGAGGCGGAGCGACCGAAGGTCTCGGGGTGGTACATCTCCTCGGCCTTGGTCGGCGGGACGACGAAGGTGCC
>Ga0075163_10008244_pt1 | contig 13756 bp, 8 predicted proteins | sample JI1023141ADNA_FD_71478 | JGI IMG/M metagenome (GOLD analysis project Ga0075163, IMG submission 71478) | Wastewater effluent complex algal communities from Wisconsin, to seasonally profile nutrient transformation and Carbon sequestration -... | ecosystem: Engineered > WWTP > Effluent > Algae...
TGAAGTAATCTTGTAATCTGAATTCTATGTATATCCTGCAAGCAGATATGGATTTTCCTCCACTGGAAACTGCCGATGAAAACGGTTTACTGGCTATTGGAGGAGAACTTTCGAAAAACCGGCTATTATCTGCTTACCGGAAAGGCATATTTCCCTGGTACAATGAGGATGATCCTGTTTGCTGGTGGAGCCCCGATCCCCGTTGTGTTTTGTTCCCTGATAAACTTAAGGTGAGTAAAAGCATGAACAGTATTCTACGTAAACAACAATTCAGGTTTACCATGAACGGAGCTTTTGAAACTGTTATGCGGAATTGTGCCTCTGTAAAAAGAAAAGAAGGGGATGGTACCTGGATCCATGAGGAAATCATAGAAGCGTATTGTGAAATGTATCGTTCAGGCTTTGCCGTTAGTGCTGAGGCCTGGGAAGGAAATGAACTTGCCGGAGGATTGTATGGGATTAAACTTGGAAATGTTTTCTTTGGAGAGAGCATGTTCAGCATAAAGCCCAACGCAAGCAAATTTGCATTTATCAGTTTATTGAAATCAATGCTGGATATAAAATTGGTAGACTGCCAGATCAGATCTGAACATCTTGTAAGCCTTGGTGCTGAAATGATTGCACGGAAAAATTTTGTCGGGTTATTGAATAAATATGCCTGATCAGCGCTGATACAATATGATGGCAGACCATTGCGGCAGCACTAATTTATCCTGAATAGCTTCTGTTGATTCAAAATTGCTGATTGCTTTTTCCCATACACCGGTTGGTAATACAATTTCATTGGTATCCGCTGATCCGTTGAATGCTACAAATATTTTTTTCCATTCGTCACCGACTTTTGCAGCATCAATGGTATAAGCAACAATATTGGCGGCTGTTTTTTCTGAGAACTGAATAAGCGATGCTATTTCATCAGCGGTTTTCAGCCTGAATGCCGGATGCGCTTTCCGTAATTTTATCAGTGATTGAACATATCGTGTGAAGCTGATATGCCGGTCTTTTTCATTCCAGTTAATGGCATTGATGCTATCGGGAGATTTGTATGAATTTTCAACTCCCTGTTTACTTCGATAAAACTCAGTTCCGGCATGAAGAAATGCAATTCCCTGGGAAGTGAGCAGCATTGTTATAGCCAGTTGCTGCATCTTCCTTCTTTCTGCTTCTGTTGCATCTGGATTGGAAAGAGAGAGTTTATCCCACAATGTATGATTGTCGTGACATTCGCAGTATGTAATAATATCAGCAGGTGAAAGCGCATATGCCTCGTCGTTATTAAGCTGAGGATGTTTGCAGGAAGCAACAATGGCAAATTTTACTTTGTCTTCTATTCCTGTTTTACCACTGGCGAATCCTTTATCAGTATGCTCAAATACACTTCCTTTAATTGCATTCCGGGCATCATCGCTGAATACGGCAATATTCTTAAGCATAGATACATTGCGTTTCAGTGCACGCATCGAATCAGGGAGGGGGGAGTCGCCTGCCGTCCAGCCTTCACCATATAATAAAATGTCCGGTTTAAGTTTGCGCAATTCTTCCGAAGCTTTGTTCATGGTTTCGATATCATGAACGCCCATGAGATCAAACCTGAATCCATCTACATGGTATTCATTAACCCAGTATTTCAAACTTTCAATGATGAATTTCCGCATCATGGGCATTTCGCTGGCTGTTTCATTTCCACAAGCTGTGGCATCAGAAAATCCACCATTTTTTTTATGCCTGTAATAATAACCTGGAACCAGTTGATTGAAATTTGATTTTTCTGTCAGGCCAGTATGGTTGTACACAACGTCCATGACTACCCGAAGTCCGGCACGGTGCATTGCAAGAATCATTTCTTTTAATTCTCTGATTCTTGTTATGCCATCATAAGCATTAGTACTGTATGTGCCTTCAGGAATATTGTAATGCAAAGGGTCGTAACCCCAGTTGTAATGCTGTTTAGATTGATCTTTCTCATCGAGTGAATAAAAATCAAAAAAGGGAAGGAGATGAATATGGGTAACGCCCATTTCCTTCAGGTGACTGAGTCCTGTAGAATTACCAGCTGCTGTTTTGGTATCCATTTCTGCAAGTCCTTTGAACTTTCCCTTGTTCTTGATACCTGATGAAGGATGTATGGATGCATCTCTCACATGCAATTCATAAATGATAGCATCAGTGGGTATATTCCTGTCGGAAAATGCAGGACTTTTGTCATTACCCCATTCTTTAGGATCAGTATTTCTTATATCATCAACCAAGGCTTTTTTACCGTTTATGCCGCAGATTTTTGCATAAGGATCGGTAACCTCATGACTCCACTGATGGTTGATATAAACTTTAAAAGTGTAGAAAATGCCTTTGAGGTTTTCATTTATTTCGGTGAACCAGGTGCCGTTGCTGTCTTTGGTTAGCGGCACTATCCTGTATGGGTATGCGCTTTCACCTGTTTTGTATAAAAGGAGTTCTGCTTTGTCTGCCGGCGGACTCCATATCCTGAAACGGGATGAGGCAGTTGTATAAGTTAGCCCAAGGTCGGTACCACCATAAAACGGATACGATTCAAAATCTGTCTGGGCATGTGATGAATGCATAAACTGAAATAGCAATGATAATAAAAATGCCAGCTTTTTAAACATTTTAAAAAGTTAGAGCAGTAACTAACCGCTGCGATTATAATAATGTATACAATATAAACTTACCTGTAGTTGTAAATGATGAATCCCCAGGGTTCAATAGAAAATTCATGTGTATCTGAAAGTTTTTCATTCTGCATCAGGAACACATTCATTGGATTTCCGTTGATCGCTTTGTCTTTGATTGAAAATTTCTGTTCTTTTGGCGACATATTTAAAACTACTACAACTTTTCTGCCGCTCTTTTCCCTGATATAAGAAAACACAGCTTCATCATTGGTTGATTTCAATCTGCGATAACTGGCATCAGCAGCAAGGGCTGGGGTAGACCTGCGCAGGTTGAGCAATGTTTTATAAAATCCGGTCATTGAATAATTTCCCCAGTCGATCGGATCTTTTACAAAGAATTTCAACCTTCTTTTATTTGGTGCTTCTTGTCCGCTGTAAATCAGGGGTACAGATTGATAAATCGTTTGTGAAAAAACGGCAAATGTTTTATAAGCATCACCGTATTTTTCATATTCCGTTCCGTTCCAGCTGTTTTCATCGTGATTGCTGGTAAAATAAAGCCGGTAAGCATCTTTTGGAAACTGTGCAATACTTGCATTGAGTGATGAATCAAATTGAGTTAAATTGATTTTGCCTGCATACAAGTTGCTGGTTACACCCATCATATCCCATGCATAAGTCTGATCGAATCCTGCTTCATGCAACCATGCTTTGTTGCCTTCAGCCAGCATAAAAACTGATTTTGATTTTTTCAGCGTGCTGATACATTCTTTCCAAAAATCTGCTGGTACTTCTTCTGCAACATCGCAGCGGAAACCATCAATACCTGTTTCTTTGATCCAGAACTGCATGGCATCAATCATGCTGTCGCGAAGTTCCCGGTCATTGTAATTGAGTTTGTATACATCAGTCCAATCGAAAGGAGAGATCAATTTGCCGGTTGAATCTTTGCTGTAAAAATTCGGATGTGCTTTCACCCAATGATTGTCGAGTGCAGAATGGTTGGCCACCCAGTCGGTTATTACTTTAAAACCAAGTTCATGGGCTTTCTTTACCATTTTCTTAAAGTCATTCATGGTGCCGAATTCTTCATTTACGGCTTTGTAATTTCTAACAGCATAGTAACTGCCCAGTTCAGCTGAAGTCATTTTGCGACCTTCAATACCAATAGGTGTTACCGGCATGAACCATAATATTTCCACCCCCATTTTTCTGAGCCGGGATAAATGTTTTGAAAAGTCATTGATTGATCCCGACGGAGTAAACTGGCGAAGATTGACTTCGTAAATATTGCTCTGGCCGCTCCAGATACGGTGGGAAGGCTGACTGCTTGTTTTTTTCTGTGCGAAGGAAGCCTGAAAGCAGCTAACCATTACAGTTAGTGCCAGTATTTTTTTAATTGACATATTGATGCTATTTAATGCTTATGGTTGAAGTTCGTAAACAACTGTTTTATATGAACCAAGGGTAAAATCAGTAAGGGCGCCTTTTGTTTTTGTTACTACATCTGTATAGTTTTTAAACGCACCGGTTCTTTCGCTGTACTTGCTGATTTTAATATTCCTGTCTTCTTTGGCAGTATTCATCACTACCATGATGGTTTGTTTTTCATCATACCTGAAATAAACATACACGCCATCTTCGGGAACAAATTGCATGAATTTTCCTTTTGTTAGTGCAGAAGAACCTTTCCTGAAATTGGCCAGTGTTGCAAGGTCCTGGAATATGGCCTGATCTTTTTGTGTTCTTCCCGTAATGCTGAATTTGTTTACGCTATCATTCTTCCAGCCACCGGGGAAATCAAGGCGAACATATCCATCATTCGGACTCGTAGTGCCGGTAGTAGCGAGTTCTGAACTGTAATACCACTGCGGTATTCCACGACAGGTCATCAGCCAGCAGATTGCTGAACGATACTTGTCGAGGTTTTCTCCTACTACAGAATAGAAGCGGGCAATATCATGGTTGTCGAGAAAGATAACATTGCGCATCGGATCTTTGTAAACAAAATCTTGTGCCAGGTTGGTGTACAATTTATTTACGCCATCTGTCCATCCAAAATCTTTTGTCATCGCATCGGTAATTCCCCAGAGTGTTTGAAAATCTGTGGTTGCCTGCAGATTACTCTGAAATGGGATGTTGAAATTATTCTGACAGAAATATGCCTGGTTGATCACCCCATGCACCCAGGTTTCTCCAAATAGCGTGATCTGGGGATATTCATCCATCAATGCTTTGTTGCACTCATTCATGAACTGAAGGTCATTGTAAGCATAAGTGTCAATTCTCCAGCCATCTATCCCGAATTCCTCCACACTCCAGAGTGCATGCTGTATGAGGAAATTAACTACATAGGGATTTCCCTGATTCAGGTCGGGCATCTGAGGTGTAAACCAACCATCGGCCATGATCTTAAAATCTTTGTTGCTTGCATAAGGATCAAACAATGCCTGGTCTTTATAACTGGTATTGGTGTATTCGTTCCATTGATGCAGCCAGTCTTTCATGGGAAGATCCTGCACGGTATGATGATACAAGCCAACATGGTTGTAAACAGCGTCCTGGATGATTTTTAAACCTTTGGCATGAGCTGCGTCTACCAGTTCCCGGTAGGCAATGTTGCCACCAAGCCGCGGATCAACTTTGTAATGATTGGTAAAAGCATAACCGTGTTCAGTTCTGTTGGGCATATCGTTTTCCCAAACAGGGTTGAGCCAGATAGTGGTTACTCCCAGGTCGTCGATATAATTCAGGTGGTTTTGTATTCCTTTCAGATCGCCGCCATGACGATTGAAAACAGTATCTCTTCTTAAAGTCTGGTCACGCATACCCGCAATTCTGTCGTTGCTTTCATCGCCGTTGCTGAAACGATCGGGCATGATGAGGTATATAAAATCTTTGCTGGTAACGCCCTGTGCATAGGTTCTTCCTTTACCGTCTCTTCTGGCTTTCAGTTCGAAATAAACCGGGTTTTTCATTTTGCCAGCTGTATTTGCTTCATAGAAAACTAGGGTGCCTGGTTTCGTTCCCGGATTAATATTTAAGTCGATGAAAACATAATTTTTATTTTCAACCTTGTGCACTTTTGAAATAGTCACACCTTCATACGACATCAAAGCAATACTGTCACGCAGACCAATATCTTTACCATGCAGCATCACCTGAACTTTGTTCCATTTCATATCAACCCACCAGTTGGTTGGGTAGCAGTTTACTGTTTTAGTTTGTGCAACAACAAATTGCAAACTCAAAACAATGCCTAAAAGAAATACAAATTTTTTCATTGGAGTTTTATTATGATTTGTCTTCGTCTTTTACAAGTAATGTGAGAAGGCCGGCAATGATCATAGCAACACCACCCAATGCAACTGTATTGAGGGTATTGGCCTGAAAAACTTTCATGGTAAAGAAGCCGAGAATGCTCGCCGCTACGATTTGTGGTATAACAATAAAGAAATTGAACACACCCATATAATATCCCATCTTGTGTGCTGGCAATGCATTCGACAACATGGCGTAAGGCATTGAAAGGATACTTGCCCAGGCAATACCAACCATGCCCATAGAAACAATGATCAGGGTGGGATTGCTGATGAAATAAATGGAAAGTAAACCCAATCCTCCAATGATCAGGCAGATCATATGGGTAATCTTACGGTTAGTCCTATACGCAATTAATGGAATCAAAAATGCAAAAACAGCAGCTACACCATTTCTTACTGAAGAACAAACATTCAGCCAGTCGGCACCATTGTTGTATTCTTTCTGAACTCTTCTCAATTCAACTTTATCTGATTCAGATACCTGTGTATTCAAGCTATCAGAAAAATAGTTGGCCAGGTTAACAGAGATGGTTACCGGATTTTTTTCAGCCCGATATTTTCTGATTTCTTCAATATCGCTTTTTAAAGACTCCAGGCTTTTTTTCTTTTTGAGGTCTTTTACATTTTCTTCTTTGAGAATATCATCACCCACAGCTGTGGCCATTTTTGAAACCAGTGCCTGGTCAACCTTCATATTGTATTTATTGGCGGTTACCGCATTGGTGGCATAGATCCACATGGCAAACAAAGCAAACCAGGTAAAGAACTGCACAACTGCGAGCTGACGCATTGTACCGGGCATGCGGAAAATTCCGCCGAACGTTTCTTTTACAGCATCTTTGAAAGTAGTGTCTTTTTTCTCCTGTTTAAACCGTTCCAGATTTTCAGGTGGAAATTCTTTCGTTGTAAAAACAGTATATAGTACTGCTGTTAAGAAAGCAATACCACCTAGATAGAAAGACCATTTCACAGAATCCGGAATAGTACCGGCAGGAGCAGTATTGCTCATCTTGAACCAATTGGTGAAAACCCAGGGAAGTAATGCAGCAATTACAGAGCCTATTCCAATGAAGAAACTCTGCATGGCAAAACCGGAAGTGCGTTGAGCAGGAGGTAGTTTATCACCTACGAAAGCCCTGAAAGGCTCCATGGAAATATTAATCGATGCATCCAGGATCCACAACATACCACCTGCAATCCAGAGTGCAGATGAGTTGGGCATGATGAAAAGGGCAATGGTAGCCAGGATAGCACCAATGAAGAAGAATGGGCGCCTTCTTCCCCAGTAGGGATGCCAGGTCCGATCACTCAGGTAGCCGATGATTGGTTGTACCAGTAATCCGGTTAAGGGTGCTGCTATCCACAGAATGGGAATTTCATCTTTGTTGGCTCCTAGTGTTTCAAAAATCCTGCTCACGTTTGAATTCTGCAGCTCAAAGCCAAATTGAATACCGAAGAAACCAAAACTCATGTTCCATAATTCCCAGAAGGAAAGTTTCTTTTGCGGCGAAACCGGTTGTGATGACATAGCAATCTTTTATTTTAGTTAGTCTGGCAGTGTGTATTTTTTACACTTTAATAAAAGTACAATATTTAGCGGGTTGACAAAATTTTTGCTTCAAGTGTGGAAACATTGTGGTTATGATGATCATCCAGGCCGATCGTTTAAATCAGTTACTTTGTTTAACTTTTTTTTCTCAAGCTGTTTGAGAGATGAAACATCTTAAAAGAGAATGATTTATCAATTCTTGTATAAACATAGTTTTGCGTTTATGCATTTCATTTATGTTCAGAATCTTTGAAGTAATTAATTAAACATGTATTACCAATATATATACAGGAAAGGATTAATGATGATATGCTTGCTTTTAACATTAAAAAGTGTTGGTCAGCAAGTGATGACTCCGGATAAATTATTCGGACAATTGTTTACCGATATTCAGCTTTCAGGCATTTTTCCTGATTCCAAAACATTTGCCGATTGCATTCCGAAACGGGATCCAAAAGAGATTGTAGCCGATTATATGAAAGTGAAGAACAATCCGGCCATACGTTTTTCATTGCAATTGTTTGTGGAAGAAAATTTTGATATGCCTGCTGCACCTGCTGTTTTGAATTATGTGATGCAGGAAAAAGATCTGGGCAATCATGTTCGAAATCTTTGGTCTGTGCTGGAGAAGCCTGCAGATACGATTGCCAGAGGATCTTCGCTGATTGTATTGCCACATGCATATGTTGTATCCGGAGGAAGATTCATGGAAATGAATTACCGAGATGCTTATTTCATTATGCTGGGTTTGAAAGAAAGCGGCAGGGCAGATATGATGGACTCTATTGTTCGCAATGGTGCTTGGCTGATTAAAAAATATGGTTATATCCCTGAAGGGAACCGCAGTTATTACCTGGGTCGCAGTCAGCCACCTTTTTTTTCATTCATGGTTCAGTTGCTTGCTGAAGTTAAAGGAGAGCAGGTATTGAAAACCTATCTGCCTGCATTGAAGAAAGAATATGATTTCTGGATGGATAAATCAGGCGTTACCAAACATCGTGTAACCATGCCCGATGGTTCTGTACTAAACAGGTATTACTACCGGTTTGCAACTACAAGGCCTGAAGCTTATTCAACTGATAAGGCTGTTACCGCTAATCTTGTCGCTCCTCACTTGGAAACGATGAACCGCAATATCCGTGCGGCTTCAGAAGCAGGCTGGAGCAGGAGTAACAGGTGGATGACTGATCCTGCAGACTTCAATTCCCTTCAAACAACCAGTATTGTACCAATTGATCTGAATTGTCTTTTATATGAACTGGAAATGCTGATTGCCAGCGTGGAAAAGAAGTACGGTTCTGTAGCAGTTTCCACACGTTTCAGCCTGCAGGCAGCTAAAAGAAAAAAAGCCATCATTAAATACTGTTGGAACAGGCAACTTGGTTTTTTCTGTGATTACAATATCAGCAAAAGGAAAATTCAACCAAACATCACTGCAGCGGGTATGTTCCCGTTGTTCACCCGGATATGTACACAGGATCAGGCTGATACACTTGCTGCAACAGCAATGGCAAAGCTGGTGAAACCCGGAGGATTGGTGAATACAGAAATCAGTGGATTGATGCAATCTGATGCACCTAACGGTTGGGCATACCTGCAATGGATAACGGTAATAGGTGCACGAAATTATGGTTTGCCCGATTTGGCTGTAGCAGTCGGAAAGCGCTGGATTGAACTGAATGAAAAATGGTATGAATCCACCGGTAAATTATTCGAACGTTACAATGTGGTCAATATTGAAAAGGAACCGATGGCTGGAGAGTATCCGGCACAGGAGGGATTCGGACCAACCAATGGGGTTTACCTTGCTTTGAAAGCCATGTTTAACAGGTAAGATTCTGATAATGAATTTGCTGTGATTCAGTTTAAAAACCGGTTTCGCTTCGCAGTTTTTCATTGTCATATTTTTGTCAGGTAATACAGTACCCGTCTGCATCCCGGCTGTTTAGGTTTTTTCAACATTTCAGAGATTCTTTTTCCACTGTTTTCATGATTTTCGAAATAATGTGTTTATTTTACACAATAAATCGCTTGTCATGAAAAGAATACTACTCGTGTTTTTTGCCTTTCTGTTTTGTTCAACCGGGATAGCCCAATTATTAACCTGGACGCCTTCTTTTCCCACGGAAACATCTTCGCCCATTGTTATTACCGTAGATGCAACCAAGGGAAACCTGGGATTGAACAACTACGCTACAACCTCTGATGTATATATTCATACCGGTGTTATTACCAGCTCCAGTACTTCAACCAGCGATTGGCGCTATGTGAAATTCAACCAGAATTTTACTTCACCCAATGCATCGCTTCAGGCGACTTATATTGGAGGAAACAAATGGCAGTTTACCATTACCGGTGGTCTCAGGGCTTACTATGGTGTACCAGTTGGTGAAACCATTCAGAAAATTGCGCTTCTTTTCAGAAGTGGTAATGGCAGTTTGGTACAGCGCAACGCCGATGGTAGCGACATGTACATTCCTGTTTACGGAACCAGTCTGGCTACCAGGCTTACAGTACCTCCCAAGCAACCAACTTTTATTCCTAAGCCAGAACAAATCACCAAAGTGGTTGGCAATACGATTGCTATCACTGGTGTATCTAATATTGCTTCAAACCTGAAACTCTATTTCAACGGGGCACAAATACAGGCAGCGAATGGAGCCACTACTATATCAGTGTCTCCTGGTCCAACCATCACTACCGCCGGTACTCAAACCATCATGCTGGAAGCGTCTGATGGTGTGACAACCAAGTATGATACCATTAAGTTTTTTGTAGCAGGTACAGTAACAACAGCGGCACTTCCGGCGGGTGTTCGGGATGGTATCAATTATGAAGCGAATACATCTGCAGCAACATTCGTGTTGTATGCACCGAATAAAAACAGAGTAAGTATTATTGGTGATCTTCCGGGTAGTAACTGGGATGAGACCATTACTTACCAGATGAATAAAACGCCCGATGGCAATTATTGGTGGCTGAGGGTTACCGGTTTAACACCCGGTACTGAATATTCTTTTCAATACCTGATCGATGGCACATTAAGGGTATCTGATCCTTATGTTGAAAAAGTATTGGATCCATGGAATGATCAGTACATCAGTTCAGATACTTATCCTGGATTGAAACCTTATCCAACAGGCTTTACAACAGGTATTGTAGGCATTCTGCAAACTGCTGCTCCTTCATATAACTGGCAGACTGCCGGCTATACAAGACCTGATAAAAAGAAACTCGTTATTTATGAATTGTTGCTGAGGGATTTTATAGGAAAGCACGATTGGAAAACCATGCGTGATACCATCAACTATCTGAAAAATCTTGGTGTGAATGCGATTCAGTTTATGCCTATCAATGAATTTGAAGGCAACAACAGTTGGGGTTATAACCCTGATTTCTATTTTGCACCTGATAAATATTATGGTCCGAAAAACGATCTGAAACAATTCATCGATCTCTGCCACTCAAAAGGAATTGCAGTGATTATGGATATTGCGTTGAATCATTCATTTGGGTTATCACCTATGGTTCAGATGTATTTTGATGCAGCCAATAACCGCCCGGCAGCTAATAATCCATGGTTTAATCCGGCTGCCAGACATGCTTTCAACGTTGGTTATGATATGAACCATGAAAGTCTCGCCACACGATATTTTGTGAGCAGGGTAGTAGAACACTGGCTCGTGAATTATAAAATCGATGGCTTCAGGTTTGACCTTTCTAAAGGGTTCACTCAAACATCAACCTGCGATGCCAATGGCAACAACTGTAATGTGGGTGGATGGAGCAGTTATGATTTAAGCAGAATTAATATCTGGAAAAGATATTATGATTCTATGCAATTGAAAGCGCCGGGTAGCTATGCAATCCTGGAACATTTTGCAGCAAACAATGAAGAAGTTGAATTATCAAACTATGGATTCCTGCTCTGGGGAAATATGAACTACAATTATTCCCAGGCATCAATGGGATACAATTCCGACTGGGATTTCTCTTATGGTATTCACACAAACCGTGGTTGGTCTAATCCACACCTGATTTCTTACATGGAAAGTCATGATGAAGAAAGGGTGAACTATAGAAACATTTCATTTGGTAATGCATTTGGTGGATACAATGTAAAAGATACCAATACTGCGCCGAAACGGTTGGAGCTGGCACATGCATTCCTGCTCACGATTCCGGGTCCGAAAATGATCTGGCAGTTTGGTGAACTGGCTTATGATTCATCCATCAATTTCTGTCAGAATGGAACCATCAATGCCAACTGTCGTACAGACCCCAAGCCTATTCGCTGGGGATATTACAACGACGTGGAAAGAAGAAACCTTTATAATGTAATCGGTAATATCAACAGGCTCAGGCAGAATCCTATTTACAGTAACATGTTTGCCTCAAACAATATTACTTATAACCTGAGTGGTGCTTTCAAATGGATCAGGGTAACTGAAGGAGGAGCAAGCATGGTAGTGATTGGTAATTTTGATGTAGCGTCTCAAACAGGATCGGTCACCTTCCCCACTGCAGGTACCTGGTACAATTACCTGAACCCTGGCACTTTCTCAGCTACGGGCGGTGCACAATCATTCACATTGCAACCAGGTGAATACAGGATTTACATCAACCAGTTTGTTGTACTACCGGTTAGCGTTACCAGCTTTACAGGAAAGAACAGTGGATTGGTGAACCAGTTGAAATGGAATGTTTCAGGTGAGCAGAACCTGAGTCATTATGAACTGGAAAGAAGTTTAGACGGAAGGTCATTCACTTCTGTGGCAACTATAACGGCAATGGGTAGGAGCAGTTATGCTTATGCTGATAATATCAGCACCATCCCTTCGCCGGTATTCTTTTACCGGTTGAGAATGGTGGATGCTGATGGTAGTTACCGTTACAGTTCTGTGGTTAAACTGAACATCGTGTCAAGGGCCGGTTTTATTGAAGTTGCGCCCAATCCTTTCAGTGCAAAACTTACTGTTCGCATTGAGTCGGAAACCCAGGATATAGCAACGATTGTGGTGAATGATCTGGGAGGAAGACAATTGCTGAGAATGCAGAAACAATTACAAAGCGGTAACAATGCTTTCGATATTACTGAAGCTGGAAAATTTGCCAATGGTGTTTATATGGTTACGATCACTACAAAAGAAAGTACGCAAACCATTAAAGTCACAAAAGGAAATTAATATAGCAACATGAAAAAGTTGTTGAAAGCAATACATCGTTCTTCCGGAAATTTTAAGCTGGAGCAGATTGTTTCAGCAGTTACATACTTTTGATCAGTAAAATGCACACTCAACAGGTGTGCATTTTGCATTGATCATAAAAAGGAAATACCATTATCCTGTATAAAGCCGATTTGTCATTTACTAAAACATTGCTTGTCATCGTGAAAAATAACAGCGCTTCCAAAAACGTAAAAACGCTGAAGATCATTCAGTCGGAAGTACAAAGCATCAATCGCATTGCTTTGTCGGTCGACTGTGTCATTTTTGGTTTTGATGAGAATAAACTCAAAGTATTGCTCATCCGTTCTGATCTGAAAAAATTCCAGAGCCGGTGGTCATTACTCGGCGATCTCCTGAATCCTGAAGAAGACCTTGATGCAGCAGCATACCGGATTCTTAAACAAAGAACAGGACTCGACGATGTTTACCTCGAACAGGTACATAGTTTCGGAAAGATCAGCCGGCATCCAGGCGGAAGGGTAGTTACGGTAGCGTATTATTCCCTGGTGAACATTCAGCACCATAAGCTGGAAATTCTCGAAAATGAATTACACTGGCATGATGTAGCTGCAGTGAAAGACCTGGCTTTTGATCACCAGGAGATTTTTGATACCTGCTACAGCCGCCTGCAAAAAAGGGTTCAGGAACATCCCCTTGGCTTTAGTTTATTACCTAACAAATTCTCTCTCAGAGAGTTACAGAATCTTTACGAAGCAATCCTGGGAATTAAACTCGATCGCAGGAATTTCCGCAAAAAGTTTTTTGCCATGGATTTTCTGGTAGATATTGAAGAAATTGAAACCAATGTGCCCCACCGGCCGGGGAAGCTTTACCAGTTTAATTATGATAAATACGAACAGAAGAAGAAAAAGTGGTCTGGGATTGACTTTTAAACCAATGCCGGAGTATGTTTAACCATATTAATTTTTTTAAAATTAATCATTAACAAAAAATTATTATAAAGGAAATTCTGTTACTTTGTGTAAAACTTACACACTTCTTTTTTTTATTACAAAAAGATAA
>Ga0075163_10008245_pt1 | contig 13756 bp, 13 predicted proteins | sample JI1023141ADNA_FD_71478 | JGI IMG/M metagenome (GOLD analysis project Ga0075163, IMG submission 71478) | Wastewater effluent complex algal communities from Wisconsin, to seasonally profile nutrient transformation and Carbon sequestration -... | ecosystem: Engineered > WWTP > Effluent > Algae...
GGAACGCGGCCCTTTTTCTTGAAAAGCACATCGTCATCCCGGCGAAGGCCGGGACCCAGCTTCTGCTCGCACCGTCGACAAGAAAGCTGGGTCCCGGCCTTCGCCGGGATGACGAAAACACTGATTCAATCGGGTGCAGGCGTCACGCCTGCCCGCCGGAGGCTCTCAAAAGAACCTCTATGCCGGTATTACTTCGCTTTGGCGGGCTGGCTCGCGGCAGCGGCCTGCGCGGCATCGACATCGGCGATGGCCTTGCGGACCATTGCGCCTTCGGCGGAATTGTCGGCGGTCGAGCCGGGTTCAGGGGCGCTGTTGCAGCCGGCGAGCACGAGCAACAAGACAGTGGCAACGGGCAGCAACTTCATGCGCGTGTCCTTCAGGGTTGCTGGGTCGGTTCGGGCGCCTTGGGTGCGTCCACAGGTTTCGGTTGCGGCGTGGCGCCCGGCGCGAGTGGTGCATCCTCGACGGGCGCTTCGTCATCGTCGGGCATCGGCAGGCCGCTCCAGATCTGCGCCTTGCGCCGCGACAGGAACGCCGCGCGCACCGTCGCATATTCGTCGAGGCTGTCGGCGAGCGCCTGGTCGGCGCCGGCTTCGAGCAACTCGGCGCGAGTGACTGTCGCCTTGGCGCCGAAGATCGCGATCGTCCAGTACGGCCCGATCGTGCTTAGTGCGTTGCGGATCATGTCGGCGGGGTCGAGCACGATGTCGGCGCCGAGCCCGGCGAAGTCGAGCAGGGTGCGCGGCCCGAAGATCGGGAACATCATGTACGGGCCCGACGGGATGCCCCAATAGGCGAAGGTCTGGCCGAAATCTTCCTTCTCGCGCGGGCGCCCCATGTCGGTGGCATGGTCGGCAAGCCCGCCGACGCCCAGCGTGCTGTTGATGATGAAGCGGTCGAGCGTACGAAACGCCTGGCTGACCTTGCCCTGCAATATCGCATTGGTGAACGACAGCGGCTCGAGATAATTGTCATAGGCGTTGCCGATGCCGCGCCGCGCGGCCGCCGGCACGACCGCGCGGTAGCCCTGCGCCAGCGGCTTCAATGCGTATTTGTCGGCGCGCTTGTTGAATTTGTAGATCTGCCGGTTGGTCGATTCCCACGGGTCGGCCTCGGCGCGCGCCATGCTGCCCGGCCGCGGCGTCGCGCAGGCACCGACCAGCACCAGCGACAGTGCAGCGATCGAGGCGGGAATCAGGCGCATCAAAACCCTTTGGAAACGTTTGTGCTGCGGTGCCACAGCCGCGCTGCAACAGCAAGTACGACACCCGCCGGCGTGATGCGCAATTGACCGCATATAAAGATATGTTTATATCCCGCCGCGATGCAAACCGCGCTCGCCATATTCCGTGCCTTAGCCGATCCGACGCGGTTGCGCATGCTTTTGCTGGTGCGCGCCATGGAGCTGTCGGTCGGCGAACTCGCCGCCGTGCTGCGCCAGAGCCAGCCGCGCGTATCGCGCCATGTCCGCATCCTTGCCGATGCCGGGCTGCTGCGCCGCTACAAGGAAGGCGCCTGGGTCTTCGTGCGACTGGGCGATGCGGCACTGACCGCACCGGTGTGCGCGGCGCTCGATGCGTTGATGGTTGGCGACGGCAGCGTCGCTGCTGCCGACCGCGCCCGCCTGACCGAAGTTCGCGCCGAACGCGTTGCCGCCGCCAACGCCTATTTCGCCGCGCATGCCGACCAATGGGACGACATCCGCTCGCTGCATATCGCCGAGGATGTCGTCGAAGCCGCGATGCAGGCGGCGCTCGGCGTCCGCCCGGTCGGGCGGTTGCTCGACATCGGCACCGGCACCGGCCGCATCATCGAACTGTTCGGCACGCGCGCCGCCAGCGCCGTCGGCATCGACCGGTCGCCGGACATGTTGCGGCTGGCGCGCGGCAAGCTCGAAGCCGCAGGGCTCGCCGATTGCGAGGTCCGCCAGGCCGACATGTATGCACTGCCGCGCCCCGACGGCAGCGCCGATACCGTGGTGCTGCACCAGGTGCTGCATTATGCGCAGACGCCGGCGCTGGCGGTGGCCGAGGCGGCGCGCGTGCTGTCGCCGGGCGGGCGGCTGCTCATTGTTGACTTCGCCCCGCATGCCCGCGAGGAACTGCGCGCCCGCCATGCCCATGCGCGGCTCGGTTTCGAAGACGCGCAGGTCTGCGACTGGATGGCGGCAGCGGGGCTTGCGCCGCGCGTCGTCGAACATCTGCGCGGCGGCGAAACGCAGGCGCTGACGGTGACGCTGTGGCTCGGCGAGCGGCCCGGGGCTGCCGCGACCAAGCCCCGTATTCAGGATCGAAAGGACGCCGCATGACGCTGACCCAGGCCGAGAAATACGAAGCGGCCCGCGCGCACGGCACGCCGCTGTTCGCCGATCTGCCCGGCGATATCGACATCAGCTTTGAGTTCTTCCCGCCCAAGACGCCGGCGATGGAGACGACGCTGTGGGAGTCGGTGCAGACGCTGGCGCCGCTCAACCCGCGCTTTGTCTCGGTGACCTACGGTGCCGGCGGTTCGACGCGCGAACGCACGCACGCCACCGTCGAACGCATCGCGCGCGAGACCAACATCAAGCCCGCCGCGCACCTGACCTGCGTCGATGCCTCGCGCGATGAAATCGATGCGATTGCGCGCGGCTATTGGGATGCCGGCGTCCGCCACATCGTCGCACTGCGCGGTGACCCGCCGCGCGCCGGCGAAAAGTTCGTCGCGCGCCCCGATGGCTATGCCGGTGCCGCCGAACTGGTCGAAGGGTTGAAGCGCGTTGCCGACTTCGAACTGTCGGTCAGCGCCTATCCCGAGCGCCACCCCGACGCCGCGACCGCGACCGCCGATATCGAAAACTTGAAGCGCAAGATCGATGCCGGCGCGGTGCGCGGCATCAGCCAGTTCTTCTTCGAGCCCGACACCTTCTTCCGCTTCCGCGATGCCGCTGCTGCCGCCGGCATCACCGCCGAACTCGTGCCGGGCATCCTGCCTGTCAGCAACTTCGCCATGCTCAAGAAGATGGCCGCGAGCTGCGCCACGCACATCCCTGACTGGATGGGGCGGCTTTTCGAAGGGCTCGATGACAAGCCCGCCGCGCGCCAGCTGGTCGCGGCGACCGTCGCCGCCGAACAATGCCGGCGGCTCTATGCCGGCGGCGTCCGCCAGTTCCATTTCTACACGCTAAACCGCGCCGAGCTCGCCTATGCGATCAGCCACATGCTCGGTGTGCGCCCGAAAGTGAGTGAAGCCGCATGAACAAGCCCAGCCCAGGGAACAAGCCCAGTGCCGCCGCCGCGCGTTTCCGCACTGAGGCCGCCAAGCGCATCCTCGTCACCGATGGTGCCTGGGGGACGATGATCCAGACCTTCGGGCTGGCCGAGGCCGACTATGCCGGCACGCTGGGCCTCAGCCATGAGCAGAAGGGCAACAACGACATGTTGTGCCTGACGCGCCCCGACATCATCGAGAAGATCACCCAGGGCTATCTCGATGCCGGCTCGGACATCGTCTCGACCAACACCTTCTCGTCGACGACGATCAGCCAGGCCGACTACGGCGCCGAACATCTGGTGCGTGAACTCAACCTCGCCGCGGCCGGCATTGCCCGCCGTGCGGCCGATGCGGCGCAGGCCAAGGACGGCCGCCCGCGCTTTGTCGCCGGTGCGCTCGGGCCGACGAACAAGACGCTGTCGCTGTCGCCCGACGTCAATGATCCGGGCTTCCGCGAAGTCGATTACGACCAGGTCAAGGACGTCTACACGCAGCAGATCCAGGCGCTGCTCGACGGCGGCGTCGATTTCATCCTGATCGAAACGATCTTCGACACCTTGAACGCCAAGGCGGCGATCATGGCGGTGCTGGAGGAAAGCGACCGCCGCGGCGTCGAAATCCCGATCATGATTTCGATGACGATCACCGACATGTCGGGGCGCAACCTTTCAGGCCATGCCATCGATGCGTTCTGGTGGGCGGTACGCCACGCCAGGCCGCTGACCGTCGGGCTCAACTGCTCGTTCGGCGCCGACTTGCTGCGCCCGCACGTGCAATTGCTGTCGGGCATCGCCGACACGCTGCTGATGTCCTACCCCAACGCCGGCCTGCCCAACGAGCTCGGCCAGTATGACGAGCTGCCGGCGCGCACTGGCCACCTTGTCGAGGAATGGGCGAAGGAAGGCCTGATCAACGTCATCGGCGGCTGCTGCGGGACGACGCCGGCGCACATCAAGGCAATGGCTGATGCGGTGCGCGGGTATCCGCCGCGCGTCGTTCCCGTGCTTCCCGTCGCAACCCGGCTCGCCGGTCTCGATCCCATGATTCTGGCAGCCTGACACCATGACCAAATCTGCAAGTGCGACGTTCGTCAACATCGGCGAACGCACCAACGTCACCGGCTCGGCGCGGTTCAAGAAGCTGATCATGGCGGGCGACTACACGTCCGCCGTCGAAGTCGCGCGCCAGCAGGTTGAAAGCGGCGCGCAGGTGCTCGACGTCAACATGGACGAAGGCCTGCTCGACGCGCAGTACGCGATGACGACGTTCCTCAAGCTGATCGCCGCCGAGCCCGATATCGCGCGCATCCCGATCATGGTCGACAGCTCGAAATGGAGCGTCATCGAAGCCGGGTTGAAGTGCGTTTCGGGCAAGCCGATCGTCAATTCGATCAGCATGAAGGAAGGCGAGGCGGCGTTCCTCGACCATGCGAAGAAGGTGCAGCGCTACGGCGCCGCCGTCGTCGTCATGGCGTTCGACGAAGCCGGTCAGGCCGACACCTGCGCGCGCAAGGTCGAAATCTGCGCGCGCGCCTACAAATTGCTCACCGACAACGGCTTTCCGCCCGAAGACATCATCTTTGATCCCAACATCTTCGCGGTCGCGACGGGCATCGAGGAGCACAACAACTACGGCGTCGATTTCATCGAGGCGTGCAAGCAAATCCGCCAGCGCTGTCCGCACGCGCATATCTCGGGCGGGCTGTCGAACCTGAGCTTCAGCTTCCGCGGCAACGAACCGGTGCGCCGCGCGATGCACTCGATCTTCCTGTACCATGCGATCCCCGCCGGGCTCGACATGGCGATCGTCAACGCCGGGCAGCTCGATGTCTATGACACGATCGATCCCGAACTGCGCGAAGCCTGCGAAGACGTCGTGCTCAACCGCCGGCCAGATGCCACCGACCGGCTGCTGGAGATTGCCGACAAGTTTAAGGGCGACGGCTCGGTCGCCGAAAAGGCCAGCGAGGAATGGCGCTCGCTGCCCGTCGCCAAGCGTCTCGAACACGCGCTGATCAAGGGCCTCGACGCGCATGTCGTCGCCGATACCGAGGAAGCCCGGCTGGTCGCGACGCGTCCGATCGACGTCATCGAAGGGCCGTTGATGGACGGCATGAACGTCGTCGGCGACCTGTTCGGTGCCGGCAAGATGTTCCTGCCGCAGGTCGTCAAATCGGCGCGCGTGATGAAAAAGGCCGTCGCCCACCTGCTGCCCTATATCGAAGCCGAAAAGGCAGAGGGTGCGCAGGCCAAGGGCAAGATCATCATGGCCACCGTCAAGGGCGACGTCCATGACATCGGCAAGAATATCGTCGGCGTCGTGCTCCAGTGCAACAATTTCGAAGTCATCGACCTTGGCGTCATGGTGCCGTGGATGACGATTCTGGCGGCCGCCAACGAACATGGCGCCGACATGATCGGCTTGTCGGGCCTCATCACGCCATCGCTCGATGAAATGGTCACCGTCGCGGCCGAAATGCAGCGCGCCGGCATGACGATGCCGCTGCTCATCGGCGGCGCCACCACCAGCCGTGTCCACACCGCGCTGCGCATCGAACCGGCGTACAAGGGCCCGGTGATCCATGTTCTCGATGCCAGCCGAGCGGTGGGTGTCGCGGGGGCGCTAGTGTCCGACTCACCGGCAATCCGCAGCGAGCTGGTTGATCGCACGGTCGCCGAATATGAAGCGATCCGTGTCGCGCGCGCCAACAAGGGCGACACCAAGCTGGCTTCGATTGCGGCAGCGCGCGCCAACGCCTACGTCCCCGATTTCGCCAAGCACCCGCCGGTGGCGCCGAAGACGCTCGGCACGCTGACACTCGACGACTATCCGCTCGAAGAATTGGTGCCGTATATCGACTGGACGCCGTTCTTCCGCGCCTGGGAACTTGCGGGCAATTATCCGGCGATCCTGACCGACCCGGTTGTCGGCGAAAGCGCGACGAGTCTGTTCAAGGACGCGCAGGCGATGCTGGCGAAGATCGTCGACGAAAAGTGGTTGACCGCGCGCGCCGCAATCGGCTTCTGGCCGGCGAAGCGCGACGGCGACGACGTGCTGCTGTTCACCGACGCAAGCCGCACAACCGAACTGGCGCGCGTGCCGTTCCTGCGCCAGCAGGTCGTCAAGCGCGAGGGCGTGCCCAACCGCAGCCTTGCCGATTTCGTCTCGCCCGACGGCGACTGGCTCGGCGGCTTCGCGGTGACCGCGGGGCAGGGCATCGACGCGCATCTGGCGCGCTTCAAGGTCGACAATGACGACTATTCGGACATATTGCTCAAGGCGCTCGCCGACCGGCTGGCGGAGGCGTTCGCCGAACATTTGCACGAACGCGTGCGCAAGGAGTTCTGGGGCTATGCGGCGGACGAAAAGCTGACCAGCGAAGACCTGATCCGCGAAAAATACCAGGGCATCCGCCCTGCACCGGGCTATCCGGCGTGCCCCGACCACAGCCCGAAGCGCCAGCTGTTCGACCTGCTCGACGCCACCGCCAAGACCGGCATCGAACTCACCGAAAGCTTCGCGATGACGCCGACGGCCGCAGTTTCGGGCTATTATTTCGCGCACCCCGAAAGCAGCTATTTCGGCGTCGCCCGCATCGGCAGCGACCAGGTCGCCGACTATGCCGCGCGGCGCGGTGTGTCGGTCGAGCAAGCGGAGACCTGGCTGCGCCCGAATCTGGAAGACTAAGGCAGCATCTCTTGATCCTCCCCGTCTTCGGGGAGGGGGACCGCGCCCTTCGCGCGGTGGTGGGGTGCGCAAGGGTCAAGCTAAAGCCGCGATCTGGACAGTGGGGCGCCCAACCCCTCCACCGCCAAGTGGCGGTCCCCCTCCCCGAAGACGGGGAGGATACAGGCTGAGCTTCAATCCAGCCGCTTTGCCAGTGTCACCACGTCGTTCACCTCATAACCGAGCCGCGCGTAAAATCCGCGCGCTTGCGTGTTGTCGCCGCGCACCATCAGGTTGAGCTTCGGGCAGTCGCGGGCGCGTAGCCAGTCCTCGGCAGCCGCCATCATTATGCGCCCCAGCCCGCCGCGCTGGCGTGCCGGATCAACCGCGAGGTAATAGACCCAGCCGCGGTGGCCATCGTCGCCGACCATCACCGTCGCGACCAAGGCACCACCGTCGCGCAGGCCAAGCACTGCCGAAGTCGGCTCGGCGAGCGCGCGGGCAAAATCGGCATGCGGGTCGTTCCACGGGCGCGTCAGCCCCGCCGCCTGCCAGAGCGCAATCGCAGCGTCGGCATCGTCAGCGGTCAGCACCTCGACAGCGCTCACTGCGTGCGCCGCCAGCCTCCGGCGGTCAGCTTCTCGATCGGCTTGAAGCGCGTTTTGTAATCCATGCGCGCGCAGCCCTCGATCCAATAGCCGAGGTAGACATAGGGGAGCCCCGCCGCTGCGGCGCGGGTAATGTGGTCGGCGATGATGAAGGTGCCCAGCCCCGGCCGTTCGGCAATGTCGGTGGCGTAGAAGCTGTACACCATCGACAGCCCGTCGCTCTGCTTGTCGGTCAGGCAGGCGCCCACAAGTCGCCCAGGTTTGCCGTCGACGCCCAGCTCGCGATATTCGATGACCACGGTATCGACGGGCGTCTGTTCGATCATGTCGGAGAAATCGAACGCGTCCATTTCGGCCATGCCGCCATCGGGGTGGCGGTCGCCGAGGTAGCGCCGCAGCAGCGCGAACTGCTCCTCGGTCGACCAAGGCGCGCAGGCACTGACTTCAAGATCGGCGTGGCGCTTCATCAGGCGCTTTTGCGTGGCGTTGAGCCTGAACTCGCCCGCAATGACGCGCACCGACACACAGGCGCTGCAATTGTCGCAGCTCGGCCGGTAGACGACGTTCTGGCTGCGCCGGAAACCGATGCGCGCCAGCGCCTCGTGCATCGCGGCACCGTCGCTGCCCTTCAATTCGGTGAACACCTTGCGTTCGGTCCGGCCCGGTATGTAGGGGCAGGGCGACGGCGCGGTCACGAAGAAGCGCGGAAAACGGAAAGTCTGATCGGTCACGTAAGTCGCAGGCCTCGCACTGGCGTCAGGGACGTTAACGACAGTTTGGCGCGAATGATGCGGATTCACAAGAGCGGGTGAGGGCCGCGTTAATCGAGCTCGACATTCCTGACTTCGTAACCTGCGCCACGCAGCGCCTCGACCAGCCGGTCGAGGTGATCGCGGTCGCGGGTTTCGCATTCGATGTCGGTGATCAGGCCCTTCGCCGGCAGGTTGGTGAACACCCGCTGGTGATAGACCTCGAGAATGTTGACCTGCTGCTGGTCAAAAATCCGCGCGACTTCGAACAGCTGACCGGGGCGATCCTTCAAACGGATACGCAGCCGCGCCAGCCGGCCGGCGCGCGCCAGGTCGCGCAGCAGCACGTTGGCCAACAGCCGCGTATCGATGTTGCCGCCGCACAGCACCAGCCCAACCTTGCGGCCGCGGAAGCGGTGCGGATGCGCCAGCATCGCCGCGAGGCCGGCGGCGCCGGCGCCTTCGACGACAGTCTTTTCGATGTTGAGCAGCATGGCGAGCGCCTTCTCGAGGTCGCGTTCACCGACCAGCACGACGTCATCGACCAGCGCCTTGACGACTTCGAAGGTCAGCTTGCCCGGCTCCTTGACGGCGATGCCTTCCGCCAGCGTATCACCGTCGCAGGCGGCGCTCTGGCCGCGCAGCTTGGCGTACATCGACGCGTAGAGCTCGGCCTGCACGCCGATGACTTCGATCGCCGGGTTGATGTGCTTGGCGACGGTCGCCATGCCCGAAATCAGCCCGCCGCCGCCGATCGGCACGACCAGCGTATCGATCTCGGGCGCATCCTCGAGCATTTCGAGCGCTACCGTACCCTGGCCCGCCATCACCAGCGCGTCATCGAACGGCGGCACGTAAACCAGGTTGCGCTGCGCTGCGACGGTGTGCGCATAGGCGCTGGCCTCGTCGAAGCTTTCGCCGTGCAGGATGACGATGGCGCCGTGCCCTTCGGTCTGCTTGACCTTCACCACCGGCGCGAAGCGCGGCATGACGATGGTCGCGGGAATCCCCAGCCGCCTGGCGTGATACGACAGGCCCTGCGCGTGATTGCCCGCCGACGCCGCGATGACGCCGCGCGCCCGCTGTTCGGCGTTCAAGGACATCAGCTTGTTGAGCGCGCCGCGCTCCTTGTAGGCGGCGGTGAACTGCAGATTTTCGAACTTCAGCCAGACATCGGCGTTGGTCAGCTCGCTCAGCGTTTGCGACCGCAGGCACGGCGTGCGGATGACGTTGCTGCCAATCGCCGCACGCGCGGCAACGACATCATCGTAACAGATCGGCAGGCCGGTCTCGGCCTTGGCAAGCGCAGTCATGGGTTGGTCTTTCGTCAGTGTCGCTCGCGGCTTTAACGGTTGCGGCGCGCGTTTCCTACCCCTCCCTTTCAAGGGAGGGGCGACTCAGCGCAGCTGAGCGGGGGTGGGTGCTTGGTGGGCGGCGCCATGTGTCCCAAAACCGGCGCACCCCGAAATCCGCCTCCCCAGCGCAAGCTGGGGTCCATCGTCACCGCATGGGCCCCAGCTTGCGCTGGGGAGGCGTGGGTTGTTTGCGTTGCGATTCAATCGGCCAGTGCCGGCCTCACTCGTTAAACTCAGCCAAGTCGGGAATCCGCGTAAAGGCAATCGCCGGCCCCTTCGACTTGGTCCCGCCGCGCGCGTCATGGCCGACGGTCACCGCATCACGGCCGAAGCGCTTGTTCATCCGGTCCATGGCCTCGCTCAGCGCCAGCCGCTTGGCGGTCGCGCGCGGCGCCGGTTCGGCATCGAACAGGTCGATCTGCGTCGCGCCCACCGGCACCAGGTCGAGCAAGGTCACCGCGACCTGGACATAGCGCCGCGCCGCAAACTCGCCGCGCATCGCCGTCCACAATTCATCGAGCGCCGCGAGCAGCGTGAAATTGTCCTGCACGTGCAGCAGCTTCTTGCCCTCGGACCATTTGTCGTCGCGGCTGCGCGTGTCACGTGGCACCTCGGCGCGCACCGTCAGCACCAGCGCGCCGGTGCTGCGTTCCATCCGTCGCAACCGCGTCGCCGCCTTGACCAGCAGCCGCCGCGCCACCAGCCGTGCGGCATCGGGCGGGCGCAAATCGGGCGCCAGCACATGGCTGTGGCCGATGCTGCGCGTGACTGTCGGGATTTCGGGCAGGTCGTGGCCCTTGAGCAGCCAGTGTAGCCGTTCGCCCCAGACGCTGCCCCACACCGAGCGCGCCTCGCGCGGGTCGAGCGCCAATATCCGCGCGACATCGACAATGCCCGCCGCCGCGAGCCGCTTTTCCATGTTGCGCCCGACGCCGGGAATGTCGCCGGGCTTCAACGACCGCAGCCGGTCGGCGAGATCGGCTTCGGGCAAAATCGTCAGCCCGTCGGGCTTCTTCATGTCGGCGGCGATTTTCGCGAGGAAGCGGTTGGGCGCGACACCGATCGAGGCCTTGATGAACTCCCCGACGTTCGCCGCCAGCCCGGCCTTGATGCGGCGCGACAGGTCGGTCACCGCCTCGATGCTGTTTTCATTGTCCATCAACCGGCACGCGACCTCGTCGATCGAACACACCGCGGTGACCGGTACATGGCGTTCGACTTCGGCGATGACTTCGTGGTGGTAGCGCACATATTCGCCGTGGCGCGCCGGCACGATGACGACGTCGCGGCACAGTTCCTTGGCCTTCCAGATCGGCGTGCCGGTCTTGATGCCGAACGCCTTGGCTTCATAGCTCGCGGCGATTGCACTGGTGCTGTCGGTCATCACCGGCGCCACCACCACGGGCTTCCCACGCAAAGCCGGATCAAGCTGCTGTTCAACGCTGGCGAAATAGGAATTGAGATCGAGATAGAGCCAGCGCAGCGGCCTAGATTCCGCTAGCTGGGCATCCTCTGATCCGGTGGCGTTCATGGCACCAAATATAGCTGATTCGCGAACATAATGCGAACGATTGCGCGCCGCCAAATCGCCTGTTAGCTTGAGCGCCATGACACTTTCCGCCGAACCCGAACCCGAAGGCATCCGCGCCGTCAGTGCCGGCAGCGTCGAGGGCCACCGCTTCCGCTACTACGACTTCGCGATGGCGGCGTTCTGCACCATCCTGATCTGCTCGAACTTGATCGGCGCGGGCAAGGCGGCGACGCTCGACCTGCCGCTGTTCGGCCCCGTCGTGTTCGGCGCCGGCATATTGTTCTTTCCGCTCAGTTATGTGCTCGGCGACGTGCTCACCGAAGTCTATGGCTATGCGCGCGCGCGCCGCGTCGTCTGGGCGGGCTTCGGCGCGTCGCTGTTCGCGGCGTTCATGGCCTGGGCGGTGGTCACCATGCCGCCGGCGCCCGACTGGACCGGGCAGGACGCGCTGGCGGCGGTCTTCGGGCAGGTGCCGCGCATCTTCATCGCGTCGATCCTGGCGTTCTGGGCGGGCGAAATCGCCAACGCCTTTGTGCTGGCGCGGATGAAGGTGTTGACCAAGGGCCGCTGGCTGTGGACGCGGACCATCGGTTCGACGGTGGTCGGGCAGGGTGTGGACAGTTTGATTTTCTACCCGCTGGCCTTCCTCGGCGTCTGGCCGACCAGCCTCGTCATCCAGGTCATGGTCACCAACTATCTGCTCAAGGTGCTGTGGGAAATCGTGCTGACGCCGCTGACCTACAAGATCGTCGCGTGGTTCAAGCGCGCCGAAGGCCTCGACATCTACGACACCACCACCGACTTCACGCCGTTCCGCACCAAGGTCTGACGCTGCGCTATTCGGTTTCCGGCTTTTCGAGCCGGCGGTCGTAAGTACCCGGCGGCGCGTTCGCTATCGTTGCCTGCAGTCGTTGCATCGGCAGCTGGCTTCCAACGATGCCGCCGCCGGTCGGCCGGTCGATGTCGACGGTCATCGTCAGCGACATCAGGATCAGGGACAATAGCCCGGGCACCGCCGAGGTGATAAAGCCCTCGTGTCCATCGACACCGGTAGACGTGTCGTTGCGGCGGCTGCGGTCCTGATACTGGCGCACCCGGTTGGCGCCGACGGCCGCAAGCCCCATCAGCACGATACTGGTGTTTTCAAGCAAGAGTGCAGAACGCGTCATGCCGCTTGCCCCGTTGCCGCGAAAATGCTCGCCGCCATGCTAGTCGCACGGCGGCGGCGCGCAACCGCATTTGGGTTTGCGGATACCTCGCGCAGGTTAAAGAACCGCGATTTCATGCCGTTTTGAAGCCGGACAGCGTGTGTGGACACTACGTATTTTGCAGGCCGGCTTCGTGACCTACGCTTCGGATTGATTGCAGAACAACCGATTGGAACGATAGTCATGACCCATAAGACATTTGCACGCAGCTTCGTGCGATGCGCCTTGGCGTGCGCCACCGGCTTGGCGCTGCTCGCGCAACCGGCGCTGGCGTGCACCTCGCTGGTGCTGGCCGGCAATGACGGCGGGCGCATTTACGGCCGGACGATGGAGTTCGGCATTCCGCTGCACTCGATGGCGATGAAGATGCCGCGCGGCTTTGCCAATGTCGGCATCGGCCCCGATGGCACGCCCGGCAAGGGCAAGAGCTGGAACTCGAAATATGCGGTCGTCGGCGCCAATGTCTTCGGCATGCCGTTCTACGTCGATGGCATGAACGAAGCCGGGCTGGCCGGCGGCATGCTCAATGCCCCGAACACCGCGCAATATCAGGATGTGCCGGCGGGGCAGGAAGCCAACAGCATCGCGCCGCAGCAATTGCTGACCTATGTGCTGAGCAATTTCGCCACCGTCGGCGAGGTGCGCGCGGCGCTCGGCAAGATGTACGTCAGCAACGCGCCGATGAAGGCCTGGGGTGGCGTTCCGAAGGCGCACATGACGCTGCACGACGCCGCCGGCGGCAGTATTGTGGTGGAATATCTTGGCGGCCAGCTCGTGATCACCGACAACATCATCGGCGTGTTGACGAATGATCCGGCGTTCTCGTGGCACCTCGCGAATATCGGCAACTATGCCAATCTCAGCGGGCTCGACAAGAAGCCGCTCGTCGTCAACGGCCATACTTTCCCGCCGGCGAGCTCGGGCAACGGCCTGCACGGCATCCCCGGCAGTTCGCTCAGCCCCGACCGCTTCGTGCGTGCGTCATTGTTCGTGCTGAACACGCCGACCAATGTGCCCACCGAGGTGCAGAAGAGCCGCGCATGGCATATCCTGAACAATTTCGACATTCCGTACGGGTCGATCTACCTCGATGCATCGAGCGGCTATGGCGGCGGCGCCAATGCCTATGAGTTCACCGAATGGACCGTCGTCGCGGACTTGAAGAACAAGACCTACAGCATCCGTTCGTTCGAAAACCCGCAGGTCATGACGCTCGATTTCAAGGGCTGGGATCTGAGTGACAAGACGGTGACGAACCTGCCCTTGCTGAAGTGACGCCCACGTCTTTGATCTAGTCCGCCGGCGCGCAATGCATGTGCGCCGGTGGTTGCCCCGCGAGGGTTCGAACCTCGGTCTCCGCGGCCAAAGCGCGGCGTGCTGCCACTGC